>Ga0207667_10011765_pt1 | contig 10144 bp, 8 predicted proteins | sample KBSCornC52_FD_184301 | JGI IMG/M metagenome (GOLD analysis project Ga0207667, IMG submission 184301) | Corn rhizosphere microbial communities from Kellogg Biological Station, Michigan, USA - KBS Corn C5-2 (SPAdes) (version 2) | ecosystem: Host-associated > Plants > Roots > Rhizosphere > Soil ...
CGTTAGGGAAGAGGGAAGAGGGAATTGGCCATTATGTCTTCGCTCTTCCTTCAATACTTCGGCTCTGGTCCCCTTACGGACCGTCGACGTAGGATTCATGCGTAGGGGCTGGCCTTGTGCCTGCCCAACCCTGTGGGCAATCCGTTGCAGGCTGCACAACCCTGTGGGCAACCACGAGGGATTGCCCCTACAGGCGTCCGTGCGGCCTACTGTGAGAGACTACTGTGTTGTCCAGCGTATGGCGGTGTCTGCGCCGAAGAACATCACGGTGTTTCCTGTCTCTGTCACCCTTTGCGTGGTAAATTGGCTCCAGACCGCCGCTGCTGCCGGTGGATCTACTTTTCGCCACTTATTATTCGTTTTGTCCAGACGGAAGACACCCGCCTGCGTCGGGACCCAAACTGCCGCGTGATCTACCTGCAGTCCACTGCCCACGACATTAGGGCCTAATTCCGTGCCCGGTTCCAGATAGTCCAGCCGCGAAGAGGCGCGATCGAATCGGACCACCAGGGGCGCCGAGCTTCCGTTAGCCGTCTTCCCCACTCGGCTAGCCATCAGCATCCACACCGCGTCGCCATCCGACTCCAGAGCGGAGACTTGAGCCCACGTGGCAGGGTTGTCTTCGGCCGCCTTGACCGCCACGACGCCCTTTGGCGGCTCGGCGATCTGGCCAATTCGAGCCGAGACATTCTCCCATCGGTCGGCGCCGGGACTCAGGTGATAACAGTATCCCGCCGCAAGCACCCAGGCTCCCGCTCCGTCCGCCACAATGTTGGGCGGATATGCCCGTTCGGGAAATCCGTCCTTCTCGGTCCAATAGCTCCATTGGTGGCTCGCCTTATCGAATCGCAGCGCGAATGCCTGGTTGCCGTTGGGCGGACGCGCAATGGACCACACAGCGCGCGAATCCACAGCGAGGGTGCTGAGGTAGATCTCCCGAGAAGGAAATCCGGGCAGCGCTTTCCATTCGTTCGTGGCGATCCGGTATTCCCACACCCCGGTGTTCGTTGCAACGTAGATCGAGTTCCCGGATCGCACTACCTCATTGCCATACTGCTGGATCCATAGTCCAGCCGGAAGCTCATGCGCGGTCCAGGTCTTCTCCCTACGCTGGAAGGACATCAGTCGCCGGCCGCTGTCAAGGATCCAGATCTCGCGGTCGTCGGCGGAGATGACGGACACGTTTTGCAGGTCGGTTCCGGTCGGCTTCGTGGCGGCGAAGGACCACCTGTCCGCCGCCGTGTTATAACACGCGATCGCGCCGGTGTCGTCCGCCAGAGGAATATAGAACGTGTCGTTACTGGTCGCACAAGTCGGCGGCATCTGGTTGGATCGCTTGACGGCAAGGTGAGCCGTCCATTTCCGTTTGCCAAGATGGTATCCGACATACAGTTGTCTATCAGGCTCCTTCTTGCCTACCAGCCTGAACCACATGATCCCGGATTCCAGGGCGAACGGGGCTGGCCTTTCATATTCCGCCAGGATGTCCGGACCCACTTGAGGAAACTCCGCCGGCTCCGGCTCCCCTGTATTGGCATCGGCTGTGTACAGAAGATTATCCGGGCCGCGCAGCCAGGCAATGCCGCCGATAGCGCCGAGCAGCCTGTACCCGCCATTCTGAGTCGTCGATTCTACCGAAAACAGCTGAGTCGCGGGATCGTAGCGATAGGCGGTTGCCGGCGTGCCGATCCAAACGCGATTGCCGTCCGGAATGAGTCTCTCATCAGCAGGGTTGGACCAATTGCTGCGCGGAAGGTGAACTCTCCGCCAAGTGCCCGCATTCAGGTCGTATGCCTGCACTTCGCCGGAGGACAACGCATACAACGCGCCATTGACAACCGTGACCGCACTCACCGGTGGCGTCACGGGCACCGTCACGCGCCCTGTGCCAAATCGGCGCAGAACGGTACCCCGCTGGTCCGTTTGCACCAGCCCCCTGCCGTCAGTAACCCAGACCGTGCCGTCGAGGTCCTTGCTCGATTGCGGATTTCTGGACATGGCGCTCAGAGAATCCTCCGGGGCATCGCGACAGACCCATTCTCGCATTCGCCAGGGATAGCTCCCGCGTTGGAGCGTACCGCGAGGCAATGTCGGTTGGTCGAGCGCAATGTCCGGAACAGAGTCGATCTCAACCGGGTTTTGCGAAGAGTACGACCGCCACGAAGCGTCCCGTATCTCGAATCGATAGTACGGTGTCTGAGTGCCCAGCGGCGTGCGTGATCCGGGAGTTAGCCAGACGCTGCTTCCCGCCAGTGAGATGCCGGAGAATGTCAGGGGAACGCGAATTCCGTAGCCGGAACCGCGGCCGTTGATAGCCGGCACCTGATCGTGAACCGCCTGGCCCGTTTTGGGAGTGAAGTGGGTGGCAAACCAATGCCCGCTCACGAAGTTCGATTCAATCGCCGGTGCGTTACGATCAATGGGCGCTGTGCTGCGAACGTACGTCGCGGCCCAGATCGTACCGTCTTCGGCCTTTGTCGCGGCGTAGACCATCCGATCACGCAGATAGCGCGCCCAATGCTTCTCTCTGAATTGGTAACGCAGGAGCCCAGCCGTAGATGCGACCCAGACGCCATCGCGATCGACGTTCAGCCAGGTAATGCTAAGAGTTGACGGGTCCGCCGTAAACTCCGGCAGAGCCGGTATCTCGTCCCACAACTTGAGCCGGCGATCGTAGACCAGCGCCAGGATGTGGTCAGCGGACTTTAGCGGGCTCACCGCAAAACAGGCTTTTTCCGCGCATGCGGACACCAGGCAATTTTCCAGTGCCGCGCCGGGAACGTAATTGTTCGTCGCCATGTAATTGGTGACGACAGTCGGCGTGACCGGCCTAGGGGCCGAGCGCAAGACATGCCATCGCCTTTCGGTCTGGTTGTACTCACAAAGATCCGCGGTCAACGCCTCCCCGTGTTTCGCCGCGACCACCGACCACGCGGAATCCGCCGTCGTCGCGACCGCGAGCACACGATTGTCCGGAAGCCCGTCCAACTGCGTGAAATGCGTGACAAGGTGGCGAGAGCGGTCCACCACTTTCACGCCCATATCCGTGGCTAGCCAGGTCTCAGAACCGCGCTCTGCAAATGCGTTGATCCTATTGACCGCGCGGCTGTAAGCGGACCAGTTCTGACCAGTTACCGCAAGCCCGAGCGGCTCCGGAGCGCTCTGACTGTTGACCACCCGGACGGCTTGTCCCTTGGGCGCGGATGCGACCGCCAGCGGATGAACCGCCGAGCGAGTTTGCGCGGAGACGCCGAGAGTCGAGAATACCATGCCCGAGACCAGGCAGGCATAAAGGGCGGCGGGCAGCGCCGGCTTTGGAACGGGGCCTTCTCGCATTTGGAGTCCTTCTAAATAGTTCTGCATGCGATTTCAGACGTAACCGGACACAGCACGGTTACCGCAAAAACGCGATGTCACCGACCGGGGGGAGGCATACGGAGAAGACTATCTGCTATCTGGCACGCCACTTGGGAGGTAACTTCGGTCCAATCCACGATGAGAGTACGGCTGGTGCGGGGGCTGCTTCTAGGGTGATCTGCCATCTGCTCGTCCTTCCACACGACCCAGCCCTCTTTCGTGACCATATAGGCCTGCACTCGCGGCGAGATCACGTGAGCGCGCATTCGCTTGACGGATATGTTCAGCGGATTAGCGTTCCACACTTCGTGGTGCAGCCGCGGTCCCTCGCCAATGCTCGCTGGCTCGCGCAGGCGGCCAATGATGAGCGCATCGACCCCGATGCGATTCGCGATGATGGCAATATGCGCTTTGTCCGGCTCAGGCCACGCATTGCCCTTGCCGATGCCTTTGTTCTCGAACAGATCGGCGGCGGTCCAATGAAGTTTATGAAGCTCGCGCTCGACCACGATCTGCGGAACGATTACGAATCGAGCCTGAGTTTGCATCCGCTCGATGAAGGATTTCTGCAGCGTTATCCTCAGGTTCCGTAGAATCGTTTCGTGTTCGCGCTGCTTCAGCTCCTCCGCGCCGCTCAGGCCGGAGTCCTCCCCCCTCACATTCGGAACGAAGAAAGGATTGACGTACCCGACTTTCTGCACGCCAGACAGCCGCCCCCAGTCGTACTTTGCGTCTGCGCTTGCCCAACCATTGATCGCGATCGTGAAGAGCCCGATGAACATCGGGCAGACGATCGCCCAGAGCCAATCCGTTCGTTTTGCCATTCGCTTATTCCATCAATCAGTTAGAAACACTTACCGTATCATGCCTTGTCATGCGGTCGCAGGAGCGCCCGACGTGGGGACTTTGCCAGATAACAATGCTGCGCCTACCACCGGCGCGCTTCGAGGCTGAGCGACTTCGAACCGGCCACCCGGAACGCTCTCCTCGGTGAACGAAAACCGTCCTGTGCCGGACCATTGCGGGTCCGCAAACTCCGAGAGAAAGAACTCGCCCAGCTGCCAGAGACCGCCAAGCGGATAGACCGGCACGTCTCTCGGCATCCAGAGCGCGTGCCGCACTTGCCGAACGGAGTGACGTAGTCGTCGCGCCATCTCTCCAACCTGCCACCTTGCCGCCTCATCGCCGTTTTCAGCCAGCTCGCCGACGACCGGAGACAATGAGGCCACGCGTGGCGGGCTGAACTCCCCGTAGAGCCACTGGATAATCTCGTTCTCAGAACGTGCGCCAGTATGCGCTAGGACAGCCCGCGAAAGGGCATCCACATTGCCGGACTGCATCTGCTCCAAAGTGTAGCGAAGTACTCGAAGCCCGAGGTTGAATCCGCTGCCACGGTCGCCGAGCAGGAATCCCAGCCCGTCTTCCTTGCGTTCCTGGCCTTCTGCGTTCCGTCCGTAGGCAACCGCGCCGGTTCCTGCGATCACCACTACCCCGGGCTCGCCATGCGTCGCACCCCAATAGGCTGCCACGTAGTCCGGAACCACAGAATACCGATCTGCGGCTATTTCGGCCCTTAGCAGCGCGTTGAAGGCTTCCAGCCGCTGTGGCGCCGAATAACCCGCGACGGCAGCGCAAACGGCTTCGAAGCGCGTCGTGTCCGGCAGACCGGCGTCCGCCAGCGCCGCCATCACTGCGGCTCGCAGCGACTTCCGGAGCACGCGGTCCTCATTGTTCGCGATGTTGCCGGGACCGCCTTCGCCCGAACCGAGCTCAGTGCCGGCCTCATCCGCGATCAGCGCGGCAGTCTTGGTCCCGCCGCCGTCAATGCCCAAGTAGTAACGCATGAAATCCCATTCTGTGACAGGCGCCCATTCTCCTGCGCAAGACGCCGGCGACACCTCAGTTTTCGGTACAAAGCTGCTGGTACGTTACCGCTTCCGTGGGTTCCGCTCGCGCTCTTGATAAAGCTCGGCAAGGGCGGCATAAGGATCCTGCGTCCGACCCTGGCGGGTGAGCTCGTCTTGTTCATCGCGCAGGGCCCGAATGCGCTCGTCCAGCCGCCGTGCGCGCCGAAACGCATCGGCCGCGAGGTAGAGGATGAAGAGGATAAACGCCGCGATGGCGCCGAACTTCAAAATAATTCCGGACATTGGCATACTCCGCATGTCTCTTACGGGTCTAAATGGAGCGCTCAACGTTGACGACGCCTCCGGTTATTATACAGTGCCCGAGATGCTCGTCACGGCGACAGTTGGCCATCTTTGCGAAATGTAGCTCAGACCGCTTGACTTTTGTTGCTGTTTTGACTTAATATAATTGCTACAAGAGGTCGCCTAAACCAACATCGCACCGCTCGCCTCAACCGACAGGGATTTCCCCACTTTGGAAATGTGAAACAATATTGCAGGCCGCGCCGCCTTAAGATGGTGGCTCAATCAGACTCGCATGCGCAAATTGCCTGTGCTGCTTCGAGCGATGATCGCGAGTGACTTCTCACGACATGGAAGGAACGATACCGCATTGCGAAAATGGAACAAAGAGAACATCGGCACAGAAATTCGTGGAATGTTTGAGGCAGGTGAAAACCTGAATTACGCGAACGTTGCCCAGGATCAGGTCGCGCTGTTAAGAGCAGCAACTCGCTATTTCGGCTCTTGGCGCGTCGCCGTAGAATTTGCCGGACTGAATTACGACGATATCCGCAGATACAAGACGTGGAGCCGAGATCGCATCGTCGAGCGAATTAAGGAGCTTCATGCAAATGGCGAGGATCTAAGCTGGCGCCACGTTAGCACCCAGGTGGACCCGCAGCTCGCCGCAGCTGCAACCAAGCGCAAGCACTTCGGTTCCTGGCGCAACGCGGTTTCTGCATCCGGATTGGATTACGGTCAGATCCGGCGCTACCGCGAGTGGGACGAGCAGACGATCACACAACGTCTGCGGGAACTGCATGAGCAGGGAATCGACCTGAACGCCAAGAACATAGAGGAATACGACATCACCCTCATCACGGCGGCGCGCAGGCGCTTCGACAGCTGGGACAGGGCCTTGACTGCCGCTGGCCTCGATTTCAAGAAAATTGTGCTGCGTTCGCCGTTCAAGCGCCGCAAGACCACAGAGAAAGCCGAACAGGCGTCCGCGGCGTCCAAGCGCGGGGCGGGAAACGGAAGTAAATCAAGGCTTACCGCGAAGGCTCCCGTACTGGAGACTAGCGCAGCCTGAGCTTCGCACCGATACAATCACCTCCATCGCAAAATCGCCGCCATTCCTGGCGGCGATTTTTTGTCTGCCTGCCAGGACAGGGAATGCATCCCGGATTACACACAAAAGCAATGGAGCAGGCTGGTTTTCGTGGACCAAGCCTGCTCCATCGTCACTTATGCGGTTCGCACTCGCATACTGAGGTTTAGTAGATGCGTCGGCCAGAGAACGAGTTGTAAAGGTACGATGTCTGGGTAAGCGCTCCCAGCCAGTCCAGCGGGCCCATGGCGGGTCGCGGTGGCGTGCCGGTCTCAACAAAGATCGTGTCGCCAGCCTGGAGCTCGATATCCTGAACTTTGCCTTCCCTCATCTTCCTAAAGTCGAATGCGATGGTGCGCGTGTGCTTCGGATCGTTATCGGGATGTCGGAATATTGTGCCTTTGGTCTCTTTTGCGTACGGAGCAATTCCGCCCGATTCGCCAATGGCCTGTGTCAGCGTCATCCGCTTGTCGTAAACCAGTTTGCCCGGCCGAACGAAACCGCCGTTGATGTTAATGTAGGCGTTGTTCTCGAGCTTCTCGACGTAAACGGTATCGTCTGGCTTCAGCTCGATGTTGTTGACCAGATCGCCCTGCTCCGCCTTGTCGAGATCGATGATCAGCGGGCGGTCAACGCCGGCCCTACGGATGCTGACGCGATGTCGATCGGCTGTCTGCGAGGCGCCGCCGGCCAGGTTGATCACTTCACGCACGGTCATGGGAGCGGATGTGCGCAGCGGGACGCTCGCGGTCGGGTGTGCAACCTCGCCAAACACGCTGATGGTTCCATTCGTAGCAGCAGACGCTCTTGCAGTCACCCAGATGCGGTCCTTGTCTCGGAGGACAGGATTCAGGCTGTCGTCGATCTTCTCGCCGCGCTTCGTGTGGATGAACTTATCGAAGTCCACATAAATGGGGGAAGCCTGGTCCTTGCGGATAATCTTCACCTGGGACAGGTCGGACGCTTCGGTATACTCTGCGCGCGTCAGGACATCCAGCAGGGTCGTGTCCGTGTTGATGATGATCATCCCATTGTTCTTGACCGCGCCACCGATGAAGACCGTCGGGCGGGGCACTTCCATAATGGTGACTTTGACCATCGGGCTCTTAATGTAGGTCTTGAGCCAGGTCGAAATTGCATCCTGCGCCTGTGCCGGGGTAAGGCCCTTGACCGAAATGGGCGTCATGATGCCAGCATATCGAATGCTGACGTTGCCTGCGGCATCCACTTTGTAGTTACCGCTGGGATCTGGCTCGCCGGAGACGCTGACGTTGATCGTGAAATCTGGTCGGATCGGCTGGTTGGGATCGATGGAGTCGTCGCCGATAGAAAGCGTCCCTGTCTTGACGGGCTGAACCTTTTCCGTCTTATCGGCCTTGGTATCGTCGGCAGCGTCTGCGAAGGCCCGAGGCGCGATACCTGCTACACCGAACAATAGCGCAGCGCAGGCAACGCCCAGGTTCCGCAGCGTGCCGCGACGATCGTGAGTCGCGGAATGAAAGATCATGCAAGTAACTCCTTTTTGCACGCGCAGCCTATGTGGCTGCAGAAACAACTTGTCGAATTATACCGCAGGATGCCTCGGATTTTACGAGCCGAGGCCGAAATTGAACGACTGTAAATTGCTTGACTTCTCGTGACGCGCAGGCGTATAATCGTTCGCGAAGACATCTTATACGCACGTGCCTCGGTGTCTCTTGCTCAAACCTACCTGAACCGGGCGAACCCACACTATCCACATAAGTGTTTAAGGAGCGAAGTCTCTTATGAATGCCGCATCACTGCCAGTCTTATGGGCCAACTGTGTTGATCGACTGAAGGATCGTATCAACAATCGGTCCTTCTGGGAAGCCCTGGAGGCGACACATGCAATCACGATTGAAAACGATCACCTCATTATTGGAATCGACGGCGAAAACTTCAACCGGTCGAGTCATATCACTCAAGTCAGCACGCTGAACACCGTTCATCGCATCATAGCGGAGGTGTTCAATCGACCGCTCACCGTGCAACTGGTCGAAGGCACCACGCTCGCGGACTGGGAGGCCTATAAAGCCAGGGAAGCGCGAATCGCCGCATCGAGGCAAACAGCCCCCGCTCAATCTCCTGGCGCTCCCATCGTCCCTTCGGATAACTGGGACGGCGTTTATGAACAGCTTTCACGTCTGTTCGCGCAGACCACTCATCGGTCGCTGCCTCAAGGCAAAGCGCGCTACGCGAATGAAGCTCTCTATCTGCTGGTCGAAGCGATGGACACCATCTACCCGGACCCGCCTGATGAGCATTCCGAGCGAAATCTAGCTCGCGCTCTCGATCGAATTGCCGCCAGCGCTGATATCCCAGCGTCTGTCATCGCGTTCGAAATGGAGCGTCTGAGAGCCTGGCGCAGAAGCACCGGCTAACAGACAGGCCGGCGCCCACCAAACGATCGCCAATTTCCACCATCGACTAATGAGGTTTGTCTGCAAGAAATGTGCCAATCGCGGCGGTTACAAGGGATAATTCCATACTCGGGTCTATTCCTGGTCTCCATCGAGATTGAACATCTTCGCGGCGTTATCATTCAGTATGCGCCGCTGCTCCACAACTGATATTCCTGAGTCTTCGATCAATCCGAGCGACGCGACCGGGTCCAGCGTGGGCATTCCGCTGCCGAATAGAATTCGATGCGAGCCGATCGCTTCGATCGCTGCCGGAAGCTTTGCCCGATCCAGCGCCCCCGATGTCTCCAGGTGGATATTGACCGACTGGTGCGCCGCCGCGATGCCCGTACGCCAATCCGAGCCCCCCATCCCCAGAAAGATAAACTTGTGCATGTTATAGGTTTTAGCCAGATGCAGGCCGGCCTCCACGCAGGCCGCGTTCGGCGTATGCAGCATTACCGGCTTCTGGTAGCGCCTACAGGCGTTGAGCACCTCGTCTGCTACGAGCGGCTGTAAGGGAACTGACGGATTCGACGAAATCAGCGCCACGGAAACGAAATATCGGGAGGAGAGCAGGTCTCGGATGGCTTGCAGAGAGGCGTCCACGCGGTTAAGGTGCGCGACCAGGCAGCCGTATAGTCCCTCCTGCTGCTCTACCATGTGCTTCAGAATGTGATTGCCGGAGAGCGGATCGGCCTGTGCGGCGCGCGAAGACATGATCACGCATCGCTCGATTCCGCGTACGCTCATAAACTCGCGAATCTGTGCCCCGGTCTGGTTGACGCCGGGAATCCCGTAGCCTTCCAGGTGCACATGCACATCGACAACAGGCATTCCGTACTCCTTGGATCGCTCAGCTGAGATTCAGGATGCGGCGGGCGTTCGCGCCCAGGATCATCGAGACTGCGTTCTCGTCCAATCCTGCAAATTGGACCGTGTGGAGACCGCTTGCGATTGGAAGCGCCGGCGCTCCGGTTCCAAAAAGCAGCCGTTCCGGACCGATCGCGTCGGCTGCGAGCTTTAGGCAGCCCGGAGCGAGCAGCCTTGACGTTTCAATATGCCAGTTGGGAAACATTTGCAGCGCAGCGATGGCTTCCGCCAGGGTAGCGCGGTCCACCCGGGCC
>Ga0207667_10011766_pt1 | contig 10143 bp, 19 predicted proteins | sample KBSCornC52_FD_184301 | JGI IMG/M metagenome (GOLD analysis project Ga0207667, IMG submission 184301) | Corn rhizosphere microbial communities from Kellogg Biological Station, Michigan, USA - KBS Corn C5-2 (SPAdes) (version 2) | ecosystem: Host-associated > Plants > Roots > Rhizosphere > Soil ...
AGCGCCGCGCCGCGCGGCGCTCCGCCTCCGTCGCGTACTTGTTCGGGGGGGCGATGCCAGTCGGCCGGCCGCGCTGCGCCTCGGTGTACATGAACTTCGGCCGGACGCCCTGCCACCAGCCGCGGATCGTGTAGCCGTTGACGCCGGTCAGGCGCGCGGCGACCATCGACGACACCCGGCCCTTGTAGGCCATCACCTGCTCGTACTGCTCGGGGGTATACATCTTGCCCACTAAGGCCTCCACATCTTGGGTCCACGCAGGAGGTCACGCTCGAGCAGCGCCCCCCGCAGTTCTATGTGCTGGCGAACGTCACCGACGACGCGGCGCTCCGTCTCCCGGACGCCCTCGATGGACAGGCGGTTCGCCTCGCGCCAGTCCGACTGGGTCATGTGCTCTTTCGGCCACTCGAGGCCGAGCATCGCGCCTAGCGCCTCCTGGCTCTTCGCGATGTCCTGGAACTTCTTCAGGTCGACCCGCGTGTCCTGCGCCAGCTTCTCACCGAGCAGCGGCATCCCCTGCTCGACGAGCATCGCGTTGATGATCGGGAGGTCGTGCCGGCGGATGTAGTGGCCGGTCACCATGTCGGCCCAGTCGTAGGCCTCGACGAAGTGCTCGAGCATCTGGCGCATCTGCTTCTGGTGGCTTCGGCGCGTGAGCCGTGGCGTCAGCACCTCGCAGTGCACGACTGCAATCCACCCGTCGTCAGGGACCCACGACCACGCGATCGCGGTCACCTCCGCCGTCGTCTTGTCGCCATACCAGTACGAGCTCGGCCGGTTCTCGATGTCGAAGTCGAGGACGCGCATCGGGGCCGGCGCGGCGATCGGCTGGAGCGACGGCAGGATCTCCTCAACCGCCTCCACCTCGACCGGCCGCGGCCGGACCGTGACGTCAGGCAGTCGCCGGAGCGTCCGCATCCTGGCCCGCCTCGATCACGCCGCCGAAGTAGGTATCCGTCGCCGACCGGACGGCCGCCGCGGCCACCGCCTTGTGGTCGAACGGGAGGCCGGCAGCGATCAGCCTGTCGTACTCGACCGAGATGTGGTCCTCGGCCATCTGCAGGATCCGCCGCTGGTAGCGTCGGAACTCCAGCTTGATCTGCGTCTGCGCGGCGTCGCGCGCGTCCGCCTTCTCATGGGGCATCCGTGCCACGGATCATCTCCTCGAGTAGCTGTTGGTCGCGGGCATCTGCGTCGCGCCTGCGGCGGCGGGCCATGTACTCGGCGTGCTTTCCGCTCTCTGTGAACTTGTCGTTGCCGCGCTTCGCCGCGGCCCGCCCCTTCTCGGTCTGGCGATAGCGGGCGTAGCGGGCCTTGCCCTTCTCGCTCCGGTTGTAGCGCTCGTACTTCGTCACGACTCCTCCATCACGGTCGCCGTGTCCCCGAGCAGGGCCTTGACACGCTCGGTGTCCTTCTGATCAGCGAGATCCTGAAGGTCATGCGCGACGCTCGCGAGGAGCTCGTCGAACGCGTCCTTCGCCCTCGGGCTGACGTCCTTGTGGCCGGCGCGGAGCCCACACTCGGCGCAGCGCAGCCCCATCGAGTAGTACGTCTGGTTCTCGCCCGGGTGATAGGAATCGCCTTTGACCCAGCGGCGATGCGCCTCGCAGATCCGGAGGTCGCTGCCCTCATACTTGAGGTACTGCATGAAGCGGATGTCGCAGCCGTTGCGACACTGCAGGGGCTCGAGGGGGTCGTCACTCGCCACTGCCGAGGGGGATGTCGTAGCGTTCCAGCCAGTAGTTCTTGATGCCGATCGCAGCGCCCTCGATGTAGTCGAGGTAGGCCGTCGAAGCGAATGCCGCCCACGGTAGCCAGCTGCCGGCGGCCGCCTGAAGGGCGAAGGCGATCCGGGCGTTGGCCACCGGGTCCAGGCATGCGGCCTCGTCAACGAGGATGCCGCCGACCGTCTTGCCGAAGTGGCCGCTGTTGATCTGCCAGAGGCCGTAGTCGACGGTGCCGTCGGGGTTCGTAGGATTGCCGTCAGCGTCAAGGTTGTTCGCCTCGGTGTAGCGTGAGCTCTCCGCGCTACAGACAGCGACGGCGATGAGCAGCGCCTTGTCGCGGAAGCCGACGTTGTGGGCGAGTCGAGCGACTTCTCGGGCGAGCAGCTGTTTGCCTTCGAGCATGAATCCTCCTACGGTGCGGTGAAGAACAGGACGACTTCGCTGGTGTTACGGACGCGGCGGTAGACGCCCTCGCGGCCGTAGCCGTACTGCGGCCCGGTGTTCCCCTCGATCGTCTCGAAGTTCCCGTGCCGGTCGAGCCAGCGATTGAAGAACCCAACGTGGTCGGTGCCGGGGACGCTGTGCTGCATCCCCCAGTCGAAGGTGACGCCGTCGCCCTGCTTCGGGCTGTACGTTCGGCGCAGCCCGTTGCGGTCGTAGTAGGCGTCCGCGCTGATCGATGGGGTGTACGCGTAGCGGAAGCGACCGCCGGCCATGACGTCGCAGAAGGACCAGAACATCGCGCACCACGGCTGGCCGTTCAGGCCGTACCACTTGCCGAAGATCGTGTAGTTGTCCTCGCTCTCCTCGTAGCCGAGGTGACGCTGCGCGATCTGGTATCGGCGGAGCCGCAGGGGCAGGACCTTCGGCGCGTGGTGCCGCTTGACGCGGCGCAGGTAGTACCTCAGCGGTAGCCGTAGGCCGTGCGGGTGGCGGGGGATGAGGTAGCCGATCAGCTGCGCGCCGACGCCGCTGTGCCTGATCATGTCCTTCGGGTAGCCGAGCCGGTACCGCGCCTCGCGGACAGCGATCAGCGTCTGCGGTCCGTACTCACCGTCGATCTGGCCGTGGTAGTAGCGCTCGTTCCACCGATTGTGGGTGAGCAGCGCTTGCAGTCGCTTGACCGCGGCCTTGTCCTTGTCTCCGGGGCGGATCACTTGGCTCAGTTCCTCGTTTCTGTTGTGTCTGGTGAAGGGGTCTGGCCTTCATCTCCGCTCCCCCGCATTGTACCAGGACCTGGTCCAGGCATGACCTTCAGGACCGGCAGCCTGAAATCGGGCGGCGGGCCGACGAGCTCGACTTCCGGCTCGTCATTTTCGGGAAAAATCTGGCGACTCACTTTCTGTGTTGCCCCACGGGACAACGATGACCAGTGAGAGACGAGGGACGTGGGCGTCAACTCCCAGTCCGGGTGCAGCTGCTCGTAGCGCCGCGCCTTCTGGATGATGTCGCTCGGCGTCGCGCCGATCTCGCGCAACTGCTTCGTCGCCGCGTTGTACCGGGACTGCTCGGATCGCGGCATCCCGTTCCAGTCGGCCCCCATCGCCGAGCAGAGAGCCTCGAAGATGAGGTCGCGCTTCCCGGTCTCGTCCTTGCCCATCGCGACGCGCGCCGCGATCACAGCCATCTGCTTGACGGTAGGGCCGTCGCCGTTCGGGTCGTACACCTCCTGCCAGGCGTCGTGGATCCGCTTCGCGAGTTCCATCTCCTTCGTCACGCCGGCCGCCCCTCGTTGAAGGCCTCGAACGGCGTCCGGTTCAGGTAGTGGTACGCCTTCCACAGCCACCAGATCGTGAGCCGCGACGTCAGCATGCGATTGCAATGCGTGCAGAGGATCCCGCGGAGCTCCATCGTCTTGTGGTCGTGGTCCATCGCGTGCCGGCGCGCACCCGGCGGCTTACCGCAGATCGCACAACCGCCGCCCTGGAAGGCGAGGAGGTCGTCGTAGAGGTGCCGGTGGGCGCGAACGACGGCGCGGTGCTGCTGGGCCCGCGTCGGCCGCTTCCGCCTAGAGGTCGACACGGTGCCGATCCCGTCTGATCGAGTCGAGGGCCTCGACGAACTCCTCCGGCGTCGCCTTGCCGCCGATGATGTCGTGCTTCGCCTTGACGGCGTTCCACGCCTCCTGGGGGATCCTTTTGTCGCAGCGGATCGCTTCGGTGACGGCGAGGTGGATCTCGCCGGCCGGAGCGCCAGCGAATCGCGACCAGTAGAGCGCGTCCGTCTTCGCGCGCTTCATGTCGCACGCACACAGGAAGCAGGGCTCGTCACAGTTACACCCGTCCATTGCCGATCTGGTGACAGACAGGCGCGGCCGCGCAGTACTTCGCGCACCGCTTCCCCGTCCATGTCTCGACGGGCGAGCACTCCGGCAGCTTGTCGTCGGCCCAGTCCTCGCAGGACGAGTAGAGCTCTACTCGCTGGGCGAGGTAGTTCTCGACGCGCTCGAGCGGGAGCAGCGGCACGGTGACGACCTCGACGGGGCCGATGACCTTGCCGTGCTTCGGCTCTGACCAGTCGCGGCAGACGGCGACGAGGGCCCAGTTGTCGATGTGGACCTTGCCGGCGTACGGCCATGGCTCGAGCACACGGTCGAGGACATTTCCGTCCTTGTCCTTGAGCTCGACAACCCAGTGGACGTCGGGATCCTGGGTCATAGCATTGTAGAGGTTGCCCTGCCAGAAGTAGTCCGGCTTCTCACGGTAGACGCCCATCAGGGGATCCGCCGCCGCGGCCTGGACCATGCCCTTGACGCCGTACGCGCTGGTCACCTTGTAGTCGCGGCCCTGGTACTGCTTTTTCACGACCAAGGGGTCGACGCCAGTGACCCGTACGAGCTCTGGCATCATCTCGAGCAGGTCGAACGTCCCGCCGATCTTCACGCCCTGGCGCTCGATCACCAGCTTGTGCTCGACGATGTCGCCCTCGGCCGCGCCATCCTCGAAGAAGCCGTGCGCCACCGTGCCATACGTCGCCCAGATATTCGCGTCCCACTCGACGTAGAGGTCGTGGCGCTGCTCGAGCCGGACCTTCTGGATCGGGCTGATCAGCGTCGTCACCGAGATGACGTTCGGGTCGCCGTAGTGGTCGCCGGCCCGGAAGCCGTTCGCCAGGGCCCGCAGCATCGCCCTCGGCGCATCAGCGCCACGACGAGTGAGGAACGTGCCGAGGCCCTGGCGAATCTCGTCGAACGTGAAGTGCTCGCCGTTGCTATCTACGAAGCCGACGACAGGCATCAGCGGATCCCCATCTCACGGCGCAAGCGCAAGATCCAATGGATAGAACGCGGCTTCATATAACGGACCCTGAGTCCGGCCTTCGTCTTTCGGTGCGTGACCTTAGGCATCAGGCCGCACCCCCCGACCTGGAGGACCAGGGGGTGCGGCGGTGGGCCAGGCCGAGAGGGAGGACCTGGACCAGGTTAGCGGCACGAGAACGCCTACCCTCGGCCAGGAGCGCAGGGCCGCTGCGCGTCTCGGCGTCTCGTGCCTGCCTTGAAAACATCTGCCGGAGGATCATGAGTGCATCCTCGACGCGCGCGCCTGCTGCCGCATCCGCTTCCGCAGCCGCTTCATCGCCGACGCCTGCTGCTCGACCATCCGCGTCGCCATCGCCTCCGCCTGGACGCGCGCGAGCTCCTCCGCCTCCTCGTCCGAGACGCGCTCGCAGATGACGTCGGAGAGCAGGCCCTCATTCCCTTCGACCGGCTCGATGCGGCGAACGACGACGCTGCCATTGCCCTCGCCCTCCCGCTCGATCAGTTCGTTTCGGACGCCGATGACCGTGCCGACGCCCCACTCGCTCAACGCGATCTGCTCGTCGTCCATCCGGATCACGAAGCGGCCATGGCCGCGGCCGTAGTCCTCGACGGTCCGCAGCATCTTGCCCTCCGCGAGAACGCGCTGCCGATCGTTGTAGGCCTCGTACTCCGCCTGGATCACCTTCTCGCCGAGGTCGTGGCCAAGGGTGAACGCCGGCTCTTCATCGTTGACGAGCGCCTTCTCCCAGCCGAGGTAGGTCTTCGGGATCGACATATCCCGGACGTCGAAGTGCGCCGGGCCCCAGATCAGGTGCTCGCTGTTCGGGAAGAGGCGCACCATCCGCGTACCGGTGCCACCCTCATCGACGGGCTCGCCGTCCCGGTAGCTCTGCAGCTGGCAGCTGCCATGCCCGTTCGCTGCGACCGGCTCGGCGTCGAGATCGGTGAGCAGCCACTCGTCGCTGTCGACCCACAGCACCCACGGCTCGGCGTCCGGCTCGAGCTCGAGCGCCAGGGCGAGCGCCGCGCGGGCGGCCGCCGTCCGCTTCTCCGGCTCGGCCCGCCAGACGCGGCCCTCGAACACGCGGTACGGCAAGTCGATGCTGTCCGCGGCGTCGGCGATCGCGTTGTAGTTGTCCTCCGGGCTCGAGGCGTCGTCGCTCAGGCCGGCGAAGGGGCCGTCTAGGGCGACGACGCCCTGGCAGCGGTACTCGAGCGAGGCAACGAGACGGCGGAGTCGCTCTGGCGTCTGCCGATACCAGATGACGGCGGCGATGATGCACGGCGTCTCGAACGCGCCCAGCTTGGCAGAATCAGCGTTCATCGATCTTTTTCTCACCTTCGCGGACATCGTTGCCGTAAAACCTCGTGTCTGTCCCCGCGTAGTAAGGCGGCCCGGCAACACAGCCGTTCTCTACGTGGTCTCGAGTATGATCTTCGCACTCGCAGCAGTCACACCAGTGAGGCCCTTCGTGGCCTCGTGGAAGATGGCAGCCGTGGGAGCCCCAGTAGGTGTCGCAGAGCTCAACAGAATCAGCGTTATCGTGCGTGGTCATCGCAGCAGACCGCCGCGACGTGGCCTGACCCGTTTCAAGGTGCCGTCCTTGAGTGCTTCGTTTAGCGCATCGACGTGCGTGCAGCAGCAGTCGATAATGAGGCCGGTGCTCTGGTCTGCCTGATGGGGCATCTCCCCGGTGTCACTCTCCTCTGCGAGACACGAGACACAGCAAGGCGTGTCGATGCCCAAGCGCCGAAGCGCGGTGCTCTCGGCCAGGAATCGCGGCTTGTCATAAGCACCATTATCGTGCGCGGGAGTGCTCACACGGAACCTATCTGCTCGACAAGTTCCCCGAGTTTCCCGTGTATGTCCTCCAAGGCTTCAATCCAACCACGGGTGAACTCGCTTCCGGTTTCGCAATCGTTCGCTGACCGCACTTCAGCGATATGGTCGCCGAGACTGTCCCGAAACTCTTGAATGGCGTCCACCTGTCCCTGCCTGTGAATCCGTAGCTTCGTGCCGCTGGGTGTCACGTTGCCCTCCTTGACATAACGGGGATTACCGTGCACGGAACAGCCTCCCCAGGGCGCGGAACGGCCACGAGACGAGCCGGATCAGGCCGACGATGACGACGATCAGGATCATCGCGAACGCCATCAGGCGGTCCAGACCCAGGTGATGATCAGGTAGCGGCCGAACAGCTTGAACGCGACCGTGTGCTTCGTCGTGCCGGGAACGACACCGCCGCCCACGCTCTCGGTGTAGTGCGTCCAGCGCATCAGTAGGACGCCCGCACGATCGTCCGCAGGTCCGACGTAAAGCTACCGAGCAGGTAGTCCCACGGGAACAGGCAGTAGCCCCCCATCCCCCAGCCCGAGCCCCAGCTGTTCCGGACCTTGACATGCGTCCCGTCCTGTCCGTAGCCGACGACGACAACCTCATGCCCGCCGAGGTCCTGCTCGCCGCTGCGAGGCATCGGGACGACGCCCGTCTCCGCGACGGTCTCGCTCTCGAACGACTCGAACACCGTAAAGCCGAAGGCGACCAGCTGGTTGTTCGACAGCACCGCCCTGATGGCATCCTCGCTCTTCGCGACGCTGGCATAGGGCTTCGTCAGCTTGTGCCGGCGGCCGGCGGGCGGCGGGCCCTCGTACGAGCCGGGGCCGTCAGGCGCGTCCGTGTACGGCCACACCTTCTCGAGCAGGACGCCCGTCTGCTGCGCGAACTTGAAGCCGTCACGCCCGATCGCCCCGGTGTCACCCTGGCCGAGCTCGCCCTCGAGCTCGCGCTCGCCGTAGTACAGGTCGAGCCGGCTGCGGCGGTGCGCGTTGCCGAGCCCTTGGAGCCGGCGGTCGAGCGACATATCGAACTGGAGGCACGCGCCGACGGCATTCGACGTGCAGCTGCCGAGCTCCAGCTGGTCGAAGACCGCGGGCATCGCCGGGTTCTGTGAAAGGTCAACGAAGTCCTTGATGACAAGGCCGGTGGGGTCGGCGCGCTTGTCGCGGACGTCGGGCGGGCTCGGTCGGAATCCGTACTGGCGCTTCATTGTGCTCCTTCGGGGACGAGTTTTGCGTACCAGCTGACCTTCGCCCAGGCGTAGAGGGCGTCGATCGTCTTGAATACGGGAATGCGGATCGTGTGCGCGTGTCCGACCTCGCGATCAGCGCCGATGCTGTCGCCCGGCATCCGGTAGAGCGCCTGGCAGTGATCGATCACCTCGAAGTCGTGCTTCAGCCAGAAGTCGTAGTCCGACGTCCCAGTGCCGGCGACGAGCGGCACCAGGATCGACAGCATCGGGCAGAAGGGCGTGACGACGTCGTCCAGGATCAGCCGCTGATAGAGCAGCACGCCGGCCCGCGCGTTGATGAGCGGGTCTGGCTTGCTGATCGGTCCTGCGATGTAGACGAGCGGCTTGCTCACGAATCCTCCAGATTTCGTTGAATCAAAGATCGGGCGGCCCGATTCGAACGGGAGCTATGGCCGTTGCCACAAACGGCTAACTCGCCCGAAGCGCTAGAACGGGATGTCGTCGTCCGCCGGCAGCGCCTGCGTGACAGGAGCCGCGGCCGCGGGCTCGTCACCCTTGATCTCCGTCACCGATCCGTCGCCAGGCTGCGTCGAGAACGCCCACGCCGGGTTGCCTTTGTCCGTCGGGATCTGGACGAGGTACACCGGGGCGACGACGCTGACCTGGGGGTCGATCAGCTTGTCGTTCACGGCCTGCGCCTGGTCAACGCGGACGTCGCTCGTCCCCATGTCGAAGAGATAGCGCTCGCTCGAGCCCTGCTCGACGACGGTGTAGCGGACCTTCTCACCGTACTGGGTGACGACTCCGACCTGGGCGCGAACGATGCCCAGCTTGACGAGGTCCTTCGCCCAGCGCTTCTTCTGCTCGACGGTGGCGAACGGCACCCCGCCGCCTGCGCCTCCGTCGAAGATACCGTCAGGTGATGCGACTCCCACTTGTGTCCTCCTTGGACTTGGTCTTGGACCAGTTTAGCGGCACGACCGGACGGACCTAGCCATCGAGCTCGCCCTCCAGCGGGTGCGACTCGTAGCGATCGAATCCGCGGTCCGGGTGCCGGTTGACGTACATCATCGTGGTCACGACACTCTCATGCCCGAGCATCTGCTGGACGTCAGCAACGGGGATGCCGCTGCCGATCGCGAGCGTCGCGAACGTGTGCCGCAGGACGTGCGGGTGGATCGGCTCGATGCCGGCGTACCAGCAGGCCTCCTTCAGCTGGCGACTGTACGTCTTCGGCGTCACCGCCGTCAACGCATCCTCGGTGCAGAACAGGTAGCCGTCAGTGCTGCCGGTGATCGAGCGGAAGCGGAGCCACTCCTCGATCCGTCGCTTCGCCGCCATCCCGAACCGCAGCTGCTGCTCTTTGTCGCCCTTGCGGATAACTCGCACCGTCCGGCGGTCCAGGTCGATGTTATCGACCCTGACCTGGCAGACCTCGCTGACGCGCAGCCCGGCCGTCACCTCCAGCGCGATCATCGCCGCCAGGCGGGCACGGTAGAACTCGATCGGCAGGTGCCCCAACTGCTCGACGACGGCCGCCGGCCGGTCGCCACGCGCCCCCAGCTGCGCCGCGCCGTCGATCAGGCGCGCAACCTCCTCGACCGTCAGCGTACGGTGCATCCGGCGCGAGCCCTTCACGCCCTTCGTCTGCTCCGCCGGGTTCTCGTCCGCGTAGCCGCGGTCGACGAGCCACGCGTGGTAGACGGTGAGCGCCGCTCGACGCCTGTTCACAGTCGCCGGCCTCGCGCCGGCCGCGCTCAGGGTCAGCAGGTAGCTCCGCGGGTCGAGCCCGCTCTCATGCCACAGCTTCAGGTCGCTGCGATATGCGCGCAGCGTCTCGGCCGACTTCCCGAGCGCCTCGAGCTCGGAGAGCCACTCGGCCGTCAGGTCCTCATACCGCGGGCGGCGGAACCTCACCCCCACTCGACCGTCACCCCCCCCACTCGACCGTCACCCCGCTCCTCGGCTCTTTGTCGGGAGCCTCGTAGACGAGGAACGTCTGCAGGTGCCGCGCCTGGTCCTGGTAGATCCGGGCGGCGGATGCGTACACCTCGTTGAATGACACCCCACGCGGGAGCGAGACGTGCATCAGGTCGGCGAGGAGCTCCATGATCGCGCCGTACTGGAG
>Ga0207667_10011769_pt1 | contig 10141 bp, 7 predicted proteins | sample KBSCornC52_FD_184301 | JGI IMG/M metagenome (GOLD analysis project Ga0207667, IMG submission 184301) | Corn rhizosphere microbial communities from Kellogg Biological Station, Michigan, USA - KBS Corn C5-2 (SPAdes) (version 2) | ecosystem: Host-associated > Plants > Roots > Rhizosphere > Soil ...
CCATCTGCCCGTTCGCGTATACGTTCAACGCCGGCGAAGCCGTGTTCAAGGGCTTCGACCTCAGCGTGCACGGAGCGCTCACCCGCGAGCTGACGGCCGGTGTCAATGTCGGCTATGTGGATGCGTCCTACACCCAAACCTTGTTTGCCAGCAGCGGCGCGCAGTTGACCCAAGCCGGCGACACAGTGGGAATCACACCGCAGGTGAACGCACCCTGGAATGCGAATGCCTGGCTCGACTACGGTATTGCGCTTGCGGACGGGGATAAACTGGTGTTGCGCGGCGAGTACAAGTGGAAGAGCCACAACAAGGGTCCGTACGTGACCAATCTGCCTCAAGGCTCGGCTGCTGCCAATTACTATCCGAACGTCCAGGCCGATCCGTCCTACTCGATCACCAATGCGCGGATTACGTACACCAGAGGTCGCACAGACCTCGGTTTTTACGTGGAAAATGTCTTTAACACCCATCCCCTGTTGCAGATGAACCAGGAGTCGACCGCGGTGGATTTCTATACCTACAGCACGTTAGCCCCCAGGACGTTTGGGCTGTCGGCCAACTATAAATTCGGAGCTGAGTAGGAGTCCGCGACCGCTAGCATCGTTCCCGGGCGCTCCAGATACAGCAGCAATCGTCTGTAACAGGTTCATGTAGAACTGTTCCAATCTCGTGCCCGGAGACACGAACGGATTCTCGGGCATCTTTGTCCCGGCCTCCTGCGATATCAGAATGAGGCGAGCACGCCGAGCTTGAACCGGCGCCCGCTATCTTCGGCATAGAGGAACTGGTTCTGATAGTAGGCGTACTTCAAGACGTAGGTGTTGGTCAGATTCTCGGCTTCAACGAATAGCGCGAAGTTCTTGTTGAAGTGATAGAAGGTGCTGCCATCCAACTGGTAGCGTGCACGCACCTGGGTCACGGCCTGGCCTGCGCCATTCAGGGGAGGCGGCGACAGGTACTGCAGGAAGTGATCGCGCCAGTTGACTGCCATGCGCGCCTCGAATCCGTTCTTGTCATAGAACGCCACGGCGTTGAGCGAATTGGACAAGCCGGTCAGGGCGAACTTGTTGGTCAGGTCGGCCGGATTCAGCTGCTTGTCACTATGGGCGTAGGTGCCGTTCAACTGGACACCAAAGCCGGTATCCCAGAAAGAATGCTGGACCGCCGCTTCCACTCCGGTCACCACCGCGGCTTCCCCGTTCGTCGGCGCGGTGATGGTGAACTGGGCCGGCGTGCCGAGCACCGGATCTAGCAGGGGGCCGCCGGCCGAGTTCTTCACAGGACCGGTGGTCTGGTTGAGAACGATGAAGTTGCTGACGTCCTTGTAGAACGCGCCGATCGAGGCGTAGTTCGATTCGCCGTAATAATATTCGAACGACAAGTCGAGGTTGCTGGAGCGGAACGGCTTCAAGTTGGCGTTGCCGCTCGATGCGGCGTAGTTTCCGGGCCGCAATGTGACGAGCGTCGTTACCGGGGCGAGTTGCTCGAGTGGCGGACGCGTCATCGACTGTGACGCCGCGAAGCGTGCAATGAAGTTGTCCTGTAGCTGCCACTTGAACGACATCGTGGGTAGAACGTCGGTATAACTGTTCGACTCCGTTAGGGTGCTCGTCCCGCCGCTTGCGACACCGTACTGCGTAGGATCGTTGGCCAGCGTGGTGAGTTTAATAAACTGGGTCGCAAGTCCGTTGACCGTTTCCTGTGTGTTCTCGACCCGAACGCCCACCACGGTGGAGAACGGCCGGTCGAGCAGGCTGCCAGCGAACACGGCTTCCAGATACCCGCCGTACACACGCTCCTGGACGAATGAGTCGTTCACCTTGGGCGGTGCGAATGTGAAGCCGGGACCGAGGAGTGCCTGTTGCTGTTGCGTAATCGCGTTGAACAGTGCAGAACCGTCGAAAGTGAGCCACTGGGTCGTCAGGCGATTCCCGCCACTGACTCCGGAGAGGAAGTTGCTGCCTGCGTTGAACACGCCGATTGGAATTCCCGGTGGTGAGGGGAAGTTGTAGCCGCAGGTCGTGCAACCTGACCCACCGTCGTTGGAATAGAGCGCCGTGTCCTTGTTGTCATGCGAGTAGTAACCGCCCACCCGCAAATCGACCAGCCCCTGGTTCGCATCGTCGCCCTTGATATCCAGGTCCGCGCGGAGTTGTCCGATGGTGTCCTGGACGCCATAGCCCCGCAACAGCATCACGTGCTGGAACATCGGGTGCGTGCCGCCAGCTACGCCGGCGTTCGGCCCCGTCGTTGGTTTAATGAAGCCGGTGGTATAGGGGAGGATAGAGCCATCCGAGTGATAGCTGATCGTCTGACCGTTATAACCCAGCAACGGCAGTGAATTCTCCAAGCCTCCGTTCGGAAGCTCACGGGCGCGCGAGAAGCTGCTGTCGACATTGAGTGTGATTCGATCGGAGATTTTCCAGTCGGCGTTGAGTCCGCCCAGGCCGATATAGGTCTGCTTGTCGAACCTTTTGTTGTGAAAGTCCGAGGCCTCGCCGATCCCCTGCGTCAGGTCGATCGCCGTGCCATTGGCGTCCGTCGCGATGTTGCCGATGTTGGACGGCGTAAACCAATGACCGAACGAGCGAGAATCCGTGGTGTCCGAGAATCGCGAGAAGAGGGCGTCTGCCGTGAGGACCAGGTCGTCGTTGGGCTGATACTGCAGCACCAGCGTTCCACCGATCCTTTGGCGGTTCTCGAACGTCACCTTGGTATCGAAGTTCTGGGGGATGAACAGATTGCCTTGTGGATTAGACGGTGTGATCGCAACCCCGGTACCCCCGTTGATGACAGAGGGCGGCGTGCCCCCATTGACGATCCAGCCATCCGTCTGTGCCTGATTGAGACGGTCTCTGCGTAGCTGGTAGCTACCCGAGACGAGTACACCCAGGCGTCCGTCGGCAAACCTGTCGCTCACCAGAAAGGAGGCGTCCGGCGCGGCCTTTTCGGAATTCTCCTCGTAATTGACGTCCGTCGAGCTGGCGAATTTGAATCCGGAATAGTCAAACGGCCGCGCGGTTTTGACATTGATGGTCGAGCCCACGCCGCCAGACTGAAGTCGCGCCGTCGAGGATTTGTAAACCTCGACACCGGAGACCAACTCCGAGGCCAGGGTGTCGAACGAAAAGGCACGCCCGCTGGCCTGGCTCGGGTCGGTCGGTGTTGCGATCTGGCGCCCGTTGAGCAGGACGGTATTGAACTCCGGGCCAAAGCCGCGAACCGTCACGAACGCGCCTTCGCCACCGGAGCGATCGATGGATACGCCCGTAATGCGCTGGAGTGACTCTGCGAGGTTGGCGTCAGGGAGCTTGCCGATATCCTCGGGTGCGATCGCATCGACGATTCCAAGGGAATCACGCTTGATGGCCTCGGCACTCACGAGTGAATGGCGCAGGCCGCTCACGACCACCTCCTGGATCTCTCCTGAGCTGTCAGGCTTATCCGGCATCCCGGTTGTCCGCGATGGTGCGGGCGCGTCGGAGCTTTGAGTTTCGGCGGGTTTCAGCGTGTTGACCTGATAAAGCGCCGCCGGTGCGCTTCGACCATAGCCGAGCAGCGCGCGCACATCCGCGCCTGCGTCGCGCACACGTCGACGGATCATGATGACGCCCGAAGCCGAGCGTTCCGCTACGAGATCGGTCCCCCGCAACAGCCGGTCCAGCGCGCCCTGTAAGGTGTAGTCACCCCTCAGCGATCTTGCCGGTCCGGACACGATGTCTTCGGTAAAGACCACCTCCTGACCGCAGACGTGCGCGAAATCTCGCAGAGCCTGCGAGAGCGACTCGTTCCCGATGTCGAAGTGATAGCTGCGATCCTGACTCTGGGCGACCCCCGTGCCCAGTAGACTCACAGCACAGACTGCCGTCAGACCGGATGCATTGCGCATTCGTCGTTCCCTGATCACCATTTCCTTCCCCTGGTCAGTGGCCAGCCCTACGCACTGGTCTACATCGATTACGTGGACCCACAAAGAGTACAGACGCCAACTTTCCGAAAATCCTCCAAGTCACGATCAGGTTATCCCGTTCCTTCGGCGCATGCGACTTGCAGCGCTGCGTCAGGCAAGCCGTCCCTGTTCCCATGCTGTGGCCTTCCCAAGGTTGACTCGAGCGACACTCGGAAGTGTCTTCGGGTGCGCGTCGCGGTGACCGGCGACCGTCTGCGGTGATCGAGAATGGTCTTTCGAAGTCCATCTGTGATCCATCCGCCAAGGTGACGATCCGCCGGTGCAGCGTGAAATACGAGGAGGCGCTCCACCAGTTGGGCCAATCGAGCGCACGTCTGAGGCGCGAACAGTGGATCCATCCGGCCCAATATGATGACCAACTCGGAATCAGTATACTTTCGACTAACCTAACACTACTTGGTCACCTTTGTTACCGGCTCTGGCTAATCGCAAGTAGTTGTCGCCATGGGCGGTGCTTTGGCCGTCTCCTATGTTGTGGTGGCAGAATGCCCATTCGCGCTGGCGATAAACCGGAGCGCTGCGACGTCGTCGAGCAAACCACCCTTTGAGAGACGGCGCCGGGGACGCTCCACGTGTTGGATGGAGATTATCTGACGGAGAAGTTTAGCAGGGCGACCAACTGCCGAGAATGCAGTCCGGACGATTCCCTGGGAGGCGCGGCCGCGCACTGACAATCCAGGGCGGGCAGGCACATTGCAGGCTCGACGTTCAATCCGCACGAAGGCGGTGCATGCCCGAACCCCTTGTGGCTTCGGGCAGCATCGCAACACGGCTATTGGTGAACGATCGTGCAACTGAGGTTGGTACCATCGGGTGCGCCTGTGAATCCCCAGCCCGCCGACCACTGCCACAGCGTTGAACCGTCGGAGGGGAAGTAGGTAAATGTGGCGGATGCTGCCGATTGCGTCACTCCATTACAGGTAACGGCTGTCAGCCACGACTTGCCGGGATTGGATGTAAATCCAGACACGCTGAGAGCTCCCTGAATAACAGACAAATCGCAGAAGCTGATCTCGTCCAGGAATGCCACAGTCCTGCCGCCACCCAGTCCAGTGGGCGAGTAGGATCCAAAAAAGAATGTGGAAGAGCTGCCGTCATAACCTGAATCGACTCCGCAGCCGGAAAAAGGAATGTTTCTGTGCCCCACCTGCAGCGTCGCGTCATTGCTGGCGGCAAGAGAGATGGCTGGAATGATAGCCAGGCACATCAGTGTGCGTGACAGCCGTCGTCCGTGATCATTGAATCCCTTCACTGGAGTTCTCCCTGCTCGAAAGATGAAAGTCACCCCGTCGCGAACAGCCCTGTCGGACGGCGGAGAAAATCCTAACATCGATGATATCGGTGGTCTACCACGCACGCAGTTGCGTAGCTTTGAGGAACGGAGGAACGAGTCACTACGACCAACGACTCGTGTCAGACGCTGCGTTTATTACGTTCCGCGCAGTGCTACGCCGATGCTACGGCTTGTCGCGGGCCACTTCGGTGTGATCGTCTCTCGTTCGTAGGTTCCTATGCGGATACGGCCACTTGCGCGGCCAGCCAAATGCCGATTCCGAAGCTGACGTGGCTCGCCAGGCTGCTCAAGAACAACTGTGTCTCCGCCGGGCCGCGGGCTCCAAACAAACCGAATCCCATCGCAGGAAACATCAACAACCAGGGGAATATGTTGGTCAGTAATCCGAATGTGACGGCAGGAATTGCGCTGCGGGTTGAGACTCCAGGCCGCGAAGTCGAAAAGAGATACAACGCTGCGAATGCGATGCCAACTCCGTAACACAGCAACGGCAAGTTCGTGATCTACTGGTGCGGCGTGCGCGATATTCGAGTGCCATGGCTGCCCGCGGGCGATGTTGACGACCCAGCGACCCATCAGGATCGGTGGCAGTATGCGTCCGATCGAGGTGAGCATACGTCAACCTGCGGCGTGCGGAGCAGTCGGCTGTCCGCGCGCCGCCGCAATGGCCTTTTTAACTGCGTCAATGACAGCCTGGGGCGCGTCGCGCTGTATGAAATGCCCGCTCGATGGCACTATCGAGTACGTTGCGACAGGCGAGAGTTGCACGAATCGCCGCTGAAGGTCCTCCCATCGCTGCTGTAGGGCGGCGCGGTGCTCTTGCGGCACGCCCGGTTGATTCAAGAACCCACCAGCGACAATCACATGGAGGGGAATATCGTCGAGGGATACAATCGCGCGCCCCTGGTCGATACTCGACACAAAGTCAATACGCTCCACAGTGGCATGCGGATCGCGCCAACCGCCGGTCCAAAATGCCCTCATGTTGCGCAAAGCAGGCATCTCAGACGGGCTTGAGGGCGGGAGCAGGGGCCCGAGCACGTCGAATTGGTCCTCGTGCATGGAGTCGACCAGGACAAGGCCTGCGACGGACTCGCGGTAGCGGTGCGCGAACAGGCGCATTAACAGTCCTCCGAACGAATGGCCAACCAAGAGGTACGGACCGCTAATGCCGGTAACGTGAAGCAACTGGTGCAGGTCGCTCACGATCTGCAGGGCATCGCGTGGTCCGGGTGCGGGATCGCTCGCGCCGCGTCCCGCGCGGTCGTAACGCATGACACGGGTCACGCTCTCGATGCCGCGATAGACCTCGGCCCACTCCTGACTTTCTGCTCCAAGTCCGGTCTCGAGTACGACAGTCGGCACACCTCTGCCGCTACAGGTCAGAGCAAGCCGGCGGCCGCCGACATTCACTGTTCGTGACTGCGGCGTAGCCGAATTGTTACTGGTGGTCTGATGCACATCTGCGCGAGTGTCAATCATTTTGGCTAACCATCAACCGAAAACCGACGCGTAGTGTGGCGGATTTCGATCCGAAAGGGATCCAGACACCAGGCACTTCTGCTATACAGAAATGCATGGACTCTCTAGATCACGGCTGGGACCTGTATCGCACTTTTCTGGCGGTCGTGCGCGAAGGCAGTTTGTCCGCTGCCGCGCGTCGTATCGGCATTGCACAGCCGACAGCGGGTAGGCATGTCCGGGCTCTCGAAAAGAGTGTTGGAGCTCCTCTCTTTACGCGCTCCCAACGCGGCCTTGTGGCGACAGAGGCCGCACTTGCCTTGGTCCCGCATGCCGAGGCGATGGCGGCTGCGGCGGACGCGCTGACTAGAGTGTCGTCCGGAGGGGCTCGAGGTGAATCGGGTACTGTCCGGCTGACGGCCGGAGAAATGATGGGATGCGAGGTGCTACCTCCGTTGTTGGCAGAATTCAGCCGGCGTTATCCGCGGATTCACCTGGAGCTCACGCTTTCAAATCGCAACCTCGACCTCCTGCGGCGGGACGCCGACATTGCAGTGCGGATGGTACGTCCCACGCAGAAGTCGCTGATTGTGCGCCGTGTTGGCCTCGTTCCGATCGGCCTGTTTGCGCATCGACGGTATGTCGATGCCTTCGGTTTGCCGAAGGGGCCGGAAGATATTTCCCGACACTGCCTGATCGGATTCGACCGCGATATGGATGTGATGCACTCAGCCGGCGGACCCAAGGTACCGTTCACGCGGGAGCAGTTTCGATTTCGCTGTGACAGCGTTGCGGGGCAGCTCGCGGCACTGCGTGCCGGGGCCGGCATCGGCGCGTGTTTCGTGAGCGTTGGGCAGCGCAACCCTGACTTGATACGCGTGTTCGAACACACACTGAACTTCCACAGGGAGGTGTGGCTCGCTATTCACCGCGATGCCAAGACGACCCGGCGTATCAAGCTCCTGTTTGATCATCTGGCCGCTCGATTGACCGCGAGTTTGTTGCTTCGAGAAAGTCCATGATCGCAGCCCGACCCATGCGTCCGCGTAGGTCGTCAGCGTGATCTACGGAGAAGGCGGCGATTTTCTTCCGGAGTAAACGCGCGCACGCCTGATTCCCGCCCCGCTTTGCGCGGCTGCGCGGTCGAGCATACTCACGATGTCAGACGCTCGAGGAATTTGGACATGGCTTGCGGAGTGTCCAGCCATCCGGTTGCCGGCCATTGTCTGGGTTGCTCATCCGGGCCGATATAGCCAAACAAGGCGACGAATACTTTCATGCCCGCAGATCGAGCCGCCAGCACGTCGCGTTCGGCGTCGCCGATATAAATACACTGCGCAGGCGCGACGCCGAGTTGCTCGGCTGCGTGAAGCAGCGGAGCAGGGTGGGGCTTGCGCTCGAGAATGGAATCGCCGCTCACGACCACTCTCGCCCGGTGACGCAAGGCGAGCCGCTCCAGCAGCGGCTCAGTAAGCCAGGCTGGCTTGTTGGTGACAATGCCCCACGCGATGCCGTCCGACTCGAGACGGGCAAGAGACTCGGCAATGCCTTCGTAGACCGTCGTTTCGACGCCCGATCGTCGGCTGTAGATCTCAAGGAACCGTTCACGCAGCGCCCCGAATGCTGAATCGAGAGCCTCAGGGAACGCCAAACGCACGAGTGCGGTCGCACCATGTGAGACTTGCTGACGTGCCTGCTCGAACGGCACCGGTCCCAGGCTGTTCTCTCGTCGCAAGTCATTGAGAGCGCCCACCATATCCGGCGCTGTATCCAGTAGCGTGCCATCGAGATCGAGCAGCACGGCGCGCGTATTTGCCTCTGTCATGGGAGTTTGATCGCCTCGGATGAGGGAGGTGATTCGCCTCCAACTCAGCGGACAATCATAGCGGAAACTGGACCGAAATCCGGCTTCCAGAAAACCCCGCCAGTAACCGGCTGCGAAACACCTGTCGTTCCAGACCAGCTCAAGGGCAGTTTCAGCAGTGATCTCACCGCGAGATAGCCGAATGCCTGAGCTTCAATCGCTTCTCCGACCCATCCCAGGTCTTCTGCAACCCGTACGGGTGCTCCAAGGCGACGTCTCAACTCGGAAAGAAGATGCGCGTTTCGGCGGCCACCTCCCACGACGATCCATTCCCTTGGGGTGCACGGCAGCCGCTCCGCCTCGGCTGCGATAGCTGCCGCCGTAAAGGCGGTGAGTGTGGCCGCGCCATCCGGCGGCGTAAGAGCCTGTACCGGATTTGCCGAGAAAGCATTTCGGTCGAGCGATTTGGGGCCATGCCGTCGGAAGTAGTCGTCGCTCAGCAGAATTTCGAGAGCGTGATGGTCGACGCGCCCGGCCGCAGCGATCTTTCCATCCTCATCGTACGGCATGCCGCAATGAGCACTCACCCAGTCGTCAATCAGCGCATTTCCTGGACCGCAGTCGCAAGCGTGCAGTAGATCTCCGTCGATGAGGGTCAAATTGGATACACCGCCAATGTTGAGAACTGCGATTGGTTCCCGAATGGCACAAGCGCGAACCAACGCCTGATGGTAGGCGGGGGCGAGCGGCGCACCTTGACCTCCATACCTCATATCATTTTGCCGGAAGTGGGTTACGACGAGGCGACCCAGTGTGTTTGCCATTCGACGACCGTCGCCAAGTTGACAGCTCACGCCCTCCTTTGGGTCGTGCTTTACAGTCTGGCCATGGAAACCAATGACGTCGATCGTGGACAGGTCGATGTTGCTTTTCTCGCAGAGTGAGCGAACTGCCTGACAATGCAGATCGGTCACTTCCCGTTCCTCGGGGCCAACGTCGACCGGGTTTACGGGTAGGTGCAGCAGCGTCTGTCGCAGACTAGGCGGATAAGGCGTGCTCCCATGGGGTCCGACGGAGAGGCGAGTGTGTCCGTCAGTTTCCACAACCGCCGCGTCGATGCCATCCATCGACGTGCCGCTCATCAGTCCGATGGCTCTGAATAAACGTAGTTCCGTCATGCTTGCCTTCCTTTCGCCGGCCGCGTCCAAGTCCTTTACGACAAGGGGAATATGATCGATCCCGACCGCTGGAACGCCGAGGGCGGCGTGCTCTTCTGGGACGGCCGGCGGCTGGGCACCCCGCCGGAATTGCGAGGAGCCAGAGAACGCAGCTGTGGCGCATGCGGCGCTGAATTGACACCGAGGTGGGAGTCATACCATGGGAGTTTTTCTCCGCATTTACGGCAGAGTGTAGAGCGAGGTAGTGGCAGACGAGTGACGCGATTGTGGCGAATTGAGGCGACGATTGCGGCGGCGTCGCCGTCGCGGGACCAGTTCCGTGGCGAGCACCCAAGTCGGGTTGGGTGTCATCCCGGCTTCATACTTGCGCCGACGCGGGCAACTCGATTGAAAACACACAACCGCGGCCGGGCATGTTGCGCACGCTGGCGCGG
>Ga0207667_10011771_pt1 | contig 10141 bp, 9 predicted proteins | sample KBSCornC52_FD_184301 | JGI IMG/M metagenome (GOLD analysis project Ga0207667, IMG submission 184301) | Corn rhizosphere microbial communities from Kellogg Biological Station, Michigan, USA - KBS Corn C5-2 (SPAdes) (version 2) | ecosystem: Host-associated > Plants > Roots > Rhizosphere > Soil ...
GTTTAAGTTTGAGCGCATAATTGTGTCCATGAACATGAATCGCACGATACCGGAGTCATATTGTGCGCGTTTGCGAGCAATCGGTTTTGGTGGTCGGAATAGGGTTGCTGACATGAACGGACAATATCCGGGAATACCAAAGCAACGGGTACCGCCAAAGGTACGACTTTCACGCATTGCTCGTGTTAAACGTCGTATCATGCAGCGAATCTACGGGAGACAGCGAAACCAAGCTGTAAAGGTTTCATTACATATTTCCGAAGACTCCGGGCGTAGGATGAAAGCGTATGTTTAGTGGCATTCCACAGAAGAATCGGGCCGCGGCGGAGACCTATTTTGACGAACACCTTTCCCACAACGATTACTACAATCAGGGCGCAGTGGTTGCGGACGGTCACAATGCAGGTCGGTGGATCGGCTCGGGCTCGGAGAGATTGGGATTGGCGCAGGGCGAAGTTGTCACCCGCGATTCGTTCCTGAAACTCTGTGATAACCAGCACCCGGATACCGGCAAACAACTCACGCCCCAGAATTTCAAGAATCGTCGAATCTTCTTCGACTTCGTTTGTTCGCCACCCAAATCGGTCTCGATTCTGGCGGTGACCATGAATGACCAGCGGATCGTTCAGGCGCACCAGGAAGCATCCACGTTCGCGCTGCGGGAACTGGAAACCTTCGCAGCAGCACGGATTCGCAAGAATGGCATTCAGGAATTGAATCGAACTACCGGCAATGTGATCGGCGCGGCGTTCATGCATACCACGTCCCGCGCTCTCGACCCGCAACTGCACACCCATTTCGTCCTGTTCAACTCGACCTGGGATAGCAAAGAGCGGCGTTGGAAAGCTCTGCAAACAGCGGCGATGTTCGGCGCCATCAACTACGCCACTGAAGTTTATCGTAACGAACTGGCCAGGCGGTTGCATCAAATTGGATATCAGACCCGCAAAGCAGCGAACGGTTTCGAGATTGACGGCATTGAACAAAAGTTGATCGAACGATTCTCGAAACGGTCACGACAACGCGATATGGCGGTGAAGCGACAGGAAGCCAAACTCGGTCGCAAGCTGACGAAAAAGGAAGTCGCCCATGTCGTTCACCAATCTCGACCAAAGAAATTGAAAGGTGCTTCGGATGAAATGGTGCGGCAACAACACTTGGGCGAAATCGGCTTTTTCGAGAAACGGACGCTCCGCAAGGTAGTCGCGGCGGCGGACGGGAAATCGAAACCGTTTGAGTGGCGAACGTGGTCGGGGGAAGCGCTCGATCACGGCATTGCCCACGTTTTTGAACGCAATTCGGTCGTGCCGCAACACAGGATTCTGGAAACGGCATTGGCGAAAGGCTGCGGCCAGCTTGACCTGAAAGAATTGAAAGGAGAACTGAGTAAGAGAGCGAACCTCGTCCGCGTCGGCGATGAGTTTTCCACGCGGGAGATTTTGGAAAAGGAATTGTTCCTGATTCGGACGGTGAATGTCGGCCTTAACATCGCCGCGCCATTTGTTGCCCGTTATGAACCATCGCTGAAACTCGGTACGGACCAGAGCAAGGCCCTGGCGCATGTCCTAACCAGCACCGACAAAGTCACCGGCTTTCGCGGGCTGGCCGGTTCCGGCAAAAGCACGGCTCTGGTGGAGTTATCCCGCGTTCTGCATAACGAAGGTTATCAACCGACCTTCTGTGCGCCGACGGCTTCCGCCGTAGAAACGCTTCACAAAGACAATCTGGAAGCCATCACGCTGGCAAAATTCCTGTCAGACCCGGTGGCTCAAATGCGTCTTTCGCACCGTTCCGTCATCATTCTGGATGAGGCCGGCGCGGTCGGGTTGAACGATATGGCTGCGTTGTTCAATGTCGCTCACAATGCCCATTGCCGGGTCGTGTTTTCCGGCGACACTGGCCAGCACGCATCTGTTGCTCGTGGCGATGCGCTTCGCATTCTCGAACAGTATTCCGGGTATCGGTTCAGCGAATTGACCACGATTCGCCGACAGAAGTCGAAAGCCTTTCGGCAGGTTGTCGAACTCGCCGCCGCCAAAGAGATCGACAAGGCGTTCGCCAAACTGGTCGAACTCGGTGCGGTGAGCGAATTGCCCACGGATCACAACGAGCTGTATCAACGCGCTGCCGACGCTTACTTAGCCGCCACAAAGCAAGGCAAGTCGGCACTGCTTGTTTCGCCAACGTGGGCCGAAATCGAGGCCGTCACCGAAAAGGTGCGAGACGCGTTGAAAGCACAAGATGTCCTCGGCCAAAAAGAAGAAGCGGTGACGGTTTTTGATTCCCTTTCATGGACCGAAGCACAGAAGAAGAATCTGAGCCAGTATGAGCCGGGGCAGCGACTGCGCTTCGTGCGGCGAACGAAGCACTTCGACTGTGGCGAAACGGTGGAAGTGGGAGCAGTTCTTGAAAACGGTTTGCGTGTTCGCCGCGCGGACGGAAGCGAGATTGACTTCATCCCGGCTTCAACTGCTGCCTCGTTCGATGCGGGTGAAGCGCGCGAGTTGAAAGTTGCTGCGGGTGACTGGCTGCTGCTGCAAGCCAATGCGGTGGCCGTGCGCAAGCACTTCATCAACGGCGAGCGCGTCCAGGTGCGGGAGATTCGCGATGGCTGCATTTCGCTGGCCGACGGTCGCATTCTCCCGGCTGATTACAACACGTTTACGCACGGCTATGCCGTCACGTCGCATTCGTCGCAGGGCAAGACAGTGGATGAAGTGCTATTGGTGGCTTCGTCAAAGTCATTTGCTGCCGTGAACCGCGAGCAGTTCTACGTTTCGATTTCACGCGGTCGCGAGCGTGTCCACGTTTTTACCGACGATGCCGATTTACTCGCCCGGCGCGTCACCGATTCGCATGAGCGCAAGGCCGCCATTGAACTGCAAGACCTGCGAGATGGATTAGCGAAGCTCGGATTCATCCGACACGAGCAAATAAAAACAGAAAATTCACCGCCAGTTAGGCCTCAACAGTTCAGAGCAACCCGGATGATGCGCGAAACGGGTCGTGTCACACGGGCCACTCGTCTTCCTCCTGTTCAACGACTGGCACAAGTCTCCGAACGAATTCGCCGCTGGCTGAATGAATTGTCCGCTCGCGTAAAGACTCAGGCTACGCCCGTGCCGGTAAAGAAGATGGAGGCCCTGAAGCAACCCGAAACGATTGCTTCTCCTGTGACACGCGAACAAAAGCGACAAGACCTTCGCGAGAAGCTGCGTCAAGACATTGGGCAACATCGTAAGCAACAACAAAACCGCTCTCGCGGCATCCGAATGTAAAACTTATGCCTTCTGAAAACTCCTGTTATACAACCGCAGGAAAGTATTGCGCCTGCATCGAGTTTCACTTGGATGAACATCACCGCCACGGTTTTAACACCAGCCAGTTGATCGAATACAGACTTGAACCAAATCCGGACGCGGAAGACAAAAATGCGCCTTTGCAGAAACTCACAATTGTCTTCTCGACAGCTGATGTCCTGCTCTTGGGTTCAAATTTGGGACTACTGGCAGATAAACTTCGCGAAAACGATTTGGCTTCTGTGCACGTTCAGCCGAAACGATATAGCGGAATTGATCGAAACGCCCCCTTTGTTACGGTCGTCAAGATCACGCCGATCAAATGAATATTTCTTTGCAATCGTTCTTCTCTTGGGCTGTTCCGGAATAGATCAAACGACTGATTTCTTTTGATTCGAAATCCGGCTTCTCAGGCTTTAATGGGGCCGGGCTCACCAGAGCGCCGAGAGGATGACATGCAAATGCCCGCCTCGCTCTGCGCCTCCTCAGAAGAAATGCCAAAAAGGTGCGGAAGGGGTGCTTCTGAACCCAAGGCTATAAGGTCGGATTCGTTACCCTTCGGTCAATGCCGGATCAGTTTTCGCTACAGCTTCGAGAATACAAGTTTGCGAGAGGACTGAATCGGAAACGACCGCTGCAATAGCCTGCATAAGCGTAAGAACCGTTGAGAATTGGGAACCTCAGCGAACCATCTCAAAGCGACAATGCGCAAGGCGATTGTTGGCCTGTTTCGAGACTGCAAGCAATGGTTCGCGCCCTTCATTTCGCCAGCTTCGCATTCACCGAGATGGTGGCGCGGAGCAGGCGCGAAATTAGGCAACTTGTTTTGGCGCGGACAATGGCGGCAATGAATTCACTTTGCGTCACTTTGGGCAGCGTGGCGATGGTATTGAGATGAATATTCGTGATCGTCCAGCCGGTGCCCAAATGTTCCGTGGTCACTGTTGCGGTGGTGAGAATGCTTCCCGAAGCGGAGGGCGCCAATTTCAATTCTTTCGCCAAGGCCAAAGAGAAACTGCCGGCGTGAGCGGCGGCGATGAGTTCGGTGGGATCCGTGGCGGAGTTTTCTTTCAGGGGAGCAGCCGATGCGCAGCGAGTGTTCTTCAACACACCGCTGCCGGTACTGACGACGCGGGTATCACCCCTGGAGCCGGCCTTCCATTGGACTGACGCCTTGCGGATAATCAGTTGCATCGGGATACGATGCCGTAGGGAAACACGAGATACTAATACTTCGTGCGACCGGTCGCCATACCCCTGTGCTATAACCCGAGCTGGCGGCAACTTCTTTGATTGCTCTCGGCAAGGTGGAGGTTAAGCTAAGGTTGCACTATGGAACTGCGTCATCTGCGGTACTTTGTTGCCGTGGCTGAGGAACTGAACTTCACCCGGGCGGCGGAAAAACTGCGTCTGGCGCAACCTTCGCTCACTCGCCAAATTCAAAATCTGGAAGAAGAACTCGGTGTGCGTCTCCTGGATCGGAGCCGAAACCAGGTTTCCTTGACCGAAGAGGGGCGCAGTTTTCTGGTCGATGCCCGCCGGTTGGTGGCGTTAAGCTTGGAAAGCGTGAAGTCGGTTCAGCGGTTCAGCCGCGGTGAATCGGAACAGTTGAACATTGGTTACCTGTTCAAATTCAATTTTGATTTGCTGCCGGTGACGCTGGCTAGTTTCTATCAAACTTTTCCCGAAACTTCAGTGAACCTGTTCGACATGTCTCCGGCCGAACAGCTTCGCGCCCTGGAAGCGCGGAAAATTGACCTTGGGTTTGTGGGCCTGCGTCCGGCGGCCGCCGGTAAGAATACCGCTGCGCTGGCGTGGGAATGCGTCGCTCGTCATAATGTCGTGGTCGTTTTGCCGGAAACTCACCCGCTGGCAAAGAAAAGCAAAATCAAAATAACGGATCTAAAGACGCTGTTCTTTGTGGCCATGTCGGAACAGACGCATCCGGGATCGCGCGATTGGTTATCCGGTATATGCGAGGGAGCGGGTTTCACTCCAAGAATTTTGCAGGACGTGGATCTTGAGTCTGGTCTGATGACGTTTGTGGCGGAAGGTTTGGGAGTGACACTGGCGCGCGAGCAAATCAAGAACCTGCCGCATCCGGGCGTGGTTTTTCGTCCGCTGGCAATTGCGGCCAAGGCCGACTACTGGATTGCGTGGCATCGGGAGAACCACTCGAAAGCCCTTCTACAGTACATCGAAGTCGTGAAAAAGCAGGCGGCACTCTGAGTCACTTTCCTGGTGATAATAGCCGCTAGCTATCGGTGGGAAGCATACGAGGCATTGGTCAGCACCTTTCCAAAGTGAGACACTGCATTCCACCATAATTATAATACATGAACGCTGACCTTGTAAAAAAAGCATCCCAGATAGTCGAAAACCCGCACGTCCTGATCAATTTGGTTTCCCGCCGGGTTCGTCAATTGACTGCCGGTGCCCGGCCGTATTTCAACAACACGGGAAACCTGGGCATGGCGGACATTGCTTTGACGGAAATCATTGAGGAAAAAATCGGGTTCGAGATGCCCGAAATAATCGAACTGGTTCGCCCCGCTGCGCAGAGCCGCAAAAAACCCGTGGGCTGGGTGAAGACCGGGCCGATGGCAAAAACCAAACTGGCGGCGTAACCATGGGGTCGGGGACTTCCCTTATCGACAGTTCGAACCAACCGCCTGAGAGTTGTACAGGTTGTTCGCTCGTTAGAAGGCTTATGCATTCCGGGAGTGGAACAATACGCAACGCGGCGCCGAATCGCATCGCGGGAGATCCGGTATCATGAAACGCAAATTATTCGCATTGTCGGAGCGGTATGCAAACGCATTGCGAACGCACCTGAAAGCAGGGGTGCGTGCCAGTCTGCATCCGGCGGTGGCCCTGGGACGCCAGGCGGTGGCTTTGGGGCTGGAGACTTTGCAGCTGGCCCGGATGCACGAGGGGGCGGTCGCCGCGCTTGGCCCGGCCCATACCAAACGTCATTCGATAAAACACGCCGAGAGTTTTTTCACCGAAGCCCTCATCCCGATCGTGGAAACGCATCGCGCGGCGCGGCAGAACAGGCTTGATTTGGACCGCCTCACGGAGGCGCTCGATGAGCGCACGGCGGAATTGGCCGTCACGAACCGGCAGTTGCAGCGGGGCATCATCCGGCGCAAGAGCGTGGAAGCGGCGCTCAAAAAAAGCGGCGTGCATTACAGCAAACTATTGAAGGATTCGCTGCAGCTGCAAGCAGGGTTGCGGCAGCTGACCCACCAGGTACTGGCGGCGCAGGAGGAGGAGCGCAAGAAAATGAGTCGCGGACTTCAGGATGAAATTGCCCAGACTTTGTTGGGCATCAACGCCCGGCTGCTTTCCTTGAAGCAGGAGGCGCGGCTCAATACCCAGGGCCTCAAAAATGAAATCGCCACCACGCAGAGATTGGTGATAAAGTCGGCCCAATCGGCGAGGCGGGTGGCGCGTGAATTCCGGAGCGCATGAAACACAACATTCTCAACGTGTCACGACGGTATGAGGCTGCCTTAAGAAGGCACTTGAGGCTGGGCTCACGAGCAGGGCTGGAGTCAGCCCGAGGATTGGGCAGCGAAGCTTTGGCTGCAGGACTACAAACGCTGGATTTGGCCAAGCTTCATGAGCGAGTGCTGGTCACCCAGGTGCTGCCCCGCTGCCTGCCGGGCAAAAGCTCGGCACTCGTCAAACAAGCGGGTATATTCTTCGCCGCGGCGATCACCCCCATTGAAGACACGCATCGCACCGCGCGGCAGGCCACCATTTACTTGAAAAAGTTCGTGGAAACCTTGAGCCAGCGGACGGTGGAACTGGCCGCCTCCAACATGGAATTGAGCCTCGAGATCACCCAGCGCAAGGCAGTGGAGAAAAGACTCAAAGACAGCGAGCGTCATTATTCGCACCTGCTGAAACAATCCGATCATTTGCAGGAAGAGTTGCGCCGATTGTCACGCCAAATTCTCTCGGCGCAGGAGGACGAGCGCAAAAAGATAAGCCGTGAACTGCACGATGTCATTGCGCAAACGCTGACCGGCATCAATGTCCGGCTGGCGAAATTGAAAAAAGAGGCTGCCGCCAATACGAAGGGGCTCGATCAAAACATCGCCCGCACCCAACGGCTGGTGGAACATTCCGTGAGCATCGTTCACCGGTTCGCTCGCGAATTGCGCCCCACGGTATTGGACGACCTGGGACTGATTCCCGCGCTGCATACCTTTTTGAAAGGTTTCCGCAAACAGACGGGCATGCAGGTCAGCTTGTCGGCCTTTGCCGAAGTGGAAAAACTGACAGGCGAACGACGAACCGTGCTCTTTCGCGTGGCCCAGGAAGCCCTCAATAATGTCAGCCGCCACGCGCACGCGAGCCAGGTGGATGTGAAGATTAAGAAGGTGGACGGCGCCGTCTGCATGGCCATAAAGGACAATGGCCAAGGCTTTGCGGTGGAAGACACCTTGAATTCCAAAAAAAACAAACGGCTGGGATTGCTCGGCATGAGGGAACGGTTGGACATGGTCGGCGGCAAATTCAACATCCTGTCCGCGCTGCGCAAAGGCACCACCGTCCTCGCGCAAATTCCGCTTGTTGAGCGAGCATCCGCTGAACGAGCGGCGCTGGCAATGACGGGTAACAGAATTGCATTTTGATAAGCTTATGAAACGAATCACTGTTCTATTGGCGGAAGATCACCAGATTGTTCGCGAGGGTTTTCGCTCGTTATTGGAGCACGAAAGCGACATTGAGGTTGTTGGCGAAGCGGAGACCGGCCGCCAGGCCGTGCAATTGACGCGAAAACTTCGTCCGTCGGTGGTGGTGATGGACATAGCGATGCCGCTGCTCAATGGGCTGGAAGCCACCCGGCAAATTCGCAAGAGTTTTCCGGAGACGAAGGTGCTCATTCTCTCCGCGCATAGCGATGATGCTTACATCGAACAGGTGGCGGTGTTGGGGGCCGCGGGATTTTTACTCAAGCAAACTTCCTCACACGAACTGGGCACGGCCATTCGCACGATTCATGAAGGAAAGACATTCTTCGGCGCTTCCATTTTGAAACGTGTTCAGGATCACGGCCAAAAGTCGTTGGGCCGGAATGGCAATCCCGGGAAGAAAAACAATCACCTGAGTTCGCGCGAGGTGGAGGTGTTGCAACTGATTGCCGAGGGGAAGGCGAATAAACAAGTCGCCTCAGAACTTGGCGTGAGTTTCAAGACAGTGGACAAACACCGCCAGCATCTAATGAGCAAACTGAACATCCACGATGTTGCGGGGCTTACCCGTTACGCCATTGCTGAAGGAATCATCGAGGGCAATGTTCGTGTGACGATCAGCTGAAGCCGCCCAACTGCTCTTTGGGTCATCCCATTACAGGGGGAAATCCCCCAGGGCGAGCTCCCAATTTAACAATATATCTTTCCCATATATGCTCACAGTGCAATGGAAGATAAATCATTTGCCCGCCCGGAGAAACCTGTGGTTATCCCGGAGGGGTGGGAAAACAAAGTTTCACGCCGCCGCATCCTGGTCGTGGATGACGACGGTGACATTCGTCGCTTCAATGCCGAAGTCTTGACACTCTCCGGTTATGATGTGGACGCTGCGGCGGATGGCGCCGAGGGGTGGGAAGCTCTTAACGCGAGTCCCTACGATCTTCTAATTACCGACAACAATATGCCGAAACTCACCGGCATTGAGCTAATTAAAAAATTAAATGCCGCTCGTATACCGGTGTCGGTTATCCTAGCTTCGGGAGTGCCTCACTCTGAGGAGTCTCAATTGGGACTGGCTGCGACTTTGCCGAAACCATTCACGCTCGATCAGTTATTGGGAACAGTTAAAAAAGTGCTCGGCGGGAGCGCTAGTGACCATTGACTTGCGCGAGCCTTAAACCGATCGGCCCGGGGGTTCGGGCGGGGACAACTTTCCGTCACTTTTTCAAATCATCGTGCACTGATTGCGTTCGAGATGGCATCCAAAATTCTAGTGATCCGATTGAGACGAATGGCGGTGTTGGTTTCGGATTTTTTTTAGATGACGAAAGCCAACGAGCTTTCGGTGTTGTTCATCCCAGAGCCGAAGCGCAAGCGTCCTGAAGCTGCCGGCAAGCGTGAGCGGTTTTACTTGCTGAAACATCAGATGTGCCTTGTGACATCGCTCCAGATTGTAATTGGGAATCCTCGCGCTTAAATGGTGGATGTGATGATAGCCGATATTACCGGAGAACCATTGCAGAATCTTCGGCAGTTTGTAGAACGAACTGCCTTTCAGCGCCGTTGTGGCATAATCCCATTGCTCAGCCCGTTCCCAATAGACGCCTTCGAATTGATGCTGCACGTAGAAAAGCCAAAATCCAATCGAACCAGCCACCGCGAGCACAGTCAGCTGAATCAGCAGGTATGGCAGGAGGCCAAACAGTAAACTTAGTCCGGCAGCCATTCCAAGAATCGCCGCGTTCATCCAATACACGGATAGGCGCTCGCGCTTGTCGGCATTGCGGGAGGGAAACCGTTGTTTGAACACCATGACGACCAGCGGGGCGATCACGAAGAGCACCACTGGATTTCGCGCCAGGCGGTAGGCGAAGCGTCTCCAACGTGACGATTCCAGATATTCCTGAACCGTCAAGGTCCATAGGTCGCCGGTGCCACGCTTGTCGAGATGGCCCGAAGTGGCGTGATGTATGGCGTGATCCCATCGCCATTGATAAAAGGGCGTGAACGTGAGCAAGCCGGTAACAAAGCCTACCACATCGTTCGCTTTGCGAGATTTGAAATACGACCCATGACCGCAATCGTGAAAGATGATGAACACACGCACCAAAAACATTCCGGCCAGTAGCGCCAGCG
>Ga0207667_10011776_pt1 | contig 10135 bp, 15 predicted proteins | sample KBSCornC52_FD_184301 | JGI IMG/M metagenome (GOLD analysis project Ga0207667, IMG submission 184301) | Corn rhizosphere microbial communities from Kellogg Biological Station, Michigan, USA - KBS Corn C5-2 (SPAdes) (version 2) | ecosystem: Host-associated > Plants > Roots > Rhizosphere > Soil ...
AGGTACCATGTAGCGAGGCTGCGCCAGGGCCGCCACTCCTCCGCGCGGGCGCGCACTGAGTCAGCGGCGGGACGATCCGGAAGCGCCCACGCGCGCTGAACGGAATTGAGGAGGCCGAGGTCGTCCACTGGCAGCACGTCCGGGCGGCCGAGCGAGAAGATGAGGAACATCTCGGCCGTCCACCGGCCCACACCCTTCACCTGTGTCAGGTGCGTGATAATCTTCTCGTCGTCCATCGATCCGAGGGCGTCAGGCTGAATCGTGCCGTCGAGGAACCGGGCGGCGAGGTCCTGGACATAGCGCGCCTTGGAGCCGGACAGGCCCGCGGAGCGGAGCGCGTCGAATTCCGCCAGAGCAACGGATTCCGGCGTCACCTCCCCAGCGATTCCGGCCGCGGTCACGAACCGGGACCAGATGGCAGCGGCGGCGTGAATCGAGACCTGCTGCCCGACAATCGCGCGGGCGAGCGACGTGAAAGGGTCGCGATCCGGGCGCAGGCCGCAGGCGCCAACGCGTTCAATGATCCTGGAAAGCACGTTGTCGGCGAGGGAGAGAGACTGGATGCCAGTCGCGATTTCGTCGGGGGTCATGACCGGGAGTGTACCATGAGGAGAATTGAACCGTGAAGGTCCGGGCAATTGTATTGGCGGCAGGCGAGGGGAGGCGGATGGGCGGCGGAAAGCTCACCCTGCCATTCGGCCAAACCACCATTATCCGAGCCGTCGCGGGGGCGCTTATCGACGTGCCTGTTGCCGGAATCACGACGGTAGTGGGGCATCACGCCGACGACGTACAAGCCGCGCTGGAAGGGATTCCGACCGCTTATGCGACGAATCCCGACCCGGAGCGCGGCATGCTCTCGTCGGTGAAGTTTGGGATTCGCGCTGCCGGCGACGACCAGGACGCGTTTCTCATAGTGCTGGGCGACCAGCCGGAGCTGGATCCACGCGCCATCCGCGACCTGATTCGCGCCGCCGAGACAAGCGACAAGTGGATGTTCATCCCGCGATTCGAAGGCAGGCGGGGACACCCGGTGCTTTTCAAGTCGGAAGCGCGCGACGCGATACTCGCACTGCCGGAGAAGACCGGACTGAATGCGTGGCGCGATTCGCACCCGGAGTTGGTGGAGATGGTGGACGTAGAGGCGCCGGAGATTCTTCACGACATCGACACGCCCGATGACTATCGCGATGCGCTGAATCGGCTCGACAGGCACTAAAGGGTTGCCGAGGGCCTATTTGTGTGAGATCAGGGTCGCGTTGACCTTCGGCTCCTTCAACCAGGTGCGCAGCCTTGCTGCGAGGACCTTCTCCAACTGGCCCGTCGTGAAGCCGATTACGTGGACCTGGATTGGGTAGGTGCGGAACCGCAGCATTCCGTTCGAATCCACGGAATAGTTGCCATCATAGTCCTTATCGTCCGCGTCGGAGACGACCTGGATATGGAGGCGCGAGCCTGGCTCGATGCGGCCAATGGCGGTGTGCTCGTCGTCATCCTCCTCCATGTCGACCGGCTTGCCACAGAGCGGGCAGAAACGCCACGCAGCCTGGGAGTCCCGCTGCGACCGGGGTCGCACGGTCGTGATACGGCCCTTGCAGTGGGGGCACGTGAACGTCTGCCTCAGCTCCGCGGTGTTAAACGTCCACGTCGTGCCGCGGAGGTTCTGTCCCGGCTGGTCCGACATGGCGGTCGGCAAGCGCTGCGAATAGATGGACGCGCCGGGCATGGGCATCGCTGGAACGACAGCCGCTGGCTGCACGATCCGGAACTGGCTCCTGAACTGCATGTCGTCCTTGCGACGCAGAATCACGGTCGTCCAGCCGACGCCTGCCTGATCCGTGAGCGCCTGAAGCGCGGAGATGAGCCGAATGTTCTTTGCCTTGAGCAGTACCTTCGTGCTCGCGTTCACGTCGCTCTCGATGGCGAAATCCTGCTTAGCCGCGGCAAACAACCGTGAGAGCGCGTCCCGGAGCGGGATGTTGTCGAAATCAGCATCGAGGCGGGTGTCGCGCGCCGCGAAGAGGACATCGAAAGAAGGCATGCCCTGGAGCGTGGCCATCGCGGCGGGAAACGCCACGCCGGAGGCTTTCATCTCTTCCTGAGCCTTCTTAAGTGCGGCGCGGGTGTCCTGATGAATCCTCCGCGCTTCCTCCCCGGAGAGGCCCTGCACCTGCACGTTGACATGCACGTCTGGTGGCGCGGGCGGCACGGTCTGCGCAAGCGACGCGCGATTTACACCGGCGGCAAGAAGGCTCGCGACCGGTACCGCAAAATACCTCGATTTCATTTCTGCGAGCTCTCCCCGGACGGGTTCGTGAGCTGGATGGAGGTGTCCGGCATTCCATCCACCAAAATCGGCCGGGCGCCAGTCTCCTGCGTAACCGGCATCATGACGGGCTTGTAGACCACGTCGCCGTTGCGGTCGCGCTCTTCGACCACATAGGCAGGCTCGATCACGCCGCGGTCGTATCGCTGCACCACCTCGTTCTGCCACCGTACCTTTGGAATCGGGGTTTCCCGCTCCCGCGACCGGCTAACGCTATGTGGCCGAGGTTCGTAATTGGCAATTTGGAGGCGTGCGTCGCGGCTACCCGCCGTCGCCCCGTCCGAATCGCCACGCGGTTCACGGCCCGCCTCGCTGTTTCCGTGTACAACGATGGCTGTGCCTGACTTCGAGGCCTTACTCCCCGGCACAGTGTCGCGCGAATCGTGCGACGGATTGGGCCCGGAGGGGCCAAAGCTATTTGGCAAGTGGACCGCGGGCGCGTCGCCATTCTCGGCAACCGTTCCTCGCATCCCTTCATTGTGCGAAAGGAAGAAGAGGAGCAGGGCAGCCGCAGCCACCCCGGAGGCGAGGCTCGAGAATCCGAGCACGAGCGGGCGCAGCCGGCTAACCCGGCGTCGATCCTGCCCGCGCAGCGCCACCCGGACGAAGTCGTTGGCGGGCTGGATGGCCGGCTCAAAGTCCGCCGCCTGCCGGAGCAGCGATTCCACGCGCTCGATAGCTGGCGCTCCCGTGTTACGGCGGCGCGAGCCGCCAGATTCGTTATTTAATCGCATATGCTGCAACCTTTCGCCTCACGCTCTACCCGAAAGGGGCGCTCCGTCACGCTTTCCGTGACTTCACCAGTTTCGGACACGTCCTGCAGGCTGCGCGAGAGCCTCTTCAGGCCCGCCTGCACCCTGCTTCGGAGCGTAGACTCTGAGATACTCTCCAACCGCGATACCTCCGCAAGCGAAAAACCCTCGAAATAGTGAAGCCAGATAGGGTCCCGCTGCTGCGAGGGCAGCGCGGCCACCGCCTGCCGAATCCGCCTTTGCGTCTCGCGTCTCGTAACCTCGTCGTGCAGCGGCTCGGACGCGGGCCCGTTCAGCTCGGCGGTCTCTTTCGACTCCTCCGTCCAGAACATTACGCGGCGGTTCCACGCGGACCGCTGGTAGTCATGGGCGGCGTTGAGCGCGATTCGGCAGAGCCACGCCTCGAACGACGCCTCCCCACGATAATTCGAAATCGCGCACCACGCGCGGACGATGGCGTCCTGCGCGAGATCGTCCACGTCGGGCCCTTTCGCGACGGACGCGATGATGTTCCAGACCCGTTTTCGACTGCGGTCGCAGAGGGAGGCGAACGCGTCCGCATCGCCCGCTTGCGCCTTGCGAACGAGAAGACCGACCTGCACGTTTTCGCCCTGCGGTTCGTCCGTACAGCTCAACAGCGCGCCCCTCCGATGGTTATGACGAGTGAGCGTGAAGAATCCGCGATTCGATTCGACGGAAGCAGTGGGCGAGGACGGTTCGGGCGGGCGTGGCGAGGGCATGGGCAAGGATTTGCGGCGATGGCTCGCGAGTCCTCCGCGCCAGACTACGAGGTTTTCACGGGCGTCGCATCCCGGCGAGCGATGCGCCGATCATGATGGCGGCGGCGAGGACGGCCGCGATGTAGCCGGCGGTGTGATCGACGAATCGAAAGATTGCCGCGCTGGCCGCCCAGAGGAAGGCGGAAAGGCCGAGCCCGATGCTGAGTGGACGGCGGGCGTCGGTGCGCCGCAGCCCGCGCGTCAGGTTCAGGATGCCCGTGAAGACAAAGAGGACAATGAAGAGGAGCCAGAGATTCGGGTTAGCCATGACGGACGCTGGCTCCGGACGGCACGCGAACGGAAAACGGACGGGCCAGTGACCCCTCCGTTGATACCGTATCCATTCTGCCAAACCTGCGGCCGGGACAATCACTTCGATCGCGGCGGCTCTGGTTTAGTATCTCTCCGCCAGCTTTGCGCGTGCGCGTGCAATCTTGCGGATGGACGCCTTGATCTCGCGGCGCTTGCGGTCGCTGGGCTTCTCGTAGCGCTCGTGCGAGCGGGCTTCCTTGGTGATGCCGCTGTTCATCACGACTTTCTTGAAACGCTTCAGGGCCGAGTCGATGTGCTCGCCGGGCTTGACCATAACCTGTGCCAAATGGATCATCCTTTCGAGAGTCGAATTGTAAAGCTCAGTGTAACTATTATACACAATTATAGACGGGGCGGTCGCAAGTCTGGAGGCACGATCCGCGAATCTTTTTCGTACGGATTCGCAGGGCTATGGCCGGCGCCGTTCAGACGGCACGCGACAGTCCGATTATTTCCTGCAAACCGTTGACAGAGAATCGCCGGTTCTGTTATACTAATTTATGTCTGTGCGTTCGCACGGGACCGGCCCGCGCGGCGCACTCCGGCGAAGGAGCGCATATGCCAGGGTCGCCAGCCCCGCCAGTCGCTTTCGCGCACGCCAGCGAAGCCGAGATAGCCCGCCTTCTGGACTTCTACGGGATTCACTGGCAGTACGAGCCGCGCTCATTTCCCCTCGAATGGGCGGACGACGGCCGAATGACTCAGTCCTTTACCCCGGATTTCTACCTGCCCGACTACGACCTCTTCCTCGAAATCACCACGATCAAGCCCTCTCTTGCCAACCGCAAGAACCGTAAGATTCGCAGGCTCCGCGAGCTCTATCCCGAAGTCAACGTCAAGCTGCTGGCGTTGCGGGACGTGGAGGCGCTGATGCTGAAGTACGGAAGGCGGAGACCAACGGCGGAGGGAATGGCGAACGTGGAAAGGGTTGAAGCGGCGTAGCGGTGGGTTGGGAAGCGGAAACGGAAAAGCCTGAGCGGTAGAGATATCCTCGCTGACTTCGCGTCCGCGGCAGCGGCGGGTGATCTGTCTCGTCGGTTCCAGCAGACCTTTCGACCCGCGGGACCCGAACGGGACCATCGTTAACCGCCGGGACGCAGAGACCGCGCGCACCCTTTCGGGCAGCCCTCCGCCCAATTGATTCTCCGGGAGCCTCCGGCCTTTCACAGTCTACCTTTCGGCATCCTGGTCGCGGACCGTCACTGTTCCGTCGTTTCTCAAGGGCCTCAACGGGCTGTCAGCGCAGAGCACCTCTTCGCTCAGGCTTCCTACTGACCGGGTGTTACCCCGTTCAGCGTGAAATCATTATAGTCCACCGGAATCGGGCTGTCAACGGCCGCGCGGTGGTAATGAGTGGGTCTTTTCGAAGGGCAGAATCGTGGTCCATGCGAGCGTGAAACAAGCGTGAATCCGCATCCCGATGTCGATCGGATCCTCATCGAACCGGGCCGCCTGAAGGCGCGCGTCAGGGCGCTCGGCCGCCGCGTTTCGCGCGACTACGCCGGCACGGACATCCACCTCATTACGGTCCTCCGGGGCGGCCTCTTCTTCCTCACGGACCTCGCGCGCGCCATCGATCTCCCCCTCTCGCTGGACTGCCTCGCCATCACCAGCTACGGCAGCGCCTCCGGCCAGCAGCAGCCCGGCGTGCGAATCACGAAGGACCTCGACGATTCGATTCGGGGACGTCACGTGCTGGTCGTGGAGGACATCATCGACACCGGCCTGACGCTCGGCTACATTCGTCGCAATCTGCTGGTTCGCGAGCCGGCCTCCCTCAAGATCTGCACCCTGCTCGACCGGCCATACCGCCGAATCGTGGACATCAGGGTGGACTATGTGGGATTCGAGATTCCGGATGCGTTCGTGGTGGGATACGGACTCGACTGGCGCGGCAGGTACCGGAATCTTCCCTACATCGCGACGCTCAAGCCGAAGATGTACGAGTGAGATCGGGGCGCAGGATTGCTGATGGGGAATCGGGGAGGCAAACGAAAACCTGAGCGGTACTTGTCCTCGCTGACTTCATCCGCGCTCGATGCTGACCGGCTCAATTCCGTGGCATCCTCACAGACCTTGCGGCCCCTGTGGACACATCGGGTTGAACGACCATATCTCCTGCCGATGCGCTCCCTTGCGGGAAGTCCTCCACTCCAAACACCTGTCGGGCAACCGGACCTTCGTGCAACGTACCTTGCGGCACCTCGCAGCCACGCCACAACTACACCGTGCTCGATTCAGAGTTTCAACGGACTGTCAGCGCAGAGCTTTCTCGCCCAGGCTCTCCGCTGTCCGGGTGTTACCCCGTTCAGCGTGATGCCATTATAAGACGGCCGAAATGGTCTGTCAATAGGTTCCGCGAGGTATTTTCAAGATTCTTTTCCGAGGTGTCATTGGTGGCCTCAAATCCATCTTCGGACGAGATCCGCATACGCCGTGTATGCCGCGCCGAACGCAAGTGACAGTCGCTGCTCTTCCACGGGGATGACCGTTCGATGGAGGTAGGCGAGGACGATTGGAAGCAGCAGGAGGGGCCAGATCTGTAGGAGGATCCCCGCCTCGCCGAGATAGCAGAGCGTCAGACTGACATACATCGGATTGCGGGTGAATCGGTACGGTCCCCACGTGACGAGCCGATTCGACAGCTCTCCCGGGGTCGTCGTGGTCTTCTCTGAGCGGAACAGGAGGAGGCACCAGGCCGCCAGCGCCACTCCGCCCGCCATGAGTGCGAATCCAGCAAGGCGAATCGGCAGGAGGAGCACTTTCGGTGTCGCGATCGGCAAGAGCCGCTGGACGGCCGCGCCGGCGAGATAGACGAGAGCGAACACCCACGGCACCGGAATCCGCATGAGCGGGTGAACGGCGCGTGCATCATCAGACATATTGGCGGTCATCCCTTTCCTCTCTGTCGCTGCCAATGTCGGCCGTCGCTGTGCGTTTCGCGCTGCCGGACCGCGGACTTGGATTCCTCCAGCTTCCGGAGCAGGCGGGCAAGTGTCCGCACCTCGTCCGGTTCCCAGTCCTCGACGAACGACCCAAACCGCTGCAGCCCAATCTCCTCCAGGCGCTCCAGCTCTCTCCGACCAACATCCGTGATCGTCACGAAGCAGCTCCGGCCATCCGATGGGTCGGCCTCCACAGCAGCCATCCCGGCGGCGAGGAGCGCCTGCACCTGCCGCGTCACCGAGGACTGATTCACTCCCATCTGTTCGCTCAGCGCGGAGGGCCGCACAGGTTCGCCGCCAGCGATAAGATAGAGAAGCGACAGAGTCGACGCCTCGCCCTGCCTCTTTGCGCGCTCGATTCCGCTGACCACGGTCATGAGCGCCCCCACCATCTCGCGAACATCATCACCCGTACACTTCATCCACCTCTCCAATTTGCTTGCCCAAAGCAATTACAACCGATTGACGCTACGTCCCCATCCGAGGTTTCACGAAGGTGTATTACCGGCAGTCCCGGAACTCAGAATCAGCCTGGGCGCATCCGTCTCGGATGCGCCCATCGTTATGTTTGCCCGTCCGACCTCGGGCGGAATTGGCGATCGACAATTCGTCCCAACCTTGAGGCACCCCTGTCAGCGGCAGTTGCGAACTACAAGCACAACGCGAATCACAAGACTTCGACCGGGTATGTGGTCATCCATATATCGAGCTGGTGAAATCGCTCTTTTGCTCGTTCCTTGAATTCCAGGAAAAACTCTCGACATTCCAACAAGTCAGGCACGTCAACGAAGACCCGAATGAGGTCATCCCTGAACAATTGGTCCGCGTAACGCCAGCGGCCCTGGATAACCTGTGTTTCACAGGACACCGCGCCAAAACGCTCCTCCAACTCGAGGAGCGCATCAGCAATCACTTCGTCAGGAACCGGTTCACCGTCGTTAAATCTGAGCGGCAGCAGGATCTCGAACCGCCGAAATGAGGCGCTCATAGCTGGCCGGCCCTTCAACCGAAAAGGCTATTCCTTCAGATGCCAGCGGAGCAAGTGCTCCCTCAGGCACCGCCATTTCTCCGGTCGTCCAACTCTTGAACGTGTAGCGCCCCGCCAGAAATCCCAATGCGCGGCGCTTTGCGTCCGCATCCTCGAATTTGATCATAATCATTCCAAAGCACCTCAGCCAACGCTCACGTCGCCATTCGCCATACGCATTGTAACAGAGACATCAGGCACTTGTCATCCACGCCGCGTCTGTGTTGGTAAACGGGCGCACCCATCGGGATGCGCCCGCACATACTTCCGATTCACTCTTGCTCCAGCCTCGCCAGTGTCCGGCTCTATGAGCACCCGAACACCGAGCCGCAGTTGAGGCATTTGTAGCACACGTCGTTGCGGACCATCAGCGCGCCGCATTCGGCGCAGGCCGGAGCGTCCGCCATGTTCTCGAAAATCTCCCGCTCGCGCAAATCGAACGGGTTGTTCGAGGTCTGCTTCGGGGTCGGCTGGGCGGCATCCGCCTGGGCGAGCTGGGTGGAGGCAGCCAGCGGCGAGGCAGGATCGACTATGCGGACCAATCCTCGAATCGAAGGCCCGGCACCTTCCCGAAATCACGTGCAATCCGAGTAATCAAGGTCGCATCGCGCGCGAGTGTGATGGCGGCTATCTTGAGGTCTTGCGTGCCAATCCGGATGCGTTGCGCCTTCAGCCGATCAAAGTAATCCGCTGCCCGTTCGTCGAACGTTAGGACTGTCATGGCGCAGTCGATGGAGAGGGTCGTAGCGAGCGAACTGTAGGGTGTCTGAAGCTGCGAACCACTGACCTGCCGGGCTACCTCGGCCATCCAGCCGCGCATCTGCTCCTCAAATACGACAACACATGTGACGATCTGCTCCTCCGGCCAGATGCTGGCTCGCGACATCACGCGGTCGGCAGCAAATCCGCCCCGCCGAAGGATGCTCACATGGTCGGTGTCGAGAACGAAGAGTTCCACTCAGGCGCCGTCCGCGTCGGCCGGCCGGTCCGCGTTTCGCCACTCGCGCCCGAGTCGCACGGCCTCGTCGAAGTGCGGATTGTCGGCATCGATTCCGACGAACCACCGCCATCCGCGCTTGCCTTGCGGCTGCCTCGCAAGCTGTGCCTGCACCTGTTCCAGCCTGGTCTCCAATCGCTCGACGCGCTGTTCCAACGTATCGGCTGACATAACAACGCCCCCTTTTCACGGCCTATCCGATCATAACATACCGGCATGCCCGAAAAGGGGGCGGACCAGTCGCCTCAACTACGCCGAAACACGCTGCGGCAGATGAGGCACATGTACCAGGCGCCGTTGCGGACCATCAGCGCGCCGCACTACGCGCAGGCGGGCGCGTCCGCCATTTTCTCAAATATCTCCCGCTCCCGAAAGCCAAGCAGGTTATTCGAGACCTGCTACGAGATCGGCACGGCAAATCGATCGTCCAATCCACATGCTGCGAGGCGATTCGGCGGCCATCATGTTTACTGCACTGGATCGCACTTGTGAATTAATGCCGCCAACGGATAGGGTCCACCACAATACCCCGAAGTGATTACGGAAAAACGGGCAAACAATTCTCGGCAACCCTTTCCGGTTTCGCTCGTCTGAATAGAGTAGACGTACATACACACTAATCAGGAGGCATATCGACGGCAACAGCCGCACCGCCGGAGGGTCACGCAACGGCGAACCGGGCAAGACGAACGCACCCCCGCCCTTCACGAAAGCTCCCCCATTATTGGGGGTTGGGGGGCCGCCATTCGTCGTAACGCCCACCCTGAGACGGCAGGTCACAATCAACCCGTCACGGCGTACCTATTGAGACACACGGCGTACCAATTCAGACGCACGGCGTACCTATCACGCCCTTAATTGGGCAGGCAGACGTTCGCACGCAGCAACGATAAAGCGGCCGCACGACGAAGACTTCCCGTCCCATAAGTGGACAGTAAGCGTGCGTGATTCCACTGCTCTTTGACAATTCGGCGCAATCGGGAAATCGTAAGCCGGC
>Ga0207667_10011780_pt1 | contig 10133 bp, 7 predicted proteins | sample KBSCornC52_FD_184301 | JGI IMG/M metagenome (GOLD analysis project Ga0207667, IMG submission 184301) | Corn rhizosphere microbial communities from Kellogg Biological Station, Michigan, USA - KBS Corn C5-2 (SPAdes) (version 2) | ecosystem: Host-associated > Plants > Roots > Rhizosphere > Soil ...
ACCGAGAAACACGATTGGCCCGTCGGAGGAAATCAGGCGCAGCAACGCCAGGCCCAACGTGGTCTTGCCGGAACCGGATTCGCCGACGACGCCGAGCGTCTCACCCTTGCGTACCGCGAGGCTGACGCCATCCACCGCCTTGATATGGCCGACGGTGGAGCGCAGCAGGCCGCGCTTGATCGGAAACCAGACCTTTAGGTTATCCGCCGACATCACGACCGGAGATTCCGGCCGCGGCGGCGCCGGGTCAGGCTTCGGCTCGGCGGCCAGCAGCGCTTTGGTGTAAGCATGCTTCGGCGCGGTAAAGACCTGCTCGACCGGCCCCGCCTCGACGATCTTGCCCGAATTCATGACGCAGACGACGTCGGCGATGCGGCGCACGATACCGAGATCATGGGTGATGAACAGCAGGCTCATGCCGAGCCGCGCGCGAATTTCAGCAAGCAGCGCCAGGATCTGCGCCTGCACGGTGACGTCGAGCGCGGTGGTCGGCTCGTCCGCAATCAGCAGGTCCGGCTCGTTGGCGAGCGCCATCGCAATCATCACACGCTGGCGCTGGCCACCCGACAATTGGTGCGGATAGCTCTTCAGCCGGGTTTCCGGATCGGGAATGCCGACCTGAGTCAACAGTTCAAGCGTACGCGCCCGCGCCATCGCGCCCCTGATGCCGTTGTGGAGAAACAGTATCTCGCCGATCTGCGCTTCGATGGTGTGGAGCGGATTGAGCGAGGTCATCGGCTCCTGGAAGATGATCGAGATGTCGTTGCCGCGGATTTCGCGCATCTCGTTCTCGGATGCCGTCAGCAGATTACGGCCCCGGAAGCGGATGCTGCCGGAGGGGTGCGAGGCGCTCGGATACGGCAGCAGCTTCAGGATCGACAGCGCGCTGACGGACTTTCCCGAGCCGGATTCACCGACCAGCGCCACGCATTCGCCGCGCTTGACGGAAAACGAGACATGGTCGACCGCAAGCGTGCTGCCGAACGCCACCGAGAGGTCGCGAACATCGAGCAAGGGCTGGTTGATGGCATCCATGCGCGGGCCCTTACCGGAACGTCTTGCGCGGATCGAAGGCGTCGCGCGCGGCTTCGCCGATGAAGATCAACAGCGACAGCATGATCGCAACCGAGAAGAAACCGGTGAAGCCGAGCCACGGCGCCTGCACGTTGGCTTTCGCTTGCGACAGCAATTCGCCCAGCGACGGCGAGCCGGGCGGCAGGCCGAAGCCGAGAAAATCCAGCGCCGTCAGCGTCATCACCGAGGACGACACGATGAACGGCAGGAAGGTCATGGTCGCCACCATCGCATTCGGCAGCAGATGGCGGAACATGATGGTGACATTGGAGACGCCGAGCGCGCGCGCCGCCATGATATATTCGAAGTTTCTTCCGCGCAGGAATTCGGCGCGCACCAATCCGACCAGCGACACCCAGGAGAACAGCAGGAGAATGCCGAGCAAGATGAAGAAGCCCGGCGGCAGGACCGCCGATATGATCAACAGCAGATAGAGCGAGGGGATCGCGTTCCAGACTTCGATGAAGCGCTGGAAACCGAGGTCGATCCAGCCGCCGAAATACCCCTGCACCCCGCCGGCGGCGATGCCGATGATCGAGGAGACGATGGTGAGCGTCAGGCCGAACAGCACAGAGATGCGGAAACCGTAGATCAGGCGCGCCACCACGTCGCGGCCCTGGTCGTCGGTGCCGAGCCAGTTATATTCGAGGTCGCGGCAGCCGGTGAGATGTTTCTTCTGCACCACCTCGCTGCACTGCTTCTCGGTCAGCATCCAGGTCGGCTTCGACGGCGCCGGCGTCGGCAGGTCGAGGTTATGGGTGTCGTAGGAATAGCGGATCAACGGCCAGACGATGGTGCCGCCCTTGTCGGCGATCTGCTTCTGCAGATAGGGATCGCGGTAATCGGCCGCCGTTTCGAAGTCGCCGCCGAACGTGGTTTCGGCATAGCTGACGAAGGCCGGCCAGTAGAGATGGCCGTCATACTTGATCAGGAACGGCCGGTCGTTGGCAATCAACTCGGCAAACAGCGAGACCACGAACAGCACCAGGAATATCCAGAACGACCAGTAACCCCGGCGGTTGGCCTTGAAATTCTGCCAGCGGCGGCGGTTGAGCGGCGACGGCGCGAACCGGCTGCGCGTGACCGGCACGGCCTCGCCAAGCGGCGCTTGCGTCGTGGTCTCGATCGGCTGGGGCGCAATGACCGTCATCAGACCTCACGCGCCTCGAAATCGATCCGCGGGTCGATCCACATGTAAGCGAGATCGGAGATCAGGTTGACCACCAGACCGACCAGCGAAAAGATGAACAGCGTGCCGAACACCACCGGATAATCGCGATTCAGCACGCTTTCAAATCCAAGCAGGCCGAGACCGTCGAGCGAGAAAATGGTTTCGATCAAGAGCGAACCGGAGAAGAAGGCGTGGATGAACGCGCCCGGAAAACCAGCGATCACGATCAGCATCGCGTTGCGGAACACGTGATTGTACAGCACCTGCCGCTCGCTGCAGCCCTTGGCCCGCGCCGTCATCACATATTGCTTGCGGATTTCGTCGAGGAACGAGTTCTTGGTCAACAGCGTCATGGTGGCGAAGGCGCCGAGCGCCATCGAGATCAGCGGCAGCGTGATGTGCCAGAAATAGTCGATGATCTTCCAGTACCAGGGGAATTGCGCCCAGCCGTCCGAGGTCAGACCACGCAAGGGGAAGATGTTGAAGAACGAGCCGCCGGCGAACAGGATGATCAGCAGGATCGCGAACAGGAAGCCGGGAATCGCAAAGCCCACGATGATGATGGCCGACGTCCAGGTATCGAATCTCGATCCGTCCTGCACCGCCTTGCGGATGCCGAGCGGAATCGAGATCAGATAGGTCAGGAGCGTCATCCAGATCCCGAGCGACATCGAGACCGGCAGCTTCTCCTTGATGAGCTGGATCACGCTGACGTCGCGAAAGTAGCTCTTGCCGAAATCGAAGCGCGCGAAATTCCACAGCATCAGCGCGAAGCGCTCCGGCGCCGGCTTGTCGAAGCCGAACTGTTTTTCCAGCTTCTTGATGAAGTCCGGATCGAGCCCCTGCGCGCCGCGGTACTTCGAACTGACCGCGTCCGCGGCCGCGCCGACCTGGCCGCGCGCGACCATGTCGCCGCCGGAAGATCCCGATATCCGGGAGCTGCCGCCGGTGTCGGCTCCGGAAAGCTGCGCCAGCACGCGTTCCACCGGCCCACCCGGCGCAAACTGCACGACGATGAACGAAACGAGAAGGATTCCCAACAGCGTTGGGATCATCAGGAAAATGCGGCGTGCGATATAGGAGGCCATGAACTATTTCGCCTGCTCGAGTTTCGCGGCCTTGGCGGCATCATGCCACCACAGAATACGTTCGCCGACGCTCGATGAATAATTGTCGACCTGATAGCGCGGCAGGGTTTTGGTATGTGCGAACACATCCCAGTAGGCCAGTGGATGCGTGCCGCGATACCAGTGCGGCACCCAGTAGCGGCCGGCGCGGAACACCCGGTCGAAGGCGCGGCAGGCGGTGGTCAGGTCGGCGCGGCTCTCGGCGGCCAGGATCTTGTCGATCAGCGCATCGATGACGGGATCGGCAATTCCGGCCAGATTGTAGGAGCCCTTGGTTGCCGCCGCCTGCGACGTAAAGGTCGGGCGCATCGCATCGCCCGGCGTCGCCGTGATGCTGGGCCGCTCGACCGTCATGTCGAAATCGAAATCCTCGACCCGGGCACGGTACTGCACGGCATCGACCAGCCGCAACGTGGCCTCGATCCCGAGCGTGCCGAGGTTTTTCAGAAACGGCGCGTGGTGCGGCTGGAACGACGGCTCGTCGAGCAGGAATTCGATTCTGAAAACATCGCCATCCGGCAGTGTCCGCTTGCCGTCCTTCACCTTGCAGCCGGCATCGTTCAGCAGTTGCGTGGCCTTGCGCAGCAATGCGCGATCCTGGCCCGATCCGTCCGACACCGGCGGCACGAACGGTTCGCCGAACACTTCTTCCGGTACCTTGCCGCGGAATGGCTCGAGCAGCTTGAGTTCCTCCGCCGACGGCGGCCCGACCGCCATCATGTCCGAATTCTGGAACGGCGAGACGGTACGTGCATAGGCGCCGTACATCACCGTCTTGTTGGTCCATTCGAAATCGAACGCGCAACCCACCGCTTCACGAACGCGAGGATCCTTGAACTGCTTGCGGCGGGTATTGATGAACCAGCCCTGCGCGCCGGCCGGGGTCCGGTCGGGCACGACCTCCTGCCTGACGCGGCCGTCCTTGAGCGCGGGAAAATCGTAGCGCGTCGCCCAGATACGCGCGGTGAATTCCTCGCGGAACAGATAGTTCTTGCCGGTAAAGCCTTCGAAGGCGACGTCGCGGTCGCGGTAGAATTCGTAACGCACCACGTCGTAATTATAGGTGCCGCGGCACGGCGGCAGATCGGCGCCCCACCAATCCTTGACGCGATCGTATTCGATGTAACGATTGGCCTCGAACCGGCCGACCTTGTAGGGACCCGAACCCAGCGGGGTATCCAGCGTCGTCTCGTCGAACGGCCGTGTCGCGTAATAGGCCTTCGAGAAGATCGGCAGCGTCGCGACATAGAGCGGCACGTCGCGGGCGCGCTTCTCGGCGAAGGTCACGACCAGCGTCGCGTCGTCGATCGCCTCGGCCTGCACCATGTCGCGCAACTGCACGATGACGAGCGGATGGCCCTTGTCCTTCAGGATGGTGAACGAAAAGGCGGCGTCGTGCGCGGTCAGTTTCGAACCGTCGTGAAAACGCGCCTCCGGCCGCAGCGTGAACCGGTAGGTCCGCTTGTCCGGCGAAATCTGCACCGACTTTGCCGCCAGCCCGTACACGGCGTCCGGCTCGTCGGCCGCGCGCATCATCAACGTCGCAAAGGTCAGGTCCATGCCCTGCGCGCCCTCACCCTTGAGGATGAAGGCGTTGAGCGAGTTGAACGTGAAATAGGACTGGTTGTTGGCGCGCAGGGTCGGGATCGTCGAAAACACCCCGCCTTTCGGCGCCGCCAGGTTCACATAGTCGAAATGATGGAAGTCGGCCGGATATTTCAGATCGCCGAACACCGACAACCCGTGCGTTTCGGCGCCGCCTTCGGCCGCAGCGGATACTCCGAACTGCGCCGCACTCAGCGCGCCGACGCCGAGGCCCAGCACGTGCCGGCGATTGAGAAGCGCCATGCGTCGGTCCTTCAACTGCGCTTTCCGATCCTGGCTGCCTTTTCGGCGTCATACCACCACAGCGAGGGAAGTCCCGAACGGCCGTATTTCGGCAGCGGCTCGGCATGGCTGAAGCGGTCCCAGCGGGCGTAACGCGTGAAGCCGTAGGTGAACTGCGGCACGGCATAAAAATTCCAGAGCAACACGCGATCCAACGCCTTCGTTGCTGCCACGAGCTGATCGCGGTTTTTGGCGTAAATCACCTGCTCGATCAAAGCATCGACGGCGGGATTCTTGATGCCGATGGTATTTCTGGATCCCGGCTGGTTCGCGGCCTGAGAACCCCAGAACTCCCGCTGCTCGTTGCCGGGGGACAGCGACTCTCCCCATTGGTCGATGATCATGTCGAAATCGAAAGCACGGACGCGGTTCTGATACTGTGCGTCGTCGACGACGCGTATCGACGCCGTTACGCCGATACGTTCGAGAGAGGGTTTGAAAAACAGCGCTATCCGCTCGGAAGACGGGTCCTGCACCAGTATTTCGACGATGACAGGCTTGCCGGCGCTGTCGATGAGCTTTTGCTCGCGCACCTGAAATCCCGCCTCCTTCAACAGCTTCGCACTCTCCCGTAAATTGGCGCGCACGGCTTCCGGATTGCCGCCGACAGGATTTTGGTAGACGGTCGTGAAGACCTCGGCCGGCACCTTGTCGCGCACCGCCTCGAGGATCTCCAATTCCTTCCCCTCCGGCAACCCCGACGAGGCAAGCTCCGTTCCCTCGAAGTAGCTGTTGATCCGCTTGTACTGGCCATAGAAGAGCTGCTTGTTCATCTCCTCGAAATCGAAGGCGTAGTTGAAGGCGCGCCGCACCCGCGCGTCCTTGAACTGGTCGCGGCGCAGGTTGAGGATGAAGGCCTGCATCCGGCCCAGATCGTTGATCTTGAATTCTTCCTTGACGACGCGCTTGTCGGCGATCGCCGGAAAATCATAGGCGGTCGCCCACTGCTTGGCTGAATTCTCGCTGATCCAGTCGGCCTGGTCCGCCTTGAACGCTTCCAGCGCAACCAGGTTGTCGCGGAAGAATTCGAAACGCAGTTGGTCGAAATTGTTGGTGCCGACCTGAGCCGGAACCGCCGCGCCCCAATAGTCCTTTACCCGTTCAAGGGTGACGGAGCGACCCGCAACGAACTCCTTGATCCGATAAGGCCCGGAGCCCAGCGGCGGCTCCAGCGTCGTTGCGGAGACGTCGCGCTTGCGGCCCTGACTGTCGGTCCCTTCCCAATAGTGCTTCGGCAGCACCGTCAACTCGCCAACGATGGTAGGCAGTTCGCGGTTTCCCGGCCCATCGAAGCTGAACTTGATATCGCGATCGCCGGATTTCTCGGCCTTGACGACGTGCTTGTAGTAGGAAGCGAACATCGGACTGTACTGCTTCAACACATCGAGCGAGAAAATAACGTCTGCCGGCGTTACCGGCTTGCCGTCATGCCAACGCGCTTCCTTGCGGAGACGATAGGTGACCGAGGAAAAGTCGTCAGGATGAGCGGCCGCTTCTGCCAGCAGGCCATATTCGGTGACGACCTCGTCCTGCGACTTCGTCATCAGGGTTTCATAGATCAGGGTCGCCGCCGGAGCGAGCGAGCCCTTGATGCCGGCGACGACGATATTGAAATTGTCGAATGTGCCGATCGAGATCATCCGCGCGACGCCGCCTTTGGGCGCGTCCGGATTGACATAGTCGAACCGTTTGAAGTCGGCCGGATACTTGATGTCGCCGAACAGCGAGAGCGCGTGCTGCCAAACCGGTCCATCGGCTGCGGCTTGCGCCGGCGTGATCGCGCCAAGGTAGGGGGTAAGCCCCAGCACCGGGGCCGCCGCGGCGACGGCGCCGCCCTGCAGAAGATGTCGTCGGGTTATCGCCAAATGAGGATTCCTGGTTACGGCCCCGGCCGCTTGTTATTTTGGTCGCATGATCTATCCGGAAAACCGGTCTCCACTTTTCCGGATCATGCTCCAGTCAGCGCCCGATATAAGGCAAGGGTTCGACAAATTACGTTGCTTTTTCCTCATGATAATAGCCGAAAGGCTGTCACGGTGCGGCGAAACGTCCCGGTAACGACAATGCGATCAGGTCAAGATCAGCCCACGAAAAACGGCCAGGCAATGCCTGGCCGTGCTGTCGGGTGCAAGTCCATGCCGGACTGCCGAAATGTTATTTCGCCGCCGTCGGAAGCGGAACCGGCTTGTCGGCCAGCGTCGCCAGATAGGCGATCACGTCGGCACGCTCGCTGTCCTTCTGGATACCGGCAAAGCCCATGGCGGTACCGGGAATGAAGCCCTTCGGATTGGCGATGAACTTGTTGAGATCGTCGAACGTCCACTCGCCGCCCTTGCTCTTCATGGCGGCCGAGAAATTAAAGCCGTTGCGTCCTTCGCCCCGGTGATCGTTGACAATGCCGAACAGGTTCGGACCGACCCGGTTCGGGCCGCCCTTTTCGAAGGTGTGGCAGGCGGCGCACTTCTTGGCGGCGGCAGCGCCCCGTTCGGCCGAAGCGGTCTGCAGCAGCTTTTCGATCGGCTCGGCCGGCGCGGCGGCTTCCTTGGCGCCACCTTCGTGGGCCGTTTCCTTCACGGCGATTTCAAAGCCCGGCTTTTCCGGCATCTTGGGCGAGAAAATCGCGCCGGCGCTAAAGCTGGTCACCAGAAGCAGAATACAGGTACCGAGGATGGCACCGATGATCTTATTGAGTTCGAAGGAGTCCATAGTGGATCAGGCTCCAGCCCTGAAGGTCGGCGTAAGGCCGGCGGAACGGCCGCGAATTCGCGTCAGGAATCAGGCTTTCGCGCTGCACCCTCAGCAGGGTTGAGATATCGGTTTGCCCGGGCTCTGGCAACCCGTATAAACGCCCCGACTTTCCGCCAATCCCCATTATTTCCGGCCTGTTTTCGAGACCACCTCTGATCGTGCTCCGATGACCGAAACCCGCAACCTGGTGCTGATTCCCGCCCGCATGGCGGCGACCCGCCTGCCGGGCAAGCCGCTGCTGGACATCGGCGGCCTGCCGATGATCGTCCACGTGCTGCGGCGGGCGGAAGAGGCGCAGATCGGCCGGGTCGCGGTGGCTACCGATACGCCCGAGATCGCGTCTGCCGTGAGAGCCCATGGCGGCGAGGTCGTTATGACCCGTCCCGACCACCCTTCCGGCTCGGACCGGATCTTTGAGGCCCTGAAACAGCTCGATCCCCAAGGGCAGACCGAGATCGTAGTCAATCTGCAGGGCGATTTTCCGACCATTTCGCCAGGCAATATCCGCGACGTGCTGCCGCCGCTGGCCGATCCCGCGGTCGATATCGCCACCCTCGCAGCCCAGATTCACACTGACGAAGAAGCCACCAACCCGAACGTGGTGAAGGCGGTCGGCTCGCCGATCGGTCCGCGGCGGTTGCGGGCGCTTTATTTCACGCGTGCCACGGCGCCCACCGGCGACGGGCCGCGCTACCACCATATCGGCCTGTATGCCTATCGCCGGGCCGCGCTGGAGCGGTTCGTGAGCCTGCCGCCCTCGGCGCTGGAGCAGCAGGAGAAGCTCGAACAGCTTCGGGCCCTTGAGGCCGGCATGCGGATCGACGTCATGATCGTCGACACCGTCCCGCGCGGCGTCGACACCCCGGCCGACCTCGAAACTGCCCGCCGCCTGCTGGCAAACCACTGATCTGCTGTTACAAGGCCTCCATGATCCAGAAGCTGAAAATCGCATTCCAGGGCGAGCCTGGCGCTAACTCCCATATCGCCATCGTCGAGGCCTATCCGGACGCTGAGCCGTTGCCCTGTCCGACCTTCGAGGACGCGCTCGCCGCGATCTCCTCGGGCGAGGCCGATCTCGGCATGATCCCGATCGAGAATTCGGTCGCCGGCCGCGTCGCCGACATCCATCATCTGTTGCCGCAGTCCGGCCTGTTCATCGTCGGCGAATGGTTTCTGCCGATCCATCACCAGTTGATGGCGCCGCGCGGCGCCAGGCTGGCCGACATCAAGACCGTCGAGAGCCACGTTCACGCGCTCGGCCAGTGCCGCCGCGTCATCCGCAAGCTCGGCATCAAGCCGATCGTGTCGGGCGATACCGCCGGATCGGCCCGCATCGTCGCCGAACGCGGCGACAAGTCCTGCGCCTCGATCGCCTCGCGACTGGCATCCGAAATCTACGGCCTCGATATCCTGGCCGAGGACGTCGAGGACGAGGCCCACAACACCACCCGCTTCGTGGTGCTGGCGCGCGAGGAGAAGTGGGCCGCGCAGGCCTCCGGTCCGCTGGTCACCTCTTTTGTTTTCCGGGTCCGCAACCTGCCCGCCGCGCTCTACAAGGCGCTCGGCGGCTTTGCCACCAACGGCGTCAACATGACCAAGCTGGAAAGCTACATGGTCGACGGCGAATTCTTCGCGACGCAGTTTTACGCCGATGTCGACGGGCATCCCGACGACAAGGGTCTCGCTTTTGCGCTGGAGGAACTGAAATTCTTCTCGCGCGAATTCCGCATCGTCGGCGTTTATCCGGCGCAGCCCTTCCGCCTGACATTCAGCGGCAACGGGGATTGAGTTAGCGGCTGTCATTCCGGGGCACGCGAAGCGTGAACCCGGAATCTCGAGATTCCGGGTTCGATGCTTCGCATCGCCCCGGAATGACATTGGATGGAGCGAACAAACTCTTCTACGCCGCCACTTTCTTGCCCAACCCGAACGCATCCGCCAGCAGGCTGTACGATTTCTTGCGCGCGTCGTGGTCGTAGACCGCGGTGATGATCATCAACTCGTCCGGCTTCGCCGCATCCAGCATCGGCTTCAGTTGCGAGATGATCGTCGCCGGACTGCCAACGAACAGCCGCGAACGATTCCGCGCGATCGAGGCGCGCTCGGAGTCCGTATAGGGATAGGCC
>Ga0207667_10011781_pt1 | contig 10133 bp, 5 predicted proteins | sample KBSCornC52_FD_184301 | JGI IMG/M metagenome (GOLD analysis project Ga0207667, IMG submission 184301) | Corn rhizosphere microbial communities from Kellogg Biological Station, Michigan, USA - KBS Corn C5-2 (SPAdes) (version 2) | ecosystem: Host-associated > Plants > Roots > Rhizosphere > Soil ...
CGACATTACGTGGTCGAGCCTAAGCGCGCCGACGGCTCGCATATTGTTTCGTAGCAACGTGATGAAAGGCACGTAGGCTTGTTCGCGCAATTCGCTCGGATCTTGCGGAGGAATGCCCCAGTCTTGGCCCTTGAGCGCGAGCGGATCGGGAGGCGCGCCTATGGACACGCCATCCAAATACAAATGTCGGTTCGACCATGTTTCCGAACCGCCCGGATTGACGCCCACGGCGACGTCGCCATAGATGCCGACAGTGATGCCGAGCTCGCGTGCCCGCGCCTGCGCAGTTGCGAGCTGCTCTTCGGCAATCCATTGCAAATAGAGAAAAAACTGCACTTCTTCGAAGTGCTCGCTCGCGAAGCGCTGTACTGCCGGGCTTTCCGGACTCGTGTAATCCGCGGGCCAGCTCGGCCAGCCCCAGTACTGCGGCCCCTGTTTACGAAAGTGCGCGTCGAGTGTGTCAAAAATGGCATGGTGCATGAGCGATGTGCCGCGAGCTTCGACGTACTGTTGAAAGCTGATTGCGCGAGCTGACGAAGATGCAAGGTGCACGGCTCGAAAATGTGCATAGGCAAGCCTGAGCGCTGTGAGTTTTAGTATGGCCACGCCCGCGTAGTCGACATTCCATGTCTCGCGCAACTTCTGCAGCTTGGCTTGCACCGACGGCTGTGCGATGAAATCGCGCGCGTTCATGCTGTCTTTGAAGTCGGCCACGCGCGTGACATCTATGTACAGCACGTTCAAAAACTGACGGCTGGAAGGACTGTACGGACTAATCTGTAGCGGATTGGCAGGCATGAGTGCATGCAGCGGGTTGACGCCGATGATGTTGCAGCCGGCACGTGCGCTACGCTCCACCAGATCGTGCAGATCGCCGAAATCGCCTATGCCCCAGGTGTGTTCCGTACGCAACGTGTAGAGCTGCACGGCGAGACCCCAAAGCTTTTCGTTGCGCTCCATCGCAGCCGGTTCGTAACACCGCTCGGGCGTGATGATCAGGCTCGTAGTCGCGACGAGACCGTTGTCACAAGCGACCGAGAGTTGGTGATAGCCCAAGGTGGAGCAACGTTCCAACACTACGGTTCTGCGGACAAACAGGCGGCCGTCGACGACCGCGCGCGCTGTTTCCGGTAAGGCAGCTACACTCGCTTCGCCACGCGTTTCACTGCCGTCTTCTGCGAGCACGACCCATTGTAAGTGGCGGGCTTGTGCATCGATGGGTAAGGACACCTCGATTTCGATAGTGTCTGCGATGGCGCGCACATACACCGGTTCCAACAGCCGCGTCCAACTTGCAGCATTCTGACGTTTGGCTGCTGCGTCGATCGCGGCAGCATCGTGCACGTCGATGCCCATCGCACTCAAGATTGCGGTTTTTGCAGCGGCGGGGAACTCACGGAATTCGCCGCGATAGTCGTGATAGGAATCGCCCAGACCGCGTGCGCTCGCCAATGCGGATAGCGCCGCGTGATTCATGCGGCGCTACCTGTGGTATCGCGCGGATCGAGGCGACGATCGTAGAGGCCGTCCGCAAGCAACGCCGCAGACCTTGCCATCAACGTGTATGTCTTCTCGGGACCGAGCATTACCTGTCCGGTGCCGGTGCTCGCTTTCGCGGTATCGAACACGATTTGCCACTGCAGGCTGAGCTGCGAATGCGGCAGCGAGAACGTCACGGGTTGAGCGCCCGTATTGCACAAGAAGAACAAATGACCGCGCGAGGCACCGTGCAAATCGACGAATGCTTGTCCTATGAGCACGCCGATCGATTGTGCGCCCGGATCGTGCCAATCGGCCGCGGTGAGCTCCTCGCCGTTCGGATGACGCCAGCTCACGTCTTTGTGTTCGCGGTCGGGTCCGCGCGCGCCTTTGAGAAAGGTTTCGCGCCGCAATCCAGGCGACTGCCGGCGGATGCTGAGCAGCAGGCGGATGAATGAAATCAGATTGCCGTTCTTTTCCGCGAGCGACCAGTCGATCCAGTTGAGTTCGTTGTCTTGGCAATAAGCGTTGTTGTTACCGCGTTGCGAACGCGCCATTTCATCGCCGGCATACAGCATGGGCACTCCTTGCGACAGCAACAACGTCGCAAGCATGTTGCGCATCTGGCGTTCGCGCAGTTCCACGATCTCGGGATTCTCCGTGGGTCCTTCGATGCCGCAGTTCCAACTCAAGTTGTGGTTGTGTCCGTCGCGATTGTCTTCCAGATTGGCTTCGTTGTGCTTGTCGTTGTACGAGACTAAGTCATACAACGTGAAGCCGTCGTGACAGGTGATGAAATTGATGCCGGCGGTGGGACGGCGCGCGCCGCTGCGAAACAAATCGCTCGAGCCCGCGAAGCGTTCCGCAAAACTTCCCAAGGTGCCCGGATTGCCGCGCCAGAAGCCGCGCATGGTGTCGCGATAGAGATCGTTCCACTCCGACCAGCCTGCGGGGAGGTGCCCGAGCTGATAACCTTCGGGACCCACGTCCCAAGGTTCTGCGATGAGTTTCACGTAGCGCAATGCAGGCTCGGCGGCGACTTCGCGAAAAAACGCGCCATCGGGATTGAAGTGTCCCGCATCACGGCCGAGCACCGGCGCCAGATCGAAGCGGAAGCCGTCGACGCGCATTTCCTCGACCCAGTATTTCAAGCAATCGATGATCAGTTTGCGCGCTGCCGCTTGTCCTATGGCAACGGTGTTGCCGCAGCCGGTGCGATCCCAATACCAGCGTGGGTTCTGCTGGTCCAAGCCGTAGTACGCGGCATTGTCGAAACCGCGCAAGCTCAATGTGGACCCGAGTTGATTACCTTCTGCGGTGTGATTGAAGACTACGTCGAGAATGACTTCGATGCCGGCCGAGTGCAGCGCGAGCACCATGCTTTTGAATTCGTTGATCGGGTCGGCCACAGCGTACGCATCATTGAGCGCGAACCACGCGATCGAGTTGTAGCCCCAATAGTTGCGCAGACCTTTATCGACCAGGAAGCGTTCCGATACGGACGCTTGCACGGGCAACAGTTCCACTGCGGTGATGCCTAAACGCTTCAAATAGCCAATGACTGCGGGATGTGCGAGCCCGAGGTAGGTGCCGCGCAAATGTTCGGGCACGGCCGGATGCAGTTGCGTGAAACCTTTGACATTCAGTTCGTAGATGACGGTGTCGCGCCAAGGCACGGCCGGCGGGTGATCGTCATCCCAATCGAAATTGGAGTCGACGACGACGCTTCGGTAGGTGTACGGCGCACTGTCGAGTTCGTTCGGCTTGTCCTCGGCTTCATTACCCGCGTAACCGTACAGAGCTTCGTGCCACTGAAAGTCACCGGCGAGTGCGCGCGTATAGGGATCGATCAGCAACTTCGACGGGTTGTGGCGTTGTCCCTTCGACGGTTCATACGGTCCATACACACGGTAGCCGTAGTGCAAGCCCGGCACTCCCCAAGGCAATGGCAAGAAGCCGTGCCACACACCCTCGGTCTGACGCGGCAGGCTCACGCGTGCGCGTTCTTCGCCGCTGTTCGAATCGAAAATGCAAAGTTCGACGTGTTCCGCGGCGCTCGCATACACCGCGAAGTTCACGCCATCCCCGGTCCATGTCGCACCCATGGGCGTGGGCTCGCCTTCACTCAAGGCAATATTGGCGGTATCCAACGATGAAGATTCAGCAATCATGCTTGGGGCTTTGTACCGAAGAAATGTTCAGGTGAGCTTACGAACCGCCGCGCAATGTCGTGCGGCAATCGAGCGGGACCGTGGCGCGCCCAATGATCGCAATCGGATCGAGTCGACCGCAAGCGGTTCGGGAAATCCATTCCAGGCTTGTGCGGTCACCCTCAAATCGCAACTGTCTCGATACCAAGACTCTGGAAGGACGGCAACTGGATCCATCCTTGCTGAGCCATGAAGAGCAATGCGATCGCAAGCACCAACGCTACGCCAAACACAATCACGCTTTGCACGACGGTAACTTTGATCGCCCGCTGGATGCCGATGGGCGCACCTGTGGGCGAATGGATGCGACGGGCGTAAAGCCATATCGAAATACCAACGACGACCAGCAAACTTACCAGTGTGGATAACAACATCGCCGCGAGGCCGGTGCCGAGGAGCGCGGTCATCGACATCGAGACGACCGCTTGCGCAACAGTCGTGCCAACGAGTGTGAGCAGCGTGAGCTTGAGAGCGTCCAAGAACGAATAGCGATAGCCTTCGCTCCATTTCACGCTCGCCATGAGCATGAGCGCGCTCAAGAGCACTATCGCGATGAGTCCGAAGAAGGCGGCTAGGGCGAGGGAAGGCATGTTGGGCTATTGGGCTTTGGGTTCTTGGTCAGAAAACGCATTGGCGGTGATTGCATCACAAGAGACGATTACTTTCACATGCCTTTTCTCTGACCAAAGCCCAACGCCCAATAGCCCAAACAATCCAAAATCTACCCTCTCTGCCACATCACCATCGCCAGCGGCGGCAGATGAACGCAGATGCGGCAGTTGAATCCGTTCCAGCCGGCTTGCTCCGCCTCGACTGCGTATTGCGTGCTGTATCCCGAGCCGCCGAACGCTGGATCGTCGCTGTCGGCGATCTTGGAATACCGTCCGGGTTGCGGCACGCCGATCAAATAGTTGTCGCGCGGCACGGGAGTGCAATTGAAAATGCACACAATGGGTGCGCCGCCTTCTTGCGGCGGCCGGCGCCGCAAGAACGAGAACACGCTGTCGGTCTGATTGCTGTGGTCGATCCACTGAAAGCCTTCCCAACTGCCGTCCGCGCTATGTAACTCGGGATGCTCGACATACAGACGATTCATGAAGCGTGTCCACTCGAGCAACATGCGATGCGGCGGATGATCCAGCGATGCCCAGGGAAGCGACTCGTAATCGCGCCACTCGTGCCATTGTCCGAACTCGCTGCCCATGAAGAGCAGTTTCTTGCCGGGGTGCGCAGTCATGTAGCCGAGAAACAATCGCAAGTTGGCGCGCTTCTGCCATTCGTCGCCCGGCATCTTATCGACCAGCGATCTTTTTCCGTGCACCACTTCATCGTGCGAAATGGGCAGCAGAAACTTCTCCGAATAGGCGTACATGAAGGAGAACGTGATCAAGCTGTGTTCGTAGCGGCGATAGATGGGATCGAGCGACATGTAGCGCAGCGTGTCGTTCATCCATCCCATGTTCCACTTGAGACTGAAGCCCAATCCACCGAGATGCACCGGTTGTGTGACGCCGGGGAATGCTGTCGATTCTTCGGCGATGGTCAGCACGCCGGGGAAGTAGTGGCCGACGGCCCAATTGAATTGTTTCAAGAACTCGATGGCTTCGATGTTCTCGCGACCGCCATACCGATTGGGAATCCATTCGCCGTGTTTACGGCTGTAGTCGAGATAGAGCATGGAGGCCACCGCGTCCACGCGCAGACCGTCGATGTGATATTGCTCGATCCAGAAGAGCGCATTCGCCACCAAGAAATTGCGCACTTCATTGCGCCCATAGTTGAACACCTTGGTGCCCCAATCGAGCTGTTCGCCTTGACGCCAATCCGCGTGTTCATAGAGCGACGTGCCGTCGAACTGCGCGAGCCCATGTGCATCTTTCGGGAAATGCCCCGGCACCCAATCCATGATCACGCCGATACCGGCTTGATGGCAGCGATCAACGAAATATTTGAAGTCTTGCGGCGAGCCGTGACGCGCAGTGGGCGCGTAATAACCCGTGACTTGATAGCCCCACGAGCCGTCGAAAGGATGTTCGGCCACGCCCATGAGCTCGATGTGCGTGTAGCTCAAGTCCTTGACGTAAGGGATCAGTTGCTCGGCCAGCTCACGCCAAGTGAGAAAGCCCGGCTGGCGATCGTGCACTTTGCGCCACGAGCCGAGATGAACTTCATAGATCGTGATCGGTGCGCGCGTCGCATCCCAATGACGACGGTGTTCGAGCCATTCGTCATCGTTCCAACGATAGCCTTGCAGGCTGGTGACGACCGATGCATTCTCGGGGCGCAGTTGCATTGCAAACCCAATAGGATCGGATTTGAGCAGCATATGTCCTTGCGCGGTACGCAGCTCGTATTTGTAGAGCGCGCCCACGCCGACCGCAGGAATGAAGAGTTCCCAAATGCCGGAGTGGCCGATCGCATGCATGGCATGTTTACGGCCGTCCCAGAAATTGAAATTGCCCACCACGCTTACGCGTACTGCGTTCGGCGCCCACACTGCAAAGCGCGTTCCTTGCAGTCCGTCGCGAACTGCAGGATGTGCGCCCAGCTTGTAATAGAGACTGTAGTGATTGCCCTCGCCGAAGAGATGCAAATCCAAATCGGACAACTGCGGCGCGAAGTAGTACGGATCATGTTTCGTGGCCGTATCGCCGTTGCGATAACGAATGAGCAAGCGATAAGGCACGAGCGGGCGCCGCCACTGCACGCGTCCTTCGAACAATCCGGCAGGATGAAGTTCTTTGAGCGGTTGGGCGGTGGAAGGGTCTTCGTCTTCCCAGTACAGCTCGACCGCAACCGCATCCGGTTCGAGCACGCGCACCAAGCTCAGTGGCGTTTCGCCCTCGCGCGAAAATTCGTGATAGCCGAGCAGCGAACGCGGCTCACGGTAGGAGGCGTCGACGAGTGCTGCAATTTCTATGGGCGAGAGCTCGAGGCGCATCGTTTAATCTTTACCCCACACTCGCTCTAGCCGCTACGGCTGGTTGCCCGCTTGCCTGCGCAGCAAGTTCTTCAGGCGCAAAATCATCCACGTTCACGATGTGCATCGCCTTACGATCGTACTCGCGTAATGTTGCAGCTTCGGATTCCGTGATGATGTTGGCGGCCACGGCTTGTTGTATTTGTGTCGGCAGATCGAGTGCAGTGACTTTGCCGGTCTTCACCCCTTCGACGCGAATGCGCCGTTCGAGCGGTTCGGCCACTGCTGCGAGGCCGAGCAGTTCTTGTAACAACCCAAACGGGTTGCGCGGTTCGACTGTCTTGTAGATACCTTGCGCGACTCGCTCGCGCGATTCGTTCGCCGTCATGATCAGGTCGGCGACTTGCATACTCAGCCGATCGCTCGGTGCGGAATAACTGCGACCGCGGGGAAAGATGAAAAATCGCATGAGTGCCGCCGCATACGGGTTGGGGAAGTTACGCAGGAAGCTGTGTAACTGTTCCTGTGCTTTGTAGAGCAGCGTGCGGCACGCCCATTCGACCAGCGGCAGATCTTCCGCGGGCTGACCTTCGTCCTCGTAGTGTTTCAACACCATCGACGCCAAATACATGGCCGACAGCACGTCGCCCAGACGTGCCGACAAACTTTCCTTCTTCTTGAGATATCCACCCAAGGTCAGCATGGCTACATCGGTTGCAAATGCGAACGATGCGCTGAAACGATTGATGTGTTGAAAATAGCGCTTCGTTTCGGCGTGTTCCGGCACCGCGGAAAACCGTGCGAGCGTGAGCGCCATCACGAGCGAGCGCACTGCGTTGCTCAACGAAAAGCCGATGTGCGAGAAGAGTGCCGCGTCGAAAGCACGCAGCGCACTTTCTTTGTCCTTGTCGCGTGCCGCATTCATCTCTTTCAAGACGAAAGGATGACAACGAATCGCGCCCTGGCCGAAGATCATGAGACTGCGAGTGAGAATATTGGCGCCTTCCACCGTGATCGCGATGGGCACGCTTTGATAACCGCGTCCTAAATAGTTGTTGGGTCCCAGGCAAATGCCTTTGCCGCCTTGAATATCCATTGCATCGCTGGCGACGAGGCGAGCCAATTCCGTAGTGTGATATTTGAGGATGGTCGAAGGCACTGCGGGTTTGGCGCCGGTATCGATGGCGCCCGTCGTTACGGAGCGGCCTGCATCCATGATGTATGCATAGCCGGCCATACGCGCGAGCGCTTCTTGAATGCCTTCGAAGTTGCCGATGTGAGTGTTGAATTGACGGCGGATGCGCGCATACGCACCGCTCGCATATACAGCTGCCTTAGCTGCGCCCGTGGCATTGGCGGGCAGCGAGATCGAACGGCCGACCGACAACTGTTCTACCAGCATGCGCCAACCTTGGCCTGCCATGCCGATGCCGCCGATGATGTGATCCAAGGGCACGAACACGTCTTTGCCCTGAATGGGTCCGTTTTGAAACGGAATGTTGAGCGGGAAATGGCGCCGACCGATGCTTACGCCGGGTGTGTTGCGCGGAATCAATGCGCACGTGATGCCGTAATCGGTTTTGTCCTGACCCAACAGCCGTTCTGGATCGTAGAGTCGAAACGCCAAGCCCACCACTGTCGCAATCGGCGCGAGGGTGATGTACCGCTTCGAGAACGTAAGTTTGAGGCCGATGACCTCGCGGCCTTGATACATGCCGCGTGCGACGATGCCGGTATCCGGAATCGATGCCGCGTCGGAACCGGCGCGCGGTCCCGTGAGTGCAAAGCACGGAATTTCTTCGCCACGCGCGAGCCTCGGCAAATAGTGATTCTTTTGTTCTTCCGTGCCGTAATGCAGTAGCAGTTCCGCAGGGCCCAACGAGTTGGGAACCGCTACGGTGGAGCTCACCGTTGCGGAACGGCTGGCGAGTTTCATCAGCACGCATGAATGTGCATAAGCCGAGAATTCCAGCCCGCCGTACTTCTTCGGAATGATCATGGCGAAGAAGCCTTTGGTCTTCAGAAATTCCCAGACCTCGGGCGGCAGATCTGCGCGCTTGTGCGTGATCTCCCAATCGTCGACCATGCGACAGAGTTCTTCACACGGGCCGTCGAGAAAAGCCTGTTCTTCCGCGCTCAGCCGTGGCGCCGGCGCGGACATCAACTTCTCCCAATCGGGGCCGCCGGTGAAAAGTTCGCCGTCCCACCACACCGTGCCCGCATCCAGCGCCTCTTTTTCCGTGCTGGACATCGAAGGCAGCAAGCGTCGATAAGTGCGTAAGAAGGGACGCGAGACGTAACGCAGCCGCACGCTGTCGATGTTGAGGAGCACGAGCACGGCGAGGATGAGCCACAAGAACGCGAGCCATGCCAGCGCACCCGAGCCGAACCACGTGTATGCAAGCAGCGCAAGAGCGTACGCTACGGTCGCTGTCTTGAGTGTTGCCCGCCGATACGCAAGTGCGAGCGCACCGCCGGCAAACAGTACCAACCAGAGCACGCTGATCACGAGTCGGGAACCTCTGATTTACAGCAATGGCCGACACTATAGAGGGAAAGCGGTCTGCGGTCTGCGGCTGGCGGTCCGCGGCAAGAACGTAGAAGTGTTCATTCTGGACTAATATCTCCTAACACCTTGGCCTCCATCACCTGCCAACAAGAATCCCCCAGCCAGCCCGACGTGCGTGCGCTGATCGAAGCGCTCGACCGGTATCTCCAAGAGCTGTATCCGGTCGAGAGCAATCATTTGCTCGGTATCGAGCGGCTGCTCCATTCGGATATACGGTTCGTTGTCGCGCGGCAGAACGGGGTTGCGCTCGGCTGCGGGGCTTTACGCATCGATGCAGAGGGCTATGGCGAAGTGAAGCGGCTTTTTGTAACGCCGGACGCTCGCGGCTTGGGTTTGGGCGAGCGCTTGGTCATCGAGCTCGAGCGAATAGCTCGCAACGAGTCATTGCAGTGTCTACGACTCGAAACCGGAATCCATCAGCACGCAGCGCTCGCCGTCTTTCGCAAGCTGGGATTCAGCGAACGATCGCCTTTTGGCGAGTATCGGATGGATCGGTTGAGTAGGTTTATGGAGAAGGCGCTAGGGGCAGAAGGCGCTAGCGCCTGAACTCCGCCCGGGCGCGGGCGGAGTACGCGCCATGCGCTAGATCAATTCCTTCACGCCGTCACGCTCTTCCAACAGTTCCTTATGCGTGGCGTCCATGCGCTGTTTGCTGAAGTCGTTGAGCGAGAGACCTTGGACGATTTGGTAATCGCCGTTCTTGCAGGTCACCGGATATCCATAGATGACACCCGCAGGAATGCCGTAGCTGCCGTCGGAGGGTACAGCCATGCTGACCCAATCGCCGTCCGGAGTACCGAGCACCCAGTCGCGGATGTGATCGATCGCCGCGGAAGCAGCGGAAGCAGCGGAAGAAGCACCGCGGGCTTTGATGATGGCAGCACCGCGTTGCTGTACGACGGGGATGAACGTATCCGCATACCACTTCTGATCGATCAACGACAGCGCCGCTTTA
>Ga0207667_10011784_pt1 | contig 10129 bp, 7 predicted proteins | sample KBSCornC52_FD_184301 | JGI IMG/M metagenome (GOLD analysis project Ga0207667, IMG submission 184301) | Corn rhizosphere microbial communities from Kellogg Biological Station, Michigan, USA - KBS Corn C5-2 (SPAdes) (version 2) | ecosystem: Host-associated > Plants > Roots > Rhizosphere > Soil ...
GTTGATTGCGCGAGGCCTTCGCCGGCGCGGCCGTGCGCAATCAACAGTTCGCCGAGCCGGGCTCGCGATTCTCGGCGCGTCGCGAGATCTTCGCTCTCGAGCGCACGGCGGAGCTGCGCTTCGAGCAAAGCTGAATCGACCGCCGCGGGTGGAAACGAGGACCGCCGCATGGCGCCGAGCCGCGCCAATCGCTCGTTCAGGCCCATCAGCGCCGGCGCTGAGCCGAGCAAAGGCGACAGGACGTGCAAGCCGCGCTCCAGCAGCTGCCGTGCACGCTGCTCCGTCAAAGCGCTGAGCGATGCCTGCGAGTAGCGATTGGCAAGCTCGACGTACTCTTCCGCTCCGAGCAGGAGCGGCTCGGCAAGGGCCAGCGCGCGCTCATCGGCAGCAGAAATATCCAGCGCGGCGAGCACGGCGGCCAATGTGTTGGCCTCGTGGCCTTCTTCTTCACTGCAAACCCAGGCCGCTTGTAAGCAAGCCTCGAGCCGCTGCACCGGCGGGAGCATTTTCAGCGGAGTATGCGGCAGCGATAATTGTTCTGCGTAAGCGGCAGCAAGCTCGGCAGTTCGACCGTCACTGGCGGCGGCGACCTGCAACTCTTCGAGCACGGGCGCTGCGTCCTCGGTTTCGGTGAGGCCGGTGAGCGCGTCCCGCAGGGCCAGACCAAAATCCCAATTTGCGCCCAGAATGGCCGAATTGTAGGCCTGCTCCAGGTCTCTCCCAGCCGACGACTGCTCACGGGGAATCATTGCCATGAAGAAGTGTCCTGAGGGCCTCAGCGCGGCGCGCGCCGAGCACCGCGAGTGATTGAGTCAATCAACGTAGCCCGGGAGGCTCTTTCGAGCCAGCGCTCAAATCCGTCTTCACACGAGATAACTTTTCGCTCATCGCGGACGGCGAGACAATCAGTTAATCGATAGTCGGAATTTGCCACGCCCCTGCGTCGAGTTTCTGTCGCGTTGCAATGTTCGCGCGCGGCATTCGTCGGTGCTGCGTGGTTCGCGGCGTGAGTCGTGCATGGCCGAGCGAGCGTCTCAATGCGAAACGCATCAGCTCGCGCTCGTCTCACGCCGTCGTCGCACTAGGCGTTGCCATTGTTCGCGACCCAAGATCGTCGGAATCAACAGCACGTACGGCAAGATCAGGAGCCAATCCTTGGTCGTGACTGGGATGATGAGCTCGCGCACGGCGTCCTTGTGGATGCCGCTTCCCGTCCAAAGCAGGTAAGTGAGGAAACAGGCCAGCGGCGTGGCCAGTTGCAAGACTTGCCAGCTCCACGGCGCGTGCACTTGGCGCTGCGGGTTGTCGCGCGTTTCTTTGCGACGGGCGGTGATTTGATCGTCGAGCAAACGGCGCACGGCGGGCGCGTGCTCGACGTAATTTCGCACGTAGCGCCGCGTCACTGCGTAACCCAAGAAACCGACCAGGGACGGCCCCAGGATGTACACGACCTTTTCGCTCAGCGGCCGCGGCTCGCTCTGCGAGAGCACGGTGATCGCGGTCAAGCTGCCGATCATCGCGCTGCCGTACAGCCAGATCGCGCGTCCCACGCGGAAGGTGGCGAGCGAGCGCAAAAAGTATTGCTGCCGGCTAGCGACGGCCGCGTCGTCCGCGGGCTGAAAGGTGAGGCGGAGCGCGGCGAGCAGCTCCGAGAACGGAAACGCAGCGAGCATCGTGCCGAGCGTGAGGCCGAGCAGGAACGTGCCCTGGAACACCAACGTCTTCACGATTTCGAAGACATTGAGCGGCCGCGACATGACCTCCGCCTTCAAGAACGCGGCCATGGTCGGCGCGCGCGTCTTCATCGCCCAATCGAGCACTTCCGTGGTCGTGACCGTGAGCAGCAGGACGAGGATCAAAAAGAAGGGCCAGACCGACTCCCAGGGCGGACGTTCCACCAAGAGCTCGTAGTGATCGATGCGGCGCGCGAACTTTACCTCTTTGGACAGGAAGAACAGATAGCCGAACAGAAAGACCAAAATGACGATCAGCGCTTGCGACCATTCCACGCGCATTTGCAGCGAGATTCGCTGCACCAAATCGACCGAACGGCCCACGCCGCGCGTGGCTTGCGCCACGGCCGCCGCCACCAGCTGGATGATGAATACCAGCTGAAACAAGGGCGCGAGCGCGGCCGCAAAGCTCCTGTGCGCGAGGAAACCGGACACGAAGAGCTCGCGCTCCGAGGGTGGCGCAAAACGGTCGCGATCTTTGCGATCCATCTGCATGAGCGTGAACACGGCCCAGAGCGGGTAACTCGTGGCGACGATCAGCAAGAACCAACCGACCGAGTTCAGCGCTGCCGGGGGCCCGAGCGTGAGCACGCTCGCGATCGAACGACCCGTCAGGTACCAAACCAGGAAGGCGAAGGTGATCAGTGCGCCGACACTCCAGGTGATGCTCTTCCACAGGCCTTCTCCGCCGTAATCACGGCCGATGCCCTCGATATAGTCGAGGACGTGCGCGCGGATGTCGGCCAAGCTCAGCGTGCGCTGTGCGGGATCTTTGGCCAAGAGCCGCATCGCTAACGCTTCGAGCTCGAGCGGTACGGCGGGGTTCAGCTCGCTCGGCCGCTTCGGCTGCTCGGTGACCAGGCGCAGCAGCGTGCGTTGCGGATCTTCTTCGTCGAACGGCACCTGACCGCACAAGATTTCGTACAGCATGACGCCGAGCGAGTAGATGTCCGCGCGTTCGTCGATGGCCAAGCCCTGCGCTTGCTCGGGCGCCATGTACTGCGGCGTGCCGATCACCACGCCGACCTGCGTTTCCCAGGCCTTCGTGGCCGCGCGCACGGAGGTGAGGCTCGGCATGGCGCCGCTGCTGTTGCGGAGAGCGCGCGGATTCAGATCCGGAATACTCTCGTTCAAGTCGTCCGTCTTCGTGCTGACCGCGCTGACCGATTGCGGTCGGTCGAGTAATTTCGCAACCCCCCAATCCATCACCAGCACTTCGCCGAAGTCACCGACCATGACGTTGCCGGGCTTGAGATCGCGGTGCACGACCGCGCGCGAGTGCGCATATTCCATGGCCTGGCAGACGTGCAAGAACACGTCGAGCAGGCGCCGCAAGCCGAACTCGGCCAAAGTTTGGGTATCGCCGGCCTGGCGTTTTTCGATGATGTTCTCCAGCGATTGGCCGCGGATCAGCTTCATCGAAAAATAGGCGTGACCGTCGGGGTCGACGCCCAAGTCGTGCATCGGCATCACGTTCGGGTGCTCGAGCTGCGCCGTGATCTGCGCCTCCTCGACGAAGCGCGCCAGCGCCTCGCGTGACAGCTCCTGCCGCGAACCGAGCGTCACCTTGAGCGCGAGCTCACGGCGAAGCTTGGTGTCGACCGCGCGCAGCACGCGCGCCATTCCGCCACGCCCCACCTCTTCTTCCACCCGAATGCGACCGCCCCACAGGCCGCTAGCCGACGGTGAGACCCGGCGCATTTCGCCGCTGGAGGTGCGCTGCTCCGGCTCCTGCCCCGGGCGCCGCTCGGGTCCGTCATCCATGCGAATGACGATACCTCAATCGGGCCTTAGCGACGCTTCTTGCGCGGACGCGGGCTAGCGGGCTTGGCCGGCAGCGCGGGTCGAGCAGGTGTGTCTCGCTCCCACACCGCCATCACGTTGTATTGCGTGGGCAGAACCGAGTGCAGGCGCCAACCCTCCCCGTCGGGTTTCGACAGGGGCATTTCCTGAATCTCTCCCTCCGCGTTGCTTCCCCAATCCGCGTACGCGCCTTGTTTCGTCACCAAATATTCGGTCATGTCGACTCCGACACTCCGCGCCTTTTCTGCAACGGTCAACCCAATACGAAGCGCCGGCGTGCGCGTGGGCACTCACGGTTTGCGCGGCCCGCCGTGACTCGAACTGCGGCCGGCTGGCAAATTGGCACGCGGCAACCTCGCTGCCTCAGTGATTCACGCGCGGAAAGCTGGGCCAGGCGCGGGAACGCCCGTTGCACGACACGGCCCTCGGACTCGCTCGAGTCCAGGAGGAAAAGTCATGTCCTATCGTTCCATCGTGTTTGGCTCTGCCGTGGTGTTGCTGATGGCGTGCAACCGGAATTCCGAACCGAAGCGGGATGTCGAGCCCGCGCCCACCGCACCGCAAGCGGAGCTGACGCCCAACAACAACGCGAACCCGAGCATGCCCGCACCGGCATCCGCGCCGACCTCGACCGTCGGTGCGGTCAACCAGGCGCCCCTCAGTGACACGCAGATCGCGCAAATTACCAATGATGCCAACTCGTCCGAAATCGAGCAGGCGAAGCTCGCCGAAGGGCACGCGAAAGATGCGCGCGTGAAGCGTTTCGCCGAAAAAATGCAGAAACACCACCAAGCCGCAAAGGACAAGCAGGCCAAGCTCGACCTGAAAACGGAGCCAAGCTCCGTGTCGACCGAGCTCGAGAAGAGCGCGGGCAACACCTTGGCCAATTTGAAGGCGTTGTCTGGAGCGGCATTCGACACCGCGTACATGAGCGCGCAGGTGGAGGAGCATCAGAAGGTGCTCGATACGATCAATCAATCGCTGCTACCGAACGTGAAGAGCGACGCGTTGAAGTCGTACCTCGACGAGATGAAACCGACAGTGGAGGGTCACTTGAAGGAGGCGCAGCGGCTGCAACGCCAACTCGGCGCAACTGCCAGCGCGGAATGAACGGTCCCGCGAACCTCGAGTGGCGCACGCGCTCTCGGAGAGCGCGTGGCCGCTCGTGCTCACTGACTCAACGCGCGCGCTTCTTCAATGCTTTCGCGACCAGCTTCAGATCGGCGACGAGCTCGCGGAAGGCGCTCTCGCGAGCCTCGGCGTCGGGCGCGCGCAAGATGGACGACGGATGCGCGGTCGCCAGCACCAAATCGGCGAGCTCGCTCGGCAGCGGCTTGCCGCGCTGCTGGGTAATGCGAAACTGGGCGCCGAACAGCGCTTGTGCAGCCGTCGCGCCGAGTAGCACCAAAATTTCTGGCTTGATCAGCTCGAGCTCGGCCCGTAGCCAGGGCAAACACGCGCCAATCTCGCCGGATCTCGGCTTTTTGTGCAGGCGCGCCTTGCCGCGTTGCTCGAACTTGAAATGCTTCACCGCGTTCGTCACGTACGCGTCCTCGCGCGCCAAGCCGGCCTCGCTGAGCGCGCGGTCGAACAACTTGCCCGCCGGGCCGACGAAGGGCCGCCCTTGTCGATCTTCGCTATCACCGGGTTGCTCACCGACGAACATCACCCGCGCGCTAGCCGAGCCTTCGCCGAACACCGTTTGCGTCGCGGTCAGATACAGCGCGCAGCCGCGGCAGCCCGCGGCTGCCGACTTGAGCGCGGGCAACGTGCGTCGCTCGGGCAAGTAGTCGGCCGCGCTCGTCGGTGGGGTCGATTTCCGAGTCGCCATGGTTCGAGGCGATCACTTCTTCAACAGCACGGGCTGGCCGTCGGTCTTGATGCGAAATAGCACGTACGGTTTCTGACGCAGATCCTTGCCTTCGTGAAAGCGCGGCTGGCGATCGAGCTGGTTGGCGGTGAAGTACAAATGACCGTCGGTCGCGAGCGCCAGCGTGTCTGGCCAGAGCACGCGGGGGTCCGAAACCAAGGTCTCGAAGCTGCCGTCGACGTTGCGGCGCAAGATCGCGTTCTGCTCGGTATTGCTCGCGTAAATGCGGCCCTGAGCGTCGGATTCGAGCCCGTCCGACGCGCCCTTTTCGCCGAGATCCTTGACCAGACGTCCGACTGCGCTGTCCGGCAGCGCTTCGTTGGCCAAGGCGTCGGTCGGTACCGAGTACAGATGTCGGCTCGTGAGCGGGCAGTAGTAGAGGGTCTTTCCGTCGTTGGACAGCGCGATGCCGTCGGAGCCGGTCGCGAACGGCTTTGCTGGCTTGCCCGCCTCGCGCTCCATCAACACCCGTCCTTCGACGATCGGCAAGAGCGAACGATCGGGCTTGGTGCTCGGATGATCATTCAGCTTGCGCCAGCTCTTGCCCGATTGAAGATCCGCAATCACGATGCCGTTCGGCCCTTCCGAGGAAGAGTCGGTGAGGAACGCGAAGCCGGCTTTGCCGCGCGTCAAATCGAAGCGCACGTCGTTCAAGTAACTCGTGGCGAGCGCGCTGCTGCGCGGAAATACGATGGTCGTAAACACCTGGTTCGAGCCCAGATCCACCCCCACGAGCTTCGGCCCGCCGAGCTCGGTGTGCTGCATCTTGATCGAGCCCGTGTCGAGCAGCCACAAGCGATCGAGCGCGTCGATGACCACGCTTTGCACCGAAATCAGGCCTGTTTCCAGGTGCCCCGCCGGCGGGATGCGATTTATCTCGGCGTTCGGATAGGCCACCGTCTTACCGTTCTTCAGCTCGGCCACCGTGAATTCGACGTCGTCGCCCCAGCGCGGGAAATTCAAGAAGATGCGCCCGGCGTGAGAGACCGCCACGCCGGTCGGCATCGCGCCGTCGAAGGTGGCGACCGTTTCGAGCTCGCCGATCGGCGCTTGGCTTGCGAGCTTGGGCTCGCGTGGATCGTTCGTGGGCGTGGGGCGGCGCAGTTCGCTGCTGGCCGCGTGCAGCGCAGAGATGTCGTTTTCGACCGGCTTTGAAGCGTTGCACGCGCTCAGCACCAGGGAGCTTAGCGCGAGCAGGCCTGAAATGAGGCGCTTTGCCATGCGCGTCCGGCTGCAAGCCGCATGCCCCGGCCCTGCTTCTCGAGCGAATCGCGGTGCCGTGTTCGGGCGACGGGCGAGCTGCGTGGCAGAGAGTGCATGACGAAAGCGTCTCGCTGTGGCACTGCGCGGCGCGCCTGGCTGCCGGCACTGGCCACGGCGAATCGCGTGTGCCAGGACCACGGTGTGGCTAGACTGTTGAATCGCTTCGGACGCAGGCTGTGCGTACTCGAGCACTTGAACATCGAGTACCCGGTGGGCAGAGCGGGCAGCCGTTTCGAGGCGTTTTTGCCGACATCCATGCTCCGCTCACTGGATCTCATGGCGCTTCGCTTCTTCGTGATCTTGGATGACAGTGGAAACCGCTATCCTGCGGTGATCGAGCAGGTGGGCGCGCCGGAAGATCCAACCAGTGACACGGACTTCGTGGCGATTCGCGGCGTGGTCGTGACCAACATGAGCTGAACGTGACGGCTTGTCGCGCCCGCGAGCCACGCCGCAGCCCGCGCGTGGCAGGCAGATGAGCGCCGGCCTAGTGCTAAGGTGAGTGCTGGATGGCCGACGGAAATTCCCCCGCGGGCTTGGCCGGCAGCTCGCGGCGCGCTGGTTTCGTGCGGGTGCGCGGGGCGCGCGAGCACAACCTCAAGAACGTGACCGTGGATATCCCGCGCGATTGCTTGGTGGTCTTCACCGGCGTCTCCGGGTCGGGCAAATCGTCGCTCGCGTTCGGCACGGTGTACGCAGAGGCCGAGCGGCGATACCTCGAGTCGGTGTCGCCCTATGCGCGGCGGCTGTTCCACCAAATGGAGGTCCCCGCGGTCGACGACATCGACGGCTTGCCGCCCGCGGTGGCACTGCAACAACAGCGCGGCACGCCAACCACGCGCTCATCGGTCGGCAGCGTGACGACGCTCTCCAACTTGCTCAGAATGCTGTACTCGCGCGCCGGCCAATATCCGGCAAAACAGCCGCTTCTCTACGCCGAATCGTTCTCTTCGAACACGCCCGAAGGCGCTTGTCCGACCTGCCACGGTCTCGGTCGCACGTACGAGGTTTCGGAAGCGAGCCTGGTGCCCGACCCGTCGCTCACGATCCGCGAGCGCGCGGTCGCGGCCTGGCCGAGCGCTTGGCAGGGCCAAAACTTGCGCGACATCTTGACCACGCTCGGCCACGACGTCGACGTGCCTTGGCGCGAGCTGCCCAAGAAGACGCGTGATTTCATTTTGTTCACTGACGAGCAGCCGACCGTGCCCGTGTACGCAGGCTTCAATCTCGATGAAGTGAAACGTGCGCTCAAGCGCAAAGAAGAACCGAGCTATCAGGGCACGTTCATCGGCGCGCGGCGCTACGTGTTGCAGACCTTCGCCACCACCCAAAGCGCGCTGATGAAACGCCGCGTCGCAGCGTTCATGCTCAGCACTGAGTGCCCGGAATGCCACGGCAAGCGCTTGCGGCGTGCGGCGCTGAGCGTGAAATTCGCCGGGCTCGACATCGCGGAGTTATCGCGCTTGCCGCTTTCGAAGCTGGCCGGAATTTTCGGACCATACGCCGAGAACGACAGCGCGGCCCTCGACGTGCTCGCCCGCGAGCATCCGGAAAAAGCGCTGGTGGCTCGGCGCATTGCCGAAGATTTGTGCGCGCGGCTGCACGTGCTGCTCGATCTCGGCCTCGGTTACCTCACGCTCGAACGCAGCACGCCCACGCTTTCGCCCGGCGAGCTGCAGCGGCTGCGGCTGGCCACGCAAGTGCGCTCCAATCTGTTCGGCGTGGTTTACGTCCTGGATGAGCCCTCGGCCGGGCTGCACCCCGCCGACACCGAGGCCTTGCTCCGCGCGCTCGACGGCCTGAAAGCAGCCGGCAACTCGCTGTTCGTGGTCGAGCACGAGCTCGACGTCGTCCGCCACGCCGATTGGATCGTCGATGTCGGACCGGGCGCCGGAGAGCGCGGCGGCGAGGTGCTGTACAGCGGGCCACTCGCTGGCCTGGCCGAGGTCGAGCCTTCGGTCACACGACGCTTTCTATTTCGCGATGCCGCGCTCCCCGAACGCACGCCGCGCCGCGCGCGCGGCACGCTCGAGCTCACGGGAGTCACGCGCAACAATCTCGACGCGCTCGACGTGCGCTTTCCACTCGGCGTGCTCACTTGCATCACCGGCGTGTCCGGCTCTGGCAAATCCACGCTGGTCAGCCAAGTCTTGGTCGCGCTCGTTCAGGGCGAGCTCGGCGTCGATGCGCCGGCGGAAGAGTCGCAGCTCGATGAGCTCGAACGCGCGATAGACTCGGGGTTCAGTGGCAGAATCGCGAGCGGCATGGCCGGCGTGAAGCGGTTGGTAGAGGTCGATCAGCGACCGATCGGCCGCACGCCGCGCTCGAATCTCGCCACCTACACTGGCCTATTCGACCAAGTGCGCAAGCTATTTGCGGCTACGAAATCCGCCAAAGCGCGCCGCTACGACGCCGGTCGGTTCTCGTTCAACGTGCCGAAAGGGCGCTGCGAAACCTGCGCCGGCGAGGGCTTGGTGATGGTCGAACTCTTGTTCCTGCCGAGCGTGTATGCGCCGTGCTCCGCGTGTCACGGCGCGCGCTACAACCCAGAGACGCTGGCCGTGACTTACCGAGGCCAGAACATCGCGCAGGTCTTGGCCATGACCGTCGATCAGGCGTGGGAATTCTTTTCGTCCGAGCCGCCCGTGCGCCGCGTGCTCGACGTGCTGCGCGAAGTGGGGCTCGGCTACTTGCGTCTCGGCCAGCCCGCGACCGAGCTCTCGGGCGGCGAAGCGCAACGCATCAAGCTTGCCAGCGAACTGCAGCGCGCGCTCCGCGCAGACACGCTGTACGTGCTCGACGAACCGACGACCGGCTTGCATCCGGCAGACGTCGAACGGCTGATGGCGCAGCTCGATCGACTGGTCGAATCGGGCGCTACGGTGATCGTGGTCGAGCACGATCTGCGCGTGATCGCCGGCAGTGATTGGGTGATCGATCTCGGCCCGGGTGCGGGAGACGAAGGCGGCAAAATCGTCGCCGAAGGTCCGCCGGAGGCCGTAGCCCGCGCGGCGACCAGCCGCACCGCGGCCTATCTCCGTCGCTTCCTCGCGGAAGGCGCCATGCAGGATTGATGGATGGTCACGTTTTCCAACGCAGGCCGGCCCAGCCTTCGGCGGCGCGGTTCGAGCTTGCGCAGGGCGGCGCTCAGCTGACCTTGGCCAGCGCGAATTCCTTGGCCGCTTCGTAGCGGCCCTCGAGCGCCTTGGCTTGCGCATCGCCGATGGTTTCTTGGGCCTTGGGGAAGAACTCGCCTTCCTCTTCTTCGACATGGCGCTTGACCAGGCCGAACAAGTGCTCGAAAGCCGGCTTCCACTCTTCACCCGCCAGATCGAGTGCGTCCAGTGCTTCGATCGCGGCGTCGAGCTCACTGGCCTCGTGCGCGTGGAGCTCGGCGATCTCACTGGTCGCCGAATACTGGCCGAGGACGGGGTAGACCGCTTTGAGCTCGCCTTGCTCG
>Ga0207667_10011786_pt1 | contig 10128 bp, 7 predicted proteins | sample KBSCornC52_FD_184301 | JGI IMG/M metagenome (GOLD analysis project Ga0207667, IMG submission 184301) | Corn rhizosphere microbial communities from Kellogg Biological Station, Michigan, USA - KBS Corn C5-2 (SPAdes) (version 2) | ecosystem: Host-associated > Plants > Roots > Rhizosphere > Soil ...
GTCGTGGTTGCCGTCACCCCGCGAAAGCGCCGTTCATAAAAGGGGAAGCGCCGTCCCGGCCTGAGCCTTAAGACGGCGCTTCCTCTGGGCTGCCCGGAGATCTGGCAGCCCACCGATATTCTACGAGATCCATGTAAACCGCTCAAGCTGCGCTGCAGCGACGCACGCCCATCAATTCATCCCTAACTCTCTCCTCATGCCTGAAACCCCACCCGACCCAGAGCGACCCTTCCTGATCGAGCACCGAAGAACAGAGGAAGGCGGCGGCAAATTTGTACCGCAGGCCCGGGTGGCAATAACACCCGTGCTACGCACCAGCGGCTTGCTCTCGCTGCTCTCTGATCGGCAAGCCCGGCTCCTGTTGGCGCTGCTCACCTTTCTGTCGCGAAACGGGCAGGTTTCCGCGACCGCCGCCCAGGTTGCCAAAGCCCTGGGGGTCCCCACCCCGGTGGCGGCCCTGTGGCTTGTTCACTTCACGACGCGGCGCTTTCAAGGCTACCACGTCGTCTACCGCATCAAGCTGGAAGAGGGGCATGCCCTGTATACCGTGTCACGCGGCCTGATCGAGCACGAGCACGAACCGCCCAAAGCCGAGCCGAGCCCCTATTCCTCGCGCTCAGCGGTTGTCGGATTTTCGCGGGCCGCCTACGCCCGGCCGCGGGCTGAGGTCGAGCGCATCGTCATGGGGCAACTCGGGCATGCCGCCGAAGAGTTGCTGGAAACGCCCGAAGGCGCGGCCTACCGGCGCCTGAGCGCCCTGCGCATTGGCCCCGAGGAATCCCGCCGGTTGATCGCCCAGTTCGGCGTTGCCGCCATCCTGCAGCAGCTCGACTGGCTGCCGAGCCGCAAGGCTAAGAACCGGACCCGCTACCTAATTGCGGCCGTACGCGGTAATTACGCCGCGCCGCTTTCCTTGCCGTATGCGCCCATTGAATCACAACAAGACGTGAGCGAAGAAACCCAGCCATCCACTCCTGAAGCGGCGGCCGAGGAGGGAGAGCATGAGTGAGCCGAAGCGTTTAGGAACGGTGCCGGTGCCAAACCTGCTGTTCGACCAACTGCTGCCGCAGCTCAACGATGCGGAGCTACGCCTCATCTTGATCGTGCTGAGGTCGACCTTGGGCTGGCGGGAGGGCGATGACTTTGGCGGCTGGCGGCAGAAGCGGCGCGACTGGCTGACCAACCGCCAACTGGTGCGGCGTACCGGCTCCAGCAGTGCTTCAGTCTCACGGGCGATCCAGACGCTGCTCGACGCTGGGCTGATTAGGGTGGAGGCCGTGGACGGCACCTTACTTGACACGCCGCACAAGCGCCGCCGCAACCTGGGACGGCTCTATTTCGCTCCTGGGGATATGTGGAAAACTGCCCCGCCCGCCGATATCGGGAGCCCACGAAGAACAACAAACACTGGAAACAACAACTAGCGGCCGCTGCGAAATCGGATGATAGACGGTGCCCAATGGGGTTGCCGCCCTTCGGTCTGGAGGGCAGCCAGACGGCCGCTGTGGGCCGTCCCGGTGGCGCTGGCCAGCCCGAAGTCACCGCCCCACGCCGGAAGGCGCGTGGGGCGGGGGAAGGCCGCTTTTGACCTGCACGCTGCCTATGAACCCGCGTGGAACCGTCATCTCTTCGGCGGGCCGCATAGCTACGCAACAACCAGTACTCCCGGTGGCGCGACCGGCGGCGCAACGGAGATGGCCAGCGTGGCTACCGGTTGCTAGCGTTGGAATATCCATGCCCGACGGCCGTGGAGAATTCCCAAAAGGAGAGCTATGTGGAGCAGCTGTTTATTCCAGTGTACCGAGTCGCCCTGGTGCGGGAGGGCGAGCAGTCGGTGAGTAGTAAGCGGCTCACGACCCCCGAGGAGGTCGCCGCGATGGTCCGGCAATACCTTCACGATCCCGATCGGGAAGTGGTGGTGGCGCTGATGCTGTCAACCAAGCAGGAAATCATCGGCATCAATACCGTGAGCATCGGCATCCTCGACCAGTCGCTTGTGCATCCGCGGGAGGTGTTCAAACCTGCGCTCCTGATGAATGCCGCGGCGATTATCCTCGCGCACAATCACCCCTCCGCGGACACCACGCCGAGCGTGGAGGACCGCACGGTAAGCCTTCGCATCGCCGAGGCGGGCAAGGTATTAGGGGTGGAATTGCTCGACCATCTGATAATCGGGCCGAAGTCGTTTACCTCACTCCGCGCAGCGGGGGTGCTCTGAGCAACAGGCGATATCATTTGAACGGCCATCGGGTTATGCCCGGTGGCCTTGTTTCTGCTCTTGACCAGGGAACCTGTAGCCACGGCAAGCAACCAGCCCCATCGGCAGGACTACCGGGCAGTGTTATGGAAACATCTGACTATCGAAGATAACACGGCAGTGGAGCTCTGGGGTCTGGTCGGCGAATACCGTGCGCGCTTTCTGGCACTCCGGCCAGATACTGGTTATCTGGGCCGCTTTTTGGTAGTGTCAACACATACCATTGCTCGGACATCCCTATGAATCCCCACGGACACAGCGAATCAGAGGCGCAAACGCGCCGCAAACGAATAGATCCCAAGCTGGCGGCTGAAGGTTGGCAGGTCGCAGACTTCGATGCGTCCAAAAGCCTGACACTACTTGACCGCCACGCGGTAGCTGAATGGCCGACCGATAACGGACCGGCCGACTACGCCCTCTGTGCCGACGGCTCCGTGATCGGGGTGGTCGAAGCCAAGAAGGTCACCATTGGACCGCAAAACGTGCTCACCCAAGCGGCGCGCTATTCCAGTGGCGTCAGGGAAGGGCAAGTGACCTACGGCGAAGGCTTCAAAGTACCGTTTTTGTACTCCACCAACGGCGAGATCACCTGGTTCCAAGACGTGCGCCACCCCCTGAACCGCTCACGCAAGGTCGCCGCCGTCCACACCCCAACTGCCCTGCGGGAGCTGCTTGCCCGTGACGACCAAACGCTGCTATCTACGCTGGTGACCACCCCATTTCGCAAGGGTTCAGTTCGCGGCTACCAGGAACGGGCTATCCGGGCCGTTGAGCAAGCCATGCGCGACCGCAAGCGGCAAATGATGGTGGTGATGGCCACGGGCACGGGCAAGACGCGTACCACCATTCAGCAAGCCTACCGGCTTATGAAGTCCGGTGCCGCCAAACGCATCCTCTTTCTGGTGGATCGCCGCGCCTTGGCCGCCCAGACGGTGCGTGCCTTTGCCTCCTTTGAATGCGAGCCTGGCCTGAAGTTCGACAAGGCTTATGAGGTCTACAGCCAGCGCTTCAGCCAGGGCGACTTGGACGAAGATGGCGAGAAGTTCGACCCGAAGGTCTTGCCGAACCGCTACCTGACTGACCCGCAAATTGGCGATGCCTTTGTCTATGTCTCCACCATCCAGCGGATGGCCATCAACCTCTTTGGCCGGCAGGGCATGCTGGAGGGCCTTGGCGAGACGGAGGACGACGCAAAGCAACTGAACATCCCCATTCACGCCTTTGACCTGATCATTGCCGACGAGTGCCACCGCGGGTATTCGCGCAAAGAAGAGGCAATCTGGCGCGACACCCTGGACCACTTTGACGCCGTGAAGATTGGCCTCACAGCCACGCCGGCCGCCCACACGGTCGCCTACTTTGGCGATCCAGTCTTTCGCTACACCTATAAAGAGGCGGTCGACGAAGGCTTCCTGGTGGACTTCGATGTGGTGAGGGTCCGCTCGGACGTTCGAATTGAGGGCGTCACTCTCAAAGAGGGCGAACGGGTTGAATTGGTGGACACGGTAGCCGGCACGACCAAGAACATTGATTACCTGGAAGACGAGGTGGTCTATGACGCCACGGCCATTGAGGCCAAGATCACGGCTCCCGATTCCAACCGCAAGATTATTGCCGAGCTGAAGAAGCACGCTGAGGCACACGAGGCCGAATTCGGCCGATTCCCCAAGACGCTCATCTTTGCCGCCAACGACCTACAGCATACGAGCCACGCCAATCAGCTCGTTTCGCTCTGCCGGGAGGCGTTCGGGCGGGGTGATGGGTTCGTTGCCAAGATCACGGGTGCTAAAGATGTAGACCGACCGCTCCAGCGCATCAAGGAGTTCCGCAATCGACCCGAGCCCAAGGTCGTGGTCACCGTAGACCTGTTGACCACCGGCGTGGATATCCCAAGCCTTGAGTTCCTGGTCTTCCTTAGGCCGGTAAAGAGCCGCATCCTCTTCGAGCAAATGCTCGGCCGCGGAACCAGGCTCTGCGACGAGTTCGAGGGGCCGGCAAAATCTCACTTTGTCGTGTTTGACTGCTTTGACGGCACCCTGATTGAGAGTTTCCGTAACGCCAGCGGCATGGCCGTCGAGGCACCGGTCAGTGACCCGGTGCCACTCGAAGAGGTGGTCGAGAACATCTGGAACAACGAGCGGCGCGACTACAATGTCAAGGTGCTCGCAAAGCGTCTGAAGCGCATCGACAAGGAGATCACCGGTGAAGGACGGGTCAAGTTTCTGGAATTTACCAATAACTTGGACCTGACCCATTTTGCTGACCAACTGGACGGCTTGCTGAAGGCCAACTTCACCGGTACGATGGATTTGCTGAGGAACCAAGCGTTTCAACAGTTCCTCAAACAGTACCCGCGTCCAAACCGCGATTTTGTCATAGCCACGGGCGTCTTGGACACCGTTTCTTCAGAGCGACTGATCCGCTATAAAGAAAACGACCTGCGGCCGGCCGACTATTTGGCTGAGTTTAGCAAGTTCGTTGAAGCAAACCGCGCTCAAATCGAGGCGCTCAGCATTCTGCTGGACAAACCGGAAGGCTGGGGTGCCGAAGCCTTGCGAGAACTCCGCGTAGCCTTAGTGCGGGCGCAGTTCCCGGAAGACCGGGTGCGTGAGGCGGTCACTATCGCCAGGCACAAGGCACTGGCCGATGTCATTTCGATGGTCAAGAACGCCGCTGATGCAGCCCGCCCGTTACTAACCGCCGAGGAGCGGGTCAATGCCGCCATTAGCCAGGTGACGGGCGGCCTGGAGATCACCCAGGAGCAGCGCGCCTGGCTTGAACTGATCCGGCAGCGGCTGGTCGCCGACCTTGCAATTGAGCCCGACGATTTTGACCTCCACCCCCTGGACGAGCGCGGGGGGTTTGCCAGGGCCAATAAGGCCTTCGGCGGTACGCTCATTGACCTCTTATCCAAACTCAACTGGGCAATTGCCCACGCCGCCTAAGCACTACCTATGACCGACGTTGTTCAAAAACTCTGGGGCTTCTGCCACACGCTGCGCCACGATGGGATCGACTACGGCGACTACATCGAGCAGATCACCTACCTGCTCTTTCTCAAGATGGCCGATGAGCGCGCCATTGCCCTGCCCGAGCGGTGCGATTGGAGCTACCTCAAGAGCTTAAGCGGGATAGCCCTTACGGACGAGTATCCGAACTTACTCCGGGAGCTCGGTAGACAACCTGGCATTCTGGGTGACATCTTTGCCGGCGCCCAGTCGCGCTTTGCCAATCCGGTGAACCTACGAAAGCTGATCGCCCTGGTGGATGAGACCGAGTGGACCAGTCTCGACGTGGATGTCAAAGCCGAAGCCTTCGAAGGGCTATTGGAGAAGGCGGCCAGCGAGGGCAAGAAGGGCGCGGGACAGTATTTCACGCCCCGGCTTCTTATCCAAAGCATGATGCGCTGCATCCAACCTGACCCGCGAGTGCGGGCGGACTTTACGATTGGCGACCCTGCCTGCGGAACCGGAGGCTTCCTGATTGCGGCCTATGAATGGCTAAAGGACGAACTGCGCCACGAGAAGGCCACGCCAGACCGTGAGACGCAGAAGCGCATCCGGGAGAAAACCTATTTCGGGCAGGAGCTGGTCGCCCGGCCGAGGCGGCTGGCGCTGATGAACTTGTACTTGCACAACGTCACGCCGCATATTACGCTCGGAGACTCCATCTACGAAGTCTATTCTGGCCCGAAATTCGACGTTGTCATCACCAATCCGCCCTTCGGCAACCGAGGGGCCAACCAGGCTCCGGAGCGCGAAGACTTCACCGTTACCACCAGCAACAAACAGCTCAACTTCATCCAGCATATTTTGACGATCCTGAAGCCAGGCGGGCGAGCCGCCGTCGTGGTGCCCGACAACGTGCTATTCGCCGACCAAGCCGGTGAAGTCTTCAAGATCCTCATGCAAGATTGTGACCTGCACACTGTCTTGCGCCTGCCTCGGGGAACCTTTACGCCCTACACTCCCGGCACGAAGACCTACGCGATCTTCTTCACCAAGGGAACGCCAACTAAGCAGGTTTGGCTGTACGACTCGCGGGCCAACATCCCAGGCATTACGAAGAAGGATAGACCGCTGACTGCAGCTCATTTTGCGGACTTCGAGAAGTGCTTTGGCGTTGATCCAAACGGTCAATCTCCGCGGGTGGAAACCGAGCGGTTCCGGTGCTTCGCGATTGAGGATGTCAAGCAGCGCGAGTTCAAGCTCGACGGTTTTAAGTGGATTAAGGACGAAGCGCTCGATGATCCGGACGATCTGGGTGAGCCTGAGGAGATTATCACGGAGGCGGTCACACAATTAACAGCGGCGATCGATGAATTGAATCGGGTTTTGAGGTTGCTAGAGAATCCGGAAGAGGTAGGGGCATGAACGAAACGTCTCGCCCGATAAACAATCCGGCGCATGAACACCAAGAGAGCCGGAGTGATCGAGGAGAAATTGTGAGTGCAGCTTCCGCTCAAACAGGCTCTCCCTCGTCACTCTTCTCAGAATGGGAAACTAAGCGGCTAAAGGATGTAACGAAGCCTTCCGCCGCTAAAGTCGACCCGGCAAAGTGCCCAGACGCCCCTTATCTCAGTCTTGAGCACATCGACCCTCACACGACGAAAATCCTCGGCGTTGGTAGTGGTTCGGACGTTAAGTCAACCAAAGCAGTATTCAATGCTGGTGATGTTCTTTACGGGCGGCTGCGGCCCTACTTGAACAAAGTTGCCATGCCAGACTTCAATGGGATTGCCTCCACGGACATTTTGGTCTTTTCACCCGCTAAGGGACTGAGCCAACGCTACCTTCTGCGGTTCCTGAACTCGCCAGCGGTGGTCGAACATGCACATCATCACTCCATGGGCCTGCAGATGCCTCGTATCGGATTCGATGTACTTGGTGAAATTGATATCCCGTTTCCGCCGATTAGTACACAAGAGAAACTTGCGGACACCGTCGAGAAACTTAATCGACAGGTTACAAGCGCTCGAGAACGTCTCACGGCCATCCAGTCCCTCGCCAACAAGTTCCGCCAATCCGTTCTTGCCGCCGCCTGCTCTGGCACGCTTACTGAGGGTTGGCGCGAGTCACATGGTGGACTTGAAACGGGCGAACAACTCGTCACTACAATGACAGCCGCAACTCCTAGTAAGGTGCTCAGAAGTACACCGGAAGAACCCAACATTGATTTGCCTTCATCCTGGACCTGGGCGGCTATCGGCAATATTGCACTGATTCGAGGTGGAATCCAGAAGCAGCCACATCGCGCGCCGAAGTCAAATGCATATCCCTATTTGCGTGTTGCAAATGTATTGCGAGACCGCCTTGATCTGACCGAACTTGCGATGTTCGAACTCGCACTGGGAGAGCTGGAAGCCTATCGGCTTAAATACGGAGACCTTCTCATTGTTGAGGGTAATGGTAGTTATAATCAGATTGGGCGTGCGAGCATCTGGAGAAACGAAGTTCCGGATTGTGTTCACCAGAACCATATCATTCGAGTCCGATTCAACGGACTGGTACCCGAATTCGTGAACTACTATTGGAATTCACCCATGGGAATCGAGCAAGTCACATCCACAGCCGTTACTACAAGTGGCCTCTATTCTTTGAGCACTGGGAAGATCGCAAGTCTCATGATTCCAATTCCGCCTAAGGTCGAACAAGAGGAAATAGTGCGCCGAGTGAAGTCCCTCCTCGCGCTTGCCGACTCCATCGAATCGCGCCTCGTCGAAGCAACCACGATGGTAGAGCGCACGACACAGGCGATCCTCGCCAAGGCATTTCGTGGGGAGTTGTTACGATGAGCCTAGCATTCAACGGAATAGATGCGACCTGCACACCCACTCCCGCTCCTCCCTCCATGTCTACGTTCGTACGCCTGCGTCAATTACACTACGTCGAGAGCGAACAAGAAAGGCAATAGCCGGGTTCTTGGTATTCATATAACATCAACCTGCCCATCGACGTGAGCCGTTGGCCTAAGAACAGAGCAACGGACTGCGGTCCACTCATGAAGACATGGGTTGTCTTGACGCCGTATTGGTCTTGTGCCGCGCGGAGGGCATCACGAATGCTGGTGGCGAGGGCAGTTGCCTCGGCATTTGAAGCGATGGCAAGGGATCTTGCCCCGGAGGGCGGCAAGACGTTGACAATGGCTTTGACCTGGATATCGGCTGCATCCAGGAACAACTCCACATCGCGCTGGGCATCATTCTTAATCGAGACGACCAGTGCAAGGGCATCGGCATCCGACTCCGCCGGCGTGTCGCGCACCTGTACCGGATAGGGTAAAGCCGGAGCCACATCCGATCGCCACATCTCGTTGGCCGGCCGCTGCAGCGTCTCGATAATCCAGCCCTCGGTTTCTCGGAAAACCAGGCCGATGGCCAATTGCGTCGTCAGGCAGCCACTACCGGCGACACGAACAACTCCAGGTCCCTTCTCCACTACCAGCGTCTTTTTCAAAGCATATACTTCCCTGACCAGCGTTTCCCAGGCGTCAGGTGTCGGCACTTGGCGGGTCGAGCGGTCAAAGTGCTCGGACCAGTTGAGCTCATGGTCGCTCGTCAGCTGTGGTTCGTAGGACCAGTTGTGGACGCTGATCGAAGCCAGCAGATCGGACGCAGACTGAATAACGAGTTGCTTGGATAACTCGGTGAGGATGTCCGATAGTTCGACACTGCTCAACGCCTTGGCGCGGCGAGCAGTAACCTCGCGAAACAAACGATCGTAAACATTATCACTCGCCGCAACGAGCTTTCGCCAAATCTCGGCGTCCCCATACCGCATGTTGCCGAGGAACGCCGTGCGGGATTTAAGATCATCGTGGCAGTCATGGAGATTGAGGTCAAACTGCAACCTGTCAAGGATAAAATCGGTGAACGCGCTTAGGCCCAGCGTATGTATTCGCGCTACGGCCTTCCCTCGGTCCGTCGCGAGTGCCTCAGGCTTGGTATCCAGGAAGGGCTGTGCCCCTCGCAGGCGTTGGATAGCGTTATAGAGTGGCTTCAGCCCTGCGCTCATATCCGGAGCGGCAAGCACGAAGTGTCGGTAGACCCCTGGCATTGCTGTCTCAAAACCGACGAAAGTCGTTACGACCGCGTTGAATTCCGTGGCAGTGACGGGGTGGTCTTTCACCTGAATGTGATCGCGCCATTCCGATGTACCGTCATTGAATCGGACATCTACGTCCCCGGTGCCTTCGTGCCATATCTGGTAAAAGGCCGGATCTTTGCCCCATTCGGCCAGGCGACACAAGATATAACGGGTCTGGAAGTCGAACCCGCCGCCACCAGTAATGCCGCCGGTACCTGCCGGGCCGGTGAGCGTATAATCGGGTGTCGGATTGGTCTGTTTCTTTCGCATGGTTTTCTGGGTTAGGTACGTTCCTCAGCCTTCAGGTGTACTGGAGGCGCAGTCTTGGGGAATACCCGCACGGACAGCGAGAAGGTACCGTTTGGATCTCCACCAAGAACTATGAGAACGGGCTCTGGGCAGTGGTATGTGGTCGACCAAGCGATCTCTAGCATTTGTTTATGGTCGATGCCGCTCGGTTCGGAAGCGGTATAGGGATGGAAGTGCCATTCTCCCAAATAATAATGGTGGGGCCTTTCCCATAACTTCCTAAGACGGCGAGTAAGGCCAGCAACTCCGCGAAAAAACGTGGCGCGGCTCGCCCGGGAATCCGATGGAGGACCGAGCACCTTAGTGACGACCGCACAGTCATGTGTCTCGGTGTAATAACCGATCAGAATGCCGCCTGTTTCCGTAGACCGGGCCTTCTTGCATATGGCGAGCATATTGTTCAGATGTTCGGCTGATAACTTTAAACTGAACGTTGCATCAACTGAGCTAAAGCATTGATCTTCCATGGGTGCGCGG
>Ga0207667_10011790_pt1 | contig 10127 bp, 7 predicted proteins | sample KBSCornC52_FD_184301 | JGI IMG/M metagenome (GOLD analysis project Ga0207667, IMG submission 184301) | Corn rhizosphere microbial communities from Kellogg Biological Station, Michigan, USA - KBS Corn C5-2 (SPAdes) (version 2) | ecosystem: Host-associated > Plants > Roots > Rhizosphere > Soil ...
TCCACGGATTGCGCGGCGGCTTGTGGATCAGGTTGATGGTCCCCGCCGCAAACTCGGTCGTTTTTGTCTTGCCAAGAATCACGCATCCCGCGCGCCTGAGCCTGCCGATGAACGGGCCCTCCGGTTGCACCAGGTCCTGCACGTCGATCTTGGATCCTGCCGTGGTCGGCATCGCCGCGACCGAATAAAGGTCCTTGACGGCGATCGGCACGCCCATGAGGGGCCCCAGGTCCGTGCCGTTCGCGAGCATCAAATCGATCGCGTGCGCAGTGGCCAAAGCACTCGCACGCGCCACGTGCGTAAAGGCGCCGAGTTTCGGATCGAGCGATTCGATGCGCTCCAGGTAAGCGGCCGTTATCTCCTGTGCCGTGCAACGCCCGGTTCGTAGCGCGCGCGCCAGGGCCTCGATACCGCCGAATGCCGTCGGGCTCCAGCCGCTACCTTGGGTCATGTCGGAGCCCCCCTCCGGGTGCGAGCGCTTCACGGTGCCACGCCTGCCCCGGGACGGCGGCCATGAGTGCAACGGTGTAAGGATGCTGCGGCGAGGTAAACACGCTTTCGGTCGCGCCGCTTTCGACGATCTCGCCGTTGCGCATGACGGCTACGGTGTCGCAAACCTGGGAGGCGACCCGCAAGTCGTGCGTCACGAACAACATTGTGAGCCCGAGCCGGTCACGTGTATCGGCAAGCAGTTTGAGTATCTGTGCCTGCACGGAGACGTCTAGCGCGCTCACGGGCTCGTCCGCGATCAGTACTTCGGGCTCGACCGCGAGGGCGCGCGCCAGTGCAATCCTCTGCCGTTGGCCGCCGGAGAACTCGTGCGGGAAGCGCCCACCGGCGCGGGCATCCAGCCCGACCAACTCCAGCAGGGAGTAAGCCTTCTTCAGCGCCTCTTGCCGGGAGGTTCCATGAACGATCGGCCCTTCCGCGATCAGGTCCGCTACGGTGAGTCGCGGATTCAGTGACCCGTACGGATCCTGGAATACCATCTGCACCCGCTTGTGCATCGGGCGCATTTGCTTGCGCGACAGCGCCTGGATGTCGATTCGGTCCAGCATCGCCTCGCCAGAATCCGCCCTGACCAAGCGGCACATGCAGCGCGCCAGGGTCGACTTCCCAGACCCAGACTCACCCACTAGCCCGAGCGTCTCTCCCTTTCGCACCGAAAAGCTGGCGTCCTTCACGGCGTGGACCACGCGCCCGTTCCTGCGAAATATCGAGCTTTGCGTGACGTAGGTCTTGTGCACGCGATTGGCGGCAAGGATCACCGGCGCCTGCGTCCCCGTCTTCATGGGCCGGGGCGCCATCCTGGGCACGGCGGCGACCAAGGATTGGGTATAAGGATGGCGCGCGCGGCCGAGCACTTCGTGCGCGCTTCCAGTCTCGACCACCTTGCCGAGTTGCATCACGGCAACGCGGTCGGCCATATCGGCGACGACACCGAAATCGTGGGTGATGAAGATGACGCTCATGTCGCGCGCAGCCTGGACTTCCTTGATGAGACCGAGGATCTGCGCCTGCGTGGTCACGTCCAGCGCGGTCGTAGGCTCGTCGGCGATCAGAATCGATGGTCCCAGTGACAGCGCCATGGCGATCATGGCGCGCTGTCGTTGTCCGCCGGACAACTGGTGTGGATAGGAGCGCCTGATGATCTGCGGCTCGGGTAGGTGGACGGACGCCAGAATCTCGACTACACGGTTCGCACGGCTGTGCGCGTCCATGGGCGTATGGATGCGGATCGCTTCGTCGATCTGGGCGCCGATCGTCATCAATGGATTGAGCGCCGTCATGGGCTCCTGGAAGATCATGGAGATCTCCCGGCCGCGAACCAGACGCACCTGCTCGGAGGTCGCCGCGAGCAGGTTCCTGTCCTTGAAAAGAATCTCTCCGTGCACGGCGCGCACACGCGGAGGCAACAACCCCATGATCGCGCGCGACAGCATCGACTTGCCGGAGCCCGACTCGCCCACGATGCACAGGATTTCGCGCCGCCCGAGCACGAGGCTCACGTCGTCGATCGCGAGCGGGCGATCCGCGTCGGTGGGAAGGCCCACCGTGAGATTGCGAATATCGAGGACGGTATCGCTCACGAGCTAGGCATTGCGCAAGCGTGGATTGAGCGCGTCGTTCAAGCCCTCGCCCACGAGATTGATGGACAACACCGTCAGCAGGATGGCCACGCCGGGGATCGCGCACAGCCACCATGCAGTCCGAAGGACCGGCCTGCCCGCACCGATCATGAAGCCCCAGCTCATCACGTTCGGGTCGCTCAAGCCGAGGAACGAGAGCGAAGACTCGATCAAGATGGCGTTCGCCACCATGAGTGATCCGGTGACGATGATCGGAGAAAGCGCGTTGGGCAGGATATGCCTCAAGATGATCCGCGCGTCGGTCATCCCCAGGCTCACGCACGCCTGCACGAACTCTCGATTGCGCATGGCGAGGAACTCGCCCCGAACCAGGCGGGCGAGGGGCGGCCACGAGACGATCGCGATCGCTGCGATGACGTTGCGGATCGACGGGCTCAGCACGGCGACGATGACGATCGCGAAAATGAACGACGGGATGGTCTGGAAGATTTCCGTCAGGCGCGTAAGGAGGCGATCGGCGCGTCCCCCGAAGTAACCTGCGATACCGCCGATGAAGGTGCCAACGCAAACCGCGATCACGGTGGCGATCACCCCGATCATGAGCGAAGTGCGCGCCCCATAGATGACACCCATCGCCACGTCGCGACCGAGGATGTCCGTCCCCAGCAAGAACTTCCCGAACGGAGGCAGGAACGGGCGACCCACGAGTTCGAACGGATCACCGCCATGCACGCGCGGTCCGGCGAATGCGATCAGCATCACGAGCCCGAGGACGGCCAAACCCAGCGCAGCGGATCGGTTGCGCAGCATCCGCCGCGTGAACGACATCTTCCCTACCATCGGACGCCACTTCCATCCGAAAGCTCGATGCGCGGATCCAGCAGCGAATAGATGACGTCGACCACCATGTTCACGACGACCACCATGCACGCCGAGATGAAGAAGATGCCCAGCAGCAGGTTGAGGTCGCGCGCGAAGAGCGACTCGAACGCCAGGGACCCGAGTCCCGGCCACCCGAATACGGTCTCGACCACCACTGATCCGCCGAGCAGGCTTCCGACCTGGATACCCGCCATCGTGACGACAGGAAGCAGGGCATTGCGCAACGTGTGGCGAAAAGCGATCTGCCGCTCGGTGAGCCCTTTCGCGCGAGCGGTGACCGTGTAATCCATCCCTGCCTGCTCGAGCATGGATGCGCGCATGAGCCTCGTGTAGAAGGCCAGGTAGAACAGCGACAGGGTCAGCGTCGGGAGCACGAGGTGACGGCCGATATCGAACACGCGCGTCCAGCCCTCGTTGAATTCAGCGACGTTCTCCATGCCGCTGGTAGGCAGCCACCCCAGCTTGATCGAGAAGACGACGATGAACATCAGGCCGGCCCAGAAGAGCGGCGTCGCATACGAGACGAGCGCGAGGACCGAAATCAGGTTGTCGCGCCAACTATTCACGCGTCGCGCCGCGAGGACGCCGAGCAGGACGCCTACTCCGACGGCGAAGAGCAGCGTCGCGCCCATGAGCAGCAGGGTCGGACCTAACCGATTCGCGATCAGTCGAGTCACGGGCTGGCCATGGCGGAAGGAGAAGCCGAGATCGAGCGTGACGACGTTCTTCATATACACCAGCAACTGCACGGGGAGCGGCTGATCGAGCCCGAACTTGTGCCGCAGCTGCTCCATGTACTCCGGCGTCGCGGTCCCGGCTTCCCCGGCCAGCACGTCGGCTGCGTCGCCTGGCGCCAGGTGGACCAGCATGAAGTTGAGGACGACGATCACAAGGATCGTCGGGATCGCTCGCAGGAGCCTCGTCAGGGCGTAGACGAGACTCGACCGGGCAGCTACGCCGAACGAGCGGGCGGCGCTTGGGCGCTCGCCCGTGTCCTGCGCGGCCGATTCTCCGATCACTTTTCCAGCCACGCCCGATCGAACGACGTGTAGAGGCCGAGGGGACTCACGATGGCATCCTTCACCATCTTGTTCTCGACCGTCACGAAGTCCAGCTCGAAGACCCAGACGTAAGGCGAGGCTTCGACCAGGAGCTTCTGCAACTCGTGGTATTCCTTGTTCCGCTTCGCCGGATCCGTCTCAACCGCAGCCTGCTCCATCAGCTCGTCGGTCCTCGGCGAGCTCCATTGCGCGTCGTTAACGAAGACCGCGCCAGGCGTGATCGTCTTGGACCAGTAGAACCGATGCATGCCGATGACCGGGTCAGCCTGCGTCTGCACCCAGTTGTTGCTGAGCTGAAAGTCGTAGTTTGTGTAAACGCGGCGCAGCCACGTTGCCACATCCTCATAGCGCAACGTCGCCTTGATACCGAGCTTGGCGAGCACCTGCTGGACGTATTCGCCGTATCGTTTCCACTCTTCCCCATACGGCGTGATGTCGTGGATGATCTCGAAGCGGATGCCACCCTCCTTGCGCGGATATCCGGCTTCATCGAGCAGCTTGTTCGCGACCTCGATGCCGTTCGGGACGTTGTAGTTCTTGACGTCCGCGGTATACATCCCGGTCGCCTTGAAATTCGAGCTGATCGGCCCGGTGGCCGGCTTGCCGAACCCGAACCAGACGTTGTCGACGACGAATTTTCGATCAATGGCGTACGCGATGGCCTGCCTGACCTTCACGTTGTCGAACGGCTTCTTCCTCGTGTTGAAGTCGAGCATCACCATCGGCGAGAGCATCTCGTAGCCCTTGGTCGTCGTGGTGATCTGGGGCGTCGCCTTGAGGCGCGCGATGTCCACGTTGGGGATCGCGCCCAGGCCGCCGAGCTGCGCCTCGCCCGTCTCCATGGCGGCGGACCGAGTCGCGGCGTCGGCGATGAAGCGGCAAACGATGCGGTCCAAGTACGGCTGGCCGCGTTTCCAGTAATCCGGATTTCGATCCAGGCGGACGTACTCGCCCTTCTTCCATTCGACGAACTTGAAGGGCCCCGTGCCTACCGGCGCATTCGCGAGCGGGCTCGACTGGAGGTTCGTTCCCTGCATCAGGTGCTTCGGAAGCATCGGCGACTCGTAGCCCGAAAGTCCCATCAGCAAATAAGGCGCGGGATGACGCAGGTGCATCACCGCCGTAAGTGGATCGGGCGTATCGATCGACTCGACCTCGCGGAAGGTCGTCGTGGGAGCACGGGGATGAACCTTCTTCAGCACGTCCATGATGCTGAACTGCACGTCCGCGCTCGTGAACGGCTTGCCGTCGTGGAACTTCACGCCGTCTCTCAGCTTGAAGGTGATCGTCGTGCCGTCCGCGCTCACCGTCCACGACGTGGCAAGGCTCGGGATGGGCTTCAGGTCGAAGTCGTACTCGAGCAAACCGTCGTAAACCTTGGTGGCGACCTGGCCAACGGGGCCCGATGTGCTCTGGTAAGACGCAAGTGTCGGCGGCTCGGGCTGCACGATCATCACGAGGGTTCCGCCGCGCTTGGGAGCCACACCTTGCGCCCACGCCTGAGCGAGGGGGAGGACGGAAAGGACCATTGACGTGACCAGCGCGAGCAAGCCCCTCGGTCCATTTTTCCAGAAGCCATTAAGCCTAGCAGCCGTCATGTCTGTCTCCCTTGAGGTATCTGCAACAGGTTCGATGTGTTGCCTAGGGCCGCAGGTCCATCTCCATGCGGATGAAGTCGCCTCGGTAAGTCACCTCGGCGAGGTATAGCACGCGGCCGTCCGGCGTGTTGAACACGCGGCGGACTTCTGCGACTGGCGAGTTCACCGCGATCGAGAGCAGGTTCGCCATCTCGACATCGGCGGTGCTGATCATGAGGGTCTGGTGCGCCTTCGCGATCCTGACGTCGTCCATTCCGAGGAGGAGTGGAATCACCAGCTCCTTCCTGAACTTCGTCGGGCGACGTCGAAAGATCGCGTGGTCTAGGTAAATGCCGATCACCGCGTAGGGAACACCGGCTTGGGAATGAACGCGCCGCATGTAGAAGTACTTCGACGCCGGCGCTCCGTCCTTCGCATCGAGGCGAGGCGGCTCAGTGCCCTCCGCTATGTTCAGCAGCTCCGGCTTCGTACCCTTGTATATCTCGCTCAGGTCGCCGAGGGTCGTACGCACCCGCAGCCAGCGATCCGGCGCCTTCTGCCCCGTCACGAAGGTGCCCCTTCCCTGCTCCGGCGACAGCAATCCTTCGCGGCGAAGCACGTCGACGGCCTGCCGAACCGTGACACGGGCGACGTCGAACTCGTCGACCATCGCGACGAGAGAGGGAAGCCGTGCGCCGGAAGCCCAATGACCCTTCGCGATGCGTTGGCGAAACAGGTCCGCCAGCTGCACGTACCGAGGGATCTGGCTGCGGGACAAGCTCGGGTGCATCGACCCTCAGACGTCCTATGGATAGGATGACTATACCACTATTATTGTGAGCTCCGTACTTCGCCATGGTGCCGGTGAGGATGCGGTCTGTTGATCCAGTTGCTCGCGCAAGAACTGTCGGGATCAAAGCCGTTTCGCGATCCCCGCACCCAGGGGGCCTGCGGCCCCGTGCTGTTGAACCTCGGTTCGAATGGGAGGAAACACCACTGGGATTGCGAATCGACCGCGAGATCCGCTTGCGGCCGATTCGTCCAACACGAGGCCCGGCTTGAACGGCCCCGTGTTGTCGAACCCGCGGTTCGAACCACAAGGGCAAGCCAATCAAAAGACAAAGCCCGCACGAGGCGGGCTTTGTCTGAGCGTCCCGAGACGCTCTACGCCCGCAAGGGGGCCAAGTTCTATTGCAGCTCGGTCGCGAGCGACCTCATCTTTTTCGCGCATCCTCGCGACCGCCGGTGGGAACCGACTCGATATCCTGCCCCAGGCGGTGCAGCCGGTTTTTCTCGGCTATCCGATCGAGCTCACGCGGGTGATGCCGGCCGGTTCCGCGACGGACTATACCGCGAAAGTGATGCTGCTTTTCGGCAACCTCAATTTCGCGAACGATGGCCGTCCGCCGCGATCTCAGGGTTCGGACGGACGAATCCCGCTATCTCGAGCTCGACCAGCTCGCGCTCATGTGCACGGAGCGGTTCGATATCGTGAACCATTCGTGCGGTGACAACAAACGGCGGACCGGTGGTGGGACTCGTAGGCGCCTAAACGCGCGAACGCCCGATGCAAACGTTTGCACCGGGCGCCCATTGTGGCGGGTGGCGGTGCACCCGCCTTTCATCTCAGGCTCACCGTATGAGCTTGGCGCCCGTCATACCGGAGCTAACCTAATCGGGGCGAATAAGCGATAGGCGAACATCACCTCCCTTCTTTTTCCCGCGCAGACTCCCCTTTCGCTTTCCGCCTTGCTATCTCGTTGTTCTCAAAGTGATTCATAGGTCGCTTGCAAGATCGCCCATTTTCTGAAAGAATTAGCCCATTAAGCAGAATTTGTATCTTGTTGTTTTATAACATATTACTGACTTAATGGACGAAATCGGAAAATTAGAAGAGGACCTCGCCCAGCTCGCGCGTCTTGCCGCACAAGAGTCGTTCGAGGACGTGCGCCTCTTGCTCGGGCGATTGGTTCGCAAGTACAGGGTTACTAATCCTTCCCTGGCCGAGCGGCTCGATCAAAGCCTCAGAAGCTCCCAGGCACGTTCTGGTCACAGCAGCATAGTGCGGCGAGGTCCGGCTGCTGGGGCGGAGGCTCCAACGGAGCTCCCAGTCGACGCCGATTCGAAGTTTTCCCTAATACGTGTGTTTGACGACCGCGCGGGACTCGCAGAGCCGCTGCTTCCGGACTTCGTGCGCAATCAACTCGGTGCGATCATCAGCGAGCGGAAGGAACGCGACCGGCTACTTGCGCGGGGCCTTTCACCGACTCGCTCGGCGATCTTGGTTGGACCGCCTGGTGTAGGCAAGACCTATTCCGCGCGTTGGGTCGCGGCGCAGCTTGGACGGCCGCTATGGGTGCTCGACCTAACGACCGTGATGAGCAGCCTACTCGGCAAGACCGGAAGCAATATCAGAGCGGCTCTGGATCACGCTAAGGCAAACGAGGCGGTCATTCTTCTTGATGAGATCGACGCGATTGCAAAACGGCGAAGCGACGAATCCGATATTGGCGAGCTCAAGCGGCTTGTCACAGTCATTCTGCAAGAGGTCGATCGATGGCCCGATACGGGCCTCCTTCTGGCCGCTACCAATCACCCTGAGCTCATAGACCCGGCGCTGTGGCGGCGCTTCGACGCCATACTCCAGTTCGGGAATCCCTCGGCAGAGGCGGTTCACAGTGCGGTGCTCCGATTTCTCGGGCCAGACCGCGAGCTATTCGAACCGTGGATTGAAATCCTGTCCTCAGCGTTCTTGGAAACGTCGCTCTCAGATATCGAACGCGCCATCACTGCGATGCGCCGCGCTGCCGTACTGAATCACGCCGATCCGGAAATACTGTGCGCTGAAATGGCTGCCGCTAATATCGAGCGGCTGGAACAATCGCAGAAACTCAAGATTGCCGTCGGATTGGCGAAGGCCGACTACTCGCATCATTTCATTCATCGACTCACCGGAGTATCGCGAGACACGATACGAAAGCACGCGGGACCTTCGGTTCGCAAAGGACGAGGGCGAAAATAAATGGCAAGCCGATATCTGATTGCGCGCGGCGAACTGCTGACGTACCGAATTCCGGCACCCAAACGGAAGCCGGGAAAGGTCCGTCCCTACTCGACCGAAGAAAACAAGGACGTGCTAATTCCCCAGATAATCAAGGCGACCGAAACGCTCGACGCGCTGCCGAAGGAAGCCTGCCCGCAAGATATCGCCGTCGCGAAGATGACGTTGCACCCTGCGTACATCGCAAAGTCGTTTTTTCCCGGCAATCTTCTGAGACATGCGGGACTGGCATCAATTGGCAGTCGCACGCAGCGCGTGAAGCCGCGCAAGGTAACTTCAAGGAAGGCATCAGAGACTGCAGACACTACTCAACTGTTTGTTGCAGGTACGCGGCAACAGCTTCGGCGACTCGCTTCCATCGCCGGAGAGCTCAGCGAGGAAACGGTTGAGGGTCAGCAATTCGCAGAAATTGAAACGTTCCAGGCGATGGTCGCCTCCGATCGAATCAAATCCGGGGACTATAAGCACACCACTGCCTACGAAGTAGGCCTGCACCTGTTGCCCGATGGATCGGCGCGGGAACTGCGGGCCAGCTTCGTGAGGTACGCAAAGCAATGCGGGTTTGAGGTCCATTACGATCACGAGTTCATCGCGGGCGGCTTGATGTTCGTGCCAGTTATGGGCCCTCGATCCGAAATAAAACGGCTTGCACAGTTTTCGCTCATCCGCGTTCTGCGCCCGATGCCGAGCTTGCGCGCGGCAAAACCAGCCAGAGGGGCAACGATCGCGGTCCACTATTCGTTGCCTGCCGCTGAACCGCTTTCATCAGAGCCAAAGGTGGCGATCCTGGACGGCGGGCTGCCTGACGTTCATCCGCTCGGCCGCCTCGTGCGACGGTACTTCCTGGCGGACGAGGATGCCGCCGATTCTCCGGATTACATCGAGCATGGCCTTGGAGTGACATCCGCGTATCTCTTCGGTCCTATCGAGCCGGGTGAAGAAGCTTCGCGTCCGTTTGCACCGGTCGATCATCACAGGGTGCTCGATACAAAATCCGATGCGGAGGATCCGCTCGAACTGTATAGAACGCTGGGACACATCGAATCCGTTCTGAGCTCACGCATGTACCAGTTCATCAATCTGAGCCTCGGCCCGGACTTGCCGATCGACGATGACGATGTGCATGCATGGACTGCCGTCATCGACCGTTCGCTAAGCGATGGCGAGGCGTTGCTGACCGTTGCCGTCGGCAACAATGGTGAGCGAGACAAGGCCCTCGGTCTCAATCGGATCCAAGTGCCATCGGATAGCGTGAACGCAGTCGCAGTTGGCGCGGTGACACGATCCAATAACGATTGGAAGCCCGCTTCCTACAGCGCAGTTGGCCCGGGGAGAACTCCCGGAAAGCGAAAGCCGGACGTAGTCGCCTTCGGCGGGTCTCCTAAGGAGTACTTCCACCACGTTGCGAGTGGCAAACGGAAGTCGCTTGTCGCGAATCTCGGGACTAGCTTCGCCG
>Ga0207667_10011794_pt1 | contig 10125 bp, 10 predicted proteins | sample KBSCornC52_FD_184301 | JGI IMG/M metagenome (GOLD analysis project Ga0207667, IMG submission 184301) | Corn rhizosphere microbial communities from Kellogg Biological Station, Michigan, USA - KBS Corn C5-2 (SPAdes) (version 2) | ecosystem: Host-associated > Plants > Roots > Rhizosphere > Soil ...
CCAAGCGCATCTGGCAGGTGCCCTACGGCGCTGATTCGCGGATCTTCCACCACTCCGATCCACCATCGAGCCAACCGTTCCGTATCGTCTTCGCCGGCCAGGTCGGTGTGCGCAAAGGCCTGCGCAATTTGCTCGACGCCCTCGCGCTGGCCAAACGGCCGGATTGGTCCATGGAATTCTACGGCGCCGTGCTCGGCGAAGCGCGCCACGATCTCGACGCCTACCACGGCGCCACGCCCTTGAAATTCCACGGCCCCGTCTCCCAGGAGACCCTCGCCGAAGCCTTCCGAACCGGCTCCGTCCTCGTGCTCCCCTCGCTGGAGGAAGGCTTCGGACTGGTCGTGCCGCAGGCCCTCAATTGCGGAATGCCCGCCATCGTCAGCGATCGCGTCGGCGGCAAGGATCAGGTGCGGCATCGCGATAACGGCTCCATCTTCCCTGCCGAAGACGTCACCGCTCTCGCCGCGGAACTCGTCTGGTGGGCGGAGCACCCAAAGCGTGTGCCCGAAAACTTTGGCTGGAGCCAGCCAACAGAAAAGCTCATCGAATTCAGCGCCGCCGCCCTCTCATGAATTTTCCCCGGCCCAGACATCGCAATACCGCCCCGCCTCCGCGGCACATCGGCACCGTCCAGTCCGCTCCCGAAGCGATCGAACATCCGTATCCCGACATCAACGGCACCTTCGCCGCTCTCGTCTGCTTCGCGCTGACTGTCCTCCTGGCCAATGGCGAGCAGCCTTCCTCGCTCGCCCGCTTCTCCTCCATCGGCGCACTGATTAGCATCGGCATCAGCGTGGGCATCGACATGCGTCACGGAGGCCTGCGCAATCTCATTCGCGCCGACCTCATGGCGATCCTCGCCTTCTACTTCCTCACCCTCTTCGAGTTCCTTTTCCCGCAGCCGCACTTCGATGAGATGATCGATGTGCGCACCACGCACCAGGCCCTCCTCTGCGTGGACCTCGGCTTTCTCGGCCTCTTTCTCGGGCGGCACCTGATTCATCCGCGGAAGCAACCCTTCGCGCATACCCTCACCTACGATATTCCCGCCGGCTGGGTCGTGTTCATCTTCTGGGCCTGTTTCTTCATCGGCTACCTGCACATGCTCATCGCGGTGAATTTCAACGTGGTGGAAATGGTGGGCTGGTTCATGGATCCGCGCTTCAGCCAACCGTGGCAACGCGGACGTCTCGGCGACTGGAAGGCGCTCATCGTCGAACTCGGCCTCTTCATCTACCTCATCCCGCCGCTCGCAGGCATCATGATCGCCCGCCGGCATCGCTATGGCGCGTTCTCGCTGGCGCTCGTCTGCGGCGCCCTGCTCTTCACTTTTTTCTACGGTTTCACCAGCGGCACGCGGAATATCTTCGCGTCCTATCTCGTCACCTTCCTCATCGCCTATAGCTTCGCGTTGCCCTTCGCCCGGAAGAAGGAACTCGTCATCCTTTGCATCAGCAGCGGCTTCGTCATGATCTTTGCGACCTACTTCATGCTGCAGTTCCGCAACGTCGGCTTCCGTAATTATCTCCAGGGGAATTATGAGCAGCAGGACTCCGGAGGCGAGCGGACCATGTTCGTGGACTACAATCTCTACGCTATCTGCCGGCTCGTGGACGTCTTCCCGCACAAACGGGATTATCTCGGCTTCGAAATTCCCTACCAGGCGCTCATTCGGCCGATCCCGCGCGCGATCTGGTCCGGCAAACCCGAGGGATTGAGTTCCTCCATCGAGGACGCGCTGGGCGTCGAAGGCGTCACCATCTCGGCGAGTTTCGTCGGCGAAGCTTACATGTCCGGCGGCATGGCCGCGGTTCTCGTCATCGCGCTCTGCTTCGGCATGCTCACCGGCTGGTGGAGTTTTCTGGCCTCTCCCAAAAACTCCGAACTCGGCATCCTCATCTACGCGTCCGGCTTTTTCGCCGCCGTCATTTCGATGCGCAGTCTTTTCGTTTTCACCACCGCGCTGCTGCCCACCGTGGCCGCGCTCGTCATCGGCACCTACGCCGTCCGCCTGCTCGCCAAGCAAGCCGGACAACTCCTCTCGCGAGCCGCCCTGCGCAGCGCCCAGTCGCGGCGGTTGCCCATGCCGCCCCGGCCTGCCCCGCCTCGGAAATGAAAGCCGCGTTCGTTTCCGTCGTCCCTTCCCCCTATCAGCGGGATCTCTTCCGGGCCCTGGCGCAGCGGCCAGAAGTGGACTTGAGCGTCTTTTATCTCGAAGCCGCCGCGCCCGATTCGCCGTGGCCCGAGAAAACCCTCGAGCCTTACGAGAAAATCATGCGCGGGTTCTGGCTGCCGATCGGCTCCGCGCGCTGCCACATCAACTGGCCGCTGCCCAAGCTCGAGGAGTTCGACGTCGTGGTAATGAATACTTTGATGTCTTTCACCGCCCAATGGCTCATGCGAACGACGCTGCGCCACAAGCCCTGGTTCTTTTGGGGCGAACGCCTGGGACGCGGCGGCAAAATGCACGAGCGCCTCTCCGAGCCTTTGCATCGGGCCACCGGTATCGCGGCGATTGGCACTTTCGCCGATGAAGATTACCGCGCGCGTTTTCCCGAGCCGCAGCATTTCCGCATCCCCTACTTCTGCGATCTCGATCCCTTCCTCACCCTGCCGCGTCACACGCGCACGAACGGCCACGTCGTCTTCCTTTTCTGCGGGCAAATGATCGCGCGGAAAGGCGTGGATCTGCTGCTCGAAGCTTTTCAGCGCCTCGGGGGGGCCGCGCGGCTCCTGCTCGTGGGCCGCGAGGCCGAACTCCCGCAACTCCTCGCCCCGCTGCCTGCAGCAGTCCGCGATCGCATCACCTACGCGGGCTTTCAGGCCCCGGAGGATTTACCCCACTTCTTCGCCCAAGCGGATGTTTTTGTCCTTCCCAGCCGCTACGATGGCTGGGGCGTCGTCGTGAATCAGGCGCTCGGCGCCGGTCTGCCGATCGTCTGTTCCGACATGGTCGGGGCCGGGCGCGACCTGGTGGAAGAAGAAATCAATGGCCTGCGATTTCCCGCCGGCGATGCCGCCGCGCTTGCCGAAAAAATGCAACGCTTCATAGTCCAGCCTTCCTTGTGCGAAAGCTGGGGGCAGGTCTCGCGCCGTCGCGCGCGGCACTGGACACCCGTGGCCGGAGCCGCAAAATGGGTCGACGCCTTCCAGGCCGCCCTCCAATCATGAGAATCCTTTTAGCCAGCAGCAGTTCCGGGTCCCGCGGGGGCGGCGAGCTGTACCTGCTCTATCTCGGGCGTGCGCTCGCCCAGCGCGGGCACACGGTGCTGCTCTGGGCTTCGGATCATCCGCGCATGGATGAACTGGCCAACAGCTTCTCCGGCATCGGCGAAGTCCTGCGCTCTCCCTATCGCAATACCTACGATCGCCGCGGACGCTCCCTTTCCAGCTATCTGAATCTCCGCGCCGTCGGCCAGCTCGCGCGCGAGTGGAAAAAGGCCCGCCCGGATATTCTGCACGTGAACAAGCAGAACCTCGAGGACGGTCTCGACCTGCTCCACGCCGCGCGCCGTTCGCACCTGCCGAATATCTGCACCATCCACCTCACGCAGAGCGCCGGTTATCTCAAGGCGAAGCTCGCTCCCGCGCGCGACTTCATCGCCCGGCGCGCCCTGCGCAATTACCACAACCCGCTCGTGACGGTGCTGGAAAATCGCCGCCAGGATCTCGTTTCCTTCATTGGCGAATCTTCGCGCATTCGCATGATCCCGAATGGCGTCCCGCTCTATGATGTCGCGCGCCGCCTCGCCGCGCGCGAGACGAAGCGCGCCGACCTCGGGATCGGCGAGGACGAATTGCTGGTCATCGCTGTCGGCCGCATGGTGCCGCAAAAGCGTCCGCTGGAATTTCTCGCCCGCGCCGAGGCGGTGCTGCGGCGTTATCCGAAAGCGAAGTTCCTCTGGGTGGGCGATGGCGAATTGAGTGGCGCGTGGGATGACTGGATCGAGGCGCACAAAATGGGCAGGACGATCCGCCGCCTGCCGTGGCGCAACGACGTGCCCTCGCTGCTCATGGCGGCCGATGTCTTCCTGCACGTCGCCGAATTCGAGGGTCTGCCCCTGGCCATCCTCGAGGCCATGTCCGCCGCGTTGCCCTGCGCCATCGCCAGCCATCTGCTGCGGGAAATGCCCTTCCTCGATGCCAGCAACTCCATTTCCGTCGGAGCCGACGGCACGTGGATGGACGCCTTGAGCGACAGCAAACAACTGCTCACCATCGGCGCTGCCTCGCGTAAGCTCGTGGAGGAAAAATACTCCTACGCCACGATGGCTGAAGCCTACGAGGCGCTCTATCGCGAGGCCCTGGGCAAACCGTGAAGGTCATCTTTTGCGTTCCACCGATGGAACAACGCGTCGGCGGCCTCGATTCGGCCATTCAAAGCCTGCGCGGTGCCTTGGGAAATTTGGGAACCGCCATCACGGACGATTCGCAACCCACCGAAGGCCGCGACACGCTCGTGCATTTTCACGGCCTGTGGCAACCCGGTCACGCCCGCCTGGCGAAGCGCTTCGCGGCCCGCGGTATTCCTTACATCGTTTCGCCGCACGGCATGCTGGAGCCCTGGGCTTGGCGTCACAAGTGGTGGAAAAAGTGGCCCTATTTTCATTTCATCGAAAAGGGCCACCTCGCCCGGGCCTCCGTCTTGCTCGCCACCGCGAAGCCGGAAGCCGGGCGATTGCAAAAATTTGCTCCTGGGCAACGCATCGAGACCCTGCCGCTCGGCCTCACCGGCACGGCCCGGCCCAACTACGAAAAAGCCCGGGAACGCCTCGGCTGGAAACCGGAGGAGCGCGTGCTGCTTTTTCTCTCCCGCATTCACGTCAAGAAGGGCCTGGATCTCCTCCTCGAGGCGCTGGCCACCACTTCGCTTCCTCCCCATACGCGGCTGATCATTGTCGGTGAAGGCGACCGGGACTACGTCCACTCGCTCAAGCGCTTCGCGCAGAGGCATGCCTCCCAGCTCCCCTTCACCCGCTGGGTCGGCCCGGTGTGGGGCGACGCCCGGTGGGCTTATTTTCAAGGTGCGGATTTGTTTTGCCTGCCCACGCACTCGGAGAATTTCGGCCTCGCCGTCCTCGAAGCCTGCCAGGTCGGCACGCCCGCACTTACCACCACCGAAACGCCCTGGGCCGAGCAACTCTCCACCGGCCGCGGTTACATCTGCCAGCCCACCATCGACAGCGTCCGCCAGAGCCTCGCCGAATTTTTCCGGCAGCCCTGCTGGGATGCGCCCAAGCGCGCCGCGCTCTCCGCATGGGCCCACGCCAACTACGATTGGCAGAACCTCGCCCCGCGGTATCTTGCCTTCTACGAAAGCGTCCTGCGCACCCGGCAATGAGGCCCCTGCAAATCGTTGAAGTTTCCTCTTGCCACAAAGCCACGCCGAAGGCATTTTCCCGTCCCTCGCAGACGGGGTCTTAGCTCAGTTGGTAGAGCGCCTCAATGGCATTGAGGAGGTCAGGGGTTCGAATCCCCTAGGCTCCATATCCCTCTGCGAGAGGGAGTTGCACTCAACAGGCGGGGAGTTACAACAGGTGGTTACAACAAACTTGAGGATGTTCGCCAATGTCGGTGCGAACCGTCGACCCTGCCTTCTTCGCTTCGCCATCGCGTCCACCGCGTCGAAATCTGCGATTTGCGGCCCTCGAAAATCGTCAAATTTCCGAATCCGAACGTTCAATGAAATTCACCCGTGTACTGATGTCGAGAGGAACGAGAAATGACCCGGTTTTCGCCAGGCCGCGACCGTACCCGGCTTCGAAAAACGCGCTGGCGGCCATTTTCCGGGCGAGGCGCTTTTCGACCAGCGCGGTTGAGCTTTTGAGTGAGAGTAGACGCTCGATGCGATGCCCGATTTTCAACCCGTCGCGGTCACAAAAGGAAACGCAGATCTCGTGCTTTTTTCTCAGCATCCAATTTTAGTGGCACCTCAATTGCACACGGCGAATCGACAGATTACGATTTGGCATCATGCACCCGCTTGAAATAATTCATCAGTGGTTTAAGAGTCTTCATGCGCCTGACAAAAATTGGGCAGCTCTGAGAATGGTATCCGCTCTTCCCAGCGAAGATGAGGATTTGCCTTTCGATGCATTGACTGACGGTGAGCAGATACTTGAAAAGTGGCTGTCAGTTCGAGGATTTTACACGCAAGATCTCGGAAGGGTTGTCACCGCGAAAGCCCTGATCAGTTTCGTTCTGGTCAGGGAGGCAGAGCAAGAATCGTATTGGCGAGAACTGCGCGAAGGACAGGAGGTCATCCTTCGGCACCTAGAGGAAACTGGCAATGAGCCGATGGCTCAGAAAATGCGTGACAGGTTGCTGGATTTGCCACGTCTCGAAGCATCCTGGCGAGAGGCAGCCAGCCAATGGCGCAAGCTAAATGACGAACAACTTTCCGATTCCGCGCTGGCAGAATGGTGTAGGGGCGAGGAATTGAAGGAACTTCAACGCACCGAGACGGAACCAAATCGTCGAGAAAGCGATCAAAAGCGGCGATAAAGGGGATGACGAAATCTACGGCCATCCCAGATCCGTTTGAGCCTCTCCAGCTAATCCCTGCACCCGAAAGAGAATCATCACGGCCAGGTCCTCGAGATCACTGAAGGCGCAGGCGGCAGGCGCAACACGAGCATGTTGCCAACGGAGGCTTCGGCGATGTTGCGGCACTTCAGCGCCTGGGTGAGTTTGGGGGAAAGCTGTAGCGCCGCATGCTCCTGATTGAACAGGTCTCAAATCCGAATGGCTGATGACGGTTAAAACACTCCCAACGACCCGACATTGGGTGGAGCTGACGTCGGATGTGTTTCGTCGATTTGGCTGCGAAAATCCGAAGAGCGAAAAGCGACGAAAAGCGAAGGGACAAAAGATGAATGAGAATTCCTTGCGCGCAGTGGGCAGAAGCTGTTTGAAGAATCAAACCAGAACGTCAATCAGCCGCGAATTGGGAGTGTGAAACTGAAATGGCCATCTTGGACGGCTGTGCTCCTTCTATTGGTCGCCCGAATTGCTGCTGCCGGGGATTACGCGATTGAAATCGATCTCGAAGAACAGCGGGCCTATCTGCTCTTCCACAAGCGAATGGTTCTGGAGAGCCCGATTTGCAGTGGACGCGCCGATCATCCTACTCCAACGGGAAGCTTCCAGGTTATCGAAAAAGACGCGCTTCATCGGTCCTCGCTCTACGGCAAAATCGTCGATCCACAAGGTCGGACACTCGTCACTAACGCCGACGCTGATATGCCAGTCCCACCAGGCGGGAAATTCGTGAACGCACCGATGCCTTACTTCCTGCGTTTCACGGGTGGGGCCGGTCTGCACGAAGGGTATCTTCCCGGTTATCCAGCTTCCCACGGTTGCGTGCGAATGCCAAAGGAGCAGGCGATTGCATTTTACAATGCCGTTGAAGTGGGCACCCCGGTCACCGTGTTCGGACACGCCCCAACGAGGATTCTGACTCGTCGAATTTCACCTCCACGCGAACTTGTTCCATTTTTCCGAAGTGAGCCCAGCGTTAACCAACGAATGGCGGGATGGCCGGCGAGATAAAGGATGGCGTGCTGCTATGGAATTTGCCCAGCCAATGCCGGAACGGGTCTTGGGGAAGTCACCACCTGTGCCGAATGCAAATCAGGGCGCTTCCCTACAGTGTCCATGACTCCCTTGTTGCCAGCGGATGCGATTCAGAGGCATGTCTGACGATAAATCAAAGCGTGGCGGCGCTGATCGCGACCGCATCAATGTCCACGAGGATTACGAGCTTCGCTACTGGTCAGAGAAGTTCGGTGTCTCGCCCGAGAAGCTGAAGGAGACGGTCCAACGCGTCGGGGTGATGGTCACTGATGTCGAACGCGAGTTGAAAAAGTGAACGCCGACGATCCTGAGAAGCCCGTCGAAGAGTGGGTCACGGGTGAGAAGCAGTAACCCCTGCCTGACACAATGGCTCTTCGCAAAAGGATCGCGTCCACCATCTCGGTTCGAGAGGCTCTCCCATCGGATGACTGGATTGATCTTGAAGGGCTCGCTGAAGCTGAGGCGACGTCCGAAGATCCCAATCATCCTTTGGAGGCTGCGTTACTGCCCGGTCAGCGAAATGAGTGGAGAGCGTCCGAGGAAGGGCGACAGACAATCAGGATCTTCTTCGACAAGCCTCAAGACCTATGTCTGATCCACGTAGCCTTCGAGGAGGGCCGACTCTCGCGAACACAAGAGTTCGTCTTGCGAGTTGGATCGGACCCTGACGCTCCCTTTCAAGAGATCGTGCGGCAACAATACAACTTTTCGCCGGTTTCCAGTGAGGTAGAAGACTATCAGGTTAATCTACTGGCGGTGCGGGTGTTGGAATTGGAAATCATTCCTTTAATATCGGGTGGCGGATTCGCTTCCCTGACGGAACTGAGGCTGCGATGATGTTCAGCTATCACGCTGGCAGCCGAGATCACCTCGAAGGCTTTGTGTTGCGTCCAGTTTAACTCCGGCCTCCGATCCTTTAGCATGACAAAGAGAGAACAGTTCGTTCAATGGCTGGGCGACGCCCATGCGATGGAAGTCGGGATTGTAGACACGCTCGAAAAGCACATTGCCGATGCGAAGGGGCAACCAAAGGTCAGAGCGGGACTTTCCAAACACCTCCGGGAGACTAAACGGCATGCAACAGAGATGAAAAAAGCCCTGGCTTCAGTGGGTGGCAGTCACCCGGTCTTGAAAGAAGGGGTGAGCAAGCTGGTCAACCTCGCAGCCGGTCTCGTGACTACCGCTGCTCCAGAGACCATCATCAAGAATGCCATCGCTGACTTCGCTACCGAACACTTTGAGATCGCATGCTACTCCTTCCTCATTGAAACGGCGACGGCTCTCGGCGAATCAACGATTGCTCGAACCTGCAAAGCGATACTGAAGGAAGAGCAGACCATGGCGCGACTTCTTCAAGCACAGATGAAGGAGGTTCATACCGCCTATTTTAAGCAACTGGATGATGGATCATTCGAGTCAACGATCAAGCCGCCGGCCCGGGTTAAAAAAAATGCCCCCACGACCAAACGGGCGAAGAGCCGGAAGTGATGCTTACGAGCAGTATGGGGTTGAACGGATGAGTAGCGGTCAACAATGACACCTACGTTTCACGAGCGACACTCGCGGCCTCTTTATCCTCCCGCATGGCAACGAAAAACGAGTGCCGCAACTTCCCTCCGTCCGTCCATTCGACGAACTTCACCTGGCAAACGAGGGACGGCGAAACCCACCGGCACTCCTTCATCTTCTCAGCGGTTAATGCATCTCCCCAGCGACCGGATTTTGCCTCAGGGAGATTGGAGAACGGGCACTCCTTGGTGACCCGCTTCTTGAGCAAGGGAAAGATTTCGGACCGAATGCGCGGCACGAAGCCATTCTTCACCTTGGACACGTAGACGAGACCGTCACCCTCCTGCACTCCAACGATGAGAGCATCAAAACCGTGGGAACCAGGAATGAAGCCGCCAATGACGAACTCCTGCTGGCGATCCATTCGGTGCTTGATCCATGCTCCGCTCCGTTCTCCAGCTTCGTATCGCGAGCCCTTCCGCTTGCCGACCACGCCTTCTAAACCAAGCTGTTGAACCGCTTCAACGATCTGGCCGGCAGGCGCATCGAGGAGTGGAGAAAGGCGGATCGGATCGCTCGGGCTATCCAATAATTGCTGTAGAAGTTCGCGGCGACGCTCAACAGACAGTTCCCTCAGGTCTTCACCTTGGTTATTCACGAGATCGAACGCGTAAAAGTAAATCGGCACCGATTCAGAGGCGCCATTTTGGAGAAGCTGGAATGAGGGCAGCCCTTTGTCATTGATTCGAAACTGGAATAGCCGCAGGACTGATGAAGTCCGCTCGCGGTCCTTATGCGAATCAGTTTCGGAGGTTTAGCCGATGATCGCTACCGACACTCTCGATAATGCAGCGATTGCAGAACTACTGGCCCGCGAAGCTGAAAATGCAGAAGGCCACAGGGAGATGGCGTTCAAGCGCGCGAGCCGTGAAGCTTTCCTTTGGGCAGAAGAGGCAGCGGATCTGAAAGCCGCAGGTCGATCTTTGACCGAACTGGACGGTGTGGGGCCGTCCATTGCCCGACGCATCCACCAATGGATCG
>Ga0207667_10011799_pt1 | contig 10123 bp, 6 predicted proteins | sample KBSCornC52_FD_184301 | JGI IMG/M metagenome (GOLD analysis project Ga0207667, IMG submission 184301) | Corn rhizosphere microbial communities from Kellogg Biological Station, Michigan, USA - KBS Corn C5-2 (SPAdes) (version 2) | ecosystem: Host-associated > Plants > Roots > Rhizosphere > Soil ...
CGAATCATCTGACCGGCAAAAGCGTTGCCAGCGTGTTACCGGCCGGCGTGGACGAAGCGCTGTATGAGAAACGCAGTGTGATCACCAAACGCCTCAAGCCGGTGCCGATCGAAGCCATTGCGCGCGGTTATCTGATCGGTTCCGGCTGGAAGGATTACCAGGCCAGCGGCTCACTGTGCGGCATCCGGTTGCCAAGCGGGCTGCGCCAGGCCGAACAGCTGCCGCAGCCGATCTTCACGCCGTCGACCAAGGCCGCCGCCGGTCAGCACGACGAGAACGTATCGTTCGATGCGGTAGTCGCCACGGTCGGCGCGGAACTGGCCGAGAGCGTGCGCGCGGCGACGCTGAAAATTTACACATGGGCGGCGGACTTTGCGCGCGCGCGTGGCATCCTCATCGCCGACACCAAGTTCGAATTCGGCACCGACGAGCACGGCGAGCTGTACGTAATGGACGAAATGCTGACGCCGGATTCCTCGCGTTTCTGGCCTGCTGACCAGTACCGTGTCGGCAGCAGCCCGCCGAGCTACGACAAGCAGTTCGTGCGCGATTACCTGGAAACGCTGGACTGGAACAAGACCGCGCCGGGTCCGACATTGCCGGCGAGTGTCATCGAAGGCACGGCGGCGAAGTACGCGGAAGCTTTGAAGCGGCTGGCCGGAATCGAACTGCAGTAGACTCGACGCGGAGGTGCTTCATGAACGCCGTTCCGAACGAACCTGTTGACAGCCGCCGCGAAGTCGATCGCTGGCTCGGCAATTACAGCGAAGATCATCGCAATCCGACGAACATCCTGATCCACTGGATCTGCGTCCCGCTGATCCTGTGGACGGTGATTGCGTTGTTGTGGGTCGTGCCGGTGCCGGCTGCGATCGGCCGTTCCGGTTTGTGGGCCGGGGTCGCGATGTTCGCAGCGATGATGTTTTATCTGCGCCTGTCGCGCGCGCTCGCGTTCGGCATGCTCGCGGCGTTCGCGCTGCTCGGGCTGACCACGGAAGCGCTGTATCGCACGCTGGGTCCATTGCCGCTGATGTGGCTGGCAATCGGCGTGTTCGTGCTGGCCTGGATCGCACAATTCCTCGGCCACAAGATCGAAGGCAAACGGCCCTCGTTTCTGACCGACATGGCTTATCTGCTGATCGGGCCGGCCTGGATTGTTGCCAAGCTGATGCGCAAATTCGGCATTTCGTTCTGAAAAAACAAGGCGCCCGCAGGCGCCTTGTTCGCAGCGGATTTGCTCAGATCAATGCATGGCGCCCGCGGCACCCATGCCGATCATCGCCATGATGCCGGCGCCGAACACGAACACCAGGATCACGCCGAGCACGATTTCGATGATCAGGACGAGCAGCGTCACGAGCGCGGCTTTGCCGAATCCCATCTGCGAGCCGTCCGGCCGCTTCAACAGGGCGTTGATGATGGCCGCGTTGATCACGAAGTAGGCGACCAGCACGATCAGCAGTGTCAGGGTTCCTCCGCCGAGCACCATGCCGAGACCGAACTGTACGACCGCGCACGCGATCCAGGCGACAAGCGCCGTGACCGCGCACATGACGAACTTCGGCGTGAAACCGCCGACCAGTTTTGTCGCGAGCATGACGATGGCGCCCGCGATCGAAACTCCAATCAGAAAAGCAACTAACCCGTACAAGATGACTTCCATGGAACTCTCCCCGACAGTGGTGGATTAACGTGTGACGTTCACATTCTGCAGCCAACAACATTCCCTACAACGTAAATGCCCGAAGGCAGGTAAACCGAACACTCATTCGGCAAGTTTTTCGCGTGGTTTGAGCAACCAGCGGCACAGCGCCGGCAGGAACACGATCGCGGCGATCATGTTGACCACGAACATGAAGGTGAGCAGCACGCCCATATCGGCCTGGAATTTAAGGTCCGAGAAGATCCACAGGCCGACGCCGACGGCGAGCGTCAACGCGGTATAGAAGATCGCGATGCCGGTGGTCTTGAGTGCGATGAAGTAGCTCTCGGTCAGCGTTTTGCCCGCGCGCAACGCCTCGCGCATGCGCGCGAAGATGTAGATCGCGTAGTCGACGCCAATGCCGACGCCGAGCGCAAGCACCGTGAGCGTGTTGACCTTCTTGCCGATGTCGAGCTGCACCATCAGCGAATGGCCCAGCTCCGTCACGAGCACGAGCGGCAGCACGATGCACAGCGCGGCGAGCGGGTTGCGGAAGCTGATGAGGCACATGAGGAATACGGCGGCGTAGAGCAGGTACAGCATGGTGTGGTCGACGGCGCGCACCTCGTCGTTGATCGCGGCCATGACGCCAACATTGCCGGTGGCCAGGCGCAGGTTGACCTGATCGCTGACGAACGGTTTGCCCTCGGCACTGGCGTTGGCGAACTGCTTGGACAGGTCCGCGCGCAGGTTTGTCTTCGGTCCGCTGAAGACATGGTTGTCGTCGCGGAACTTCTTCACCGCGGCGATCACCGCATCGATCGTCGTGGCGCGATGGTCGGTCAAAAACATCATGACCGGCATCGCACTGCAATCTTCGTTGAGCAGTCCGGAGTCGGTTTCGAAGCCTTGCGTGTCCTGACGCAGCGCGTCGTTGTCGCGCGGCAGCACGCGCCAGCGAATGTTGCCTTCGTTCCAGCCGGCGTTGACGATCTTGGCCACGGACGGCAGCGTGATGACCTGGGCGACGCCCTCGACGTTGCGCATGTGCCAGGCGAAGCGGTCGACCGTTTCCATTACCGGGTAACTGGTCGTGCACGCGTTCGGCGCGCTTTCGGCAATCACGGTGGCGATATCGACGCCGAGCGAGAACTTGTCGCTGATCAGCGCGGCGTCGAGGTTGTAGCGCGCGTCGGGCTTGAGTTCGGCGACGCCTTTCTGCGCGTCGCCGATCATCACATGGCTGCCGTATTGCGCGGCCGCGATCCACATGGCCAGACCAATCAGAATGACGATAGCCGCCGGCACCGGCCGGCTCAGGTTGGCCAGTACCGACCACAGCTTGTCGAATTGGGTGAGCTGGCGCAGGCGCCAGTTGCGCTTGCCTTCGAGGTTGCGCAGCTGGCAGAACGACAGCAGCACCGGCAACAGGATCAGGTCGGTGAGGATGATCAGGGCGACGCCGACCGTGGCGGTCACGGCGAGCTCGAAAATGATGCGCACCGGGATGATCAGGATCGTGGCGAAGCCGATGCAGCCGGCGATCAGCGCCACAGTGCCGGGCACGAGCAGCATGCGGAAGGCGAGGCGCGCGGCGGTGCGCGCATCCACGCCCGCGCGCGAGCGCAACTCTTCGACGCTGCCGTCCTCGAGGCCGCCGAAGAACAGCTCGCCGCGGAAGCGATTGATCATCTGTTCGCCGTGGCTGACCGCGATTGCGAAGATCAGGAACGGCGTGAGCATGTTCAGCGGGTCGACGCCAAAACCGAGCAGGCGCAGCGCACCGAGCATCCATACCACGGCGACGAGCGCGCAGAACACTGTCAGCGAAGCGAGCTTGACCGAAGCCGAATAGGCGAACAGCAGCAGCCAGGTGAACGCGATCGTCACGAAGAAGAACACGATCACCGATTTGGCGCCGGTGCTGATGTCGCCGATCATCTTGGCAAAGCCGATGATCGCAACCTGGGTGTGTGCGTTCTCGTACTTCTTGCGGATCGACTCGAGTTGCTCGTCGATCCTGTTGTAGTCGATCGTCACGCCGTGCTCGGGATCTTCCGGCACGAGGTCCACCCACACCATCGCACCCGAGAAATCCTTGGCGACGAGACGGCCGACGATGCCGGCTTTTTCGATATTCGCCTTGATCGTGGCGAATTGATCGGGCGTGGCCTGGAAACCTTCGATGTTCGGCGTGAACGTCTGCGGGATCACGTTGCCGCCGGCGAAACCGTCCTCGACGACTTCGACGAAGCGCACGTTGGGCGTGAAGATCGAGCTCTCGCGCGACGGATCGGCGTGTTCGATGCGAGCGGCATCGGCGGTTATGTTCTCCATGGTCTGGAAGAACGCCTGGTTGAACATGTTGCCGCTCTTGTCCATCACCGCAATCAGCACGCGGTTGGCGCCGCCGAAGTTCTTCTCGTAATCGACAAACGTGCGCATGTACTCGTGCTGCAACGGCACGAGCTTCTTGAATCCGGCCTCGACTTTGAGCTGCAGGGCGAAATACGCCATCGCAGCCGTGATCGCCGCAAACAGGATCAGCACGATATAGCGATTGCCGAAGACCAGGGTTTCGGCGAAGCGCTGGAAAGCTGTCGGTTCGGCGTTGGAGTTGGTCGGAGCCGCCACGGAGTCTCTCGCTTATTGCGGGTTGTAGATGCTCACGCCGTTCTCGCCGGCGATGAGCAGATCGCGGTCATTGCCCAGCGCCAACACCGAAGCGATGGTGCCGGCCGGCTGGTCGACGAAACTCTTCAGCGGCGCGCCGGCTTTGTCGCGCACGAGCACGATGCCGTTGGCGCCGACGATTGCGGCGCCGTCGTTCGGCAACGCCGTGCCGCCCATCAGGCTCAGTTGCGTGCCGGTGTCGAGCAGGTTCCAGTGCTCGCCGAGGTCGGTCGATTCGAACACATGGCCGCGCAAGCCAAACGCAAGCACGTGTTCGCCGGCGTAGCCGATCACGCCGAACATCGAACCGTCGTATGGCAACTGCTGGCGCTGCCAGGTGACGCCGCCGTCGCGCGAACGGAATGCGCTGCCGCGCTCGCCGACAATCAGCAAGCCGCCGCTGCCGGTGCGCGCAATCGCGTTGAAATGCGGCGTGGCTTCCTGGCCGATGGTTTTTTCGCCTTGGCTCATCGTCCACGATTCGTCTTTGCCGGCGTCAGCGCCTTTGTCGACGGTTTTTGCCGCGGCTTCCGCCGGCGCAGCGGCGACACTCATCGGCTTCCAGGTCGCGCCACCGTCCTCGGTGCGCAGCGCGAGACTGTATGCACCGACCGCATAGCCGTGCGTGGCGTCGCTGAACAGCACATCGAGCAGTGGCACGCCCTGTCGCGAATCGTGCAGCGCATCGCTGCCCTCGGCAGCGGGTTTCCACGGATCCTGGCGTTGCAGCGACCAGTGTTCGCCGCCATCGGCGCTGTGTGCGATCACGCCGTCGTGACCGACCGCCCAGATCTGCGCATCGATCGCGCTGACCGCGGTGAATGTGGCGCGCGTGGGCACCGGCGCCTGGTGCCACTCGCGGCCATTGTGCGAGAGCAGCACGTCGCCGCGCGCGCCGACGGCTACGTAGCGCTCGCCTGCGCGCGCCAGATCAAGCAGCAGCGAATGCTCGGCGAGCGGCATGATTTCAGCCGGAGCGGCGACTGGATCGACCCAGTTGCCGGCGTGCGCGCAGGTGCCGGCAAGCGCCGTCACGACAGCGAACGCTCGGCGGAATTCGCAAAACGTCATCGGCACCCCTCCCGAAGTACAACGCGCTTTGAAGTTCTCTCACAAGCGCCGCGGCGAATGGCGGCGCTTGTGAGAAGGCTTCCGATATACCTTACCCCAACGTCGCTAGGCTCGACCGTCCAGGTCTCGCCAAGCGACCCCGCCCTTCGCATCCTGCTTCGGGCGTTCGTCTTCGCGCGCGATGCGCTTCAACGCATCGCGCTAGCGCTTAGACTCACCCAGCCGCTCGCGCGGCTGGTGGGTTACGATTTTTCTCACTGGATGCCGCGTTCGCGCAAGCTTTGCGGCGAGAACATTTCCGGCTTGGTGACGAACGAGAAGTTGTATTCCGGATCCTGGTTGTCCAGGCCCTGCACGAGGTAGCGCCCGGCCTTCAGGTCGTTGTGGATTTCCAGCGTCGACCAGAACACCGGCACTTCGTAGTAGTTCACGCTCGGCGCTTCGGAGTAACGCCACATCTTGCCCTGGTTATCGTAGTGATCGATCTCGAGGATCTGCCAGCTGTCCTCATCGAGATAGAACGTGCGCTTCGGGTTGATGTGACGCATGCCGGGCTTCAGGTTTGCCTCCACGATATACACGCGGTGCAGTTCGTAGCGCAGCAGGTCCGGGTTGATGAAGTGCGGCTTGATCAGGCTGTCGACCTTGGTCTTGTCGCTATGCGCCGTGTACGAGTTGTACGGCACGTACATTTCCTTCTTGCCGAGCAGCTTCCAGGTGTAGCGGTCGAGCGCGCCGTTGAACATGTCGGTCATGTCGTTGGTGCGCATGCCATCGGAAGCCGTGCCTGGATTGTCGTAGGCTACGTTCGGTGCGCGCCGCACGCGACGCTGGCCGGGGTTGTAGATCCACGCTTCACGCGGCTCCTTCTTCGAATTCAAGGTTTCGTGCACGAGCAATACCTGGCCGGCCAGGCGCGGCGGCGAAACGACGTCTTCGAAGAAATACAGCAGGATGTTGTTGATGTCCTTGAGCGTGTTGCCTTGCTTGTAGTAAAGCCCCAGGCCTTCCTCGTGGAAACGCTCGAGCGTGTACTGGCCCGAGGCCGTCGGCACGGCCTGGTTGTTCCAGCGTTCGAAAGACACGCCCTTGAACTTGAGCTTGTGGTTCCAGATCGCTTCCATGCCCGCCTTGGCCGGATCGGAATCCAGGATCGGGAACGGAAAACCTTCGGCTACGTTCGCCACGCCTTCGCCGTCGTCGACCAATTCGCCGGTCGAGGCATTCTTGATCGTCATGTCGTACGTGCGCTGCGGAAACGAAGCGCTGCGCCGCGTCGGATAGACCACCATTTTCCAGTCCGGATATTTCTCGAACATCGCGATCTGGCCGGCGCCGAGCTTTTCCGCATATTGCTTGTGGTTCTGCGCGGTGATCGTGAACAGCGGCTTGTCGCCCGCGAACGGGTCGGGATGGTGCATGCCGACCTTGTAACCCGCCGGCGGCTGCGTGATGCCGCCGGTCCATTCCGGAATCGTGCCGTCCTTGTTGCCGGCGCGTTCCGCGCCGACGGGCGTCAGGCTCTTGCCGAGCTTGCCGGCGTCCGGCGACTTGCCGAGCGCGCCAGTGGCGAACACCGCCCCGGCAATCAGCGCCGCGAGCTTTGCGTGTTTGAACAGTGTCATCGAAATCCCTCCCACGGGCTTTTCAGAACGAGTATTTGGCGACGAAGGCGACGAAGTCGCGATCGCTGATCAAGTTGAACTGACCGGCGCCGAAGTAGTTGGTATAGCTCAGATCCAGCGCCCAGCGATTGAGGTAATTGGCTTCCACACCGACCGTAAGCGACTTGCGGCCGTCGATGAAGTTGCCGCCGGGACCGGGTGAGGTGCCATTGACGTCGTGATTGAACGCGATGCGCGGCGACACCGTGAACGCGGTGCCGAACGCGTTGTTGTAGTCGGCGCGCGCAGCAATGCGATAGCCCCACGAGAACGGCGTCGGAAAGCCGTCATGCTGCGTTTCCGGATTGTTGCCATTGCCCGAATTGACATCCGCACCGCCGCCGGTATCGGTACCGTCGCTGTTGTAACGCAGCACGTTCTGCGCCGGCAGGTTCCACACCTTGCTCGCGCCGGCTTCGCCGATGATCAACAGCTGGTCGGCACGGAACCAGTTTTCCGGCCCGATGATCTTGGTCGCCGTGAACTGCAGCTGCGAGACCTTGTGGCGTTCATAGCCCTGGATGTAATCGCCGACGTTGTACGTGCCGAGCTGGCTGAGGAAGCGGTTGTACGGCGCCGGAATCAGCTCGTTGAGCGGAGTCAGACCGGCGTACAGCAACTCGACGGCATCGATCTGCAGCGGCTGATTCGGTCGATAGCTCAACTCACCCTGCAGCGCGACGCCGGGGCCTTCCAACTGCGTGCTGAAACTCAGGCCGTAAAGGTGAATGTCTTCCGGATACTCATCGAAGTAACCGGCGCTGTTCGGAGTCGTCGAGGTCACGGCGACACCGCTGATCAGCGGCAGACGACTGTGGTAGTTCATGTAGTAGAAGCCGAACTCCGTGCCATTGAGGCTATCGGCGATGTAATGCGCGGCCACGCCGTATTGTCCGCTTTCGGAAGCGAAGCGGTCGGGCAGGCGGCGCACGGTCTGTTCGCACGATTCTTCCAGCAACGCGGCGAGCGGATTGCTGCCGGCCTGGAACCTGCTCGCGCCGCCAAACGCCGGGTTGTCACTGGCCGCACCACCGAAACACACGTTGTAGTAGTTGTCGGCGTTCTTCACCGGCTGCGGCACCAGGCCAAATGGCAGCGAGGCATACGTGCCGCCGAGCGTCGCGAAGTCATTGGCCGAGAAATACGTGCCGGCCGGGTCGGGCTTGGTCTGCGCGAACTCGAGCAGATAGGTGGCTTCGACCGAGAAGTTCTGCGTGACGCTGAACGATCCCCACAGCTGATTCACCGGCAGATACGCTTCCTTGAGTTCCGCGCCGGCCACGTGCAACTGCGACACGTCGTATGGATTGAGCGCATTGATGCCGCCCTGGATGAATGTGCTCTCACCCCAGTTCAGCACTTGCTTGCCGAAACGCACGGTGCCGCTGTGGCCGCCGACATCGAAGTTGCCGTAGACGAACGAATCGAGAATGCGGAAGCGCTTGCCGACCTGGTCGCGCGCGATCCGCGTCAGATCGTCGTTGTCGGCATTGGCGAAGTCGTAGAACGCGCTGGCGCGCACGAATGCGCCCACGTTCGAACGGTAGTCGAGATGAAACTCGGTCGTGCCCTTGACGGCATTCGAGAACAGGTCGCCCGAGTCGTAGTTGAGATCACCGTCGTCGTGGTTGGCGGAAAACGCGCCTTTGGCGGCGCGCTGTGCCGAGTTCGGTGCCAGCCCGATCAATGGATTGAAATGCGCCTTGGCGATCTGTTCATCACTCTGGTCGGATATGCGCACTGCGGCTCCATACGACAGCGTCGTATTGAGCGTGCCGTGCCAGCCGTCCTGATCACCGAATTCCAGCGCGTGGGCGCGTTGCACAGTGATGCCGGCCAAGGTGAAAGCGATGGCGACTGCCAGATGATGCGGCCGCAGGACGCGCGCAGTGTTGGTTTTGTTGTGCGTGGTCATGTGAGTTCCCCGGTTACTGCGTGCGGATGACGGAAGGATTGGCGACGATCACGGTCGTGCCGCCGCTGGCGATCATGCTGGCCATTTCGGTCTGCATTTCCACGGTGACCGCCGGCGAACTGCTCGGATCGAGCAACGAGCCGTGCGTGCCCTGGGTGAAGCGCACGACGCCGCGGATCGAGGGCGCCTGTGTGGTCTGCGTGATCGTGGACAGACCCAGCGCGGCGATCAGAGGATCGGTGCCGGACAACGGAGCGCCTGGAACATGGTTCGGAATAACCTGGTCCGGCGCGTGCGTGGCATCGCCGACGACTTCCTGGGCGAGGATGCTCTTGCCCGCGGTGGCGAAGGCGAAGTTGATCGAGTCACCCGAATCGGCCACGGTCTGCGCGGCGGTCATGAAAGCGTCGTAATTCAGCGTGCCCTGCGTCAGCCCGGCCGCGGCAAGGCCGGCGTGGATCGAAGGACCGAACGCCGGCGAGGCGTCGAGCAGGCGCGCGATGCCGCCGCCCGGTACGTTGAGTACGCCGACATGAACGTGCGGCTCCATCGCCATGAACGCGGTGCCAATGATCGAGCCGAGCGATTGGCCGACGAACTCGATACGCGAGCCGTCGAAATCCTGGCCGCCGGTGTAAGTCAGCGTCGGAATCGCACGAGTCAGCTCCATGAGGTCGGAGTTGGCCTGGCGCAGGTTGTCGCGCGAGGTCAGCAGCGAAGACAAGTTGATGAAGTAGATGCCGGATGAATCGATCTTGCCGTCAGGACCTTGCGCGCCGGTGTCGTTGTTCTCGAAGTCCATGTCGAACGTGCGTTCACCGGTAACCAGCGCCGCCGCCGGTGAGCCGGCGAGCAGCTGGTTGCGATACAGCGGGCTGGTCGGATCGGTGATGCCGTGCAGCGGCGCATCGATGGCGACAACGGCGAAGCCTTGCGCGGAAAGCGCACCGGCGATCGCGAACATGTCGGTGCGTACGCGCGTGACGCCATGCTGGAAGATCACGACCGGCCAGCCGGACGCCGGCTTGGTGTGGCCGGAATTGGCGTTCGGTACCGTCATCAGCACCGGAATGACCTGAGCCGAAGTCGGCACCGGGAATGGGTTGTAGACAGTGACGTTGGTCGAGGTCGGATCGAGGCCGAACGCGTTGAACGGCG
>Ga0207667_10011800_pt1 | contig 10122 bp, 17 predicted proteins | sample KBSCornC52_FD_184301 | JGI IMG/M metagenome (GOLD analysis project Ga0207667, IMG submission 184301) | Corn rhizosphere microbial communities from Kellogg Biological Station, Michigan, USA - KBS Corn C5-2 (SPAdes) (version 2) | ecosystem: Host-associated > Plants > Roots > Rhizosphere > Soil ...
ACCCGAAGAGAAACCGGTACCGCAATCTTTATCCAAAGGGTGGTCGTCGTTAACCATGTAACATTGACCCTATAACCGATACCGGTTAAACATAAGCGGTACCTGTTATGCAGACAAGCGTTTCGTGTGGTGAAGGGGGATTAGGTATGAAGTTGAGAAAGCTTCCGTGCGTCGTTGCGGTTGGGGTACTGGCGCTTGCCTCTGTTTCTGCCAATGCTGAGCTGATCCAGTCAGCGGTGGAAGGAAACATCTTTGCTTACTTCGACAGATCCGCCTCTCCCTTCAATTGGGACTTGGGAGTCAAAGTCAACGGTATTGAGTATCCAACGAAGGGCCTTCCTTCCACCACGAGTCAAGCGGGTGACGAGCTCTGGCTTGGTCATGTTATGCCGGGCGACAGCCTCGTCTGGTTTGTCGAACGATCCGATACAGGATTCCGGATGTATTCCGACAATGACAGCAATTGGAAAATCGGTCCAAGCACAAGCAGGGCTTTTGGCACTCCTGAAAACGGCTTTACTGATTATGTTTTTAACGGCGGCATAGCATACAATCCCACCTCTGAGGGTCCCGGCCCGGTTCCCGAACCGGCTTCATGGGCGATGATGATCGCCGGTTTCGGGATGATTGGCGCACTTACGCGTAAGCGTAAACGAACAGCACGTCAGGAGGTGCTGGCTTGATTGCCTGAGCGTGACGCATCGTGAACAAAACCTGTGGGGGCTGATTGTCGGGTTGGCCCTCACGGTAAGCTTTGGTGTCTACAAGGCGACCCACGGCGTGCTTCCATCAGCAGCTGAAAGTTCATCTGCTGGAGCACCTGACTCAACACCAGACCAGTTAAACGAGCCGCCCGGCACCGGTGAGGAGGGTTCCAGCGATTCATCGGATGCTGCTGCCGATAAAGCCATGAATGATGCGGCGAATGCCGCCGACGCGGCTAGTCGAGCAGCCAACAGCCTCTCCGGTCAATCTCAAGCTCAAGATGGCCCACCGCCGCAGAATCTGCTGCCAGAGGATTCCTCCGACGGGGCGATTGCAAACGTCAATCCGTCGACAACCACTCCCGCCGAACGCCAACCAGAGGGAGGGGAAGAATGAAGGTATCTGAGGCGCTGGCAGAGAGCCCTTTCAATTTCTACTATCGCCAGAAATTCGATAAAATCGTCGCGAAGGCAGGCGTCGGCGAACTCGACCTCTCCGACGATTGGCCTGAAATCCGCCGTCGTATCAACTCCGCATTCAGTTTCAACATTTGGGCGCTGCTACTTGGACCGATGTGGGCTGTTTATCGCGGCATTCCTTATGCCTTCATCGCGGTTCTGTTCCTTGCCGCCGCCGCTGCCGCGCCAATGTTTCTTGCAGTGGACGAAAAGATGCTCCGGTTCCTTCCGTTCAGCATAGGCGCAATGTTTAGCCTTTATGGAAACAGATGGTTGCTTGGTTCCTATCTCAGTTTGATGCGGGATTACGGGAATGCCGGATTGGCCGAAGTGGAAACTCGGCCCAGCGTGCTTCAAGTCTTTTTGGCAATCGCCATTTTCGGCATCATGCAGGTTGTGGTTGATACACCAGCCACCTCGCTAAGAGCTTTCGCTGCTCAAATCGCTGCTCAAACCCAGGTGAAACCGGACAAATCTGCTGAAGTTGCTGAAAGTTCAGACCAGCTTGGCGGAGAGAGTTCGGAAAGCTTTTGGGAAGGTGCGCGGCGGAGATGGAATGATCAGTGCATCCCAAAGATTCAAGGGGCGGGTCGAAACGCTGCTCGTATAATGACCCAAGGGGGCCTGAACAACGTTCCGGGCTGGGATCAAAAGGCGGAAAATTTCTGCGGGTGCATCTTTGACCAAGCTCAGAGTAACATGACCGAGGCCGAATGGAGAGCAATTGAGGAAGGTCGTGAGCCGAGTGGTACCAGGAAGAAACTCAGCTACTATCTAATGGCATGCGATTCTACGCTTGAGGAATAATTTGCCGATCTGGTTTCAGCAAATCAATCGCGAGGTAGCAGACGGCAATAGGTTCCATGCTTCTCTATACTTGTCCATCCATCCGTCAGGATAAGCCTCTAAACGCGGCCGATTGACGACAAGATGCATTGTACTGCCGGATCCATCCTTACGGGTTGGCCCCTTACCGGTTCGATAACTGCCAAGGGAAGCGTCGAGTTGTTATCCGGCAAATGCCGACCATAACGCTCCAGTTTGCCATGCAGTCTACCAAAAGTATGCCTTGAACCAAGCCCTTCGGCGGCAAATCACTACGTCCGACAAAGGATCGCTCGAAATATAGGGCCGCTAGATGGAGAAGCGCGAGGGCTGCGATGGTTGGCCAATACCAATTTGATGATCGAAACCGCCAAAACGGAGCCGCTGCAAAGCCGATCGAAAGAGCACCGAAGGAGCACCAAAAATACTGACTTTCGTAGCCATAGCTTCCAAAGAGCATTAGCCCGCAAAACCAGATTGCTAAAAGGCTTAGTGTCAAAACAGCCTTCTTCCACCATGCCATCGTTAATCAAGCCTCGCATATCTCCAACTCACGAATTTAGCGGCTAGTAACGGCATGGCAACGTCCAGTATGTCACCTCCTATGTCTTAGCTCGCTGATCGCTTCCGGCCGTAACGCGGCCATTCGTCTCGATCTGACACGGCACGACAGCAGCCGGCCCCACTTGCAGCCATTCCTGTTGTAGCACAGTTTGCCCAAATCCGGACTAGAGGAGTAGCGGGATGTGGTGGAAGCTTGGCATTCTTTCCCTCATTACGACGGCAGTGGTGTTCATAATCATCCCTATTCGGACCCACGCTGTATTGTTCGATCCGGCCAAACCCCCAAAGTGGACGCTGTCGGGGATGATCGCGAACATGTATCTGACACCCGGCAGGGCCGCGATTATATCCATGGTGCTAGCGCTGGCAGGTTACGTCGCGTTCAAGATCGTCCGTAGCGGATAGCCGCCGCTCGCCAGCAATTGCTGCCATAGTCGGCCATGCGCTTCATTTGGGACGATGCGGCATCTCACAAGCCATTTGCAGGCATCCCACGCCTGCGTAAGATCGCCGAATGAGCTTCTTCGTTTATCATCGCTACGGTGCAGCCGAGCGAGACCCTCAGCCGACAGTCTTTCCACTTCTACTGGATGAGCTTGAGGATCGCTCCGACGATGAAGAACACACGTCGGTTTCTGTGATCCATGAAAGCGAATGGTGTCTCGGCTTCTTCCGAGGCGGCTACGTTACCTTCGAGAATGTAGAGGGGGAAGGAGAGCCGAGACACATGCAAGGCATCTCGCACGAAAAGGCAATCGAGATGATGCATTTGCTATCCAAAGGTGACCTCGCGGCTCTTGAACGGGAGCCATGGCAGGCGGGCCACTAATGTCCGCTATCCACCCTTAGCTGATCCTCTGCTTCCGACCGCAATAACCGTCATTCGCGATTGTGCCGCGTACCGTCGAAAGCAGCCCTTCTTGCATCTTCGGCGGTTAAAAATATGCGTGTATGAGGCCAGCGGGCGTCGCCAGAGTTGGTATTCCAAGTAAGGTGGACGATCGCGTAGCGACCATCATTCAGCATTGCCATCACGTCATCGTCAGCGTCACTTCGTGCCACAATTTTCGCACCAGTTTGCCAAAGATCGTGACCCCTGCCGATTTCCAGATCCAGTTGCTGTTGTAACCCCTGTCGCTCTTCTCTCTCAAGGAGACCGCGCCAAGGCCACTCAACTTGAAGTTCCATAGCTACATGGTCTGCTAAGCCGCCGTCTTTGTCAAAAGCCGCGAACCACCCTTTCCGGCCCATTAGCTCCAAATCGGATGTGATGGCTGCTCCCGACCCAGCTCTGGTCATTCTAGCCTGGTCAGCCTCATCCCGTAAGCTGCCGTTGCGATCAATGGCTTTTCCAGCCTATCGAAAGGCATGGATGACGATCGACCTCGATGGGATCAGCGGTTTGCGGACCAGCTTGATGGGGCGGTGGTACTCGTCGGCATGACCTACAATGAGCCGAGCGGCAAGCGTTTGGAGCAGTTCTTTGGAACGGTGATTGCAGCCCACGAAACTGAGGGCGTGACACTGTTACTAGAAGGAACCCGAGCTGGCGAAACGTTCAGGCTTCCACCAGATTTAAGAGCATTCTTCCCGGCAAGGCCTGGCTCATATCGCCTACGCACCACAGGTGAGATCGTCGTTGATCCCGACTTTACGGCCACTTGGGAGCGGAACGCCCCGCAGAACTAATGCTACTCCCGACCCAGTTGAAGACGTGCGAGAAGCTTCGCATAAGGGGCCAATGAGCAATCTATATCCGGCCCGTCGCATCGCCCAAGGCGCATTGCTCGTCGGTTCAATTGTCGCCATCGGCGCTTTTGCGACCGCCGTAGCGCACTTCATCTTTGGCGTTGAAGTCGCTGACAGAAACACGGGCCAGCCGGCTACAGCGTGGAGCCTCGCCATTGGACTGCTGTTCATGGGGACAATCGGCACCCTCGTCGCTGCTGCTGGTGCATTGACGCTTCGGGCAGCCCGACGCCATCACAACCGCTAACCACATAATGAGCCGTTCCATCCATATGTGGCTTACGTGTAAGCGGTCGGGCAGGACACGACGCAATGTACGATATTGGCGTCACGCTATGGAGAGCCAAAAGCTGCTGTTGACAAACGCTCTGTTCGAAAAGCACGGATATTGCGAAGAAGGATACCATCTTGACCGCATTAAAGATATCACGCTTGGCCTTGATATTGAGCTTGCTGACTTATGCTCTCGACATGGTCTTTGGCGTAGCTGGCTGGATGAACGGGAGCATCGGCCTGCTGGTGGGCGTAATCCTCACGTTTGCAATCGTTGTATCCGCGGCAGCATGCGTGATCACACAAACCTTCGTCGTTGTTCGACAGCGAGATCGCCCAAGGCGCTAACGACCCCAGAGTTGGCCATTCGACAGCTGCCGACAGCTTCTCGATTGCGGACATGGATAGACGATGTAAAGATTAAGCATGGCCGTAAGCAGCGACACCATTTTCAGTTTGGAATTCGTGCGCCGACGGGTGCGAGAGTTATCGCAAACTATTGGTGCACCTGAAGGTCACGTCGTCATCGGCGAGAGTCAGGGAGACGGAACGCCAAACATAGAGATTCTGGGCGGCTACGAATTTGTCATCGGAGTGAATGGTACTCCAGTTTCACGGCCCGCCGAGAAATCTTTCGCATTCGTCGTCAACGAGAGAGGTACCGAACTTGAGCGGCGTATAACCACTGACCTAAACGAATTGCTTTATTGGATATTTGACGTGATCACTTCGTCGATGGCGAGCGAATTTGAGCTTCATCATCGCATCGAAGGAAAAGATTCCAGGCGGGTGTGGTTTGCGAAACAGGAAGAACTTTTGGCGCTCTTAAACCCTGAGTGGAGAGACCGAAAACGAGGTTATCACATAGAAATTTTGAAAGAGCATCCGTTCATTGATAGGCACAGCTGAACGTACTCATCTCAGCTCGATTGCTCAAAACCGGCCATTCCTCTTCCCACCCTCCAATCCAACCATCTTCGCCAAATCGGATGCGATGGCTGCTCCTGACCCAAGTGCGGCATTAACTCAGCGTATCTCGTGCTTCAGGTCTTGCGCTATCGTCCACGCCCTGCGCTTGAGTGCTGCCAGTTGGACGTTCTCCCAGCCAAGCGGCTTGCCATCGCGGTGTAAGACAAGATCGTTCAGCGAACCCATCGCGCCGAAGAGGCCAAGGAAGCGCTCAAGTCCGTGAGCATCGGAGTTGGCCACCTCATCTGCGGCCTTCCGCACCAACGCAGCCCACTGATCGTCGAACGGTTCCAAGTGACACTGGAGCGCTCGCATGGCGTCGAGCAATGCTTGAACATCAGGATGCAACTGCATGAGGTGAGGTCTAACATTGGGACGCCGGCTTTCCACCCCGTTTTGCGATCCATTTGCTCCAAATCGGCTGCGATGGCGGCTCTCGACCCAAATCCTGCCATTCCAGGCAGCAAGCACCAATCCCGATTGGAGACTTTCCGCTCTTGAGTGCCAATGGACATTTTGCCTCGGCCCGCCTGCAGAGCCAACGCTTGACCGCTATTCGAAACCATTACAGATGTCGGCGTCAGAAACCGGGGGCTGTTTTGATCAGAATTTTGGGCATGTTTGTGATGGGCGCGACCGCTTTGATTGGTACATGCTGTGCGAACGCACAGGAAGCGCCAGCAATTTCGGAGACTTTGCCCAACCTCAACGTGCCTGAACAGGAGTGGGGAGACGATCGCAAATATGTCATCCTCCACAAGACCGGAGTCAGTGTAACGGAAGCTGAGGCGGATTTCAGATTTTGCTGGCGTTTCCTGCCGCATGGGGTGCAGCGACGCTCGCCCAGCTTCATTCCCTGGCGTCAAACGGAAGCCACGCGTTCCGTCACCTACGACGGTGGCCCCTATGGCTTGGTCGGTACGGCGATCGGCGCGATCATACAAGGGCCGCTGGAGCGCAGCGTTCGCCAGTCTCGCCTATATGCATGTATGCTGCCGCGCGGCTATGCGCGATACCGGACCTCGGAGGATGTTTGGAGCCTGCTCAACGATGATGCGAACCCGCAGAAATCGATCCGGTTGCAGGCGTTGATCGCGGCCGGGCCCGTGCCGCCGACCCCGAGAATGGAGCCGTGATGAAGACGCTGAAGCGATATGTAGCTACTGCGGCGTGCCTATGGCTAGCATCTGGCGTCGCACAGGCGAAAATCGATTCTGGCGCTCGCCTGATCACAGCCAATGAACCCGTTATCGTGGCGCAGGACAGGGCATTAGTGGTGCTGAGGATCCAGTCGCCATGGTCCATGATGTCCGCTTTTCTAATGCGTATACCTTCCGCCGCGGAAATAAGTGCCTACGAGGCAGCAAAGCGCGCTGCCTATGACAAGGCGGGCAAGAAGGCTGGTCCCTATGAGAGCTTCGTATTTGATTATCAAGGCGCACCCAACTTCTACGAACTGCCGGTCAAGAAAGCTATGGTGCGCGGCGCGGTGGCGCTAGTAGTCGCGGAGTTGCCGCCTGGCGATTATATCCTCTACGGTGAGGGATACTCCAGCTTTCTTTATGAATGCATGTGTTTCGGTACGGTCGGCTTCACCTTGCACGCCGGACAGGCAACCGACCTTGGGACGTTTCTGGTCGACAAGGGATGGGAGCAATCCGCCGTTCCTGAATTGACAGGGGTGTCCGGCCTCGGCCGGATCGGGCGAATGGATTATGGATTATTTGCGGTCGGTCTGCGCCCAGTCCGGCCGGATGACATCGCCGTGCCGGGGCTCGACTCGGCAAAGATCGCGCCAGCGCAGCTTCATGCTGTTGGGCCATTTGTTGAAACCAATACGCTGCTGGCAACTAGATTGGCACCAGTGGAAGGGGTCTTGCGCTACGATCGCGGAAAAGTAATCGACATCGCCAGCGGCAGAGAAGCGCTGGCCAACTAGGCCAACGAGGGCCTTCAGCGTAAAGCAGACGGTCCCTAAGCCACCCCGAACCGTCCATTCGTGCCAGTCAGCGCCGCGGCTACTCACGACCCAATAGCGGTCGTAAGGGGGCTGATGCTCACACCCCGAAACCAGACATCTATTATCACCCTCGCTAATGTGTCGGTCGATCCCGCAAATCCTGCCACCACACGAAACGCTGAGTGGAATTGCGTTTTGCAGGCGATGTGCCAAGCCAGTCATAGAGTGTTTCTGCAGCAGCATATTTGGCCCGCCATCGCGACATCGGAAGCCGTATAGTAAGGAAATCGGCGCTCCAGCCACGCGGCGAAAGCGGCAGGTAATGATACCAGATGCCTTCGCCTCTGCTGTCGCTCGATGCCAAACGTCGAGGCAAGGTGCCGCCACGTGCATGCCAGTCCAACGCGTCAAAACGAAACCAAACTGTTCGGTTGGAATATTGGCGTGATACCGTTCGCCAGCCATCGCCTAAATCTTCCCCATCGTCCGGGTTCAAATCATTGAGCAATGACAAATAGGGCATCTCTCGTTCGCCGGGAGCATGATAGGATATGTGCAGCCTATCAAATGAAACGGGGTAGACCCTATTGTCGCTGCTTTTACCCCACCAAGTTTTTTCCGCGGGTGGCAGAGGAAATTCAAAGGTGATTGACAACGTGAAAAATGGATCGCGAGGATCAACTTTCTGCCCATTGCTCGTTGCCCGATAAATCCCATCCTTGGGATGTTCGCCATCATCACCTGCCAACGCTAACGCTCCAACGGTTGGATTGAATTGTCCCCAACCTCCGGTCACTGCCAGAACTCCGTTTCGCCACGGACGCGCATCCCAAGGCCGTCCAGCGTTCCAAGCCTTCGGTATAAAAATGGCAGTGCCATCTATCTCCAACGGTACGATCTCATCGGGCATTGGCCGAGATCGGGAAGGGCTAGGATCGGAACACGACCCTAACAGAGAGACCGACATAAAAAGTGAGCCAAGGCTACGTATGGAGTTCATTGTTCAACGACTAACACTAGACGCCTAAACAACGATGAAAGCTGAGAGGAGGTATCGATAATGTCTGCTCATGACACTTTTTGTCTGAGAGCCGCAAGTCGGCGTCCCACCCCGTTCCGGTCATTATGAGCGTACAGACCAGCGAGAAAGACCAATTGCAAGCGGCGCTCTTTTTCCATTAGACCATCGGACATGAGCCACTCGCAAAATGCCTTTGCTCGCGAGAAGCTGCGTGAAGCTCTGGAAGGTATGCTGAATGGAACTGTCTCGTGCATTGAGGGCAGCCGGATCGTAAATGATTTTGCGACGGCTGCGGGATTGGATCGATACAAAGAGCCGTTTGTCAGATTCCTTGCCATTGCCAGCGAAACAGATGCCGTTCCGATAGGCGATGTACGCAAGCTTTGGCATCCAGAAGCTGTTATCAAGCACGCTGAGGAATGGGCGAGGGCGGAAAGCTGGGCAATGGAGTATGGAAAAGTGGCCTGTTCCGAAGCTCTGGCAATTATAGGACAGCTGCCACCCAATCCCATCGTGACATGATCGATCTACCCGATAAATGGGCTCCGTTTTTGAGAATGCAGCCTGAGACGGGAATGGGCTATTGGATCTGCACTGTCGAAACGGCAGATGGCCAATCCTTTGAACGGGTGATTATAGACAGTGGAAAAATCACGAAATGCAACGGCTCACGTGATATTCCCTTCGATGTCACGGAGATATCTCGGATCATTGTTACCCATGACAAATCGGAGCGACATTGAAACTGGGTCCGACTCTCCTGCATCCTGTTCATGCCACCGGTGGCTAGCAGCGTTTGTTCTGCTCGCCCTAACCGTAGTGAAACCCGCCTTCGCTCATTTCAAATGCGACGCATCAACATATGATGACTGGCTAGAGCCAACGCCGAAAGCGCAAGAAGGGACCAAGGTGGATGCGCTTTTGGTGCGTCCTGTCGTCAGCAATCTATCTCAGGCGCTGTCCATGCTGCAGAAGCGGAATATTGCCTCACTTACCCCTGATGATGTCAAAATGTTCTTGGGTTCGAAAGCGATGCCGTTGATACCCGATAACCGACTTCGACCCTATCTTGTTCGAGCGGTGTTTCCCACATCATATCCAAGCTTGGAAATCCAATTGAAAGGCGATGATTTATATGTGTTCGCAGGAGGATTGGGTTGCGTTGCGTTTTCCAAACACCCAATCATTGTCTTTCTTGATCATCAGCCTGCGCACGTGTTCGTACGGGCTTCTGCTGCTCTCTGAAATTTTCGGGAGATTGCTTACGCGTAAGCCACTTTGTTGAATTCGCTAGGAATGAAAAAGGGCACCGGAGTGATCCGATGCCCTTTTCTAAAGATGTATGATGTCCTGTTATCGAAGTCGGTCAGGATGCGATTTTATCCAGCCATCAATCTCCTCTTTTGAGAGATGTCGTACCTTTCCTCCCTTCGCGCTGCTCCAATGCTCTTTCTTCTTTTTCCGTGGGGTCCAATCGTTAACGGGAATGAGCGTGTTTCTTAGAGACCGTTTGAGAATGTGTTGAAGGGCTGGTGGCGGTGTGATTCAAGCTTGGGATGTGGACCCGAGCGAGCCGTGGCCGAATGGCAGGATTTGAG
>Ga0207667_10011801_pt1 | contig 10122 bp, 9 predicted proteins | sample KBSCornC52_FD_184301 | JGI IMG/M metagenome (GOLD analysis project Ga0207667, IMG submission 184301) | Corn rhizosphere microbial communities from Kellogg Biological Station, Michigan, USA - KBS Corn C5-2 (SPAdes) (version 2) | ecosystem: Host-associated > Plants > Roots > Rhizosphere > Soil ...
CCGAAAGACGATCACGCGATCGAAGCTCGTCGGCAGGTAATCCGGGGCACCCTTGACGACGCGGTCCGCCTCCTCCTGGACACCGGGCGGCAAACCGTCTTTCATTCCCAGCTTGAAGAGAAAGGTGTTCGCGGCCGGGTTCGCAAAATTCACGCGCCCATCCGCGGCCACAACGATGATCGGGTCGGGAAAGGCGGAGAACGTGATCTCCGTCATCTGCCGCGCCTGAAGGATCTGGTCGCCCATCACCTGCCGGTAAGCGCGCAGCTTCGTGGCCATCTTGTTGAACGCATCGGCCAACTGCCCGAGCTCATCCTGGGACATCACCGGCACGACCTGGTCCAGCTTCCCCTCGCCCAGTTCCTTGGAGACCGTCGTCAGCGCCTGGATCGGTTCGAGGATCGAACGTTGCAGGCGGGCGGCAAAATAAACCGCGCCCGCGATGCCCACCAACAGCGCGAAGATCATGTAACGCGTCGACTTTTCGCTCAAGGCCCGCGCCTGGCGATCCGCCTCCACCATGTTGTCCTGGTTGATCTTGATGATCTCCTGCACGGTATCCTTCACCGCCGTGAAGATGGGCAGCATTTCGTCGAAATACATTTTGCGCCGGGTCGGGATATCTCGCGTCTGCCAGAATACCTCGGCGCGTTTCGTGTAATGGCCGTGCAATTGCTGGACCTTGTTCGCGAGCTCACCCTCGCCCGGCAGCGTGACGTTATGCATCTCCACATTGAGGCTTTCGCGAAACTCCGGCAGATTCTGGTCGTACATTTTCCGGCCGCGCTCCTCCTCGCCGACGAGAGAGAAAAAGAGGGCGGAATCCATCCGCTCAGCGGTTTCTTTCATTTGCTGCCCGACAATCACGCTGCGGAAATTTTCGCGGAGAATGACATCGACACTGTTACCGAGCTTGGCGAAGAGCGAGACGGCGTAGGCGCCCATCGCAATGAGCAAAAGAAAGAGCGGAGTGAGACCGAGGAAGATGCGTTGCTTCATGCCGCTGAGCCTGCGCTCACGGGGTTCGCCTGGCTAGTTTGCGAACTCCAGGTTGAGGTCACTGACGATGGCGAGGGATACGCCGCACCGCGCATCCTTTGGGCGGCGAACGAGCCGCCGTTCACCACGGAGGCCGTCCGTTGCGGGCTGCGAATGACTGGAAATGTTCATGGCGCCCCTCTTAGCTCCTGCCATGCCACCCACTTTTCACCACATTGTTAGCGGCTCAAATTAAGATACTTACAACACATCGCACCGGCCAAAGCAGTCTGCGTAACCGTGCAACCTGCATGATTACCCGTTCCATCCGGTTGCATTTTGCACGACTACTTGCGGCTCATTCGTTGGAGGGCTGGCGCTCCGTCGCCGCCCAAATATTGGGGCGCTGAGCCTCAGCATTCCCCACATTTTTTTGCCTCCGATTTCGTTGCAGTACGGCAGGCGGATATCCCGGAGGGATACAAGGACCGTAGCCGGGGGTAAGCGAGCTTGCGAGCGCCACCCCCGGATCCCTACCCTCCAAGGCCCCACCCCGGGAGGGGTAGCGGAATTTCATCGGAGAGAGACTCCAGCACACCTCCGGCGTGCATTCGCTTTTTTGGAGGAGTCCGGGGGTATCGCTCGCAAGCTCGCTCAACCCCCGGCTACGGTCCTTTTATCCCTCCGGGATAAGGTGACAGCTTCGTCGAAGATGTAGGTAATGCTCAGGACGGAGCAACGCCCTCCGGCCTGCGGCTGCCTCCCGCCTCGGTAAACAATCCCTCGCCACACGTGGCTCCTACAGCTTCTTCCGCTTCCGGTAGAGTGTCGCCGGATCGATTTTCAGCACCTCCGCCGCTTCGTCGAGCGTGGGGGTGTTGGCCACCACCCGGCGAATGTGTTCGGCCTCGATTTGTTCGAGAGTGAATTTACCGCCGAGACGAATTTTCGAACCCGGCTGAATGCTATCCGCGAGATCACTCGCTTCGATCGATTCGCCACCGCAGAGGATCGCCGCCCGCTCGATGATATTGCGCATCTCACGAAGATTCCCCGGCCAGACGTACTGCCGCATCGCCTCCAGGGCCTCGGGAGAAAAGCCCTGGACCTCCTTGCCCGAATGCCCGGCGAGAAACCGCAAATGAATCAGGGCCAGCCGCTCGATGTCATTCACCCGCTCCCGCAGCGGCGGGAGACGCAGCGAAATCACATTCAGCCGGTAAAACAGATCTTCGCGAAATTTCCCCGCAGCGACTGCTTGAGCGAGATCGCGATTCGTCGCGGAGATCACGCGCACATTGGCGCGACGCGGCTTCGTTTCGCCGACGCGCTCATATTCGCGCTCTTGCAAAAGGCGCAACAGCTTCGCCTGAATCTCCAGCGGGAGTTCGCCGATCTCGTCGAGAAATAGCGTCCCGCCATCCGCCGCCGCGACCTTTCCATGGGTTTCCGCCACCGCGCCGGTAAAGGCTCCCTTCACGTGGCCAAACAAATCGCTCTCCAGCAGTTCCCGCGACAGACTCGGACAACTCACCGTCACGAACGCACCCGTCCGTCGCGGACTGCGCTGGTGCATCGCCCGCGCGAGCACGCTCTTGCCCGTGCCACTTTCGCCGAGGAGCAGCACCGTGGCCTCGCTTCCCGCCGCTTTGAAAGCGATGTCGAGCGTCTTCTGCATCGCCGGAGATTGCGAGGTGAGGTCGATCTCCGGACCTTCCGTGCCGAGTCGCGATTCCAGTTCGGCCACCCGTCGCTCCAGCTTTCGCGTCTTTTCGATCCGCCCGAGCACCTGTCGCACCTGATCGGGCGTACACGGCTTGGGCAGATAATCGAATGCTCCGCGACGCATCGCCTCGACCGCCGTCTCGACCGAGGCGTAGGCCGTCACCATCACCACGGAAACCCGCGGCGCCACCTGCAGGATTTCCTCGAGCACATCGAGCCCGCTTTCCTGGCTCAGCCGCAGGTCGAGCAAGACCACATCGTAGGGATGAGCCTTCAATTCCGCGAGGGCCAGCGCGCTGTTCGTGGCACTCGACACTTCGTGCTCCATCGACTCCAAGGCCACGGTCAGCGTGCGGCGGATGTTCTTCTCGTCGTCGACGATCAGGATGCGCATTTGCCGCGAAGACAAGCCAAGCCTCTGGGAATTGCCACATTAAAATGTGAAACCAAAACCATCGTGGAGTAGCCACAAAGAGGCACAGAAGACACAAAATGAAGAAGCCGCGGCCTCCTTTTTTGCGCCTTTTGTGCCTCTTGGTGGCCATTCCATCGACGCTCGAAGTTCTTTTGACACCCCGCGGCTCAGCCCCTAGCCTCGCAGGCCCTTTTTATGAAAAAAGTCATCGCCTCCACCGAAGCACCCGCCGCCGTCGGCCCCTATTCGCAAGCCATCGCCCTGGGTAATTTCCTCTTCGCCGCCGGCCAGATCCCGCTGGATCCTTCCACCGGCGAACTCGTCGGCACCGATGTCACGACGCAAACGGAGCGCGTCTGCCAGAACATCGCCGCCGTCCTCAAGGCCAACGGCATGACCTTCGCCAACGTCGTGAAGACCACGGTCTTCCTCACGGATCTCGCGAATTTCGCCGCGATGAACGCCGTCTACTCGCGCTACTTCACCGAACCTTTCCCGGCGCGCTCCACCATCCAGGTCGCCGGCCTTCCCCGCGGTTCGCAAGTCGAGATCGAGATCATCGCCGCTGCTGAATAGTCCATGAAAAGCGCCGAACTTCTCGAACTCTTCCGCTCCACCAACGCTCTGCTCGACGGCCATTTCGTGCTGCGCAGCGGATTGCACTCGCGCCAGTATTTCCAGTGCGCCCTGCTCCTCCAGCACACGCAGATCGCCGCCCGCGTCTGCGCCGCCCTGGCGGACAAATTGCGCGAGATCGAAGCCGAGCGCGTCATCTCGCCGGCGCTCGGCGGGATCATCGTCGGCCACGAAGTCGCTCGCGCCCTCGGCAAGCCGCACATCTTTGTGGAAAAGGAAGAGGGCAAACTCGTCCTGCGCCGCGGTTTCGAGATCAATCCCGGAACGCGTTTCATCGTCGCGGAGGACGTCGTCACCCGCGGCGGTCGTGTGCAAGAGACCATCGATATCGTCAAGGCCCATGGCGGCATCGTTACCGCGGTGGCCGCGGTCGTCGACCGCAGCGGTGGTCTGCTCCCGGATTTCGGTTGCCCGTTCGTCTCGTTGACCCAGCTCAACGTCGAGACCTACGAGCCGAACATGCTCCCGCCCGACCTCGCCGCGATTCCGGTGACCAAGCCGGGCAGCAAGTAAGGTTCACTTCGGCGAGACCTTTACGTAGAGTTCTTTCGGCGCTGTTTCGAAATACTTGAAGAGCGCCGGGCAGAGCCAGCCCTCCATCTCGCGTTCCGGCCAGCGATACCAGTTGCCGCCATACTCCTCGCGGTTCCAGACAAAGTGGGCGGTGAAGCCAGGAAAAGCCTGCGGGGAGAAGATCATTTTGAACCCTTCAGCCGCCGCGGGAATATCTGCGGTCAGGGCATCGATGATGGTATCTGCCCCACTGACGAAAGGTTCCTGGTAGAGATCGACACGCGGATCGTCGAAAACCCACATGCCCTCGAATTTGTAGGGCGCAATGGCGAAGAGTGAATTCATAAGCTGGTTTACGAAAACGGCCCAACGTAACCGGCGTCAAGATGCACCTCGCTCGAAAAGACGCTTCGTTTCCGGATCCGAGAGAAAAGCCAGCGCGAGGCTGGTGGCAAGGAGGCTGCCTACCGCAAAGACGGGCTGACGCCAATCCGCTCCGAGCCATGCCGTGGCGGCCCAAAGGAGATTGATCAAGGACAAAAAGAAAAGAAAGACGCGGGCTATCACCTGGGCCAGGCGCACGCGCAAGAAAAGCAAGAGGCCGGTAAGAGCGATTATCGAAGCGTCCAAAGGCGAACTGGTTTTCATGGAGGACCAGGCCACCAGCGGAAATTGGGCATTTTCCTGCGGCCCGAGCCGCAGCACTTGCACCGCGGCAATGACTCCGCCCACGGTGAAGCACAGCGCGATACAGGTCAGGATCCGTCGTCGGGCTGGCAGCGAGAGGGCACTCATAGGCTGGCCTCAGAAGCTAGCGGCGCGGCATGGAACAGGCGAGACAATCGGAGGGATGCGCTTCGGCGCGTTCCTCAATCTCTGATCCGAATAGAGGCAGAAAGAAGGGGGAACGCGCAGGATCTCGTCCCTCGGGGATTGGCAGACGCGTCTGAACGCGTCCCTCCGCTTCTTAGGCAAAATTTCAAAACCGGCTTCGATTGCTGGCCATTTGACGGAATCGTGCTTGTCTATTCGTCCCTTCCGTAAAACTGCCCTCTTGACCGCTTCGAAAAAACTTCTCGTCGTTGATATTGCCGCATTCGGCTGGAACCTCGTGTCGCATCTGCCCGAGTTCCGGCCGGCCCAGGCCGCGTGGCCCGCGCTCACCTGCACCGCTCAAGCCAGCTTTCGCACCGCGGCCCCGGCCGGACAGCACGGTATCGTGGCCAACGGGCTCTTTTTCAAGGATCTGACCAAGGTGCTCTTCTGGGAGCAAAGCGCCACGCTCTGCGAAGGACCGCGCATCTGGGAAAAATTCCGCGCCCGTGGGAAGAAGGTGGGCATGATGTTCTGGCAACAGAGCATGGGCGAGGAAGTCGACCTCGTCGTAACCCCGGCGCCGATCCACAAGCACAGCGGCGGCATGATCCAGTCCTGCTACACGCAGCCCGTTTCGCTGGAGACTCGGCTGAACGAGATCATCGGACGGCCCTTCAATTTGATGAACTATTGGGGGCCACTCGCGAATTACAAATCGAGCGATTGGATCGTGGACGCTGTCATTACTGTCATGGGCCAGCCCGATCTTGCCCCTGACCTACTGCTCGCCTACATCCCGCACCTCGACTACGATCTGCAGCGGCACGGGCCGAAGAGCGAACAGGCGGAAAAGGCGCTCGATATCCTCCTCGGATATCTCACGCGCTTGAAAGCCGCCTGCAACGACTTTGGCTACGACTGGGTTTTCGTCGGCGACTACGCCATCGAACCGGTGCAGCGCGGCGCCGTGTTCCCGAATCGCGCCTTGCGCGAGGCGGGGCTCTTCCAGGTGCGCGACATTCGCCAGATGGCTTACACGGATTTCTTCACCAGTCCGGCGTTTGCCGTCGTCGACCACCAGGTCGCGCACGTTTACTGCCGCAACGCGGAAACGGTCACCAAGGCGAAGGCCTGTCTCGAAGCGCTCCCCGGCGTGGCCGAAGTGCTCGACCGCCCGGCGCAGGAAGCGCGCGGCATCGGGCATCGGCGCAGCGGCGATCTCGTCGCGGTCGCGGAAGCGGGCGCGTGGTTCGCCTACCCATGGTTTGAGAAAAAAGAGGCGCCGGATTACGCCAGCCACGTGGATATCCACAACAAGCCGGGCTACGACCCGTGCGAACTTTTCTTCGGTTGGCCCCCCGGCAGCGTGAGTTTCGATACGCGAAAAATTCACGGCGCCCACGGCCATGTCGGACCCGGCTTCGAAGTCGCCTGGTCGTCATCGCTCGCCCTCGAGCCCGCGCCGGCCACGTTCCTCGAGATCGCCAGGGCGACGCAACAATGGATGGAGGCCCAGCCATGACCTCCACCCACACCGTCCTGCAGCGCATCGATGTCAGCTGGGAATTTCCCGTAGTCTTCACCCACGCGCTTTTTGACCCGGCGAATCTCGTGCTCGTCGGCGCGATGGACCGCCGTTCCGAACACCGCCGGCATCGCGCCATGGTTTTCGTGGATAGTCAGGTGGCCGAAAATCTGCCGGCGCTCACTCAACAGATCACCGCTTACTTTACCGCGCATCCGGCCAAGCTCGAGCTGGTCGCCCCGCCCTGCCTCGTGCCCGGCGGCGAGGCGATCAAGAACGACTTCCGCCTGGTGGATCAGTTCATGCGCCAGATGCTCGATGCGCATCTCGACCGGCAGGCTTTCGTGATCATCGTGGGCGGCGGCGCCGTGATGGATGCCGTCGGACTGGCTGCCGCGCTCGTGCATCGGGGCCTGCGTCAGATCCGCGTGCCGACCACCGTGCTGGGGCAAAACGACGCCGGCGTCGGCGTGAAGAATGGCGTCAATTTCCTCGGCGGCAAAAATGCCATCGGCACCTTCGCCCCGCCCTTCGCGGTGCTGAATGATTTTGATTTCCTCCTCACCCTGCCCGATCGCGACTGGCTCTGTGGGGTGGCCGAGGCGTTCAAGGTCTCGATCATCCGCGACCGGCAATTTTTCTCCGAACTCGTCGCGGAAGCCGAGAAATACCCGGCCCGCAATTTCGAGGCGATGCAGCGCCTGGTGATTCGTTGCGCCGAGATCCACCTCGAACACATTCGGACCAATGGCGACCCCTTCGAATACGGTCGTGCCCGCCCATTGGACTTCGGTCACTGGTCGGCACACAAGTTGGAACTCATGTCTGGTTTTGCCATCTCGCACGGTCAGGCCGTGGCGACCGGCGTCTTGCTCGATTCCATTTACGCCGAGAAAAAAGGGTGGCTGACGGAGGAGGAACTGGGACAAATCCGCGATGGTTTCCGCCGAAGCGGGTTCCGGCTATGGTTTGAAGAGCTGGATCGGCGTGAAGCCGATGGTCTACGAACGGTTTTCGGCGGTTTACGCGATTTTCAGGAGCATTTAGGGGGAGAATTGACCGTAACCTTCCCTCGCGGGCTGGGCGCGAGGCACGAAGTTCATGAAATCGATCTTGCCTTGATGGAGCTGGCACTGCAGGAACTCGCAGTGCTCGCGCGAGACCGATGATCATCCAACAACGTCCTCCCCTTCATCTAACCTACTGTCTCAACATCCATCCCGGCGAAAGCTGGGCGGAAAATCTCGCCGCATTGCAGGAGAAAACACTGGCCATTCGCCAGGCGGTCGCACCGGGGCAATGGTTCGGCGTAGGTTTGCGTATTGCGCATCAAGCCGCCGAGGAGCTGACCAATAGCGCCGAGTTGCGCGCCCAGGCGCTGGAGTTTTTTTCCGAGAACCAGATTTATCCGTTCACTATCAACGGCTTCCCCTACGGCCGCTTCCACGATGGCCCGGTGAAGGAAAACGTCTATGCGCCCGATTGGCGGACGCCCGAGCGGTTGCACTACACGCTGCAACTCGCCGATCTGCTGTCCGGTTGGTTGCCCGAAGGAATCGACGGCAGCATCAGCACCGTGCCGTGCTCGTTCAAGCCGTGGATTAATGGCAACGGCGATGTGCAGACGCTCGTGGATAATCTCGCCTCCGTGGTGGCTTACCTCGCGGCGTTGCGCGAGGACACCGGACGCGATATCCACCTCGGCCTCGAACCCGAACCGGACTGCTATCTCGAGACCACGGCGGAGACGATCTCGTTTTTCAAGGACGTCCTCTTCACCGCGGGCACCCAGGAAGTCGCGCGTATCTTGAAGTGCTATCGGTCGGATGCCGAATCGATGATGCGCCAGCATCTCGGCGTGTGCTTCGATACGTGCCATGTCGCGCTGCAAGGAGAAGACCTGACGGAATCGCTGCGCGCTTACAAGGCGGAGGGCATTCGCATTTCCAAGGTCCAGCTCAGCGCGGCGCTGCGGGCGCAATCCAACGCCGAGAGCTGGGAAGCTCTGCGTTCGTTCTGCGAGCCGGTTTACCTGCATCAGGTAAAAGGCCGGGCGGCGTCAGGGGCGCTCTTTTCCTGGTACGATCTGCCCACCGCGCTGGAGGAATTGCCCGGCTTCCCGGACGTGCAGGAATTGCGAGTCCATTTCCACGTGCCGCTGTTCTTCAATGGCGCGGGGCCGCTGCAGTCGACAGTCAATACGCTCACTCCGGATTTCTTCAACGAGTTGCACCGGGGCATTACCTCGCATCTCGAGATCGAGACCTACACGTTCGACGTGTTGCCGCCGGAAGTGCATCCGGGGGATGTGGTGAAGAGCGTGGCCCGCGAATACGCGTGGGCGATGGAGCATCTGGAATAAACGGGATACGCTCCCGCTCTTATTCTGAAAAGTGGGAACGCGCAGGAGCGCCTTCCCTCCGGCTACTTCCCGACTCCGAGCAACAGGAAGACCTGGGCCAGCACGTAGCCGAGCAGCCCGGTAATCGGAATCGTCAGCACCCATGCCCAGACGATGCGGTGCACGAGCCCCCACTTCACGGCGCTGAAGCGTTTCATCGCACCGACCCCCATGATCGAGGTCGAGATCACGTGGGTGGTCGAGAGTGGAATGCCGAAGTGCGACGCAGTGAAAATGATCGCGCCCGCCGTCGTCTCCGCGGCAAAGCCGTGGACCGGTTGCAGCCGCACCATCTTGTGTCCCATCGTGCGAATGATGCGCCACCCGCCGGCCGCAGTTCCCGAGGCCATGGTGAGCGCGCAAACGATTTTCACCCAGGCGCCGATCTTGAACTCCGGCGTGTGCAGAAAGCCCAACCAGGCGGGCAGATGATCGAATGCCCCGGAGGTCGTGCCGGTAAACAGCGCCAGCGCGATGATGCCCATGGTCTTTTGCGCATCGTTCGTCCCGTGGCTGAGGCCCATCCAAGCCGCGCTCACGACCTGCAACTTACCAAAAACGCCATTCACCGTGCGCGGGCGCCAGTTCAGGACACAGGCCGTGATGATGGCCATGAGCAGGAAGCCGATGACGAAGCCGAAGAACGGCGACAGGATCATCGGCTTGATCACCTTCGGCCAAAGGCCGTCCGCACCCTTCACGGTCAGGCGATCCCAAATGAGCACGCTCCAATTGCCGCCGCTGGTCGCCAGCGCCGCTCCGCACAGGCCGCCGATAAGAGCGTGACTGGAACTGGAAGGCAGGCCGATCCACCACGTGAGAAGGTTCCAGAGAATGGCGCCGACCAGTGCGGCGAGGATGGTCATCATCGTCACGACATGCGTGTCCACCTGCCCCTGGCCGATCGTCTTGGCGACGGCCTCCCCGAGAAAGGCGCCGATGAGATTGGCCACCGTGGCCAGGAGGATGGCCTGGCGCGGAGTCAGGACCTTGGTGGAGACCACGGTCGCGATGGCATTCGCGGTATCGTGAAAGCCATTGATGTATTCGAAAGCCAGCGCGGCCAGCAGAACGACAAGAAAGAGCAGCATCGGGAAGAAAAAATCCGGGCCT
>Ga0207667_10011804_pt1 | contig 10120 bp, 2 predicted proteins | sample KBSCornC52_FD_184301 | JGI IMG/M metagenome (GOLD analysis project Ga0207667, IMG submission 184301) | Corn rhizosphere microbial communities from Kellogg Biological Station, Michigan, USA - KBS Corn C5-2 (SPAdes) (version 2) | ecosystem: Host-associated > Plants > Roots > Rhizosphere > Soil ...
ACAGTTCTGTGAAGGATTAACCGTAGTGGTATCAAAGAAGGGATTTAATAAATGCCCCAGGATATTACCCGGGTTAAAGGTCTTGTTGCAGGTATCCGCTCCCACGATCAGTTCCAACTTCCCATTGTTTAACCCACAACCCGGCTGGGTTACTTTTACGGTGGCTACTCCCGGGCAGCAGTTGATCTGTGCGGTATCTACTGTATAAGTAGCCACTGCCGTACAGTTATTCGCATCCGTTACTTTTACCTGGTGAGTGCCCACACAGAGGCTCGTGAACGGTGGTGTTTTGGTATAATTATCTATTTTATACGTGTAGGGTGCCGTGCCTCCGCTTGCTGATGCATTAATGGCTCCGTTGCAGGAAGGCCTGGCAGCAGGGGTAGTACTTATCAGGCTCAAGCTTAGAGGGGCCGCAGGTTGTCCCAATACAATGGTATCGTATTTTGTACAGTTTCCGCAACCAATAGTAGCAATGTACGTTCCGGCAGCTAAATTATTGATCACCGCCCCCGTTTGGGTAGTGCCTGTCCAGGTGATGGTGCAGGCACTGTTGTTACCGTTACCGCCTCCGCTGCCACAACCCGAAGGTAAATGCAACCAATCGTAATTAATACCGAATGCGCCCGAACCTATATTAAGGTCAGCACAGTTAAATACCTTGCCGGCATTGTTGGTTAATGCCGAATGAAGCCATGAAGAGCCTTGTAAATTAAAGAAAAAACCGTCCACTGCAACGGGTTGATAACAGGATATATTTCCTGTGTGATTGATGATCTTACAGGTGGGTGGTATGGTTAAGGGACAGTTGACCGATAACGAACCGGTAACAAAGATGGTACCTCCGCCGGTAAGTGTAACTCCGTTTACCCACGCCGAACCACAGATGATAAGTGTTCCCCCGTTTACAGTAATAGAACCATAAAAGGAACCGCCGAGGCGTTTTACTTGTCCCGCACCTACGGTAATGCTGTTACCCCAGGCGAAGATAGGATCACCCTCGGTACAGGAATAAATGTGTCCCGGACAATTTAAACAGGTGTCGGTATTGCCGGTAAATCCTTTCAAACGGATGCTTCCGTTATTTTGCCCATAACAAGGTTGATTGGCCTCTACCGTATAGGAAACCGATGAACAGGGCTGCACAGTGTAAGTAGTTGTACTGCTGCACCCGTTATTATCGGTTACTACTACCGTATGTGTACCGGCACAAATGTTAACCGGTGCCGGTATAGCACAAGTGTAGGTATTAGGGCCCTTCCATAAACAGGTGTAAGATGATAAACCACCCAATAATGTAAGGAGGGCCTGGCCGTTAAATGCGTAAACCGATGATGGTGGTTGTACGGTGCTTATGGTGAATGTTGGTGAAGAAATAACTGTAATAGTAATGGTTCTGGAAGAAGACACCCCTGCTGTTGTTCCGGTAACAGTATAAGTAGCTGTTGCAGGAGGACTGACCGCAATGATGGCCGTAGTTGCCCCTGTAGACCACAGATAGGTGGCTTCACCTGAAGCGGTCAATGTAGCGGTTTGTCCCAAACAGAGCGTAGTTGTACTGGCACTTATGGCCAGTGATGATGAGCCACTTGTCCAGCTGATCAGCACTTTACCATCGGCTCCCGTTCCTCCTGTTCCTAAATATCCTTCACTACCACCGGCACCACCGCCACCGGGCAGGATGCCTGCGTTTCCGATATTAAAGGCTGCACCACCAATTCCACCGTTACCGCCACCAGAGGGAGCTGTCCCCCCCGGATTCGTTCCTGAAATTGCTGTTGGAGCATTGCCGCCGTTGGCTCCTGTGCCTGCTGAGGCACCACCGCCACCACCGGCTCCCGCGGCGTTATCCACTCCCGCAGCGCCGTTACCTCCTGAATATTTTGTTGTTCCTATACCTGCTGCTGCTGAACCACCGGCACCTCCTGCACCTGGAGTAGTTCCTGATTGTTTAAATCCTTTGCTGCCCCCTTTAGCCAGTAGCGTAGTGTTATTAATAAACCAACTGTCGCCTCCGTTAGTTCCGTCAGTAGTCGGGAAGAAAATTCCCACCGCACCCCCTGCTCCCACAGTTAACTGGTAAACACTACCGGGTGTTACGGCAAGTGTTGACCTGCTGTAAGCACCGCCGCCGCCGCCGCCACCACCGTCTTCACTGGCTCCGTTTCCGCCACCGCCACCGCCTGCACCCCAAACTTCAGCCATTACCGATGTAACACCGGAGGGTACCGTATAGCTATAAACACCGGTAGCCGTATATGAAAGGCTGGTAGCAGCATTAATGTTAATGCTCCTGTTTGCCACTACCGACGGGCATATTCCCGAACCTGTAGTTAACGCCAGTACGGCTACTCCTGAATAATTAGCTGCCGGGGTATACTCTACCGTTTGAGGGCTGCCTGTTTGTGAAGTGCTGCTCAGGGAGCCGCCTCCCGAAACAATGCTCCAGGCTCCCGTGGTGGCCCCGCCTCCTACACTCGCACCGGTAAGTGCAATGGCAAAAGGGTTTGCTGATAGCAGGGCCTGGTCTGGGCCTCCCGCTGTTACGGTGGATGGTGAATTGATCGTTATTGTTTTGGCGGTTCCAACACTGGTACAACCGCTGCTGCTGTTTTTTACGCTTACTACATAGTTATATGTGCCTGCCGCTGCTCCGGCTGGTACAACCAAAGCTATAGCGCCCGCAGGCAATGTAGCATTGCTTACATCGGTAAAACCTGCCGCCTCTGCCGCAGCATCATAATTAATACTGTATTGGTTAGGGCTGTTGGTAACAGCACTGTATGTTAAATTTGCCGATGTGCTTCCTGCACATACGGTAGGGTTATTTCCCAGTGTGATGGTCGGAGAAGTGCTGATGGTGACCGTTATGCTGGACGAGCTGGCCGACCAGCAAAGGCCGGTATTGTTCTGCGCCCTTAAGTAATAGGTGCCGCTTGCTGTGGCTGTATAACTCGTTGCTGCATTAAGCGCCGTACTGGTGCCCGCATTGTTTGTTCCCTGCCAGTACCAGGTAACCCCCGATAGCGGAGTGCCTGATTTGCTTATAGTAACACCCGGTGAAGCACACTGGGGTGAATTGGAAGTAGGGGTAGCCGGTGTGGCAGGAACTACACACACAGGAGTGACTGTACCGTTAAGGGTGACATTGTCCATTGCATAGTGCGTTAACGTACTATTGGCTGCTATGATGTAAAAACGAAAGGTGACTGCTACCGAATAACTGGATGAAAGCGTGACCGTTGGTGTTTGAGCAGTGGTGGTCACCGTGCCCGTAGCGATATTGGATACATAATTATCTGCACTCGAACGAAGCACCCAGGTGGTTGGGCTGCCGTTAAAGCTTACCGAATGTGTAAAGGACATGCCGGCCAAATTCACTATGTAACCCGATAAAGGGGTAATGGTAAACTGGTTATACTGAGTGGTATTGATGGTAGGATTGGTGTTCCACCAATACTGGTCATAGGTATTGGCTACCGATCCGCAGTATGGCCCAAAGGATCCTACTGTTGTAAAGGCGCTCATGGATGCGTTAGAAGGTTGGGCGGTAACACTATTAGACGTGCAGCCATTGGCCCCGGTAAAGGTATACTGGCCCAGAGTTTGGGCCGTACTTTTTCCGGCAGTAAACGCAACGAACAGAGCGCATAAAACAATCGCGGCAAGTTGCTTAAATCGGTTGGTACAAGCACTTGAAAAGGCTTGAAGGAGAATGAATGAATTCCTGGTAGTCATTTTTTTTGTTTTTATAAAACCGGTAAGGTTATTTCTTCTATTCATAGCTAACAATATCTGTCAATTTATTCTACTGGTGCTTGTGGATTCTCACACACTGTCGGTTTCAACGAAGGGGTCTGTATTGTGAGAGGAACATACACGTTATCGCTTGGTTTGGTACCTGAACTGATCAGGCCATCCACATAAAATTTAGTAGCATCTCCTGAGAAGGGGCGTACTCGTGAAAATTCCAGTATCTGATTGTAGGCCCCGCTTTGCAAGCCGCTCAGCTCAATTACGATTTGCCGGGTAACGTTATCTTCCATTTTATAGGTGAGTGTTCCTTGCAGCACATTACCTACCACGATGGAGTTCCAGGCAGGGTGGTAGGTGGTTAACAAGCTGTCGCTGGCATAACCTCCATAAACTAAATCGTTGTCTTTTTTGATCAATGCACGGACAGCATCCAGGTAATAATCATCGTGTATGTCCGAAACACCCAGTAGGGGCGTATTTGTTCCATTTGTAAAGAGTTCACTGTTCTTATCAGCGTTGCTTGTGGCAAGCATACTGATAAAATTGCTCACCCTGCGGCTGTCGTCAGTGACCATACAACGTGGTGTGATGGTACAGGTATCCAAGCGCAGGTCGAAACGACCGTAAATAGTAAAATTAACTTTAGTTTTTAGCGCAGCATCGTAATACGCTGCTTCAAAGCTGATGATCTTGCCTGCATCAGGGCCTGTTACCGATTTGTTCACACTCATGCAACAGATCTTGCTCAGGGTATTGAACTGTACGTAGGCAGGAAAGGTATTCGGCGGAATGGTGAGTGTTAAACTGGCAATGATAGCACCCGTGCCGGAAACAAACGTGCCGCTGAGCACTTTGCTGTGATCGGTCGTATTGGTGGTAACCGTTGATCTCCAAAAAATGTCCGGGTTATTGGTATTGAGGTTGACCAGCCTGCGGAACAATTCCTGGCCTAATTGAACGGTATCATTCGGGCAGGTGATATGAACCGAAGAAGTGTGCTCCAGATCTGCGTTATCCTTAAGATCCATCACCAGGCTTTCCACATCGCTTGCCAGCGGACACAGCCCGCAGGATTCAAATTTATAACGCTCCGCTTCCAGTACCGTTTGATTCATCGCCTCCACAATTGCCGTATCGCAAGGAATAGGAACAATGATCGTATCGATCGATCCTTCCACGGCTACACTATCCTGGTAAATTTGCTCACAATTGAGCGGCATTTGCCCGGCCGATGAACCGGAAGGGGCACTGACAAAAAAACGTTTGGATTTGTCCTTAAACAAACCGGCTCTTCCCGAAGAACATACCTGCCTGGAATCAATATAAGCGGGTAAAAATGTGGGAACAGTTATGGTAACATCGTGGCATAACCATGAAAAATCAGCAGGGCTGCTCCAGGCGGTATGGCACTCATGCGGGGTAATGGTAGTTGAGCCCAGATCCATTTCATCACGGAAATAAGCAGCATCAGGGCTGGTATAAAAGGCAGCATCACCGATGCATCCGTTATAATAAAAGTTGTTTACCGCCTTTTTCGTTGCGGCTTGTTTTATCAATTGTTCTTTTTCTGAAATGTACATTCCCTTATAAAGGTTCCACTCGGCATCTGTATTGATGATCCCATCGCTACAACCCACACCTGAAAGGCCACAATAGGAATCCTGGTTGCCTCTTGGACAATTAGCTCCTATGGTTGCCATCTGCGCCATGCTGTTTCCCTGCTTGTATTGGTTATTGCGCATTTTTAGGTATTTGTAATTCCTTGTATTGCTTTGCAGGAAAGGATCCATTGAAGAAGCTTTTGTAGCGCGGATGATCTCAGGCAGGTCATTATTGTCAAGGAATAATTTACTCTTTGCTTCCGTATAGTTGTCCGTATTGGAAAGGGCATAATCAAAATCGTTGCTGGCCCTGTAATTGTCAGAACAATCGATCAGGTAACCGTATTCAGGATGGTAAGGCAGAAGGTAATTGGCAAATTGCACTTGCCAGTATTTTTCAAAATCGGCCACGTTTAATAAAAAACGGATAGGTACTTTGTATAACTGCGTTGATTTATCTACTAATGTTATTTGTGTAGTATCGGTAATTGAGGGGTTGAATGCGGATGATGTCCCTACCCGGTAGATATAGGCATAGACAATGGCTCCGTTCACATCTTTGTAATCGGTAATGGAATAAGTGGCATTACCAAGCCCGTTGTCGGCAAGGATCACCTGGTTGGTACTGTTATCGGCAGAAAAATCAGGATCGTTGATCTGCAAAGGTTGTCTCCATGATACCACATTTACCGGTAATAAAGGTAAAAGAGGAACTCCATGATACAATGGCAGGGGCAGGGAGTTGCCCGGGTTAAAGATGGACAAAGGGAACGGCGAAGGATCCACCACATCGTCGTCGGTATTTCCCGCATCGAACATCCCGTCTTTCTGGTTAAAGGTAACTCCTGCATCCTGTATGACCGGCTGATTATTACTGTCAAACTGTGGCTGGGACTGATTCATGTTTAATTTGGACTTGCGAAGTTCTCCGTATTGCCCGCCCGGGCTCATATCCCCCAGCATAGAGTAGATATAGGTAGTACAGCCTACTTCTTTGTCGCATATCTCATCGCATAAGGTTAACAGGTTGGCACGTTCTTCATCACTGAAAGAGCTGTCGTTTAACATTTTTTGTTGTTCCACCTTGCATTTTTCACAGGTAAGGTCACATCCTATCAGATCCAGTTTTGCTTTCTCTTCATTAATGAAGTCATTACTGTCCTTAAGACAGTTATTGGGACTATCCAAATAATCCTCCCAGTATTGTTCCAGTTTGGGTTGGTTGATGGAGAGTTGTTTGGTCAGGGTATATTCTCCCTGTTTTAAAGGCACCTCGTGTTTTGCAACAGTCATTGTTTGACTTGCCCCGATGTTGCCGGCAGCAGTGCTTTGCTGCTGCACAAATACCACACTTCCGCAACCGTCTATGAGTTGTATGCTTAAATCTACAACACCGTCCAATGATAAATGAAAAGGGGCTGTGGAATTAATACAGGACAGATCATAAGACTGTAAGATGGCACTATAATCAAAGCTGTATTTGTTATCCGATGGAACGCTAAAAGTGGATAAATAATTTTTACTCAGGCCATCCTTACTGATAGGGTTAGCACTGCTGTTAGCCCCCAACAGATCGCTGTTTATCTCCTTGGTAGCTGCTCCATCCAGCGGATTCAGGTTGTTAGGTGGAGTACCCACAAGGGTAGTGGCCACCACCTTATCACCCAAATTTTTGTAGGTAACGCTTACCTGCCCGTTAGGGTCAACGGTCAAATCTTTTTTGTAATGTACATTGTATCCCACCTGGCTGCCGAAAAGCCGTGTCAACTCTTCCTGCTGCGGGGTACCGTATAAATATTTTGTTTCATGCCCGGTGTTTAACTGAAGTGCATCACCAACACCTGATTGGGCCGCAATCTTTCCTGTATTATCCCCTTTATATTTGGTTTGGGTATAGGGCTTTTTATTGGCATTGGGAACATTGTCACGGTTGATCATTTCACTGCCGGTATTATTGGTAGCGGAACCTGTAAAATTATTTTGAGGAGAATAATAGTTGGAAGCTCCGCTGCCTGTTGATAATACTGGAGAGATGGCCACACATCCACTACCCTGGCTCATCACACTGTAATCTTCTTTTCTTAATTGTGTCTGCCCTTCTATTAAATTAAAATTAGGATAGTAGGTCAATGAGTTGGAAGTTACCGGAACCGGGAGCACCTGTATAACGGGCTTACCGTTGTAATCATAAAATGTTTCTCCTACTACTGACCGCTCATCGGTATTGATACGGGTAAGGGCCTGGCGGTTGCGCATACTACCATCGTGGTATGCCAATACTGCTTTGTGTTTACCTTCTTCGGCAAAGGTAAGGGACGATTGCCAGTTGAGGTTTTTTTCCATGCCCTGGTATAAATAAATGTTGGGGGAGGGAAATTCACTCACTCTTCCATAAAAACCATCAGGTGCTGTCCATTCTGTGAGGTTGTTGACCACCACTCCGTTTGCCAAACGTTTTCCACTGGCTCTTAAGCGGTAAAGAATATACCCTCTTTCATACATTAATGGTATTTCATAGGAATTACCCTTTACATCTACCCTTGAACTGTTATTACGAAATAAAAAACGATCCACTTCTATTGCATCCGGCAGCAAGGTGTCTTTACGGATAGCTCCCTGATCGGAAACGTAGGTCCATTCCAATTCATAACCTTCAGCCCCTGTAAGAGGGGCCCACATTACTTTTAAATTACCTGCACTCGTAAGGGTGGCTTGGTGTGTAAGGTTAGCAGCAGTGATGGCATGAAAATCTAAAAAATCAAAACTTTCAGTAGATACACTTGCCTCCAGGCTTATGGCTACAGCCCCCCATGAAGAGGGAATAGCTACACTTGTTATGGTTGCCTTGATGTATTCTGCTCCCTGGGCTTTGTAATAAGCTCCATCGATCACTTTTGCTCCATCGGCCTGTAAGGTCAACGTTTGTGTAACGCTATACTGGATATAACCTCCGCCACCTGCTTGTTCTACTTTATAATCGATCTTTACTGTAACCGATGCACTGCCTGTAAGTGCGGTTTTGTATAGATCAGGTGCCGAAAGTTTGATGAGCCCATAAGCACTCTGGGTATAATACGTCCGGGAGGTAATGGGAGTAACCAAAGAGGAAGCATACCTGCTGCCTGAGACATCAATAAAGCTGCCATTGGACGAGGCCGTAACGGGCAGCGTGTTTGTTTGAATATCATTACCTGCACTGATTGCTCCCGAAAACAGGAGTAAAACAGGTAGTATCATCTTTTTAATCATAAATGGCTTCATTCATCAAAAATTTAAATCATTTAAAATCTACGTTCATTTTTCCTTGTTCAGGTATAAATACCTGGTAACTACTATATGCTGCAATAGGCTGGTAGCGGTCGTTTTTCTTTTCTACAAAACATCTAAGCTCCAGTTCATCTTTTTTGTCTTTCCATTTTAAGTCCCACAGGTTATATACAGCAGAAAGGCTGTAATAGGGCTGATCATTGTCCTGGCTGAACTCGGCATAGACACCCGAAGGCAAGCCTGTTTTGGAAGAAAATTTCAATTGAATACGTTTATAGATAAAGTCAGAAGTATAGGTAAGGGTATAGATCAACTCTTCTTTTTCTTTTACAAAACTGATCGTTTTCGCGCTGTCTGTTAATGCTGCCAACTCTTCAAACAAGGTTTGGTCATCTGTAGTAACAGCGCTGTCTTCCTGCATAGCAATCACGCGGTTAATATGGTCTACCTTTAACATCATTTTATCTTTACGCAAGAGCGTTTGTGCACTTCCCATCACCATTTTGAAAGCCTGCTCCGATTTTTTATATAGGCTGATGTCCATTGTATCCGTTTCTCCACCGGTGCCTTTAATGACCAGCGTGTACTCCATATGCAGGCCATCAGAAGAATGAATAACTGTATTAAGCTTGTCATTCAACTTTTTTAAATCTTCTTTTTGGGCAGAAGAAGTAAAGGCAATAAATAATACAATAGGTAATAAAATCGCTTTCATTTTTATAACTTATTTATTGATCTTACTTTGATTGTTCCTTGTTTCTTTAATGGTCATCACCCCGCGCTCTGTTTCTTTTTTTACGCGTACCAAAATTCCTTCATCATCATATTCATAACGGGTGGAATAATTGTTTTCATCTAAGATCACTTCCACTTTTTGTGTGGAAGGGTTATAAACAAAGGATTTCATATTGCTGCGGAAGGGGTGGATGCGTATATCATCAAAAAATACGGTGTTGGCAGAACCGTCATTGACCAGCGATACCTGAATGTTGGCAGCAGTAGAGGGAACTACAAACGAAGCCTCTATGCGTTGCCAGCCCTCAACGATAGGCCCTGTCGGCCTCATAATGGGAAGCACCACACTTGCAGCATTAAATGTGATCTGTACACCACTGTGCAGATACGTATCGGGGTATTTATCCGTATAGGTTTCTCTTACCCATGCCGAAAGTAAATACTCCTGTCCGGGCAGTGGTGAAAATTCAGGAACACATTCGGCGCAAGGGGGTGGTGGCGGAAGAGGGGTTCCAACAGTAATGGTTGCTAAATTATCTTCATTGGGAAGGAATTTGGCACCATCTGTTTTTTTAGCCGTAGCAACAAATGAACTAACTCCTTTTTGACCATCCGGTAAGGAGGCCGACAGATGGGCGCTGACCTTGATGTCCAGCTTAGCAAAGGCGGGCAGGGAAAAACCGTTGATCGTTTTTATTTCTATTGCAAATGGCTGATTGCCCGATGGACAAGAGGCCGACCACGCACCGGCATTACAAGCG
>Ga0207667_10011805_pt1 | contig 10120 bp, 9 predicted proteins | sample KBSCornC52_FD_184301 | JGI IMG/M metagenome (GOLD analysis project Ga0207667, IMG submission 184301) | Corn rhizosphere microbial communities from Kellogg Biological Station, Michigan, USA - KBS Corn C5-2 (SPAdes) (version 2) | ecosystem: Host-associated > Plants > Roots > Rhizosphere > Soil ...
CACCACGCAATACCCCAGCCTGAACAGCCACTCGGTGAAATGCCATGAGGATTCATACGACCAGGCGCTCGCGATCGCGCCGGCAATGATCAGCAAGTCGACCGTGAGCAGATGCCGGTGCCGGGTGTCATGACGCTTTTTCCGATACAGCCCCCAGAGCTCCACGGCAATCAGCAAGGCGACGGCTACATAAAGCCATCGTCCGGTATCGCGATAAGGCGACACATCGTTATTGAGGACCATGTAAAACGCAGGGATGCTCAACAGCAAGGCGAACAGCAACAATGGCCTGGAGGACTGGGCAGAATGTGTTTCGGATTTCGACACGAGTACCTCGCTGGGGACGGCACGACAATGGATGTCATCACTATGACGCTTCGCGGTGCAAGCAGCGTTGCGCTAGCTCAAACCGATGTGCTTTTTTCTTGTCGGCTTTCCAATACCCGACGCCAGGAAATCTTCACCCGACAGGCGATGCGGGACAGCACCACGGAAAACCGGCGCCATGCAATGCATTAACGCCGTGTCGAAGCAGGTTTGCACGGCTATCGCCGGCATTTCCCCGCACTTCCCCCTACAATGCGTGTCTCCAACCCAATCCCGTTAAGATAACGGCATGTTTTTGGCCCTCTTCCCTCAATTCACCGTGAATCATTCCACTATCCCGGCGTTTCCCGCCACAGATCATCCCCAGGCGTCGCTAGACCACCTGGTCATCAACACCCACTACGACATCGACGCCGCCCAGGCGCTGTTCGAAGGACTGGGTTTCACCGTCACGCCGCGCGGCTATCACACGCTCGGTTCGGTCAATCATCTTGTGGTCCTTCCCGGCGGCTACCTGGAACTGATCGGCCAGCCCCGCGACAGCGAAACGGTTCGCCAGGAAATCCTCGACAGTCCGGTCGGCATCGACGGTCTGGTCTATGCCGTCGATGACATCCAGGATTGTCATGACCGCTGGCTTGCGATGGGCCTGGATGCGCAACCGGTCCAGCATTTTTCGCGACCGGTGCAAGTTGCGGACAAGGCGGTTGATGCGCGCTTTTCCACCGTTCGCCTGCTGCCTGGCCAATTTTCCGCCGGTCGTGTCTACGCATGCCGTCATCTGACGCCGGAGCTGGTATGGCGTCCGGAATGGATGGCGCATGCCAATGGCGTGCGCGGTATTTCCAGCATGCTGGTGGTCGACAAGGATCCTGCGCAGGCGGCAGCAAGCTATGGCCGTCTGGGCCGTTGGGGTACAGACTTTGCGCTGGAATTCATTGATGCAGACGGGTTGCGGGGGTTCTTTGGAGAACTCGCTGCGTATATGCCGCAACGTGAGGCGTTCTTTGCTTCGATTCGTTTCCGTGGTGGCGATCGCGGTCTTATTTCAGGCCGGGCGCGTGCGCTTGATTTGCCTGTGTGGGAAGATGCGGACACGCTGATGGTGGCATTGCCGGCGTTTCAAACCTTGCTGGAATTTGCCGGCTGACGGCAGATTCAAAAAAGGCCCCGAATCCGGGGCCTTTGCGTAACGAGATAAACATCCAGCTTCAGCTCGCTGCAACATCATCCTTCTTCAGCGCCTCAGCCAACTTGGACTTGATGCCCAGGTTCTGGGCGTTGTCGTCTTCATCCTTGCGTTTCTCAACCGTGACCGCGTGCGTGACCTGGTATTTGGTATATGCGGCCAGCAAGTCCGCGCGAAAATCCTTGGTGTCCTTGACCGGTTGCCAGCCCTTGGATCCCATCTCATCGACACCGATGTTGGCGCCGTTGAAGCTGAGGCTGTAGGTATCGTTCTTTTCTTCGTCCATGAAATCAAGGGCGAAAGCTTCCATGCCGGGGCTGGCGGATTTGCCGAGGAAGTCGCGCACCACGTCCTTCAGTGCATTTTTACGCGCCATGTCCTGCTGACCGATCATGCCGTTGAGCGTGGTCTCCAGCGCAGGATTGGCCTGCAGCATGGCCTGGAATTTGGCGTTGCGATTGTCGCCGGACAGCTCAAGGCCGTTGGCGCCGGTGGTGATGCGCAGGGCCGGCGGCACCGAGATGCCGAACTGGGACAGCGCGGCGCTCAGGGCGGCAACGGCGGCAGCGTCCGGGCTTGGAGCGACGGCCTGGGCTTCTGCAGCCTTTGCTTGTGCGCTCAACAAGATGCCGCTGAATGGCGCGTTGGTGATGGTTGGGGACAGTGCTTTGGCTTTGACGAACGAGGACAGGTCGTCCTGACTGGCTACTCTTAACATTTTCTCTCCCGCTGGATGGCTGCCGATATTGATTATTGTGTGACGGTCGCGGCAAGTATAACGAAAAAATGCATTTCCGTTGCTGCGCAGAACAGGCGAAATATCAGGTCTGCGGATCCTCAACCAGCAGGAAGTTGGTTCCCGGCGCAGCCAGCGTTTGCGCATCTCCCTCGCTTTCATCCTTGAGATCGACGCCAGTCAGCCGGCGCCGGTGCGCTTCCGTCAGCAGGTAGTCGAGCTTGCCGGCGGCTTCGTCATAGCGCATGCCTTCGGGCCGGACGTTGGAGATGCAATTGCGCTCGGCGTCAGTCATGCCCACGCGCGGCATCCAGCTCAGGTACAAGCCCATGCTGTCGGGCGAACTGAGGCCGGGCCGTTCGCCGATCATGACCACCACCAGCCGGGTCCGCAACAGGCTGCCGATCTCGTCACCGATGGCGACGCGACCCTGGCGCACGATGGTCGGTGGCGCTTGCGTCCAGTTGCGCGAAGCGATGCGTTGCTGCACTGCTTGCAGAAACGGCACGGCATTTCTGGCGATGGCCAGCGAGGACAAGCCGTCCGCGATCACGAAGGCAAGATCGTAAATCCGCTCTTCCGGCGCTTGCGAAGTACCCGCAGCGCTGCTCAGCACCGCACGCGATGCGTCGCTGAGACGACGGCCGAGATCAGGGCGCTGCAAATAAGTCAGGCGATCCACGGCGGCGCTGTCGAGCACCTGGCACGCATCGGCGCCAGGGATGCCCGCCTGCTGCAACTCGCCACGCAGGGTCTCCGTATCCAGCGCCAGGTGCACGGCGTCGCGCGCCTGCGCGTGCGCCAGCTGGAAGGCCAGTTGCGGCGCGGTCGGCAAGCTGACGCCGGCGCGTCCCAAGGCAATGCGGGCGGCCGTGAACTGCCGCAGCGCTTGCCACGGATTGTCGATGACGGGGGATTTGTTGTCGGGCATCGCCGGGGCTCCTGCGCCTTACGACAGACGCCGCAAGGCGTCGCGAAAGGTTGGCGGCACGCCGTCGTTGAGACGGAAATGCGGCTCGCTGCTGAAGATCTGCATGCGCTGCAACCATGCCTCGAACTCCGGCGCCGGCGCCAGGCCGAGCACGCGTCTCACATACAAGGCGTCGTGGAATGAGGTGGTCTGGTAGTTGAGCATGATGTCGTCGGAGCCGGGAATGCCCATGACGAAGCTGCAGCCTGCCGTCGCCAGGAGCGTCAACAGGTTGTCCATGTCGTTCTGGTCGGCTTCGGCGTGGTTGGTGTAGCAGACGTCGCACCCCATCGGCAGGCCGAGCAGCTTGGCGCAGAAATGATCTTCCAGTCCGGCGCGGATGATCTGCTTGCCGTCGTAGAGGTATTCGGGGCCGATGAAGCCGACCACGGTGTTGACCAGCAGCGGCTTGAACTTGCGCGCCACCGCGTAGGCGCGCGCTTCGCAGGTCTGCTGGTCCATGCCGTGGTGGGCGCCGGCCGACAGTGCGCTGCCCTGCCCGGTTTCAAAATACATGACGTTGTCGCCAACCGTGCCGCGCCCCAGCGACAACGCCGCATCGCGCGCTTCCGCCAGCAAGGCCAGGTCGATGCCGAAGCTGCGGTTGGCGGCCTCGGTACCGGCGATCGATTGGAACACCAGGTCGACCGGCGCTCCGCGTTCAATGGCGGCAATCGTGTTGGTCACGTGGGTCAGCACGCAGGACTGCGTCGGGATCTCGTAACGCGCAATGATGTCGGCCATCATCGTGACCAGATTGACCACTTGCGGCACGTTGTCGGTGGCCGGATTGATGCCGAAGACGGCGTCGCCGCTGCCGTACAGCAGGCCATCCAGCAGGCTCGCTGCGATGCCGGTGGCGTCGTCGGTCGGATGGTTGGGCTGCAGGCGCGTCGACAGCCGTCCGGCCAGGCCGATGGTGTTGCGGAAGGCAGTGACGACGCGACACTTCTTCGCCACCAGAATCAGATCCTGGTTGCGCATGATCTTGCTCACCGCTGCGGCCATCTCCGGCGTGATGCCGGGGGCCACTGCGCTGAGGGTCGCGCTGTCGACGTCGTCGCCAAGCAGCCAGTTGCGGAAATCGCCTACCGTGAGATGACTGATCTCGGCGAATGCGGCGGCATCGTGCTCGTCGATGATCAGGCGCGTCACCTCGTCGGTCTCATAGGGTACCAGCGCTTCATTGAGGAAAATGCGCAGCGGCAGTTCCGCCAGGGCCATCTGCGCCACCGCGCGCTGCTCCGCGCTGGCGGCGCCGACGCCCGCCAGCATGTCGCCGGAACGCAGCGGCGTCGCCTTGGCCATCAGGTCCCGCAGATCGCGGAACTGATGCGTGATGGCGCCGACGGTGTGGCTAAACTGATAGGACGGCACGTTTCCTTTTCCTCAGATGATCCCGACCAGATGCGGCCAGGTGCGGTCAGGCGGTCAAACGATCAAACTGTCAGCAGCGGCGTCGTTTTGCCGTACTTGATGCTGGTTTCCACCGGCAGCCAGTTGCCGGTCGACTCTTGCCGGCCTTGCAACAGGAAGCGCGGCTGGCCGGCGGTGATCTGCGTTGCCGCCAGTTTCGACAACTCGCCGATCTTGCCGTTCTTCATGCGGTTGACGATCAGGCCGTAGCGCGTATCGGCGAAGTCCCTGAGCATATCGTAATCGCCATCGCTGTCGCCCGCCACGAAAATCGGCCCGTAGCCTTTGGACGCGACCAGTTCGCTCTTGATCGCCACCGTCTTACCCGGGCCCCAGGTCAACGGCCAGTTTTTCAGGTAGGCGTTCTTGTAGGTGCTGCCGTCGCGTTCGAGACGCAGGCCGATGATGTTCTCGCGGGCCACGTTGTAACCGTACTTCGGATTGGTTGCGAACACCGCCACCACGTCCTCGAGCGAAGCGGTGCAGACATAGATGTCGATGCCGTGATCGCGGAACGTATCCATCATGCCGCCGACCTCGGTACAGAGACGGATGCCGTGGAAGTGGCCGACGCTGACCACACCTGCCTTGCCGGGACGGTCGGCTGGGCTGGTGTATTTGACCTTGGTGAGCGCTGCGCCCAGGGCCGCATCATTGGATGCCTCGGCCAGCGCCGACACTTCCGCCACGGTCATGTTGGCGAAAAAGTAGATCACCCACGGATAGCCGACATTGACACCGTGGGTATCGTTGACGGCTTCATACAGGTAATACAGCTTGGCGCGGAAATCAAGGAACTCGCTGGTCGCGCTGATTTCTTCGAGCGACTTGGCACCGGCGAAGCCTTTGTAATTCGCATGCAGGAAAGCGTAGTCGGCATCCAGGTCGGCGCAGATCGAATCGAGGTCTACCACTTTGCCGGCAGCGTTCTTGAAGTCCGCGGTGAACGGCCCCGGCGGCACGTTCTGGCGGATGATCGCGCTGAATTCGGCCGGCGTGAGCTTGAACGACAAGGTGTTGATCTGGTGCATCAGCAGCGCTTCTTCGCAGTCGTTCATGATGCTGGTGTTGTCCCAGTCGAACACCGCGTAAGGTTTCTTGCCGCTCTTGTAGCCACGCGAGGTGTTGCCATAGGCAGCGATCATCTGTTCCACCATCTGGCGATTGCGCGGCGCCCATTTGGCACGATCGAGACCGACCGGCGCCTTCACGGTTTTTGCCTGCGCCGCCAGTGGTGCGCCGACCAGCGCAGCGCCGGCCGCAGAAGCCAGCGCGCGTCCCAGAAATCCCCGTCGCGCGATGACCTCGGTGACCGGCGCGTTTCCCTGTTGATTATTTTTCATGTGATGGACTCTCTTGTTGGTGACTATTTATGGCTCAAAGGTGGATGAAGCGTGCTGCAAAAATGAATGCCGACTTCAATTGACCGCAGCCGCCGCACGCTGGCTGCCGGTCATCAGGAAATAGCCGTAACCGAGCGCCAGGAACGCCAGGAAGATGACGAAAATCAGCGGGTTGTAATAGATCATGGTCGCCATGCAGACCAGCGCTCCGAACAGCGCGAACGCCGGGAAGAACGGATACAGCGGGGCTCGGAATGGCCGCGTCAGGCCGGCTTCGCTGCGACGCAATTTGAACAGGCTGAGCATGCTCAGGATGTACATCAGGATCGCGCCGAACACCGACATCGTGACGATGTTGGCGGTCAGCGTCTGGCCGCCGATGGTGATCAGCTCATCGCTGTAAATCGCCGCGATGCCGACTGCGCCGCCGGCCAGGATGGCGCGGTGCGGCGTCTTGAACCGTGGATGCACCTTGGCGAAATAGGCAGGCAGGTAGGCTTCTCGCGACAAGGCGAAGATCTGGCGCGAATAGCCCAGGATGATGCCGTGGAATGAAGCCACCAGGCCGAACAAGCCCAGCCACACCAGCATGTGCAGCCAGTTGCTGTTGGCGCCGACGATCAGCTTCATCGCCTGCGGCAGCGGATCGTTGATGTTCGCCAGCTTGGTCCAGTCCCCTGCTCCGCCGGCGAACAGCATCACGCCGATGGCCAGCACCACCAGCGTCAGGATGCCGGTGATGTAGGCGATCGGGATGGACCGCTTTGGATCCTTGGCTTCTTCCGCCGCCATGGCGACGCCTTCGATCGCCAGGAAAAACCAGATCGCGAACGGGATCGCCGCAAACATGCCCGGGATCGACGCCAGGCTGAAACTGTCGCTGCCGGACCAGCCGCCCTTGGTGAAATTGGCGAGCGAAAAGCCCGGCGACACCACGCCCATGAACACCAGCAACTCAAAGATCGCCAACAGCGTCACGCACAGTTCAAACGTCGCGGCGATCTGCACCCCGACGATATTGAGTGTCATGAACACCAGGTAGGCGCCCAGTGCCGCCAGCTTGGGGTCCACCGTCGGGAACTGCACGTTGAGATAAGCGCCGATGGCCAGCGCGATCGCCGGCGGCGCAAATACGAATTCGATCAGTGTCGCCGCCCCGGCCAGGTAACCGCCGGTCGGACCGAACGCGCGCTTGCTGTAGGCGAATGGTCCGCCCGCATGCGGAATCGAGGTGGTCAGTTCCGTAAAGCTGAAAATGAAGGTGGTGTACATCGCTGCGATGAACAGCGCGGTGACGGTGAAGCCGAGCGTACCGGCCGATGCCCAGCCGTAACTCCAGCCGAAATATTCGCCTGAAATCACCAGCCCGACGGCGATGCCCCACAGCTGCAACGTGCTCAACACCGGCTTGAGACCCGCATGCTGACTGGATGTCGCTGAATCCATATGAATGCTCCTGTGCAATGGCGGATGCGATTGATCGGAGACCAATCGGGACGGGGCAACGGCCGTTGCGGGCATAGCGTTTGCTTGCAAACGTTCTCATTGACCCCGGCATTGAATATAACAACGGGGAAAAACCGGCGTTATCGAAAATCGGCAAAGTTGCGATGCTTCCATCTCGCAGGAAATCGCCACGTTCACTTCAACGGGATAAAGCTCTTGTCAATGTTCCATCACTCATCTTCGTCGGCCCGTCCGGGTGCACCGCCGGCGCACATCGGCGAGGTGCTGCGCACCGTTGTCGCGCACGACGTCGATGAGCACGCCCACAATCTGACCAACTGGGAGCAACGCTACGACCAGATCACGCACGGTCGTTTTTGCGGTGAATTGAATGAATGGCAAGCCGACGGCTTGCAGATATTCCGTGAACGCAGCAGCCGCGCCGTGCTGCAGTCCTGCTGTGTCTGGCCCGACGCCTTCTGGTTCGGCATCGAGCCGCAGGCGGGCGGCATGCGCATCAACGGTCGCAATGTCGGCGCCGGCATGATCATGACCCAGCCCGGTCATCGTGAGTTTGAACTGATGACGCCCGACGATCATGAAATTCTCGGTATCGTAATCCAGCGCAATACCCTGCTCGCTGCCGCCGACCGTCTGGGTTGCCGGATCGACTGGTCCAGACTGGCTGCTGCGGAACTGTTGCACGTCGGCCAGGACGCGCTGCTTACCTGCGCGCAGCACATCCAGACCTTGCTCGATCCGCAGTCGCCCCAGAGCGCGCAGGCGATGCAGCAGGATCAGGTCGTCACGACGCTGCTGGCAATGCTCGACGCCAGCGAAGTCGAGAGCGAAGCCTGCACCAGCCTGCTGCGGCGTCGGCGCATTGTCGGCGATGCGCGCGACTACGCGATGGACAACCAGGATGTACCGATCACGATTTCCATGCTGTGCGAACAGCTGCACGTGAGCCGCCGCACGCTGCAATATTGTTTCGAAGATGTGCTGGGCATCAGCCCGATGACTTACCTGCGCTCGTTGCGCCTGAACGGCGTGCGACGCCAGCTGATGCAAAGTGCCGCCGCCGGCGCCTCGTCTGCGGTCCGCATCGGCGACGTTGCCGCCGCCTGGGGATTCAGCAATTTCAGCCAGTTTTCCTGCGACTACAAGAAACTCTTCGGCGAGTCGCCGTCCAGCGCCTTGCGCACCGCCGCCTGAACAGACTCAGGCGCCGACCAGTTTCTTGAACGTCGCCAGCACGGCGTCGCCCTTGAATGGCTTGACGATCCAGCCCTTGATGCCGGCGGCCTTGCCGCGCTCTTTCATGATCGGCGAATTTTCCGTGGTCAGCATGATGATGTTGACGGCGGCGTTACCCAGTTCACTGCGGATCTTTTCAGCCATGGTCAGGCCGTCCATGTTGGGCATGTTGACGTCCGACACCACCAGCTTGATCGACGGATCGCCCTTGAGCTTGACCAGGCCGTCGCGGCCGTCCACAGCCAGGGCCACGTCGAGGCCGTTCTTCTTGAGGAAATCGCCTACTTCGGCGCGGACCGTGCTGGAATCGTCGACTACGAGGATTTGTGCCATGGGTTCTTTGAGGTTCTTTGCGTTGGATGAATGGGGTTAAAACAGTTCCAGCTCGCCGGTGTCGCTGCCCAGTTCCTCCGCCGACACCGCAAAATCGATGTCGGCATAGGCCGAGACGCTCAGCGTCACGTGGAAGCGCGGCGCGCCGTCCATGTCCACCGCGAAGTGGCGCACGTGCTGGCAGTTAAGCGTTTGCAGGTAGGCGGCACAGTTGCTGTCGATGACGTTGGGCGTGGACATGCCGATATGCGGGAAGAAATTGCCGAGGTCGCGGTTGAGGATGCCGCAGCACAGGTTGCCGCTTTCGGCGATGGCGTCCATGAAGGTCTGCTCGCTCATCTCGACTTCGTCGATATTGTTGAGACGCGCGAAATGGGCACGGGTGGCCGCGTCGGGCGTGAAATAGAACATCGCCATCAGACGGAACAGATAGGACGACACCGTCAGCACCACCATCTTCTTCTCGGGAATCACGGCGTCGTCGTCCAACACCGATACCTCAACTTGTGCACCGGACGGCGCCATGCCGGATTTCAGCGATTGGGTCAGCAGCGTGTCGAAGCCGTCTTTGGCGGATTGGGTCAGCATGGTCGGTTTCTCGCTATCAGGCGGCCAGCGCTTCTTTGGTTTTCTTGTTGATCAGGTCGAGGCCGATGACGGCGCCGATGATCATCTTGCCGCCCGCCTGCAGGTCCTGGAAGGTGGTGGTCGTGATCAGGTCGTTCTGGTACAGGTTGGCGCGGTAGCTCTTTGACAGCTTCTCGGCGCGCTGCGCCAGGTCGCGCACTTCCGACGCCACCACCGCGAAACCGCGGCCGTGGGCGCCGGCGCGCGCCGCTTCGATCGAGGCGTTGAGCGCGACGATGATGACCTGGTTGACGATCAGCGCGAACTCGTCGTTCTTGCGGTGCATCTCGCGGTTGTGCGTGATCAGCACGTTCATGTCGTCGTGCCAGCGCTCGAAGGTGCGCATCAGGCCGAGCAGATTCGAGATGGTCTCCTGCGAGGCGTCGCAATTCTCCAGCACGCGCGCAACGCTTTGCGAATTCTGCGAACTCAGCTGCGCCACCACCTTCTCGGTGTCGCGCTGCGTTTGCACCAGG
>Ga0207667_10011808_pt1 | contig 10119 bp, 8 predicted proteins | sample KBSCornC52_FD_184301 | JGI IMG/M metagenome (GOLD analysis project Ga0207667, IMG submission 184301) | Corn rhizosphere microbial communities from Kellogg Biological Station, Michigan, USA - KBS Corn C5-2 (SPAdes) (version 2) | ecosystem: Host-associated > Plants > Roots > Rhizosphere > Soil ...
CTCACGCCGGTCCTTGATGACCGCGCTCCCTGCCTATTTCTGCGAGGCGATTTTCCGTGTTATCAATGGGTAAAGGGCAACCGGGGAACTATCGAGATGGACTCGGAAAAGGTGGCAGGCATCCTGGGTGCGATTGTCGCGGCGGTGGTGTTGGTGGTCGCGATCGCGTTCGGTCCGATCGGACAAATGGGCAAGCCTGCAAAACAGATGAAGGTCGAACAGCCGGCGCAGCCGGCCCCTGCGCCAGCGGTCAGGGGGCCGGTGGTGAGAGAGGTGCCGCAGTAAGCCTAACACGCACGGCTGATCGGACCCCCCTTGCAGAACAGCCCGATCGTCCCTATCTTGCAGGCAACGGCGACGTCGATGCTTCATAGCTCCGGCGCTGGGACGACCACTGAATAGCTCGGTTGCGCCGGATGTACGCGCGCCTGTTGTTCGTGGTCGTTGGCATTTTGGGGCCTGTTTTGGCCCGTTTTGGGCTTCCTTCCACCACTGTTATCGGAACTGCGCCTTGGCTTCCCCCAAGCCTATCGGATATACGCTGGCGGCATGAATGAAGCCGTCAGACCGGGGCCCGAAAACCCGCCGCAGGCCGCCGCAGTGGCTGAGCTTTCGGTCATCGTCCCCACCTTCAATGAGCGCGACAACATCACCACGCTGTTTCGGCGGCTGGAGAACGCGCTCGCAGGCGTCGCCTTTGAAGTCATCTTCGTCGATGACAACTCCCCGGACGGCACCTGGAACCTGGTGCGGAGCCTGGCGCGGCAGGATTCCCGCGTCCGCTGTATCAGGCGGATCGGACGGCGCGGCCTGTCCGGCGCCTGCATCGAGGGCATTCTGGCATCGAGCGCGCCGTGCGCCGCCGTCATCGATGCCGACCTACAGCATGACGAGACGCAACTGCCAAAGATGCTGGCGCTGCTGCAGGCTGGCGAGGTCGACCTCGTGATCGGCAGCCGCTATGTCGAGGGCGGCAGCGCCGACAGTTTCAACAAGCAACGGGCCGGCGCCAGCGCGCTCGCCACCGAAGTGGCCAAGCGCGTGCTGCGGGTCAAGATCGCCGATCCCATGAGCGGCTTTTTCATGATCCGCCGCGATTGCCTCGAGCAACTGGCGCCGCAGCTCTCGACGCAAGGCTTCAAGATCCTGCTCGATGTCGTCGCCACCGCGCGTGGTAATCTGCGAATCAAGGAAATTCCCTACAGCTTCGGCTCGCGGCTGCACGGCGAGAGCAAGCTCGACTCGATGGTGGCGCTGGATTTTTTGGGGCTGGTGCTGGCGAAACTGACCAACGACGTGGTGTCGCTGCGCTTCCTGCTGTTTGCGATGGTCGGATTGACCGGGTTATTCGTGCATCTGGCCGCGTTGTTCGTCTCGCTCGAAATATTCGACGTGCCATTTCCGGAGGCGCAGGCCTGCGGCGCGCTTTCGGCCATGACCAGCAATTTCATCCTCAACAATTTTCTCACCTATCGCGACCAGCGGCTGAAGGGTTTTGCTATCCTGCGCGGCCTGCTGCTGTTTTATCTGGTGTGCAGCGTTGGCCTCGTCGCCAATGTCGGCGTGGCGTTCTCGGTCTACGATCAGGAGCCGATCTGGTGGCTGGCGGGTGCGGCGGGCGCGCTGATGGGCGTGGTATGGAATTACGCGATGTCCGGACTGTTCGTCTGGCGCAAGCGATGAACCTGCAATGACTCCGAACGATTCGCGGCTCGTCCGCAACACGGCGGTCACAATAGTGGCGCTGGTGGCGGGGCGGCTGGTCGCCGCCGCCTGGACGCCGCTGACCTTCGACGAAGCCTATTACTGGATGTGGTCGAAGAGTCTCGCCTTCGGCTATTACGATCATCCGCCTGGCGTCGCCTTCGTGATCCGCCTGGGTACGATCATTGCCGGCGACACGGAGCTCGGCGTGCGGCTGGTGTCGATCCTGCTGGCGCTACCGATGAGCTGGGCGGTGTATCGCAGCGCTGCGATCCTGTTCGGAGGCCAGCGGGTGGCTGCGACCGCGGCCATCCTGCTCAATGTCACGCTGATGGCGGCGGTCGGTACCATGATCGTTACGCCGGACGCCCCACTGCTGGTGGCCTCGAGCTTTGTGTTGTTTTTCCTGGCGAAAGTACTGGAGACCGGGCGCGGCGCCTGGTGGCTGGCGGTCGGCGCCGCGGTTGGCGCTGCATTACTGTCGAAATATACCGCGCTGTTTTTCGGCCCGGCGATTTCGATCTGGCTGGTGACGGTCCCAAAGCTGCGGCGCTGGCTGATCTCGCCCTGGCTGTATCTCGGCGGCCTCGTGTCGCTGGCGATATTTTTGCCGGTCATCCTCTGGAACGCCGATCATCATTGGGTCTCCTTCATCAAGCAGATCGGCCGCGCGCGGATCGAGGATTTCAAGCCGGCGTTCATCGGCGAATTGATCCCGACCCAGATCGCGTTCGCGACGCCGCTGGTGTTCATCGTCGGCGCGATGGGGCTTTACGCGCTGCTCGGGCGCCGGGCCGGCGCATTGGCGTCGCGCATGCTGATCAACACGACGTTCTGGACCATCGCCGCCTATTTCATCTGGCATTCGCTGCACGCCCGCGTCGAAGCCAACTGGTTCGCTCCGGTCTATCCGGCGTTCGCGATCGCGGCCGCGGTCGCCGCCAACCTCACGCGATGGGAGGCGCGCCAGCAGCGCCTTGTCGATTTTTGCCGGCGCTGGGCCGCGCCAACAGGAATCTTGATGTTTGCGTTGTTGATCGTGCAGGCCAATACCGGCGCGCTCTCGGGCTATCGCCGCGACGCCACGGTGCGCAGCGTCGGCGTCGGCTGGCGCGAGCTTGCCTCCGAGATCGAGGCGGTTCGCGCCCGCATCGGGGCCGGTTGCGTGCTGGCGCCGGATTACGGGACCACCGGCTGGCTCGCCTTTTATCTGCCGAAAGGCACCTGCGTCGTACAGCCAACGCAACGCATCCGTTACGTCAACATGCCTGAGCCGGATCCGGCGCAATTGTCCGGCAAGCTGTTGTATGTGGCGGAGGCGTTTCCCGGCGGGCCGTATCTGAGCCAGGCGTTTGCGCGGGTCGAGCGGGTCGCGGAACTCAAGCGAAAGCGCGGTCCGCTCACGATCGAAACCTACGCGCTCGACCTGCTCGAAGGCGCCAAGGGCAGCGTGCTCGACGGTTCCCCGCCGCCGGAACTGCAGTAGGGGCACACGTAAGCGCTCCACGTCATTGGCAATGACGGCGTGGACCCCTCAGGCCCGGCTACGCGGGGAACCGACCACCCGTATTTGCTCGTGCCCCACATCTGCCCGCACTTAATCCGCATTTAACTAAAAGTCGCCTTAATGACGCTCCGCACCTCTGCGAGATGCTCCGTCACAATTGAACCTGGCGCGGCATCAAGAGGAACAAAGTGGAATTTGTCTGGACGCAAGGCGAATGAGTATCAGTACCAGTGCGTTTGGCCTCGCGGCGCCCAGGCATGGAAGCTCATCTCGTAAAGCGATTCCTAACCATGTTTTTGGCAGTGCCTCGGTTGCCTGCCTGGTGCTGGGTTGCGTCTGGACCCTTTATGCCAATGTTTTCGGAGCCAGCGTCTATCCACAGCTGAGCAGTTCCAATTTCGATGCACCGGTGATCAGACGGCCGCCGGCGGTTGCTGTAAGAAGTGCGCCGGCCGCCAACGACGTTATCGCCGCCTTGCCCGAACCGGCGCCGGTGATAGCCGCGCCCGCGAGCGTCCCGTCGGGTCCATTGCTTTCGTTCGAGGACCGGTTCGCGGCGGCGGCGCCGCAGGGCGTGGCGTCGAGGGTGCTGGCCGAAGCACCGCAGCCGGCGGAAGCACCAAAGCTCGCGGAAGCACCAAAGCCGAAAGAGATTTCGCCGCCGCCGGCGCCTGTTCAGGTTGCCGCCATCGCTCCGGCACCGGCGCCGCGTCCGGCCGAGGCTCGGCCGGCGAAAGGCGCGGCGGCTTCCTTCCGCGACATGGCGCAACGCGCCAAATCGGCGGTGATGTCGATTGCCTCCAACGAGAAGCAGACGATCGTCGAAAAGCTCTGGGGCAAGCCGCAGTCGCGTGCATCATCGCTGCTTTCCTTTGCCTCCGCCGATGCCAGCGTGACCGGCAGCCTTGGCCCGAGCCAAAATCCCGCGCTCGCCGGCAGCGCGCCGCGCTACGATCAATCGACCGCCGTCTACGATATCTCCGCGCACATGGTTTATCTGCCGGACGGCACCAAACTGGAAGCGCATTCGGGCCTCGGCTCGAGACTCGACGATCCGCGTTCCGCCCATATCAGAATGCAGGGCGTGACGCCGCCGCATGTTTACGAGCTGACGCCGCGCGAGGCGCTGTTCCACGGCGTGCCGGCGTTGCGGCTGACCCCGGTCGGCGGCGAGGAAGCGATCTTCGGACGGTCCGGCCTGCTGGCGCATACCTACATGCTCGGCCCCAACGGCGATTCCAACGGCTGCGTGTCGTTTCGGGATTACAACGCGTTCCTGAACGCCTACCGCAATCACGGCATCAAGCGGCTGGCGGTGGTCGCGCGGGTGGAGTGAGCGGGGCTAAATTATTGCTCGTCATTCCGGGGCGACGCGCGGCGTCGAGCCCGGAATCCATAACCCCCGTGCCCGCGATGGCTTACTACGTCTATCTCCTTGCCAGCAGAAAACACGGCACGCTCTATCTCGGCGTGACAAACGATATCGTGCGGCGCGGACATGAACACCGGATCAAGGTAGTTCACGGCTTTACGAAGCGTACGGCGTGAACAAACTTGTCTGGTTCGAAATCTACGACGACGCACCAACCGCCATTGCACGCGAAAAAGAACTCAAGAAATGGCGGCGTGACTGGAAAATTCGTTTGATCGAGGAAGAAAATCCGGGGTGGGTCGATCTTTATCCCGGTATTTCAAGCTGATATGGACACGTCATTCCGGGGCGACGCGCAGCGTCGAACCCGGAATCCGTAACCACCACCGGGAGTATGGATTCCGGGCCCGCGCCAAGTGGCGCGTCCCGGAATGACGACGCCTTGCCGAAGCCAAAAACCCCGGCATTGCTGCCGGGGTTTTGCATTGTTGTAGTCGCTTGAGGCGCTGGACTTTAGAAATCCATGCCGCCCATGCCGCCGCCGCCCGGAGGCATGCCGCCGCCGCCGCCGGCGTTCTTCTTCGGCACTTCGGCCACCATGGCTTCGGTGGTGATCAGCAGAGCCGCGACGGATGCCGCGTTCTGGATCGCCACGCGAACCACCTTGGTCGGGTCGATGATGCCCTTGGCGATCAGGTTGGCGTATTCGCCGGTCTGGGAGTCGAAGCCGTAGGCATACTGATCCTTCTCCAGGATCTTGCCGACGATCACCGAGCCGTCTTCGCCGGCGTTGATCGCGATCTGACGGGCCGGATAGGACAGCGCCTTGCGCACGATCTCGACGCCGGTCTTCTGGTCGTCGTTCTTGGTGCGAATCCCCTTGAGGTGCTCGGAGGCCCGCAACAGCGCAACGCCGCCACCCGGCACGATGCCTTCCTCAACTGCCGCACGGGTCGCATGCATCGCGTCATCAACGCGATCCTTGCGCTCCTTCACCTCGACTTCGGTCGCGCCGCCGACGCGGATCACCGCGACGCCGCCGGCGAGCTTGGCCAGACGCTCCTGCAGCTTCTCACGGTCATAGTCCGAGGTGGTTTCCTCGATCTGCGCCTTGATCTGATTGACGCGCGCTTCGATGTCGGCCTTCTTGCCGGCGCCGTTGACGATGGTGGTGTTCTCCTTGTCGATCATCACCTTCTTGGCGCGGCCGAGCATGGCGAGCGTGACGTTCTCGAGCTTGATGCCGAGATCTTCCGAGATCGCCTGACCGCCGGTCAGAACCGCGATGTCCTGCAGCATCGCCTTGCGGCGATCGCCGAAGCCCGGAGCCTTGACGGCTGCGACCTTCAGGCCGCCACGCAGCCGGTTGACGACCAGCGTGGCCAGGGCCTCGCCTTCGACGTCTTCGGCGATGATGACGAGCGGCTTGCCGGTCTGCACCACGGCTTCCAGCAGCGGAAGCAGTTCGTTCAGCGAGGAGAGCTTCTTCTCGTTGATCAGGATGTAGGCATCGTCCATTTCAACGCGCATCTTGTCGGCGTTGGTGACGAAGTAGGGCGAGATGTAGCCGCGGTCGAACTGCATGCCTTCGACGACCTCGAGTTCGGTCTCGAGCGACTTGGCTTCCTCAACCGTGATGACGCCCTCGTTGCCGACCTTCTTCATGGCGTCGGCAAGGAACTTGCCGATTTCCGCATCACCGTTGGCCGAGATAGTGCCGACCTGGGCGATTTCCTCGTTCGAGGTGACCTTCTTGGAGTTCTTGACGAGGTCGGCGACCACGGCGTCCACCGCCAGATCGATACCGCGCTTCAGATCCATTGGGTTCATGCCGGCGGCAACGGCCTTGGCCCCTTCCCGGACGATCGCAGCCGCCAGCACGGTCGCGGTGGTGGTGCCGTCGCCGGCAGCGTCCGCCGACTTGGAGGCGACTTCGCGCACCATCTGGGCGCCCATGTTCTCGAACTTGTCGTCAAGCTCGATTTCCTTGGCGACGGTGACACCGTCCTTGGTGATGCGGGGTGCGCCGAACGACTTGTCGAGCACGACGTTGCGGCCCTTGGGGCCGAGCGTCACCTTGACGGCGTTGTTGAGAATATCGACGCCGCGCAGCATGCGATCGCGGGCATCGACGCCGAATTTGACTTCTTTAGCTGACATATTTTGCTTCCTTGAAATCTATGTGAGGGGAAAAGGCGCTTAAGCGGCCTTCTTCTTGGCGGCGGGAAGATCCGTGAGAACGCCCATGATGTCGCTCTCCTTCATGATCAGCAGCTCCTGGCCGTCGAGCTTGACCTCGGTGCCGGACCATTTGCCGAACAGCACGCGGTCGCCGACCTTGAGGTCGATCGGGATCAGCTTGCCGCTTTCGTCGCGGCCACCCGGACCGACCGCCGTGATTTCGCCCTGCGAGGGCTTTTCCTTGGCACTGTCCGGAATGATGATGCCGCCAGCTGTCTTTTCTTCGGCGTCGATACGCTTGACCACGACGCGGTCGTGAAGCGGACGGAATTTCATGCAGTCCTCCTAAGTTTTTGAAGATGTTGTCGAGTTTTGAATAATTAGCAGTCTCCGCCGGCGAGTGCCAGCGCGAGTGAGGTGGACATAGGCCAGAGTTGTACCGGGGACAAGGGCTTCTAGCAGAAAAATTGGCACTCAAATATGACGCCTGCCAATTTGCTCATCATGGTTAATGGTGTGGCCGGAACCGCGAAACTTCATATTAGCACATGCGGTAAGCTGCTGCCAACGCACCAAATTTCAACAATTCATTAAACATTTAGGCTTGTGATGGGTTGGTATCGTGCGTCACATTTCGCTCATGTGAGCGCATCTCCACCGGGTGGCTCCCGGTCGGTGGCCACTTCGGAAAATGCGCTCCAGCAATGGAGGTTGGCATGGTCTCGCGGGTTGGCGTTTCCGAGGATTTCCGGAAACAGGTGCTGGGTTACGGGCTGACGACGGCGCAAATTCTGTACCGGATGCCCGATCATCCCTCGCTTCTGCAAACGTACGTCTGGCAGAATTACGATCTGTTTCCGAATTTTCCGGCGTTGAGGGACTTTCTTTCGTTCTGGCAAGCGAAGCTCGAAGGCCCGCTGTTCGCCGTCACCGTTGCGCATTCCAAGCTGATCAAGCCTGCCGAACTGCGCGCCGTCGACGGTGTGTTCCGGCTGCATTAGACGGAACTGGTGGGGTGGGCAAAGGCGCTCTCGCGCCGTGCCCACCGCGATTCCTCTTCGATGCTCGAGTGGTGGGCGTTTGGCTCAGCTCACCCTACAAAGCGCGATCTGTGCTAACGTTTTCCCACAACACGGAAAGGGAGAACGTCGATGGCCAAGCAGAAGCCGACATCACGGGCCGCGGCCCGCACCGCCGCGCAGAAAAAATCGCCGCGCAAGAGCATTGCCAGCAAGACCGCCGCCAAATCCAGCGCGCGAAAAACCATTAAGGCCAAGGATCGCAAGACCAAGACGCGCGGGCAGCCCTCCGCCAAGCGCGCGCGTCCGAAGCAGCACATCGCCATCAGCCATTATCGCGATGAGGATTTTTTGACCAATGGCTTGCGCACCTACGCGCAGTACCGCGACCTCGGCATTGCGGACGCGACCCACGGCCTGGCGCGGGCGCATGTGATCCGGCTGATCGGGCCGTGCAATCCGGAGGAGGTGTCAAAACTGCACTTCCACGACGTCGAATTTCAGATGGTCTATGTGCTCAAAGGCTGGGTCAAAACCTACATGGAAGGGCAGGGCGAAACCCTGATGAAACAGGGTAGCTGCTGGACCCAGCCGCCGCGGATCAGGCATCTGGTCATGGACTATTCCGACGACGTCGAATTGCTCGAAGTCATCCTTCCCGCGGAATTCAAGACCATCGAACTCGCGACATGATGTGGGCGCGCCTCAACGCGTGCTTTTTGCGCAGCCGGACAAAGACGGCATAGCGATTGTGAGGCGCGCCTATCGCGAAGACATCGACTGGCTGCGCGCCATCGCGGTGCTTGCGGTGGTCGCGTTCCATTTCGAAGCGCCTGCCGTGTTCGGCGGCTTCGTCGGCGTCGATATCTTCTTCGTGATCTCTGGATATCTGATTACCGGGATCATCCAGTCGGAAGTAAAGAGCGGCGCTTTTTCCTTTGCGCAATTTTACGAGCGCCGGGTGCGCAGGCTATTGCCCGCGCTCTACGCGATGGTGGCGCTGACGGCGATACCGTCGTTCCATTACCTCCTGACTTCCGAACGGCAGGAATTCTTCCGCTCGATCGCGGCGGTCGTGACCTTCACCTCGAATTTTTTCTTCTGGTTCCAGACCGGCTATTTCGACCACGCGGCGGTGGAGAAGCCGTTGCTGCACACCTGGTCGCTCGCGGTCGAGGAGCAGTTTTATCTGGCGCTGCCGTTATTGCTATGGGCGCTACTGCGTTTTTTTCGCGGCGCACGCCTCGCGCTGCCGGCCGCGCTCGGCGCGATGACGCTGGCGTCGTTCGTTCTGGGCGTCTGGCTGATGAGGACGGACCGCTCCGCCAATGCCTTCTTCATGAGCCCACCGCGGGCCTGGGAATTCCTGATCGGCGGGCTCATCGCGATCGAGGGCTTTCCGGTGCTGCGCAATGCGCTGGCGCAGCAGGTGGCGCGGGGTATCGCGCTGGTGCTGATCGCGATCCCGATATTTTCGCTGCGGCAGGGGCCAGGGTTTCCCGGTTTCAACGCGCTGCTGCCGTGCATCGGCGCCGCCGCCTTCATCTGGAGCGGTATCGGCGTGCCTACACTAAAGCGAGGGGCGCATTCACCGCTCAATGCCGTAAGATTCTTCGGGCAGATTTCCTATTCGCTGTATCTCTGGCACTGGCCGCTGTTTACTTTCGCGCGGTTCTCCAAGAATAGCCTGGTGCTGGATCCCCAGGACAAGATCGCGCTGTTCGCGCTGACGGTGGCGATCTCGTATTTGTCATGGCGATTTGTCGAACAGCCATTCCGCAGGGGTACGCTGGCGCCGACGCGGCGCGCGGCGTTCCGCATCGCCGGCCTCGCGACAGTGGTTCTGCTGGCCGCCGGCGCCGGCGGAATTGCCGTGAGCCAGACGCCGTCGGATGCCGACCGCGTCGCGCAGCAACTGGAATCCTACAACGCCTACAATTATCAGCCGCTGTATCGCTTCGGCAGTTGTTTCGCCCCTGCCGGAGGCGCATTCGACGACGCCTGCCTCGGGTTCGCGCCCGGCAAAACCAACGTGCTGTTATGGGGCGACAGCCTGGCCGCGCATTATTTCCATGGCCTGCGCAAGACCAGTGATCCGCAAGCCGTGAATATCGTGCAGGCGACGCAGGCGGCGTGCATGCCGACATTCAACGCGGCGGCTCAAGGCAATGCGGCGTGCCGCAGTCTGGCCACGCAAATGGAGGCATTCTTTGCAGGCAGCAAGCCCGACCTCGTCATCCTCGCGGCGGACTGGCTGGAATACGCGCGGCCCCCGCGGTTCGACGGCATGATCGCCGACATCAGGCAAACCATCTCAAAGCTCAACGGGCTGGGCT
>Ga0207667_10011811_pt1 | contig 10117 bp, 11 predicted proteins | sample KBSCornC52_FD_184301 | JGI IMG/M metagenome (GOLD analysis project Ga0207667, IMG submission 184301) | Corn rhizosphere microbial communities from Kellogg Biological Station, Michigan, USA - KBS Corn C5-2 (SPAdes) (version 2) | ecosystem: Host-associated > Plants > Roots > Rhizosphere > Soil ...
GCCCCAGCCCTGATTGGCCTTGGCGCCTCCGCGATCGGAACCCTGCCGCAGGGCTACGCCCAGAATGTCGTGCCGACCGCCGAATATGTGCGCCGCGCCGGCGCCGGCGAACTCCCGGTCGCGCGAGGCGTCGCACTGTCGCCGGACGACCGCGTACGGCGCCACGCCATCGAGCAGCTGATGTGCAACTTCGAGCTGCGCGTCTCCGACCTGCACAACCGGTTCGGCCAGCTTTCGGACCCGATCGTGGAAGACATTCACATGCTCTACGCTCTCGACGGCGAGGCGCTCGTCACGTTCGACGGCGACCGGCTCGCGCTGACGGAACGCGGCCGCCCCTTCGTTCGGGCAATCGCGTCGACCTTCGACGCCTATCTGGCTGCACGAGGCGCGCGACACTCCGTAGCCATTTAGGAAATCAGACCAAGCCCGGAACGCTCAGAGCCCACCCATCAGGTTTTCCGATCGACCCGACCCTGCGGCTGCGCTCTCGCCATCGCGACTGCTGTGAGGGCCGCACAGGCGAGAAACATCATTTCTTGGGCTCGGGAGGCTCCTCTGGGGGCACCGGCAGGCTGGCCCGCGTTGCCTTGGGATCCCTGCCCATTTCCTCCTCGAGGAGCTTCTTCAAGACCGCCGCTCGATCGGGATCGGTCTCTCTCGCGATCCCTTCCCTCAGACGTCGAATATTCTCTTCATGAACGAACTTATCGATAGGTGGCATGCCGCGTCCCCCGCGCTTGCCCAAAACACTCGGATAGTAAACATGAATTAAGTCCAGGATTGTGTCAGTGCACCTTAATTCCAAGGAATGGTTTGTCGCCCTCAGCACAATCAAAGTCGCATCGATCTACACTTTCGTCTGTATTTACAAGAATTTGAGTCGCCAATCGCGTTGGCAGTGTCGGCCTCATGCCCGCGACGATTACCCTGCCTCACTCCAGAGCTGGTCCTGGGCCCGCTGAGTTCTCGCCGGGTCGCTTCGCTTCACCTCGCCCGCAACACGGGCTTGTCTCAGCTCGCCGCAGCTTCGAGAGACTGCACGCCGCGGACGGTGACCTCCTTGACGAAAATCTCAGCGAATAGCCGAAGCTCGTTCCAGTCGGTCCATTCGTGGTCCCGACTGGTGTCAAATCGATTGCCGTCAACCAGCCCCAGAAGCCAGCGTGCGACCGCGTTGTGGCGAGTATAGAGCCGCGCCCCGGCAACGTGCTCGGTAAACAGCGGCGCCCAGCCTGTCTGGTTGGCCAGAGCCGCGGCATATCCCTGCGCTCGCTCCATATCACCCGGACGCAGGCCGGCTGCCGACATCGACACCGACAAGAATGCGTTCGGGATCGCCGATACTTCCGACCGGTGCTCCCGAATGAACTTCACCAGTTGTCGCTGATACTGGCCCGCGTGAACGCGGCCGGCCAGGATAACGGCGTCATAGCCGGAGATTTTGATGTTCTGGGGCTCGTCGAGGATGTTGCGTACCGTAACGTCGACGCCATACTCACGCAGCTGATCGGCAACATATCTGGCGACCTTGCGGGTCTGCCCTTCCGACGTCCCATAAAGCACCATGATGTTCATGGTAGTCTCCTCTTCGCCAATCTCGAGCGTCCGGTCCCGGCGGATGGCCCACTTCTCCACACCTTCAGGAGAGGTGCTGGAGAACGGCCACGGCCGCACCAACCATCGCCGCGGAGCAAATCAGTGCTTCGAGGAGCAGCAGGTGAATGCGGTGCCGCTCAGCGGACTCGCTGATGACCCGCGAGCTGGTCGCGTGCCGAACGAGAAACGTATCTTGTGAGAGCCGCATGTCGGGTCTCCGTGAACTCTGCATGCAAGACTACAGGTCGACGCCGGCCGGGCCTTGATCCAGCGCAATCAGCGCGCCAGTGGCCGCGCCGGCCACACTCTTGTGATCGCCCACAGGCGCAATCGCATGAGCGGGACGGCCCAGGCACTCGACCAGCTTTTGTTCCATTGCCTAGCGCCGTCCTGAGTGGGAACCGCGGCTCTCAGTGATGTGGCGCCGAAGGTGAATGCTGTCGCAGCAGGGCGATGACCTCATCGTCGGTCACTTGGTCGAAGTCTTCGTAGAAGCGGCCAATCGCGTCCATGGTTGGCGGAGTTTCAAGGCACACCACATCGTCAACCTGCCGGCGCAGTTTCGCAATGACTTGGGCAGGTGCGACAGGAGTCGCCACGACGATGCGCTTTGCCCCGGTCCCGTGAAGCGCTTTCAACGCCGCTCGCATGGTCGTGCCCGTCGCGATCCCGTCATCGACGAGAATTGCCGTGGCGTGCTTCAGCGACACCGGCAACCGGCCGGCCAGGTATTTGGCCCGCCGCCGCCTCGCCTCGGCCAGTTCCTCGCTACGGATAGCCGCGAACTCGGTCAAGGAAACGCCTGCCGTCGCCAGCACGTCATCGTTGGCCAGCGTGAATGGCGGGTCGGTATCTACCACCGCGCCCATCGCGAGCTCCGGTTGTGCCGGCACGCCGATCTTTCGGACAATGATCAAATCGAGAGGGGCCTTCAGGACTCGCGCAATCTCGGCGGCTACCGGAACCCCGCCGCGTGGAAGAGCCAGGACCACGCACGCCTGGTCGCCGTATTGCCGCAGGGCCTCCGCCAGCAAACGGCCGGCTTCGGTGCGATCGCGAAAGATCATCAAGGGACGTTCAAGAGACATCGAACATGTTCTCGATCACTCGGACCGGACGTGCCTGCTTCTTCGCCCCGGTCTTCAACGGACGGCTTCGTACGGATTTGGCGACTGGCACACGCCGAAGGCGACCTCGACAAGGTGGACGCGTCCGCACTCGGCCGCCTGGCGGCCCCGGTCTCTTGTCCGGAGCCGAAGATCGTGAGTTTGCTGTCACGCCGCCTTGATCTCGACCTTCTTGACCGGCTTCTGTGCTTCGGCGGTCTTCGGCATGGTCACGGTTAAAACTCCGTTCTTGAAAGACGCGTCGATCTTGCCGGAGTCGACGCCGTCCGGCATGGAGAATGACCGTTCGAACGATCCGAAGCGGCGCTCCTGGAGGTAGTAGTCCTTGGACTTCTCCTCCTTGTGCTCCTGCTTCTCGCCCTTGATGACGATGTTGCCGTTGCGCAGCGTGACTTCGACATCCTTGACGTCGAGGCCCGGCAACTCGGCGGTGATCTCAAAGGCCTTGTCTTTCTCGGCGATGTCGACCGCCGGCGCGGTCCAGTCCGCCGTGCGGAACAGCGGCTGCATCGACCGGAACGGGCGTATCCAGTTGCCCTGCCCGAAGTCTTCGAACAGCCGATCGACCTCCTGGCGCAGATCGTCAAAGGGACGCCACGTCGCGGCGGCTGGAACAGGTGTGGATTTGGCTTCGGTCTTGATGGGAAGTTTAGTGGCAGTTTCGACCATGATCAGGTCCTCCAGGATTTGACGGATCATGATAATCGCCGTGGCGACGTCCGAGTTTGACGTCGATCAAGAGCGCGCGCTGGCGGCCCGCTTCTCGCCGCCCGTGCGGGGTACCGTTCACGAGCTCATCGCACCCGCCGTCGGCGGTGTTGTGGCTCCTGGTGAGACCGTGACGAAGATTGTGCCGCAGGCGGATCGCCGTCTCCCCGCCGTCCGGCTTGGTCCGAGCGGCATCGATCCGGTTGTTGTCGGCCCCCCCTTGATCTCAGTCAAGGATGGCTCGGCGGCGACGGTGCACAAGCGCTGCAAATGTCGATGGTGATGAAGATGCAGAAGATCCTTCTACTCGCCTTGGCCGTGATGGCGTCTCTCGCGGCGGGTCCGGCGGTCGCCGATCAACAGGCGACGGTCTTCGGTGGCGATACTTATGTCGCCGGAGAGAATACGACGATTGCATCGTCGGTTGAACGCGATGCGTTTGGCGCCGGCAGCAACGTCGTGCTCTCTGCGCCCGTCACCCAGGATGCACATCTGGCGGGCTTCGCTGTGCAGTCGACCTCCGACATCGGCGGCAATCTCTATGCCTTCGGATTCAGCGTGTCGATCGGCGGGTCGGTAAAAGGTGATCTCACTGCCTTCGGCAATACGGTCAGCGTGCATACGACCCAGCCGGTCGGCGGCAATCTTCGGGTCGCGGGAGCGAACTTTACTCTCGACGGCCAGACCAATGGATCGGCTTTGATCACGGCGGAGACGGCCACGATCAACGCTCCCATAAAGGGCGATCTCAGCTTCTTCGGCCGCTCGCTGAGCTTCGGGCCAAATGCGACAGTCTCCGGCCAGGTCCTGATCCACGCGCCAGCGTCGATCACCGTGCCCGCGAGCGTCGCGCCGGCCAGCCGGGTGACTTTTACGCAGCTCACATCTCCCGAGTACCCTTCCCAAGCGGGCCAAACGGCGGAAATGGTCGCCAAAGGCTTCTTGCTGACACTGTGGGCCGCAGCTTTGTGGTGGGTCCTGCTCATCGTTGGCGGGATCGCGTTCATTGTCTTCGGACCAGGACTTGTCGACAAACTCGAAACGTTGAGCACGACGCGCCCGGTCCGGCGATTTGGGTTGGGGTTGCTGGCCCTGGCCTGCACGATCGGCTTGGTTCCTGCCGTTGCGCTTACCGTGATCGGACTGCTCCTGGTTCCCTTCGTGCTCGTTGGCGTCGTGATCGCCTGCAGCCTCGCCTACATCGCCGGTGCCTATCTCATCGCTCTTGCGGTGGGTCGGCGGATGGCCCCCATTGCAACGACCGGGCCGAAGATTCTGGTCCTGGCGCTGGCGCTGGTTGTCGGTGGTGTCCTGGGGAGCATTCCATTCCTCGGTTGGCTCATTGGCCTTTGCGTCGCCACCTATGGCTTTGGCGTGATTGCCGCCCTCATCATGACGGGCTGGAGCTCGGACGACAGAACGCGCCTCCAGTCGCCGCCTGTTTCGCCGGTCGACGGAAAGCCGCAACCGGTGTAAGCACGGCATCGCGTCGCGCTGCCGAGCAGATCAACGTTCCGGATCATCAACACAAGATCGAAAGGTGCCGCCCATGCCGAGCAAGCCCGGAGTCATTCGCGATATCGTCGTGCAACTCACAGGATCATCCGAAGACGATTTCCGGCTGAGCGCAGCGGTCAGGATCGCCGAACAGTTCGATGCGCACCTGCTCGGCGCGCATCTGCAGCAGCTCCCGGAAATTCTCGATATTGCCAATCCGGCGCAGAGTGCGACCGTGCGGGAACTCCTCGATGAATCGGAGCGTGAGTCCGACAAGTCGTTCCGATCCCTGGCCGCACGGTTCGCGGAGCTCAAGGTCAGCAACGAGCTCAAGCGCCTGCATGGCCTCAGCGACATGCTCGGCAACGATCTGGCGCAGATCGCGCGGACCGCCGATCTCTTCGTCGGAACACGTCCGTATGGCGACCCGACCGGTCACATGCAGATCGAGGAGCGCGTGCTGTTCGGCAGCGGACGTGCTTGTGTGTTCCTGCCGCCCGGTGGCACCGCGCACGACAGCTTCGAGAGGATTACGGTCGCCTGGAACGGATCCCGTGAAGCGGCTCGCGCCGTCGCGGAGGCCATGCCGTTTCTCACGCGCGCCAAGGCCGTACATCTCGTGAGCATCGGCGAGACCGAGAAGAAGGGATCATTCCATGCGATCAGAGCGCACCTCGAGCACTACGGCGTAGCGGCTGAGGCGACGACCGTGCCCTATGCCAATGGCACGGGCGAGCAAGTGGAACAGTTCGCGCACCAGATGGGTGCCGACCTGATCGTCACGGGAGCCTATGGCCACGCCCGCCTGGTCGAATGGATGTTCGGCGGAGCGACGCGCTACCTCCTGCGCCATGCAACGCTGCCGGTCCTGATGGCCCACTAGGCGTCATGTCCATCGACCGCATCGCCGGCGGCCTGTCCACTGAGGAGGCCGCGGCGCGGCTCGGGCGCGATGGCCCCAATGCCCTGCCCGCAGCTGAAGCCAAGGGCTTCCTCCGCATCGTGGCCGAGGTCGTGAGGGAGCCGATGCTCGCGCTGCTGCTCGTCGGCGGCGTAGTGTATCTCGCCCTCGGAGAGCTTTCGGACGCGCTGATCCTGGTCGGCTTCGCGCTGTTCTCGGTGGTCGTCACGATCGTGCAGGAGGCGAGGACCGAACGTGTCCTGCGGTCGTTGCGGGACCTTTCCAACCCCAAGGCGACGGTCGTCCGAGACGGCGTGATCGAGCGCATACCCAGTGCTCAGGTGGTGGTCGGGGACTGTCTCTTGCTGCAGGAGGGGGCCCGCGTCCCCGCCGATGCAACGGTCGGCGAACAGACTGAACTTCAGATCGACGAGTCGCTGCTAACGGGAGAGTCGGTTGCCGTCGCGAAGCGCCCAAGGCAGCCGGAGGACGCCGCGTCGGCCCGGCCCGGTGGTGACGGCACGCCGTTCGTCTACTCCGGGACCCTGGTCGTTCGCGGGCAGGGCCGCGCCGAGGTCATCGCCACCGGCCCGCGAAGCGAACTGGGCAGGATCGGACAGAGTCTTTCCGAGCTTCAGCCCGAGGTTCCGCGGCTGCAGAAGGAAACGCGCAGGATCGTTGCGGTCTTCGGCCTCGCCGGCGGGATCGTCAGCATCGTCGTCGTCCTGCTCTACGGCCTCCTCTTCCAGAACTGGCTGAACGCCATCCTCGCCGGCATTGCCCTCGCAATGGCGATGCTCCCCGAAGAATTTCCGGTGGTCCTGACGGTCTTCCTCGCGATGGGGGCGTGGCGCATCTCCAAGGCCAACGTCCTGACCCGTCGCGCGACGGCGATTGAAGCTCTCGGTTCCGCCACCGTCTTGTGCACCGACAAGACCGGCACGCTGACCGAGAACCGGATGATGGTGACTGAGGTTCGGCTTCCCGGCGGCGACGTCTATCGGCTCGATGGCAGGCCGCCGGTCCCCGCCCCCATCGTCGACGCGCTGCGGACCGGCGTCCTTGCCTCCGCGCCGCAGCCCTTCGATCCCATGGACAAGGCCTTTCACGCTCTCTCCGAGCCGCCGGAGGCCGGCTGGTCGCTGGCCCACAGCTATGGCCTGCGGCCCGAGCTTCTTGCCGTTGCCCAGGCCTGGGCGGTCGAAGACGCCGACGGATACGTGGTCGCCGCCAAGGGAGCACCCGAGGCGATTGCGTCGCTGTGCGGGCTGACGGGTGAGCCGCTGGGTGACCTCCACGAGCAGGTTCGGCTCATGGCGGAGGCCGGCCTTCGTGTGCTGGGCCTCGCAACCGCTGTGCACGATGGAACACTGTGGCCGGACACGCCGAGCGCCTTCGAGTTCCGCTTCGTCGGGCTCGTCGGACTCTCCGACGCGCTGCGCAGCTCCGTGCCCGGCGCGGTGGCATCGTGCCGAACCGCGGGCGTGCGGGTGATCATGATCACCGGCGATCATCCGCGCACGGCGCAGGCGATCGCCCGCCAGGCCGGCCTTGAATCGCAGGTCGTGCATACCGGCGACGACGTGGTGGCGGCCGACGACGAGCAGCTGCAGGCCATGGTCCGTCACGGCTCGGTCTTTGCCCGCATCCTGCCGGAGCAGAAACTGCGCATCGTCCAGGCGCTGAAGCGCAATGGCGAAGTCGTGGCCATGACCGGCGACGGCGTCAACGACGCGCCATCGCTGAAAGCTGCCGATATCGGGGTGGCAATGGGTGGCCGGGGGACGGACGTTGCCCGCGAAGCGGCCTCGCTCGTGCTGCTCGACGATGACTTCGGCTCGATCGTCGGAGCGATCCGCCTCGGCCGGCGGATTTACGACAATCTGCGCAAGGCAATGGGCTTCATCGTCGCCGTTCATATCCCCGTAGCCGGCCTCGCCCTCATTCCGCTGCTGACGGGACTGCCGGTCCTGTTGTGGCCCGTCCACATCGCCTTTCTGGAGATGATCATCGATCCGATGTCGTCGCTGGCGTTCGAAGCCGAACACGAGGAACCCGACATCATGAATCGGCCGCCCCGTTCCACGAATGCAAGGCTTCTGTCTGCCGCGCTGATCGGCTGGGGAGTCGTCCAAGGCGCCGTGGTTCTTGGCTTGGTGCTCGCCCTGTACGCGACGGGACGGGGTCTTCAAGTTCCCGACGACGAATTGCGGGCCGAGACCTACCTCGCCCTCGTTGCGGGTATTCTCGCACTGGTCCTTGCCAACAGGTCCTCCAGTACCTCGATCATCGATGCCGTTCGTCGCCCGAATGCAACGCTCCTTGCGGTCGGCGGCGCGATTATTGCGATCCTCGTGGTGCTCCTGGCCTGGCCCGCAGCGAGTCATCTTTTTGGATTTGGCTCCCTGCAGGCACTTGATCTCGCCGTTGCGGGCACCATGGGTTTGGTCGCGCTCGCGATCATGGAAGGCGCGAAGTCGGTGTCGTTCTGGCGCCGGGCAGCACTTCGGTAACGTTCGGATGTCGACCAGCCGGGCTTGTCGCTTTACGCGCACCAGTCAGTGGTGCAGTCATGACCGGCTCTTTGATGTCGATGGAGAATGAACGGCGTGCCTCCGCCGATATTCATTTTCGGCGCGAAAGGAACGAAGCGCCTCTGATTAAGGCGACCGACCACAGCGCGGTTTGCGGCGTGGCCGGCCTGCCCGGTTCGTTAGCTCAGCCCTTGAGAGCGAAGGTGTCGAGGTTCTTGGCGTTGCTGGCGTCGATCAGCACGCAGTCCATGGAAATCTTCTCATCGACGCCGGTCTTGCCGTCCTTGAGGAACTTGTCGGCGAGTTCAACGGCATATTCGGCCTCACGGGCCGCCGGCTGGAGAACGGTCGCCTTCGCGGTGCCGGCCAGCACCGCATCGCGAACATCGTTCGAGCCGTCGAAACCGGTGACAATGACGTCCTTGCGGCCAGCAGCCTTCAGGGCCGCAATGGCGCCCATCGCCATCGTGTCATTGCCCGCAATCACGCCATTGACCTCCGGATGGGCCTGCAGGATCGACTCCATCTTGGAGAACGCCTCGTTCTGATCCCAGTTTGCGCTCTGCTGCGCGACCATCTTCATGTCAGGGTACTGGTCGATCACGTCGTGATAGCCCTTGGAACGAATGCCAGCATTGGTGTCCGACTGCTTGCCCGTCAATTCCACGTAGTTGCCCTTTTCACCCATAGCGGTGACGAAGGCCTGCGCCCCCAGGGTCGCACCCTGGTAGTTGTTGGAGACGATCTGGACTGCCGCGACGCCGGTGGCGTTGATCTCACGATCGATCAGGAAGCTCGGAATACCGGCGTCCTTCGCCTTCTTGATCGCCGCGATCGAGGCGTCGGCACCGGCATTGTCGAGAATGATCGCCGACGCATGCGCCGCAATCGCGGAGTCGAACAGCTGGTCCTGCTTGCTCGCATCGTCGTCGTGCGAATAGACCTGCGTGGTATAGCCAAGCGCCTTTGCCTTGGCATCCGCGGCGGACGCTTCCGCCGCAAAGAACGGATTGTCGTGGCTCGGCGTGATGATCACGATCAACTTCTGGTCGGCGGCATGTGCCCCCACCGCGAGAAGCATCGTGGTTGCGCTGGCGAGGGCCAGCATTGCCATACGGCGCGTTAGAGTCATGGTCGTCTTCTCCCTAGGTTGCCTCGGCTGAGGCGTTGACGGAGACCTTCAGTCTCCGAATGGTTTGCTCAGGCACGACGCGAGGCGGCGACCCGGCGCTGCAGTTGGTCGAGAACGACGGCGGCGATGATCACCAACCCCTTGACGACCATCTGCCAGAATTCGCTGACACCCATCATCACCAGGCCGTCGCCCAACACACCGATGACGAAAGCGCCGATGATCGTGCCACCAATGCTGCCGCGACCGCCCGAAAGCGACGTGCCGCCCAGCACTGCGGCAGCGATGGCGCTGAGTTCGAACGTCTCGCCGTTAGCGGGATGAGAGGCGACGAGTTGCGAGGAGACGATCAACCCCGCGACGGCGGCGCAGAAGCCAGAGATCATGTAGACAGCAAGCTTGATGCGGTTAACCCGCACCCCTGACAGCGCCGCGGCTCGTTCGTTTCCGCCCACGGCGTAGACCCGCCGACCGAACGGCGTTCGGATCGCCACATAGGCGGCGATCACCGCCATTACAGCCATGATTATGATGGGATACGGGATGCCGAGCAGCCGACCGTCTCCGTATACTGGAAACCCCTCGTTGCCGAGTTGCGGGCTGCCCACCAGGTTCGGAA
>Ga0207667_10011817_pt1 | contig 10115 bp, 9 predicted proteins | sample KBSCornC52_FD_184301 | JGI IMG/M metagenome (GOLD analysis project Ga0207667, IMG submission 184301) | Corn rhizosphere microbial communities from Kellogg Biological Station, Michigan, USA - KBS Corn C5-2 (SPAdes) (version 2) | ecosystem: Host-associated > Plants > Roots > Rhizosphere > Soil ...
TGACCATCGTCCTGCACCTGAGAAGCGAGACCAAGCGGTTTTCAGAATTGCAGCGCGAGATCGGCGCGATCTCGCAGAAGGCGTTGACCGCCAGCCTGCGTGCGCTCGAGCGCGATGGCTTCGTGTCACGCACCAGCTACGCCACGATTCCGCCGCGTGTCGACTACGCACTGACGGCGCTCGGCATGGAAGCGCTGAAGGCGTTCGAGGCCTTCGAGAAGTTTGCCAGCGTGCATTGGCAGAGCGTGATCGAGGCGCGCCGCGATTTCGATGCGCGGCTTGCCGCCCCGCCGGGGCTGCCGCTGGGCAGCCCTCTCCGCAGCTAAAAGAGCCGGCGGATCGTCCGCCGGCTCTTTTTTCAGTCCTGAGGCTTACTGCGCGACCGGCTGCAGCGTGTCCTTGTCGAAGAACCGGTAGGTCGTGTGCCCGTCGGGCGCGATCACCGTGGCGCGGATCACCGAGCCGGTGACGACGTCGGCGGCGATGGCGTTCACGCCGTCATAGCGCAGCTGCTGGATGTAGGCCGCATCGTCGAACACCTTGCTGTTGTCGGCGAGCGCCGGGCCGGCGATGGCGCCGAGGGCGAGGGCGGCGGTGAGGGCGAGGGCGGAAAGCTTCGATAGTTTGGTCATTTCATTGTCCCTTTCGTTCGTTGGACCACGCTCAGATCGACGCCCGACGGCTCACTTCCAACCCCGCAAGGCAGCTATGCGCGGGCTTGAAATTGTGCAATGAATAGAGAGCGTTACACCCAGGACGGTGAGGGCTTCCGGGGAAACCAGGTGGCTTCCGGGAGGGTCGGTTTCCGGAACGAAACCATCTGCGCCGCCTGCGGTTGGAGGCGATATTTCGTACAAACCGAAGTGGATGATATGCCGTTTAAACAGCGTTAGATCGGCAATGGAGGCCCAATAAATGCCCAGCGTCAAAATTGTCTCGATCGCCGATGTCACCCACAATGTCCGGCGCTACACCCTCGAAAGACCCGCGGGCTTTACGTTCCAGCCCGGCCAGGCGACCGAGGTCTCGCTCGACGAGGAGGGCTGGCGGGACAAGAAGCACCCCTTCACCTTCACGTCGCTGACCGACGACCCGAACCTCGAATTCACCATCAAGAGCTACTTTCAGACCGGGGGCGACGGTGTCACCGAGCGGCTCTATGGCTATGTGCCCGGCCGCTCGCTGGTGCTGCGCGACGTCTGGGGGACCATCACCTACAAGGGCCCCGGCACCTTCATCGCCGGCGGGGCAGGAGTGACGCCGTTCATCGCCATCCTGCGCGACCTGCACCGGAAGCGGAAGCTCGAAGGCCACACGCTGATCGTTTCGAACCGGACCGACGCCGACATCATCCTGCGCGACGAATTCGAGGCCATGCACGGTCTCAAGGTGCTCTGGACGGTGACAGACGATCCGGAGTCGAGCCTGCTGCACGAGCGGATCGACGCCAAGTTCCTCAAAGCCCACGTCGGCAAGTTCGACCAGAACTTCTACCTCTGCGGCCCCGACCCAATGGTCAAGGAACTGCGCGGCATCCTCACGAACCTCGGCGCCAACGTCGAGAACGTGACCTGGGAGAAGTAGCGCCGGACCCGGCAGTCGGAGCGACGCCCTTGCGCTGTCGTCCCGGCGGCGCTATATGACAGTCAACATCGTTGCTCTCTTATCGAGAGTGGGTGCCGTGACCGGCCCCCGCTCTTTTTGTTTTACCCCGGCGAGTCACGAGCCTCTACGCGAGTGGCCGCCAACGCCAAGACCCGGCGAGTCGCGAGCCGTTCCGCGAGTGGCCGCCAATGCCAGGACCCGGCGAGTCACGAGCCTCTACGCGAGTGGCCGCCAATGCAAAGACCTCAATGCCTTTCGATCTGAACGAAAAACGCTATCTCCGCGAGACCGGGCTCGAACAGCGCATCGCGCACATCGTCGAGCCCGTCGCCAACGACCTCGGCTATGCGCTGGTCCGCGTGAAGGTCACGCAGGAGAACGGCTGCACGCTGCAGATCATGGCCGAGGACGCGGCCGGCCGCTTCACCATCACCGATTGCGAACGGCTTTCCAAAGACCTCTCGCCGGTGCTCGACGTCGAGGATCCGATCGACCGCGAATATCACCTCGAGGTGAGCTCGCCCGGCATCGACCGGCCGTTGGTGCGGGCCCGCGATTACCGGACCCATATCGGCCACGAGGCCAAGGTGGAGCTTGCCGACGCCCTCGACGGCCGTAAGCGCTTCCGCGGCGAGATCGCGGCCGTCACCGACGACACCGTGACCATTCGCCTGCCCGACGTGCCCAAGGACACCGACCCCGACCACGTGCTGCCGCTGAGCGCCATCGCCGAAGCCAAGCTGGTGATGACCGACAAGCTCCTGAACATGGCGCAGGCCGACCAGGAGAGCAACCCGATCGACGACGATGCCGACGTCGAAACCGTAGAACTTAATTCTGAAGACCTCACCGAGGAGATCGACTAGATGGCCGTTAGCGCAAACCGACTCGAGCTGCTGCAGATCGCAGACGCCGTCGCGCGTGAAAAATCCATCGACCGCATGATCGTCATCCAGTCGATGCAGGATGCGATCGAGAAGGCGGCCAAGACCCGCTACGGCGCCGAGACCGACGTGCGCGCCGAGATCAATCCGCGCACCGGCGAGCTCAGGCTCACCCGCCTGCGCGAAGTCGTCGAGGATGTCGAAGAGCCGGCCCGCCAGATCACGCTGCCCGAAGCCCAGGCGCGCAATGCCGCCGCCAAGCTCGGCGATTTCGTCGGCGAACCGCTGCCGCCCATCGAGTTCGGCCGCATCGCCGCGCAGTCGGCCAAGCAGGTGATCGTGCAGAAGGTGCGCGATGCCGAGCGCGACCGCATGTACGAGGAATACATCAACCGCGTCGGCGAGATCGTCAACGGCACCGTCAAGCGGGTCGAATACGGCAACGTCATCGTCGACCTCGGCCGCGGCGAAGCCATCATCCGCCGCGATGAGCTGATCCCGCGCGAGATGTACCGCTACGGCGACCGGGTCCGCGCCTACATCTACGACGTGCGCCGCGAACAGCGCGGCCCGCAGATCTTCTTGAGCCGCACCCATCCGCAGTTCATGGCCAAGCTGTTCATGCAGGAAGTGCCGGAAATCTACGATGGCATCATCACCATCCGCTCGATTGCCCGCGATCCGGGCAGCCGCGCCAAGATCGCCGTGACCAGCAACGACTCGTCCATCGATCCGGTCGGCGCCTGCGTCGGCATGCGCGGCAGCCGCGTGCAGGCGGTGGTCGGCGAATTGCAGGGCGAAAAGATCGACATCATCCCCTGGACCGAAAACATCGCCGACCTGGTCGTGTCGGCGCTGCAGCCGGCCGACGTCGCCAAGGTCGTGCTCGACGAGCAGGCCGAAAAGATCGAAGTCGTGGTCCCCGACGAGCAGCTTTCGCTCGCCATCGGCCGCCGCGGCCAGAACGTGCGGCTCGCCAGCCAGCTCATCGGCTGGGACATCGACATTTTGACCGAGCAGGAAGAGTCCGAGCGCCGGCAGAAGGAATTCACCGAACGGTCGGCTTTGTTCATGCAGGCCCTTGATGTCGACGAGATGGTTGCCCAACTACTGGCTTCGGAAGGCTTCTCTTCCGTCGAGCAGCTCGCCTATATCGATGTCGGCGAAATCGCCTCCATCCAGGGCTTCGACGAAGAGACCGCCGCCGAAATCCAGACGCGCGCCACCGATTATCTCGCGGCCATCGAGAAGGCCAATGACGAGGAGCGCAAGACGCTCGGCGTCGCGGATGAACTCTACGAGATCCCGGGTCTCAACGCGGCCATGCTGGTCGCGCTCGGCAAGGACGGGATCAAGACCATCGACGACTTCGCCGGCTGCGCTGCCGACGACCTCGTCGGCTGGACCGAACGCAAGGATGGCGAAGTGAAGCGCTTCGATGGCACCTTCAAGGAATTTCCCGTGAGCCGCGAGGAGGCCGAAGAGATGGTCATCCAGGCCCGCCTGAAGGCCGGCTGGATTACCGAGGCCGACCTCGCTCAGCCCGAAGAGCTGGCTGAGGAAGGAGCACCCGCGTAAATGCGGGTGACGCCCGCCCGGTGCCCGGCAAGGACGAGATCGAACGGCGTTGCGCGCTCACCCATGAGGTGAAGCCGGCGGCGGAGCTCGTCCGCTTCGTGGTGGGCCCGGACGGCGTACTCGTTCCCGATACCGACGCCAGGGCCGAGGGCAGGGGCGTGTGGATCAGCCTGGGCGAAAGCAAGATTGCCGAGGCGGTGAAGAAAAAGGCCTTCGCCAAAAGCCTCAAGGGCGAGGTTGCCATCCCCGACGACCTGCCCGGCCTGACGCGCCGCCGCCTCGAGCAGCGGTTCGTCTCGAGCCTGCAGATGGCGCGCAAAGCCGGCCAGCTCCTGACCGGGATGATGAAGGTCAAGGCGGCGCTCGAAACCGGCGAGGCGATTGCCCTCATCACGGCCAGCGACGCCGCCGGGGACGGTCGCAAGAAGCTGCTCGCGACCCTGACCGCGTCGGATAAAGCCGCGGCGGAACAAGGCCTTGAGGCGCCCGAACGCCCGCATTTCGAATTGCTCGATTCCGCGCAATTGGGTTTGGCGCTCGGGATTGAAAATGTGATACATGCTGCGCCGACCCAAGGGGCAGCAGGTGAAGCAGCGGTGAAACGAGCCGAGAGATTGGCCCGTTACATCGCCAACTGACCTTTGAAAGAGCGAGTTTTTATGGCTGACAGCGACGACAAGACCCAGGACGGAGCCCACAAGAAGACCCTCACCCTCAAGGGTGGGCCTTCGGCTGGTGCGCGCCCGGGAATGTCCCGCGGACCACGCACCGTCGTGGTCGAGCGCAAGACGCGCGTCGTGCCGCACGGCGCGACCGGCGCACCGGCGCGTCCTGCGGCGTCCGCCTCGGGAGCTCCCGCCGCGGGTCGTTCCGCCGGCGCGCCCTCGCGTGATCGCGACGGCGGCCGTGCGCCGCTGCGCACTCCGGCCGCTCCCGTGCCACGTTCCGCCACCCTGTCGACGGCCGAGTCCGAGGCGCGCGCCCGCGCCCTGCGCGAAGCCGCGGCCCGCTCCGCCGAGGACGATCGCCGCGCCCAGGAGGCCGAAGCCCGGCGCGCCGAAGAAGATGCGCGCCGCCGCGAAATCCGCGAGGCCGCCGCCCGCGCCGATGCCGAGCGCGCCGCTGCGCAGGCTGCCGCCGCCGAAACGACCACCATCGAAGCCGAGCGTCCGGCCGAGCCGGCCCGCGACGAGCGTGGGCCCGTCCGCGAGGAGCGGAGCGCTCCCGCCGCCCGCACCGGCGGCTACGAGGCCCGCCGTCCGGCCGGTCCCTCGACCGATCGCCGGCCCGGTGGTCCTGCCGGTTACGAGCGCCGCCCCGGCGGCGCCCCCGGCGCCGATCGCCGGCCCGCTGCCCCGGGTGCGGATCGCCGCCCGGGCGGGCCTGGAGCCGACCGCCGTCCGGCTGGACCCGGTGCCGGCCGTCCCGGTGGCCCGTCGCCACGTCCGGCCGGCGGCTACGGCCGCGGCCCGGCGCCGATCCCCAATGTTCCCACACCGCCGTCTGAGGCCGATGGCCGCCGCACGCGCACCGTGCCGCCTGCGGGCGGACGTCCGATGGAAACCGAGAACGCGCGCCGCACCGGCGCCACGCCCGAGCGGCCGATCCGCCGCGACGGCGAGGATGCCTTCGCCCGCAGCCGCCTGACGCTCTCGAGCGCGACCACCGAGTCCGATCGCGACCGCGGGCCGTCGCTCGCCGCCATGCGCCGCCGCCGCGACAAGAAGATGGGCCGCAACGTCCAGGCCGCGCCCAAGCTCAGCCGCGAAGTGACGATTCCCGAGGCCATCACCGTCGGCGAGCTCGCCAACCGCATGGCCGAGCGGTCCGTCACCGTCATCAAGATGCTGATGGGCATGGACAAGATGGTGACCATCAACGACGTGATCGACGCCGATACCGCCGAGCTGATCGCGACCGAACTGGGCCACACCGTCAAGCGCGTCGCCGAGTCCGACGTCGAAGCCGGCCTCTACGACGTGCCGTCCGACGACAAGGCCGAGGATCTGACCAGCCGTGCCCCGGTCGTGACCATCATGGGCCACGTCGACCACGGCAAGACCTCGCTGCTCGACGCCATCCGCGAGACGAACGTCGTTTCAGGTGAAGCCGGCGGCATCACCCAGCACATCGGCGCCTACCAGGTCGAGGTGAAGGGCCAGAAGATCACCTTCCTCGATACGCCCGGCCACGAGGCCTTTACCGCCATGCGCGCCCGCGGCGCACAGGCGACCGACATCGCCGTGCTGGTGGTGGCGGCCGACGACGGCGTGATGCCGCAGACCATCGAGTCCATCAAGCATGCCAAGGCGGCCGGCGTGCCGATCATCGTCGCCATCAACAAGATGGACAAGCCTTCGGCCAACCCGCTGCGCGTGCGCACCGAGCTCCTGCAATACGACGTGCAGGTCGAATCGATGGGCGGCGACACGCTCGACGTGGAAGTCTCGGCGGTCAAGAAGACCGGCCTCGACAAGCTGCTCGAGACCATCCTGCTGCAGGCCGAAGTGCTCGAGCTGCAGGTGCCGCGCGACGGCCGGGCGGAAGGCCTCGTCATCGAAGCCAAGCTCGATCGCGGCCGCGGTGCGGTGGCCACGGTGCTGGTGCAGCGCGGCACGCTCAGGATCGGCGACATCGTCGTCGCTGGAACGGAGTTCGCCCGCGTCCGGGCGCTGATCGACGACAAGGCCATCCAGGTCAAGGATGCCGGACCTTCGACGCCCGTCGAGGTGCTGGGCTTTGCCGGCGTGCCGTCGGCCGGCGACCGCTTCTCGGTCGTTGAGACCGAAGCGCGGGCCCGCGAGGTCACCGACTATCGCCAGCGCCAGTTGCGCGAGAAATCGGCCACCGGCGGCGCCACCAGCCTCGAGCAGATGATGAACCAGCTCAAGCAGGCCGGCATTGCCAAGTTCCCGCTGATCATCAAGGGCGACGTGCAGGGCTCGGTCGAGGCGATCGTCGCCTCGCTCAACAAGCTGAGCACCGAAGAAGTCTCGGCGCAGATCCTGCTCTCGGCCGTCGGCGGCATCACCGAATCCGACGTGACGCTGGCTTCGGCGAGCAACGCCATCATCATCGGCTTCAACGTCCGCGCCAACAAGCAGGCCAACGACCTCGCCACCCGCGACGGCATCGAGATCCGCTACTACAACATCATCTACGACCTCGTGGACGACGTGAAGGGCGCGATGTCGGGGCTGCTCAAGCCCGAGCGCCGCGAGACCTTCATCGGCTACGCCACGATCAAGGAAGTGTTCCAGATCACCAAGGTCGGCAAGGTCGCCGGCTGCCAGGTCACCGAGGGCATCGTCGAGCGCGGCGCCGGCGTGCGCCTGCTGCGCGACAACGTCGTGGTGCACGAAGGCAAGCTCAAGACGCTCAAGCGCTTCAAGGACGAGGTCAAGGAAGTCCCCGCCGGCCAGGACTGCGGCATGGCCTTCGAGAACTACGAGGACATCCGCGCCGGCGACGTCATCGAATGCTTCCGCGTCGAGCAGGTCAGCCGCACGCTGTAGGCGAACGACCCACGGCACGAGGTTCAGGGCGCGGAGCGATCCGCGCCCTTAGTATTTGCGGCGTGCTGCGCTACACTATCGCCATGCCCGACGAGCCGCTCCGCACCACCACCTTCATGCTCGGCCGCGCCGATGCGCTGGCCTATGAGCAGGCGGCGGCGCGGATGACGCCCATCGGCGTGCTGCTGCTCCTGCTGTGGCTCGCGGCCTGGGGCGGCGGGGCGACGTTCATTCCGGCCGACTGGGGCGGGGCGCGTTTCGGCGTGAGCTCGGTGCTGCTGATCTCGGTGGCGGTCGCCATCGCCTACGTGCTGGCGCTGCTGCTGATCGCCGTCCGGCAATGGTGGCGCGCCCGCCATCGCTACCGCCGGCCGGTCGAGGTGACGGTCACCGAATGGCCCGACCGGCTCGACCTGGTCGGCACCGGCAAGCTCGATCCGGTGGCGTTCAGCGCCATCCGCCGCGCGCTGCTCAGCCGCACGCATCTCTTCCTCGAGACCGACGAGGACGTGATCATCCTGCCGCGCCGCGCCTTCCCCGAGGAGGGCACCATCGAGGATCTGGCCCGCCGCATCGACGGCGTCCCCAAGGACTCCTCGCCCGAACCGGGGGCCGCGGTGCCGGTTGACCCCGCGCCGCCCAGCGCCTAAGTCCGCGCGATGACAAAGGATCGCCACAGGCCCGCCGGTCCCTCCCAGCGCATGCTGCGCGTGGGCGAGCTGGTGCGCCATGCGCTCGCCGGGCTTTTCGCGCGCGGCGAGATCGAGGACAACGAGCTGGCCGGCGCCGTGGTCACCGTCCCCGAGGTGCGCATGTCGCCCGACCTGCGCGTCGCCAACGCCTATGTGATGCCGCTCGGCGGCGAGCGGGCCGCCGAGATCGTCGCCGCCCTCAATCGCCACCAGCGCTTCATCCGCGGCCGCGTCGCGCCCGAGCTCGACCTCAAATTCGCGCCCGAAATCCGCTTCCACGTCGATGCGACGTTCGAACAATTCGGCAAGATCGACGCCCTGCTGAAATCCGAGCGCGTGCAGCGCGACCTGCATCATGACGATGAAGGCTCGTCCGAAGACGAGGGCGACCGCTAGTGCAGTCGGCGCGGTGCGGCCCGTGAGCGAGAAAACACTGAAACGGCACGTTTCGGGCTGGATCATCCTCGACAAGCCCCATGGCATGAGCTCGACCCAGGCAGTGGGCAAGCTCCGCTGGTTGTACAACGCCGAAAAGGCCGGCCATGCCGGGACGCTCGATCCGCTGGCGACGGGGCTGCTGCCGGTCGCGCTGGGCGAAGCCACCAAGACCGTGCCGTTCGTGCAGGGCGGCGGCAAGCGCTACCGCTTCACGCTGGAATGGGGTTCTGCAACCTCCACCGACGACCGGGAAGGCGAGGTCGTCGCCCGGTCGGACGTGCGGCCGACAGGAGAGCAGGTGCGGGCCGCGCTGCCCGCCTTCACCGGCACGATCCTGCAGCGTCCGCCCGCCTTTTCCGCCATCAAGGTCGCCGGCGAGCGCGCCTACGATCTTGCCCGCGCCGGCGAAGCGGTCGATCTCGCACCGCGGCCGGTGACCATCTCGGAGCTGACGCTGCTCAGTCATTCATCCGAGGCGTCCGACTTCGAGATGGCCTGCGAGAAAGGCACCTACGTCCGGGCGTTGGCGCGCGACCTCGCTGAAGCGCTGGGTACGCGTGGCCATGTTGCCGCGCTGCGCCGCATCGCCGTCGCCGGGTTCACCGAGGCGGACGCGCTGCAGCTCGATGCCATTGCCGCCGACGACGATCGCGACCGCCTGCTGCAGCCCGTCGCCGTCGCGCTGCGCCATCTGCCCGAGTTGCGGGTCGGCCCGGACGAGGCGGCGCTCCTGCGCAACGGCAATCCGGTGCTGCTGCGTGGGGCCAATGCTCCGATCGAGATCGCCGAAGCGTGGGCGAGCCTGCACGGCCAGGCCGTCGCGATCGGCGCCGTGCGTGCCGGACACTTCCAGCCCACGCGGGTGTTGCGCCCATAGTGCTCGTGCCCAGCCGGAATTTCGGCAAGCCGGGAACCAAATCGCCGCCTTGCGCATAGTAGGTCGCGGGAGCGACTGTAAGCCAGCGTCGACGCAAATCTTGCCTCGGCCGTAACACCGCCCGCCGGGGGAGAATTCATATTGGCCTCGACACCGCCGACAACACCCGTTGCCGATCCGGCTTCTGCCGGCGCGGCGTTTCGGCGGCCGCGGTCCATTGCACTCTATCTGTTCGTTTTGGCGCTGGTCGCATTGGTCCCGGCATTCGCATTCTCGGCCATCCTCCTGCAGCGCAACAACGAGGCGCAGGAGCGCGTCGTCGAAGCCCTGATCACCGGCTCCGCCCGCTCGATCATGCAGGCGGTGGATCGCGAGGTGAACGCCAACATCACCACCCTCAAAATCCTGGCGACGACGCCCACGCTGCAGAACGGCGACGTCGAGGCGTTCTACGATCAGGTCAAGAAAGCGCTGTCGGGCACCAAGACCTATGTCTATGGGCTCGACAAGAACATGATGGTGGTGT
>Ga0207667_10011818_pt1 | contig 10114 bp, 7 predicted proteins | sample KBSCornC52_FD_184301 | JGI IMG/M metagenome (GOLD analysis project Ga0207667, IMG submission 184301) | Corn rhizosphere microbial communities from Kellogg Biological Station, Michigan, USA - KBS Corn C5-2 (SPAdes) (version 2) | ecosystem: Host-associated > Plants > Roots > Rhizosphere > Soil ...
AAATTGGGAAGTCTTCTACTTTCTTGTCTTTCTTTCCATTTTTATACTTTTCTTTGCGGCTTAACCGGTTATAATTATGGAACCATTGATCGGGATCATTATGGGAAGCGACAGCGACCTTCCCGTTATGCAGGCAGCGGCAGATGTTTTGACTGAACTGGGATTGCCATTTGAACTGACCGTTGTTTCAGCGCATCGCACCCCTTTGCGTATGGTAGAATATGCTACTAAAGCAAGGGAGCGCGGATTAAGAGTAATTATTGCCGGCGCAGGCGGCGCAGCTCATTTACCGGGCATGGTAGCTTCCCTTACCCCCCTGCCGGTGATCGGTGTACCCATTAAATCATCCAATTCTATCGACGGATGGGATTCTATTTTATCTATCCTTCAAATGCCTAATGGCATACCAGTTGCAACAGTAGCATTAAATGCGGCTAAAAACGCTGGTATTCTGGCCGCCTCGATGATCGGTGCATTTGAAGAAACCATTGGTAACCAGGTAGCTGCTTACAAAAAGAAACTGGAAGAAGAAGTACAGACTAAAATTCAAAACTTAAAAAAACAGGGCTGGGTTAATAAATTTGATTAGGCAGATTTAGTCCATCCTTGTAATTTGCGCGCGGTATGAAACTCAAACTGCTTGATTATAAAGAATTGCCGGATTTGCCCGTTGGCTCGAACCTTGAATTTTTTAACGACGCTATTTACCTGGTAGATGACGATGCCAGCGATATGGTGGTATTTAATAAAAAATGGCAAAAAGAAGCCGTTCATCCGTTGCTGGTAAATGGTGAGCCGCGTATTGCTCCGAAAGGTAAATCTGACTTTGAAGCAACTACAATCGTTGAAGTTAACAGCATTCCCCGTTTACTGGTATTGGGAATCGATATCAAAGACAATCACCACAAGGCCATTTTGGTCAACCTCGATGATCTTACCAAAGAAGAATTTGATATTTCAGAATTCTATACCCGGCTGAAACAAACAGTTGGCGTTATTAATATTGAATCGGCTGCCATTGTACTGGGTAAACTGGTACTGTGCAACCGCGATCACAAAGCCGCTCCCGAAAATCATATCATTGTAACAGATGCTGATTTCTGGAAGAACCAGGCTACCGCTGAAATAACTACGATCAGCTTCGATCTTCCGCAAACACCTAAACAGGTTGTCGGACTTTCAGGCCTCACCTACTCGTATAAAAACGACTGGCTGGTGGCTACCCTTCTTACCGAAGATGGTACGGCTGTCGACGGCCGTGGCGACAGCTATCTGGCTGTTATTGAAAATGCCTCACGCAAGGTGGTGCGTAAAAAAATGAAAGTTAATACCCTGTTCCATTTAAGTGAACTGGATGGATCTTTTTCCGGTTTCAACCTGCAATCGGTTTGTATAAGAACCGAAAAAACCGCGCGGTTAAAACTCTATATGCTTGCCGGTAACAAACAGGGAATGAACGGTGTGTTTACGGTAAGGGTGAAAGAGTAACCAGAAGAAATTAAGAATGAAAAATGAGGAATAAGAAATTAAAAAGGAAATTCAACGCTTAGTGCTGAACATTCGGAATTACCGATGAAAGTGAATTTACTTTTTCATTTCTCATTTCGCATTTCTCATTTTTCATTTAAAGCTCTTCCAGTATAATAAACTCCTGTTCCAGTGTAGTTGAATGCTCGTATACTTTCTGAATAAACGATTTGCCCCATAAGGCATACCAGGGCATGAAGTTGTCAACACGTTCCTGCAAACCATTATTCGGGAATAAAGCCGATTGAATGGCATGGATCTGCCGTTGCTCCGTTTCGTATTTCCTTTTTTCGGCTCTTAGTAGTTTTTTCTCCAGCTCCTGCAAAGGCTTTATAGTTTTCGCCTGTAAGGCTTCCACATGCTGTAATAATGATTTATCTATGGCCGCAGCTTTATTTTTCAATAATCCGTACAGCTGCATTGTTGCTTCCATTTCCTGTTTTAGTTTCAATTCGCCGTTCTTATGACGGCTTACCAGCAGCGTAAGTAATTGTTGTTCGGGTTGAAAAAAATCTTTTGGCTGCAAACCCAGTTTATGAATTTTCTCCTGCCACTTTTTCTCTACAATCAAAAACGAATTGCGAAGGATCAATACCGGAAAGGGAACCTGATAATGCATAAACAGGTCTTTCAGTTCAAGCCAGTATGCTGTTTCGCCACCACCGCCAACAAAAGCGATATTGGGTAACAGCGTTTCCTGGTAGAGTCCGCGTAGAATTACATTCGGACTAAACCGTTCAGGATGCTCATTTAATTCAGCCAGTATTTGGTCTTCCGTAAAACTGATCTTTGTATTTCTTACTTCATACTTACCATCTTTTACTTCAATCAGTTCACGTACATCGTCTTTAAAATAAAACAGATTAACAGCACGCGGATGCGCCTGTACTTTATAATGCTGCGATAACCGGTCGATGGTTTTACTTACTATCGAAGCAGGTGTTTGTTGCAACAGATCTTCACGAAATACCGGCGCCATTACTTTTTTCATATTGGCCGTATCCGGTATGATCACAATTAAACCATATTCGGCAAATAATGCATGAATAATTTTAAACGTTGCCGTTTGAATATCGGGGCTTTGCAGATAACAGGCACGCAACAGTTCTATCAGCTCTTTGCCAAACGGCTGAACTGACAATTCCCCTTCTATACGATGGATCAGTTTATCGAGCCCTTTGGTATTCATGCGGCCTACTGCACCTGTTTGTTTTGTATCCCAAACCAGTTTTTCACCGTTCAGGAAAACATGACCCAACTCATCCAGATCGGCATCTTCACTACCCATCCAGAATACCGGTACAAAATGTTTATCGGGAAATTCTTTTGCAAACCGGTCGGCCAGTTTTATAACATGCAGTATTTTATAAATGAAATACAGGTGGCCGGTGAAGATAGCCGGCTGATGTGCAGTTGTAATAGTAAATGTATTTGGCTGTAACAGCAGTTGCATATTCTTTTGCTCTGCGTTTGTAATGGTTACAGCTTCATATTGTTTTTGCAATTCACTTACCAGCAGTTCACGATCGGTATGTACCTGTTCACGTGCTGCTATGGCAGCTTTAATGCCATCAACAGAAACAGCATGCTGATAAAAAGGTTGCAGGGATGACGACTGGTTAAGATAATCGGTAATGATCTTTGAAAAATAACCGGTCTGTTCAATTGATAAATTGGTAGAATTACAATCCATAGTCAACGAAATGCGAACATAAAAGTACTATCAGACGCACGAATGCCACAATCAGTCATCAATTTTAACGTTCCATTGCTACTTTAGTTCGTAGGCCACTATTTTATTTTTAAAGAAGGTGGGAACGTATAAGATCCTGTTTTTCGCATCGTATCCTATATCGGCGGTGTTTATGCTTTGTGCGCGTGTATCGAGCAGGTGTTCTTTTGTGCCGTCACCCTTTACATACCAGATGGAACCCTGCCAGCAGCTTACTATAAAATCTTTACCGGCAACATGTTCAACGCCATCGGTGCCGCCTTCCATACCATCAGCGAGCTTAGTGAGCGATTTATCTTTTTCAACTTTATATAAACCACCGGCATCAAGTATATACAAATCATCGTTATAGATCAGTACGCCATTGGGACCTTTCAGATTATCGAGTAATGTGGTTACGGCTCCGTTTTCAATACGGTGTATTTTTTTCAATTTTGAATCAGAAACATACACCACGCCATTTTTAGGGTCAACGGTAATATCGTTTAATCCCTGTGCGCCTTCTATGGGAATAGTTTGAACAATAGCGGCTTTTCTTGTGTCGATCACGGCCACTTTATCTACATCGGCAACATATAATTTGTTTTTGTATAGTCCCAGCCCTTTGGGAGCTTCGAGGCCTTTTACCCAGTCAACCTGAATGATCTTTCCGTCGAGGCCTACTTTGCCAACAGATCCTTTGCCGTCTTTTTCCCAGGGTTGTCCGTCGATATTTGAAACATATAAAAGTTTATCGGCTGCATCGTACAATGCTGATTCCGGTACTTTCAGCAGGGTATCTGTTTCCCATTTTTTTACAAGCTGGTGCTCCTGTGCATTGGCCATCAGGGTGGCCAGTATTAAAGAACCGGCAATTGCCATTTTTTTCATATGCGATTTGTTTTGAAGGCGGTAAAGATACTAAAACCACCAACGCTAAAACCGCTCAGGGCTAAATGCAGCTACATCAACACCGGTCTTCTTTTTACTGATAATTTCTTCAACCAGCTTACCGGTACCGGCAGCAAGGGAAAGACCCAGCATGGCATGACCGCCTGCAATTACCAGGTTGGAATATTTACTGTGAGAACCTATATAGGGAAGTCCGTCGGGTGTAAGCGGACGTAAACCGTACCATATTTTTTCTGCAGGCATGGGTTCTACCGGCAAGTCGGGATAATAGGCTTTGGCGCCGTTATAAATGGCCTGTGCGCGTTTTATTAACAGCGGTGAATTCAGTCCGCTTATTTCCATGGTGCCGCCCATACGCAGATCAGGGCCCATGGGGGTCATGGCTACCCTTTTATCAACCAGAATGGCAGGATAACGAAGGTTGCGCTTTACATTCTCATACGTCATGCTATAACCTTTACCGGCCTGCAGTAAAATGGAAATACCGAGCTTTTCGGCAACCAGCGGCAACCACGATCCGTTGGCCAGTACAAGATGCGAGCATTCGAATTTGCCTTTATCAGTGATTACGGCAGTAACGGTATTACCTTTTTTCTCAAAGCCGGTCACCGTAGTTTTGAGCTGCAGCTTTACACCTGCTTTCTGCAAATGGTCTTTCAGGGTGCGCATAAAATCACCGGGGTGTACATGACAATCTAAGGGATACAATATGCCACCCTTTACATCAACCTGTACATCCGGCTCCATGGCCTGTATTTCCTGTGCACTCAGGATCTTTGTGTCGATATGCAGTTCAGCGGCCTCTTCTGCCAGTTCTATTTCGTGTTTTTCAACAGCCGTTGTTTTGTAGAGCATTAAACAACCAATTTCCTGCATACGGAAACGGTTGCCGAGTTCATTCTTTATACCGGACGTTAATTCACGGCTAAAATGTAAAATATCATTTAATGGGGGAATATGTTTGTGCACAGTCTGTTCATTGGCCTGTTTCCAGAAGGTCATGCACCATTTGACAAGATCGAGGTTCAAACGGGGTTTAATATAAAACGGACTGGTAGAACTGAGCATCCAGCGCAATCCCTGGGCAACAATACCTGGTGTTGCCAATGGCGTGAAATGACTGGGCGATATATAACCGGCATTTCCAAAGGAAGTACCATCGGTAATATCGCCTTTTTCAATAACAGTTATTTCATATCCTTCCTTTTGCAGGTAATAAGCGCAGCAAAGGCCAATAACGCCTCCGCCAATAATAGTAACCTGTTTGCTCATTTATTTGATTTGAAAATTTGCAAATGTAAAAATGTGCAAATGAGAGACAGTGCATTATTGTATTTCATTTGCATATTTGCTAATTAGCACATTAGCATACTAGATAACCTGAAATCCGTATGCATACGGGTCATCATCCGGATCAATGCTGATGGTATTATATCCGTATACTTTTGCCCATCCTTCTATACTGGGCCGAATGGCTGGTTTTCCATCGACTGTAGTTTCTTCTTCAATACGACCTATAAATTGCGAGCCGATAATACTTTCATGCACAAAAGCATCTCCTTTTTTCAATTTTCCTTTTGCATACCATTGTGCCATGCGGGCAGATGTGCCTGTTCCGCACGGTGAACGATCAATGGCCTTATCCCCATAAAAAACTGCATTGCGGGCAGTAGCGTTTTTATCGAGTGTAGCGCCTGTCCACAAAATGTGCGAACAACCGTTGATGGTAGGGTTTTCAGGATGCACAAACTTGTATTGTGCATTTATGCGTTTGCGTAATTCGCGCGCCCAGGCAATCAGCTGATCGGCGGTATAGTGTTCCAGCCCTTTGAAGTTCGGCTGCACATCTACTATAGCATAAAAATTACCGCCATAGGCAACGTCTATTGTGAGTTCGCCCAGATCGGGTGAAGTAACTTTTAATCCTTCTGCTGCCAGATATGCCGGCACATTGGTAAGCTTAACACTTTTTACTTTTTTACCGTCCTGTTTATAGCTGATCATTACCAGGCCGGCAGGAGTTTCCAGCCGGATCGTTCCCGGTACTTTTGGTACAATCAATCCTTCTTCAACAGCAATGGTAATGGTACCAATAGTACCATGGCCGCACATGGGCAGGCAGCCACTGGTTTCAATAAATAGAACAGCTACATCATTTTGCGGGTCATGTGCAGGATAGAGAATACTGCCGCTCATCATGTCGTGGCCGCGTGGTTCAAACATCAGGCCTTTGCGGATCCAGTCGTAATCTTTCAGAAAATGCTGGCGCTTTTCACTCATATTCTTTCCTTCCAGAACAGGGCCGCCGCCCGCTACAAGCCTAACAGGGTTTCCACAGGTATGTGCATCAATACAAAAGAATGTTTTTTTCACGCGATTAAAGTTGTGTATTTTTTTTGTTTCATGTTACAAGTTTGGTGTTGCAGGGCACTGTTAGCCGCAACTTGTAACATGAAACCGGTGAACCTACAGTTTTACAGCTTCTTTAGTTAATGTATCGTTGACTGTTCTCCAAATGCCGAGCGGATTGCCGTTCTTTAATTCATCCGGCAGCAGGTTATCGGGCCAGCCCTGATAAGCGATCGGGCGTGCAAACCGTTTAATGCCATCTGCACCTACTGAAGTAAAGCGCGAATCGGTGGTGGCGGGGAAAGGTCCTCCGTGATGCATACTTAAGCATACTTCAACGCCGGTGGGTACACCATTTACAATAAATCGTCCGCAAATATTTTTAACCGCTTCTATCTGTTCTTCATTCTCCAGCATATCTTTTTCAGTGGCCATCAAAGTAGCGGTGAGTTGTCCTTCCAAACGCCGGGTCACTTCCAGCATTTCTTTTTTGTCTTTACAACGAACTACAATTGAATACGGACCGAATACTTCCAGATGCAGAACAGGATTGTTTAAAAATGCCTGTCCGCTTGCCGATGCAATAGTAGGCACGCCCTGGTTGTTTTGCGGCTGGGTATCTGACACGGCAATGGTTGTTACATCTTTCTGCGACAGTGCACGGGCCCTGTTTTCGGAGAAGTTCTTACATATGCCGGGATGCAGCATGGTACCCGGACTTACTGCTTTGATCTCATTACCCAGTGTGGAAATGAATTTTTGCAGGTCCTCTCCTTCTATGCCGATGATCAGTCCGGGATTGGTACAAAATTGTCCAACACCGAGTGTGATAGAACCGGCATACTGTTTTGCTATTTCAACAGCTGATTGCTGTAATTTTTCAGGGAAAAGAAATACAGGGTTTACACTCCCCATTTCTGAAAATACCGGAATGGGTTCTTTGCGCTGGTTCGCCCAGTCGAACAATGCTTTACCGCCGAGGTAAGAGCCTGTAAAGCCAACAGCTTTGGTATAAGTATGTGTTACGAGGGCTTTTCCGACTTCCTGCGAAGCGCCATGAACATGGGTAAAGATGCCTTTAGGCATATTTAGTTTTTCGGCCGCTTTGAGAATAAGCTGCGCCACTATTTCTGAAGTTTCCGCATGAGCAGGATGCGCTTTTACAATAACCGGACAACCGGCTGCAAATGCACAGGCGGTATCACCACCGGCGGTTGAATAGGCAAAAGGAAAATTACTGGCGCCAAACACCACTACAGGGCCCAGCGGAATAAGCATTTTACGCAGATCGGGTTTGGGCGGATTTCTTGTGAGATTCGCCGTATCGATCCTGGCTTCTAACCATTCTCCCCTTTCGCAGGCATCGGCATAACTGTTCAGCTGAAATACCGTGCGTGCTTTTTCATTGCGTAACCGGACTTCGGGCAGATTGGTTTCACGCATAGCTGTGTGGATCAGTGCATCATCTGCATTTTCCAGTTCGGTGGCAATGCCGCGCATAAAACGCGCCCTGTCTTTTAAAGAATATTTTCGGTATTGATGAAAAGCCTGCCAGGCAGTTGTAAGTGTTTGATCTATTTCTGGTAGTGTAGCGTCTTTGAACATATGCATCCTTTTAATCTCGCTTTAGCGAGATACAAAGGTATTATACAATCTGTTATCCGTATTGTTTGCGTGAAATATTGAAGCGAAGAGGGTAAAATACGATAATTTGAAAGTGTGCTAATTTGAAAATTTGAAAATGAGGTGATTCATTTTATGAAGCCCTATTGATTTCCAGCACCTATCATTTTCAAATTTGTATATTTTCAAATTTTCAAATTGATGTTATCCGGTGATTAACAGGAAAGAAAGCCTTTCCTGTTAATATCATCCCGGAATTGAACATCAGAACCTTAACTTGAGAGTTGCTACTAACTGAAAACAAAGCTTGTAACCGGTTCCAAAATTACAAGCTTAAAGAGTTATTAAATTTACCTAAATAAGCTATTTATTATATTTTTTTGTTAATAGTATCGTATTTTCTGTTAATTAATTAGGAAGCCTATCTATATAGTCTATCCGTAATAATGAAAGAGGCAGGCACAAGAGGTCGTGCGCCTGCCAGTGTGGATAATATACAGCATTTGTTTTGTCGCGTTGCAAACATTATCCATCCTCAAATGGCGGAAAAGCCTGTTTACACAAACCTTCCCGTTCTTGCCATTGCCTCCATTGAGACCTTGATTGATTAATGATTAAGGGTTCTATTTAACGTCGAATATTTATCTAAGAATGTCCGATTATTAGGTAAAAGGACATTTAATATCGAATAATAAATAATGAATGTCGAATGACGAAGTAATCCTTCTATATTCATTATTGAACATTCATTATTCAATATTTTCTTGTGGCGGGATAAGATGTAATGGAGATGCGAAGATATAGGATGATGAAAGCTAATGCAATACAACTTTGTGGTACATATTCTAATATGAAAACATGCTAAACTGCAATTAGCAAAGAACATTACTACTTATGCAAGTGGGGCTTCCGTTGTCAGAAGCCCCACTTGCATATTTGCTAATTTTTATTTGATCGTTTAGCTAACTACTTCTCCTTCGATATCATAATCGTATGCTTTGGTAATTTTTACCTGCACAAATTCGCCGATGGGTAGTTTTTTCGAACTGTTAATGATCACTTCATTATCTACTTCAACACTGTCGAATTCGGTACGGCCAAGATAACGGCCCGATTCTTTTTTATCGATGAGTGTTTTAAATGTTTTTCCAATTTTCTCCTGATTCTTTTCGTAGCTGATATCCTGCTGTACTTCCATGACCTCCTGTGCCCTTCTTTCTTTTTCTTCCTGTAGAATATTATCTTCCAGATCATGGGCCGAAGTACTTTCTTCGTGCGAATAAGTAAAAATGCCAACACGATCAAACCGGTGTTGCTGCAGAAAGGATTTCAGTGAGTCCACATCATCTTCTGTTTCTCCGGGGAAACCGGCAATAAGCGTTGTACGCAAACAGATGCCCGGTACTTTTTCGCGGATGGCGCTGATGAGGTCAGTCATTTCGGCCTGAGTGATTTGCCGTTTCATGGCCTTCAGCATATTATCGCTGGCATGTTGCAGCGGCATATCAAGGTAATTACAGATATTATCGCGCTGACGCATTACATCCAGCACTTCGAGCGGAAATTTTGAAGGATATGCATAATGCAGTCTGATCCATTCCAGTCCTTTTACATCTGCCAGTCTGTTTAACAGATCGGGCAACATGCGTTTTTTGTAAATATCGAGACCGTAATAGGTAAGCTCCTGTGCAATAAGCATAACCTCTTTTACTCCTTTCTTCACAAGTCCTTCGGCTTCTTTTACCAGTTCTTCAATGGGTTTGCTTATATGCTGGCCGCGCATTAAAGGAATGGCGCAAAAGGCACAGGTGCGATTACAGCCTTCTGATATTTTCAAATAGGCATAATGACTGGGTGTAGCCAGTAAACGTTCTCCCACCAACTCCGCTTTATAATCTGCTTCAAATTTCTTCAGGATCAGCGGCAGTTCCATAGTACCGAAATAAGCATCTACTTCAGGTATTTCCTGTTCCAGATTATTGCGATAACGTT
>Ga0207667_10011819_pt1 | contig 10114 bp, 6 predicted proteins | sample KBSCornC52_FD_184301 | JGI IMG/M metagenome (GOLD analysis project Ga0207667, IMG submission 184301) | Corn rhizosphere microbial communities from Kellogg Biological Station, Michigan, USA - KBS Corn C5-2 (SPAdes) (version 2) | ecosystem: Host-associated > Plants > Roots > Rhizosphere > Soil ...
AGGATTGCGAGGCGAAGGTCTTCGTCACCTCAGAGGCGCTGGCCGACGTGGCGGGCGCGGTCGCGCCGCTGATCGCGGGCGTGAAGCTGTTCATGGTCGGCGCGGCCGAGGCGCCCTACGAGGGCTTCGAGGCGGCGCGCGCCGCCCTGCCGGCGACGCCCATCGCCGACGAGCGGGCGGGCATGGCGATGCTCTATTCCTCCGGCACCACCGGGCGGCCCAAGGGCGTCAAGCGCGCCGGCGTCGGCGAGGCGCCGATCGGCACGCCCAGTCCGCTCGCCATGATGGGTCAGGCGCTCTACGGCTGGACGCCGGAGTCGGTCTACCTGTCGCCCGCGCCGCTCTATCACGCCGCCCCCCTCGGCTGGTCGATGGCGGTGCAATCGATGGGGGGCACGGTGGTGATGATGGAGCGCTTCGACGCCGAGGACGCGCTGCGCTTCATCCAGGACTACAAGGTGACCACGGCGCAGTGGGTGCCGACGCACTTCGTCCGGATGCTGAAGCTGCCGCCGGAGGTCCGCGCCAGGTACGACATGAGCTCCCTGAAGGCGGTGTTCCACGCCGCCGCGCCCTGCCCTGTCCCGGTGAAGGAGCAGATGATCGCCTGGTGGGGGCCGATCGTGAACGAGTACTACGCCGGCACCGAGGGCAACGGCTTCTGCCACATCAACTCGGAGGAATGGCTGGCGCACAAAGGCTCGGTCGGGCGTGGCATGACCGCCAAGGTGCGTATCTGCGACGACGACGGCGAGGAGCTGCCGCCGCGCACCGAGGGGCTGGTGTTCTTCGAAGGCGGCGGCCAGTTCGAGTACCACGGCGATCCCAAGAAGACGGCCGAGGCCCGCAACAAGCACGGCTGGACGACGCTGGGCGACGTGGGCTGGCTCGACGAGGAGGGCTACCTCTACCTCACCGACCGCAAGAGCTTCATGATCATCTCCGGCGGGGTGAACATCTATCCGCAGGAGATCGAGAACCTGCTGATCACCCATCCGAAGGTCGCCGACGCGGCGGTGGTGGGCGCCCCCGACGAGGAGATGGGCGAGAAGGTGGTCGCGGTGATCCAGCCGATCGAGTGGGAGGGCGACCACGAGGCGCTGCGGGCGGAGCTTTCCGCCTTCACCCGCAAGAACCTCAGCCACGTGAAGACGCCCAGGGTCATCGACTTCATGAAGGAGCTGCCCAGGCATCCCACCGGCAAGCTCTACAAGCGCCTGATCCGCGACGCCTATTGGGGCAAGGAAGGCTCCCGGATCGTGTAGCGTTTGGGCCGCTCACGCGGACTGGCCGAACGTCCGGAATGGCTGGATTGTGTTGAAGAAGGCGGCTTTGAGCGGCGTTGTCAGCGCGGCCGGATGAGGCTCGCGGTGGCCGTCGCCGCTCAGGCGGGCGCCGGGAGCTCTGGGACTGGGATCAGCTTGGCGAGTTTACGGAGGTTCTGGGCGGTGGCGGCGAGGAGAAACTCGTCTCGGGCGCCGCAGGGACCGCGTAGTCGCAGCCGGTCGAGCTTCAGGATGCGCTTCAGGTGGGCGAAGAGCATCTCGACCTTCTTCCGCTGGCGCATCGAGGTCCAGTAGGCGTCGGTCTTGGCGATCTCGCGGGCCACATCGCGTGCGGCTTCGTGGATCGAGCGGGTCACCTTGCGCGCCGGCGCCTTGGGGCAGCACTGGCTCTTCAGGGCGCAGGCGTCGCAGTCGGCCTTGCTGGCCCGATAGCGGTGCGTGTCGTCGGCCGGCGGCCCCGTCCGTGGAGACGAGAAGGCCCGGCGATAGCGCTTCAGCTCATGGCCGCCGGGGCAGCGGTAGAGGTCGTCGGCGGGGTCATAGGTAAAGTCCTCTCTGGAGAAGGTCCCGTCCTCGCGCTTGGACTTGTCGAAGACGCGGATGTGCGGCGCGATCTCCTGGTGGTGGACCAGCCATTCCAGCATCTCGGCCGAGCCGTAGGCGGTGTCGGCGGTCAGGCGCTCCGGATGCAGCCCGAGGCGCTCGTCGGTACGCTCGATCATGGTGCGACAGGCCGCAAGTTCGCCCTGGCGCACCGCCGTGGAGGGCTCGACGTCCACGATCACCGCGTGCTCAAGGTCGATCAGGTAGTTTGTGCAGTAGGCGAAGCTCGCAGGTCCCGCCTGCGCCGCCGTCCAGCGCGAGGCGGGATCCGACAGCGACAGATACTTCGGCGTCACCGGCGTGGCCGCGCCGAAGGCCTCCTCATCCAGCACCGCCAGGTATTCCTGCACGGCCCGGCTCGCGGCCTCGCGCGGAAGCCCTGCGGAGCCTTCCACGGCCGTCCTGTGCCGGCTGGCGTCGGCGCGGATGATGCTGGCGTCGACGGCGAAGCCCTCGCCACCCACCAGACCCTCGGCCATGCAACGGCGCACTACCCTCTCGAAGAGCTCGCGCAGCAGATCGCTGTCGCGGAAGCGACCGTGCCGGTTCTTGGAGAAGGTCGAGTGGTCCGGCACATCGCCGTCCAGGCCCAGGCGGCAGAACCAGCGGTAGGCCAGGTTGAGATGCACCTCCTCGCAGAGCCGACGCTCCGACGGATGCCCAGGCAGTAGCCCACCAACAACATCCGGATCATCAGCTCGGGATCGATCGAGGGCCGGCCGATCGGGCTGTAGAACGGGGCCAGGTGCGCCCGCACGCCCTCTAGGTCCACGAAACGGTCGACGGCGCGAAGCAGGTGGTCCTGAGGGACGTGGCGCTCCAGCGAGAACTCGTAGAACAGCTTGGCCTGATCCACCTGCCGCTCTCCCATCATCGCCGCGTCCCCCCGCCTCAGCAGGAGTGAATCAGGCCGGAGTCACGGCTTCAACAGTCCTTTTTCAACAGCATCGCTGGAAAACGGACGTTGCGTATCGTGTCACCCATGATCGACACGCCGGACCCATACGGGCTGGGCCTTGATGCGGCGGAGAGCCGCTTGATGGACTACAACCCACTCTGGCCGCGAGCCTTTGCTGAAGAGGCGGCCCAAATCAGCGCAAAGTGCTCGTCACCTGGGCGGCGCCGCTGGGTCGCACAGCCTTCACCAACTACCTTCTTCAGTCGGTGATCTTCAGCTCGATCTTCTACGGATACGGGTTGGGCCTGTTCGATCGGCTCGCCCCGACCCCTACCTTTGCCCTCGGGCTCGGCTGTCTATGCCGCCCAGGTCCTGTTGAGCACCCTCTGGCTGCGCCGCTTTCAGTTCGGTCCGATGGAGTGGTTGTGGCGCGCGCTCATGTATGGACGCCCCCCGGAGTTGCGCCGACTGCCGACACTAAACCCAGCGTCTTAGGTGCATTACTCTTACCCGTAAGAGTAATGCGGGGCCGAAATTCCGCAATGCATCGTCTTGTCCCACTCTTGCGAGGTGGTAGAGGGGGCGGGCCAGCCAACGGACGGAGAACGCGATGAACCCTGTGGAGATCAAGGACCTGCCGGGCCTGGTGGGCACCGAAGTGGGCGTCTCGGACTGGCTGCTGGTCGACCAGGACCGGGTCAACAAGTTCGCCGACGCGACCGGCGACCACCAGTGGATCCACGTGGACGTGGAGCGGGCCAAGCGCGAGATCGGCGGCCCGATCGCGCACGGCTATCTGACCCTGTCGCTGATCCCGCACCTCTCGGCCGGCATGCTGCCGGTGAAGGGCGTGACGCGCGGCATCAACTACGGCTCCGACAAAGTGCGCTTCACCAACATGGTGCGGGTCGGCAAGCGCGTGCGGCTGCGTCAGAAGCTGATCGGCGCCGAGGCCAAGGCCGGCGGCATGCAGATCAAGAACGAGTGCACGATCGAGATCGAGGGCGAGGACAAGCCGGCCTGCATCGCCGAGACGATGTCGATCCTCTACGGCTGAGCGGCGCTAGTCGGCGGTGGCGGCTTCCTCGGCGGAGGCCGCCTTGGCGCCTTCCACCGGAGTTTCGGCCACCATGGTCGCGGGCGCCTGCGGATCGTCCAGGCGGGCCAGGGTCTCGCGGATGAACTTGGCGTGGGTGACGATGCCGATCTCCAGCCGCTCGTGATTGAGCTCCACCTGCTGGGTGAGCAGGCCGGCGATGAACTGCGGGTCCTGGACGCCCGCCGGATCGTGGCGGTGGTCCTGGTCGGTCATGAACACCGGGCCGCCCGAGTTGCCCGGGAAGACCGAGAAATCGAGCAGGAAGGTCGGGAAGATCTTGGCCGGGGCCAGCGGATAGGAGGCCACGCGGCCGGCCCGCAGGATCGGAAAGCCGGCCTGATTGGCCGCCAGGCCGCGCGGGAAGCCCAACGCCATCATCTCGTCGCCCGCCTCCACCTGGTAGTGGGTGAAGGTGTCGTCGCCGGCGAGGTAGTTCAGCGGGATCGCCGCCTTGGCGAACGCCGGAGGCGCGGTGATGGCGAGCGCCGCCACGTCGCGCGACGGATGGTGCGTCCACAGCTCGTGACCCTTGGCGTCGCGGATCTCCACCGGCTGCGGCGCATAGCTCCAGCTGCCATCCGCATTCTGGAAGCGGAAGCCGACGCGCGCGGCCGCGCCGGGCATGCCTTCGAGAACGTGGTTAGCGGTGATCAGGATGGTCCGAGGCCGGCCGTCCGGCGTCGGGTCGGAGATCAGGAAGCCGGTGCCGACCGTTCGCGTCCCGTCGCCAAGCGGCTGCTCCACCTGAACGGTGGCCTGCATGAGCTGGACGGCGAGGTCCATCGCCATGGCGTTCCCGACTCTCTCTTCCCGCTCGCGTCTTCGCGCGATCTCGATGCTCGAGGAACATTGGGCGGAGTCCGCGCCGCGGCCAAGGCGACAGCTTGTCCTGTGCGCTCATTCGACGCGCGGACGGCCACGCTTGAGCGCGGCGGAGGCGCGGGGCATTTAGCGGGCCATGGACCAGACCGCCCCGCGCCCCGTCCCGCCGATCGCCCGCAAGGAGCCCAAGCGGATCGAACAGCTCGGCCGGGTGCGGGTCGACGAGTTCGCCTGGATGAAGGACGAGGCTTGGCAGCAGGTGCTGCGCGACCCGAAGGTCCTGCGCGCCGAGGTCCGCGAGCACCTGGAGGCGGAGAACGCCTACACCAAGGCGATGCTGGCAGAGACCGAACCGCTGCAGGCCGCGATCTTCGAGGAGATGAAGGGCCGCATCAAGGAGGACGACGCCAGCGTTCCGGCCCCCGACGGCCCCTGGGAATACTACGCCCGCTACGAGCTGGGGGCGCAGCAGCCGATCCACGCACGGCGGCGGCGGGGCGGAACGGACGGCGAGCAGGTGCTGCTCGACGAGGAGGCGCTCGCCAAGGGCAAGCCCTACTTCCACGTGGGCGCCGCGAGCCACAGCCCCGACCATGCGCTCTACGCCTGGGCGGCCGACGAGCAGGGTTCGGAGTACTACGCGATCCGCGTCAAGGACCTCGCCACGGGCGAGGAGGTCGGCCCGCCGATCGACAGCGCCTACGGCGACTTCGTCTTCTCGCCGGATTCGCAGTGGCTGTTCTGGATCTGGCGCGACGAGAACGCCAGGCCCTCGAAAGTCTTCCGCCGGCCGGCCCGCGGCGGGGACGACGCGCTGGTCTACGAGGAGGCCGACGAGGGCATGTTCCTTGGCGTGGGCGTCGCCTCTGACGACAGCCACGTGCTGATCCATATCGGCAACCAGGAGACCACCGAGCTGCGGCTGATCCCGGCCTCGGATCCGACCGCCGAGCCGCGGGTCGCCGAGCCGCGCCGCGTCGCGGTGAAATACAGCCTCGACCACTGGAGCGACCGCTGGGTGATCCGCACCAACGACGACGGGGCGGTGGACTTCAAGCTCTGCGTCTCCGAAGCCGCGGTCCCGGCCAAGGCGACCTGGCGGGACTGGATCATGCACCGGCCGGGCCACTACATCATGGGCTTCGCCGCCTACGCCGGCCACATCGTTCGCGCCGAGCGGGTGGAGGCGCTCGATCGCCTGGTGGTCACCGCCCGCGACGGCGCCGAACACATGGTCGCCTTCGACGAGGAGGCGTACGCGCTTGGGCTGGAAGACGGCTACGAGTACGCGACCACCACGACCCGCTTCGTCTATCAGTCGCCGACCACGCCTCGGCAATGGTTCGACTACGACCTGGTCACACGCGAGCGGACGCTGCGCAAGACCCAGGAGATCCCCTCCGGCCACGACGCCGGCCGCTACCTCGCGCGACGGCTCCATGCGACCGCGCCGGACGGGGAGACGGTCCCGATCACGCTGCTGATGCTGAAGGACGCGCCGCGCGACGGCTCGGCGCCGGTGTTGCTCTACGGCTATGGGGCCTACGGGCATGCGATGGAGCCCGCGTTCTCGATCCGCAACCTTTCGCTCGTCGACCGCGGCTGGATCTGGGCCGTGGCGCACATCCGCGGCGGCTCCGACAAGGGCTGGGGCTGGTTCCTGGACGGACGCAAGGCGAAGAAGCCCAACAGCTTCACCGACTTCATCGCCTGCGCCGAGCACCTGATCGCCGAGGGGTATGCGACGAAGGGCAAGATGGCGGCCTATGGCGGCTCGGCGGGCGGCATGCTGATGGGCGCAGTCGCGAACCTCCGCCCGGATCTCTGGGGCGCGGTTATCGCCGCCGTGCCGTTCGTCGACGTGCTCAACACCATGAGCGACGTGAGCCTGCCGCTCACCCCGCCGGAATGGCCTGAGTGGGGCAATCCGCTGGAGGACCCGGCCGCCTACGACGTGATCGCCGGCTATAGCCCTTATGACAACGTGAGCGCCCAAGCCTATCCGCCGATCCTGGCGACCGGCGGACTCTCCGACCCGCGGGTCACCTACTGGGAGCCGGCCAAGTGGGTGGCCCGGCTGCGCGAGCTGCATGCGGGCGAGGCGCCGATCCTGCTCAAGATCAACATGGAAGCGGGGCACGGCGGGGCCTCGGGCCGGTTCGATTTCCTGAAGGAGATCGCCCTCGACTACGCCTTCGCCATCTGGGCGCTCGAGGAGAGATGGCGCGCGGCATGAGCCCGCTCTAGCGGCCCGACGCCGCAGCCCCCTGCATGGTCTGCCTCCTGCAACTCCGATAGATTGCCGGCCTCACGCTGGCAGGGGGCGGCATGTCGGTCTCGGATGCGGACGCGGCGGCATCGCTCGCCAGGCAGGTCGACGAGGCGCTGCGCCGTCGCGACGTGCGGGCCGCGTTGTCGCTGATCGAGGCGGCCGAGCAGGCGCGGCCCGCCGATGTCGGACTGAAGATGCAGAAGGCGGTGACCCTGCGCGTGGCGGGCGACCTGCCGGCCTCGCTGGCCGCGCTCGACGCGGCCCTGGCGCTGGAGCCGTACAATTTCATGGCGCTGCTGGGGAAAGGCGCGCTGCTCGAACGGCTCGCCGGGGAGCGCGACGCGGCCGAGGTCTATCGCAACGCCCTGAAGATCGCTCCCGCCGATGCGCCGCCCGGCCTGCGCCCGGCGATCGCCCGCGCCCGCGAGGTGGTGCAGAAGAGCGCCGAGGCGCTGGAGGCGCACCTGCGCCGCCGCATCGCCGGCCTGGACGCAGATTGCAGCGGCCCGGCCAAGGCGCGGCTGGAGGAAACCGTGCGGGTGTTCTCGGGCCAGGCGCGGGTCTACCACCACGAGCCCTTGCTGCTGCACTACACCCAGCTGCCGGAGATCGGCTTCTACGACCGCTCGTTGTTCCCGTGGCTGGAGACGCTCGAAGCGGAGACGGAGGTGATCCGCGCGGAGCTGGAAGGGGTGCTGCAAAGCCGCCAGGATTTCGCGCCCTACATCGACTTTCCCCCGGGCGCGCCGGTGAACCAGTGGGGCGAGCTCAACCACTCGGCGCGCTGGAGCTCCTACTTCCTGTGGCGGGACGGCCAGCGCCAGGAGGGCGCCTGCACGGCGTGTCCGAAGACCGCGGCGATTCTCGAGCGGCTGCCGATGGCGATCCAGCCGGGCTTTGCGCCCACCGCCATGTTCTCGGCCCTTGAGGCGAAGACCCACATCCCGGCCCACACCGGCTCGACCAATACGCGGCTGCTCTGCCACCTGCCGCTGATCCTGCCGGGGCCGGCGCGCTTCCGGGTCGGGAACCAGACGCGGTCATGGCGGATGGGCGAGGCCTGGGTGTTCGACGACACCATCGAGCACGAGGCCTGGAACGACGCCGAGGCCTTGCGCGTGATCCTGATCTTCGACATCTGGAACCCCTACCTCGAACCTGCCGAGCGCGAGCTGGTCTGCGCGCTGCTGGCCGCCCGCAATGCGTTCCTCGGCCACTGAGCCTCTGAAGGATCCCGTGACTCCAGGCGACATCCCCGAGGCTGAAGCCCTGCTCTCGCAGGGCCGGGCGGCCGATGCGTTGAAGATCACCTCGCGGCTCGTGGCCGAACCCGCCCCGACGCACCAGGCGCTCGCCACCCACGCCTTCACGCTGAAGGCGTTGCGGCGGCTGCAGGAGGCCCTGGCGTTCAACGAGCAGGCGACGCGAGACTACGCGCAGAGCCCGATCGCCTGGCACAACCTGGCCGCCACGCTGGGCGACCTGGGCCGCGTGGAGGCGGCGATACCGGCGGTCAAGCGCGCCATGGCGCTCGGGCTCGACCGGGGGCCGACCTGGCACGTCTATGCGCGGGCGCTGCTCGCCACCGGCGCGATGGACGAGGCCGAGCGGGCCTACCGCGAGACATTGAAGCGTCCGCCTCTCACTTTGGAAGCGACCGCCGAACTCGCCAACGTGATCTGGATGCGGCGCGGCGACATGGCCGCCGCGCAGGCCGTGCTGGACGAGGCGTTCCGCGCCGGCGGCCCGCCGGGGCCGCTGGTGATCGCCAAGGCCAAGCTGTTCGAGGCGGCGGGCGACGTCGAGGCCAGCGCGCGGCTGCTCTCGGCCGCGGTGGAGCGGATGCCAGGCGACCTGGTGGTGCTGCTGGCCGCCGCCCAGAGCGCCATCGAGTTGGGCTACCGCAAGGAGGGCTGGGAGCTCGCCAAGACCGCCGAGTCCATGGCGGGCGACGAGCCGGCGGTGCTGAACCAGCTGGCCATCGCCGAGCTGGCGCGCGGCGCGCCGGGCGAGGCGCTGGCGGTGGCCCGGCGGGGGCTGGCGATCGCGCCCGAACACCAGTCGCTGATCGGCTGGGCGGCCGCGGCGGCCCGGGCGGCGGGCGATCCGCTCTACGAGACCCTCTACGACTACGACGCCTTCGTGGGCGTCTATGAGATCGAGGCCCCGAGCGGCTGGCCGTCGCTGGCGGCCTATCTCGCGGACCTGGCCGCGACGCTGAACCGGATGCACCCCTACGAGCAGCATCCGTTCCATCAGTCGATCCGGCACGGCAGCCAGACCATGCAGCCGCTGACCGCCGCGACCGACCCCGTGCTGGGCGCCTTCTTCCAGGCCGTCGACAAGCCGATCCGCGCCCATATGAAGACGCTCGGCAAGGGAAGCGACCCGTTCCGGCGGCGCAACGCCAGCGACTACCGCTTCGACACCGCCTGGTCGGTGCTGCTCAGGCCCGGCGGCTTCCACAAGGACCACTTCCATCCGCAGGGCTGGATCTCCTCGGCCTTCTATGTCGAGACGCCGGAGGGCGCGCTCGACACCGCCGAGAAGCAGGGCTGGATCCGCTTCGGCCGGCCGCCGCTGGAGCTAGATCCGCCGATGGCGCCCGCCCGTTACGTGCGCCCCAAGCCCGGCCGGCTGGTGCTGTTCCCGTCCTACATGTGGCACGGCACCGAGCCGTTCACGACCGACGAGCGGCGCATGACCATCGCCTTCGACGCCGTGCCGGCGTGACCCTCGCAAAGTCGGCGGGACTGGCTGGGGGACTAGGACTCGAACCTAGAATAACGGTACCAAAAACCGCTGTGTTACCATTACACCATCCCCCAGCAGGAACGGCGTCAGGCGGGCTCGCCCCCGCCGCGGAGGCGCCGACATAGCGCACGCCTTGGGGGTATGCAACGGGCCCCTTGGGCGCGCTTGCCGCGGTTCGGATGGTCCCCTATAAGGCCCGCTCCCAAGTCGGAGTGTAGCTCAGTCTGGTAGAGCACCGTGTTCGGGACGCGGGGGTCGCAGGTTCAAATCCTGCCACTCCGACCATCATCGCCCGCGGCCAGGCTTTACCCCGAAAACACCCACCTTTCCGCCGCATCGATAGTATGCGACAGCCGCCCCTGGCGGACGCCGAATCCCGG
>Ga0207667_10011823_pt1 | contig 10111 bp, 9 predicted proteins | sample KBSCornC52_FD_184301 | JGI IMG/M metagenome (GOLD analysis project Ga0207667, IMG submission 184301) | Corn rhizosphere microbial communities from Kellogg Biological Station, Michigan, USA - KBS Corn C5-2 (SPAdes) (version 2) | ecosystem: Host-associated > Plants > Roots > Rhizosphere > Soil ...
CCATGAGCTTGGGCAGGTCGTAGCCGGTGACGTTCTTCACCACCTTGGCACCGGCGACGAAGACTTCGCCGCGGCCCGAGACGACGGTGACGCCGAGCAGGTGGTCGCGAGCGGAGCCGGCGGTGACGCGGCGCGAGCCGGCTACACCGGCGGCGATGGTGCCGCCGATCGTGGCGCCCTCCCCGCCCCAGGGTTCGAAGGCGAGCATCTGCCCTTCGCCGGCGACCAGCGCCCGGACTTCGTCCAGCGGCGTGCCGGGGCGTAGGGTCAGGACCAGCTCGGCGGGGTCGTAGTCTACCACGCCGCTGATCTGGCGGAGCGAGAGGACCTCGGCTTCGCGCGGGGCGCCGAAGCTGCCGCGGGTGCCGCCGCCCTGGAGTTCGAGCTTGCGGCCGCTCGCCACGGCATCGGCAACGATCTGGCGCAGGTCCTGCGCGTCCCTGGGTTCCAGCATCAGAACCTCGGCAGGTCCGGGTGCGGCAGGGCGCCGTGATGGACGTGCATGCGGCCGAGTTCGGCGCAGCGATGCAGCGTCGGGAAGACCTTGCCCGGGTTGAGCAGGAGGTCGGGATCGAAGGCGCATTTGACGCGCTGCTGCTGGCGCAGGTCTTCCTCGCCGAACATCTCGGGCATGAGATCGCGCTTCTCGATGCCGACGCCGTGTTCGCCGGTGAGCACCCCGCCGACTTCGACGCAGAGGCGCAGGATGTCGGCGCCGAAGGCTTCGGCCCGGTCGAGTTCGCCGGGCTTGTTGGCATCGTAGAGGATCAGCGGGTGGAGGTTGCCGTCGCCGGCATGGAACACGTTGGCGACACCGAGGCCGTATTGGGCGGAGAGCTCCTCCATCCGGCGCAGGACTTCGGGGAGGCGGCGGCGGGGGATGGTGCCGTCCATGCAGTAGTAATCCGGCGAGATGCGGCCGACGGCGGGGAAGGCCGCCTTGCGTCCGGCCCAGAAGGCCATGCGCTCGCTCTCGTCCTGCGAGACGCGGGTGGTCACCGCGCCGTTGGCACCGGCGATGCGGGCGATTTCCTCGATCAGGTGGTCACACTCGGCGGCGGGGCCGTCGACCTCGACGATCAGCAGGGCGCCGACGTCGAGCGGATAGCCGACCTGGACGAAGGCTTCGGCGGCATGGATCGCGGGCTTGTCCATCATTTCCATGCCGGCGGGGATGATCCCCTCGGCGATCACCTGGGCAACGCAGGCGCCAGCCTGTTCGGCATCGGGGAAGCCGACCAGCACGGCGCGGGCGGTTTCCGGCTTGGGCAGGATGCGGACGGTGACTTCGGTGACCACGCCGAGCAGGCCTTCCGAGCCGACGACCACGCCGAGCAGGTCGAGCCCCGCGGGATCGAGATGGCGCCCGCCCAGCCGGACGACTTCGCCGTCCATCAGCACCAGTTCGACGCCGAGCACGTTGTTGGTGGTGAGGCCGTATTTGAGGCAATGCACCCCGCCCGAGTTCTCCGCGACGTTGCCGCCGATCGAGCAGGCGATCTGGCTGGAGGGATCAGGCGCATAGTAGAACCCGCGCGCCTCGACGGCCTGGGTGATGGCGAGGTTGGTCACCCCCGGCTGGACCACGGCGACGCGGTCCTCATAGTCGATCTCCAGCACGCGCTTGAACTTGCCCATGCCGAGCAGGACCGCATCGGCCAGCGGCAGCGCCCCGCCCGAGAGCGAGGTGCCCGAGCCGCGGGGCACGACCTTCACGCCTTCGGCATGGCACCAGCTGAGGATGGCGGAGACCTGCTCGACCGTTTCGGGCAGGACCACCAGCATCGGCGGCTGGCGATAGGCGGTCAGCGCGTCGGACTCCCACGGACGCAGCGCATCAGGATCGTCGATCACCCCCTCGCCGGGAACGATCGCGCGCATGGCCGCCACGATGCGATCCCGCTTGGCGAGAGTTTCGGCGCAGGGCTCCGGCATCGTTATCGACATCTCGGCACCCTCTCCATCGGCCTTTGTGGCGGGCTTCAGCCCCCGGCCTTCACCCGCTGGCGGAAGGCGTGCAGCAGCGGTTCGGTATAGCCGCTGGGCTGCGCCACGCCTTCGAATATCAAGGCGCGCGCCGCCTGGAAGGCAAGGCTTTTCTCCGGGGCGGGAGCCATCGGCCGGTAGAGCGGATCACCGGCGTTCTGCGCATCGACCTTGGCTGCCATGCGCAGCAGGGCGGCATCGACCTCTTCCGCCGTGACCACGCCGTGGAGCAGCCAGTTGGCGATGTGCTGGCTGGAGATGCGCAGGGTGGCGCGGTCTTCCATCAGGCCGACGTCGTTGATGTCGGGCACCTTGGAGCAGCCGACGCCCTGATCGACCCAGCGGACCACGTAGCCGAGGATGCCTTGGGCGTTGTTGTCGATCTCCTCGCGGATCTCCTCGGCCGACCAGTTGCGGCCGGCGGCGACGGGGATGGTCAGCAGGGCATCGAGCGAGGCGATGCCTTCGGCGCGGCGCTCCTGCTGGCGGGCGAAGACATCGACCTGGTGGTAATGCGTCGCGTGGAGGGTGGCGGCGGTGGGCGACGGGACCCAGGCGGTGTTGGCGCCGGTCTTGGGGTGGCCGATCTTCTGGACCAGCATATCGGCCATGCGATCGGGCATGGCCCACATACCCTTGCCGATCTGCGCCTTGCCGGAGAGACCACAGGCGAGGCCGATCTGGACATTGCGATCCTCGTAAGAGGTGATCCACGGCGTGGTCTTCATGTCGCCCTTGCGGAGCATCGGGCCGGCCTGCATCGAGGTGTGCATCTCGTCGCCGGTGCGATCGAGGAAGCCTGTGTTGATGAACATGATCCGGTCCTTCACCGCGTGGATCGTGGCGGCGAGGTTGGCGCTGGTGCGGCGCTCTTCGTCCATCACGCCGATCTTCAGCGTGTGGCGTTCGAGGCCGAGCATGTCCTCGACGGCATCGAACAGGTCGTTAGCGAAGGCGGCTTCCTCGGGCCCGTGCATCTTGGGCTTGACGATATAGACCGAGCCGGAGCGGCTGTTGCGCAGGGGCCCAGTGCCGTTGAGATCGTGGAGCGCGATGGTGGTGGTGACTATGCCGTCAAGGATGCCCTCGGGGGCTTCGCTGCCATCGGGCAGCAGCACGGCCGGGTTGGTCATCAGATGGCCGACGTTGCGGACGAGCAGCAGGGAGCGGCCCGGCAGGGTAAAGGAGGACCCGTCGGGCGCGGTATAGGCGCGATCGGGGTTGAGGCGGCGGGTCATCATGGCCCCGCCCTTCTCGAAGGTGTCCTCGAGATCGCCCTGCATCAGGCCGAGCCAGTTCGCATAGGCGAGGACCTTGTCCTCGGCATCGACCGCGGCGACCGAATCCTCGAAATCGCAGATCGTGGTCAGCGCAGATTCGAGGACGACATCGGCGATGCCGGCGGGATCGTCGCGGCCGATCGGGTGGGCCCGGTCGATCACCACTTCGATGTGGAGGCCGTTGTGCGCGAGCAGGAGGCTGTCGCCGGCGCGGCCGACCAGCTGGGCGGGGTCGGCGAGGACTATGTCGCCGCCGGTCCAGTCAGACCACTTGCCCGAGGCGAGCGGGGCGGCCTGGTCGAGGAACTCCTTGGCCCAGGCGATGACCTTGGCGCCGCGGGCGGGATCATAGCCCTTGCCGGAGGTGGCACCGGGGATCGCATCGGTGCCGTAGAGCGCGTCGTAGAGACTGCCCCAGCGCGAATTGGCGGCGTTGAGCAGGAAGCGCGCGTTGAGCACGGGGACGACCAGCTGGGGCCCGGCGACGTGGGCCAGCTCGCGATCGACTTTGCGCGGATTGACCGCGAAGGGCGCGGGCTCGGGGACGAGGTAGCCGATCTCGGTGAGGAAGGCGCGATAGGCCGCGGCGTCATGCGGCTGGCCGGCGCGCTGCTTGTGCCAGGCATCGATCGCGGCTTGGAGGACATCGCGCTTTTCGAGCAGGGCGCGGTTGCGCGGGGTGAAGGTGCCGAAGATCTGGGCCGCGCCGGCCCAGAAGGCATCGGCGGCGATACCGGTGCCGGGCAGGACCCGCTCCTCGACGAACTGGGCAAGCTCGTTCGCAACCTTCAATCCCGACTTTTCGACGTAGCTGGCCATGGCGTGAACTCCTGTCGCCTGCGGCCCTAGCGCGGCGCGCGTCCTTGCAGTAGATGGCAATAATTCAAATTAGTCTTTCCTTCAGGGAAACAATGTTCGACCCCGACTACGACCTGTTCCTCGACATCGCCGCGGCGGGCAGCATCTCGGCGGCCGCCCGGGCGCGCGGGATTTCGGTTGCCAGCCTGTCCAAGCGGCTGGCCCGGCTGGAGCAGCGGCTCGGGGTCCGGCTTGCCCACCGCACCACGCGCCGGCTGGCGCTGACCGTCGCGGGCAAGGACCTTGCGGAAACGCTGCAGCCGATCCGAGCCGGCCTTGCCTCGGTGGAGGAGCGGCTCGGCGGGCGCGGCTCGGACCTGGCGGGGCCGCTGCGGCTGACGGCGCCGACCTCCTACGGGCGGATGCACGTGCTGCCGCTGCTGCCGGCCTTCCTCGCCGCCCATCCCGAGATCGAGCTGACGCTCGACCTCTCCGACCAGTTCGTGGATCTGCACGACGGGACCTATGACCTTGCCGTGCGGATCGGTGCGACGATCGGATCGGGGCTGACGGGCCGGCGGCTCGCTACCAGCAGCCGGGTGCTCTGCGCCGCGCCGGCCTACCTTGCGGCGTTCGGGGCGCCGGAGAGCCTGCGCGATCTCGCCCGGCACCGGCTGCTCGCGGCCGAGGGCCAGCTGCCGTGGCATCTCGATGGCCCGGACGGATCGGTGCAGCACCACGGGGCGAGCCACGTGCGCACCAATTCGAGCGAAGTGGTGCGCGAGCTGGCGATCGGCGGCTGCGGCGTGGCCCTGCGCTCGCTGTGGGACGTGGCCGAAGAACTGGCGAGCGGGGCGCTCACGCGCGTCCTGCCGCAGTACCAGGGCTCGCACGAGGTCGGCATCTTCGCCGTCCACGTGCCCGCCCCGGCCACGCCTCGCCGGTTGCAGGCGCTGATCGACCATCTGGCCGCGCACCTTTCCGGCAGCTGATCCGCGCCGGCGGGGGGCGTCGCCTGCGCCTATTCGCCGGTAAAGACCGGGTGGCGCTTTTCCACGAAGGCCAGGCAGGCTTCCTTGTGATCGTGGGAGAACATCGACAGCGCCTCGAAGGCAATGCCCGAATCGAAGGCCAGGTTCATCTGCTGCTTGAGGATCGCGTTGGCCGAAACCTTGGACCACTGGACCGCGAGCGGTGGCAGCCGGTTGAGCTCCTTGGCGTGCTTCAGCGCCTGCTCCATCACCTGATCGTCGGGCGCCGAGTGATTGATCATGCCCATCTCGGCCGCTTCCTTGCCGGTGACGACCCGCGCCTTCATCAGGAATTCCTTGGCGCGGTTGACCCCGATCAGCAGCGGCCAGATCGTCGTCCCGCCATCGCCGGCCACGAGGCCGACGCGGACGTGGGTATCGCCGAGCTTGGCCGTTTCGGCCATGACCGAGATGTCGCACAGCAGCGCGAGGGTGGCGCCGAGGCCCATGGCGTCGCCGTTGATCGCGCCGATGATCGGCTTGCGCACCGAGAGCATGCGCTCGACGATCTGCTTGGCGCGGTAGGTCGCCGAAAATGCGCGCTCGCGGCCGCGTTCGGTGCCCCAGCGGTCGATCAGGTCGGGAATGTCGCCGCCGGCGGAGAAGGCCCGGCCCGCGCCGGTGAAGATGATGACGTTGACGTCCTTGTCGCCATCGAGGACCGGCCAGATCTTCTCGAGATCGTCATGCAGTTCCGGGTCGACGGCATTGAGCTTCGCCGGACGGTTCATCGTCACGATGGCGGTGCGATCGCTGACCGTGACTTCGAGGTGTTTGAACTGGCTGTAGGGCATGGGGATCATCCTCCGATTGGCGCTCCTATGGCGATCACGCGGCGCCTCTGTCAAATGGATGGTTGTTCAAATTTCGTCCGTCATGCCGGCGGTGGGCACGGCAGCTTCCGCGTGGTTCAGGCATGGGCCCGAGCGGGACTGGTTTCGCGCCAGACCGTCAGGTCGAGATTGTAGAGACGCTCCGCATTGCCCCCGAAAATCTTGCGGCAATCGCCGGGCGAGAATGCGTCCAGTGCCTCGCCCATATAGCCCAGGGGACTGGGGTAGAGGCAGGTCGGATGCGGGAAATCCGTCTCGAACAGCAGATTATCCGCGCCGAGTGCCTGGACCGCACGGGCCAGCCCCTCGCGCTCGAACCAGGAGCAGGCGTAGATCTGGCTGGCGAAAACCTCGCGCGGGCTGCGCCTGGGCTTCAGCCCCGCTTCGAACATCTGGTACTCCAGGGCATCGAGCAGGAAGGGAATCCAGCCCACCCCGCTCTCCACCGAGACGACCTTCAGATCGGGGAAGCGGTCGAGGAAGTCCGAGACCATGATGTTGGTCAGGACGCGCAGGTTGCCCATGACCAGCATGACCGACGAGAAGGCCAGGGACTGCTCGGCCGACTGCCCGGGCCAATGCCCCCTGCCACCCACCCAGGAAGTCGACTCGTCAGACGCCCCGATGTGGAAATTGACCGGCAGGGACTGGTCCACGCAGGCTTGCCACAGCGGATTCCAGTGGGGATCGGCGAGGCCCGGCAGGCCATGTTCGTGCGGATCGGAGTTCATGTTGATCCCGCGCAGGCCCATCGCGGCACAGCGTCGGGCCTCCTTGACCGAGAGCTCCACGTCCCACCACGGCATCATCGCCATCGGATAGAGGCGATTGCCCGAGTCCGCCTGCAGTTCGGCCATGGCGTCGTTGAAGATCTGCACGCTGATGTTGCGGATATCCGCATCGACCTGCATGGCCTTCTGCCCGCCGAACCCGAGCAGGTTGGGATAGACGATCTGCGCGGCGATGCCCTCTTCATCCATCATCCTGACGCGCGCCTGCGGATTGTAGCAGCCCTCATGAACATCGGCGAGCTGCATGGTCTGGAAGTCCCAGCCATATTGCTTGGCCCCGTCCTTGCGCACGGCGCTCGAAGCATTCTCGCGGTTCAGCAGCTGGCCGTCGATGAACCACTGCCATTTGTCGCCGTTCAGCCTCACCTGGGGCACGCGATCCTTGACCGAGGCAGGAGCACGCGCGGTCCACAGGTCGTACCACTCGCTGAGGTGCGTGTCGGCATCGACCACGGCCACATCCTTGAGAGCTGCAGGAACGGCTGCGCGATCTTGGGCTCGCATCATCGAATGTCCTTTCCCTCGTTGTTCGTTCTTGCCCGGCGAGGATGATGATCCCACTCGCATCTTTCCACCGAACGGTAGGATGACCCCACCGATCGGTCAACGAGGCGCGCGCGAACTCGCCATGATCACTTCGCGTAAAGCCCCAGGAGCGCGCTGGCGACCAGCCCGGGGCGCGTCTTGGGCGCCAGGTGATCGGCTTCGATCTCGGCGATCCGGACCTTCGGCCCGAGCCGCGCGGCATAGCGCCGCTGCCATTCGACCGGGAAGACGGTGCTGCGCCGGGCGATGATGTAGGCGGCGGGGGGGAACTGCTCCGGGCGCAGCGCGATGGCCGGCTCGTTCATCAAGGAGCGCGGAATGACCTCCTTGAGCGATTCCGCGACGTAGCGGTCACACTCTTCCTGCGGCAGGTCGCGGCAGAACTGGGCGTGGCGCAGTTCATAGGCGGAGACCTTGGCCGGATCGACCGGATTGCCGACGTAGGCCGGGTCGGAGCCGATCAGGCCCTTGCCGAAGATCCCTCCCCCCAGCTCGCCCGCGAGGAGGACAGGCCCCTCGAGATTGCAGACCTGCGAATAGGCGCCGTCCAGCACCATGTCGGGCATCAGGAAATTGCCGGCCGAGTGGCAGACCAGGATGGGCTTGCTGAAGCCGGCGCTGCGCACCTCGTCGTTGAGGCTGCGCGCGACATCGCGGCGCGACATCCTGCTGGTGTCCATGCCCTGCTTGGTCCCGCAGCCCGGGATGTCGAGTTGCAGGATCCGGCGGAACGGAGTGTTTGTCGCCGAATTCAGCAGGGCCACCGTACCGTCCCAGAGGTGGGCGTTCACGCCGCCGCCGTGCACCAGGACGAGGTCGTGCTGCTGGATCGGCCTTTGCCGCTTGCGCGACCGCGCTGCTCCGGACAGGCCCAGCGCCGCCGCGCCGAGAGCGAGGCCTGTGGCGATGAGCCTGCGGCGCTCCATGCCTATCGTCCCGCTGCCGTTCTCACGGCTAGCCGATCGGCTTGCTGAGCCGGAGCGGAATCCCGTGGGAGAACGAGAAGTACCACAGCGGGACCGAATGCAGCATGATGAAGACGTCGGCCGGGCGAACCCCCGCGCGCTCACCGAGCAGTTCGACCAAGCGCCGATAGAAAGCCTCGCAGTGTTCCTCGTCGTGATCGAGAGCGGCGGTAACCGTGATGATGATGAAATCTTCGGAGCGTTCTTCGCCGTCCGCCACGCGAAACTTGCGGTCGAACACCAGGCCGCCCGGTTCGTGCTGGGTGATCACCTGGAACATGTCATCCGGCGGAGAGTGCAGCAGCGAGAGCGCGTCGTTCACGGCGTCGGTCACGGCGGCGAGGTATTCCGGCGACTTGCCTTTGAGAAGATCGATCCGGGTAAAAGGCATGTCGGCTCTCCTGCTCTCCGCCAGCATTCACCAACCGGCCGGGTGATAGCGTGATGGCGCAGGTTTTCGCCAGGCGCAATCATGGATTCAGCGGGACTGACCGTCTCGAAAATCGCGGAAACATGGTGGATGCGCGGGCCAAGGCGTTTCAATTGGCGACGGCATTCGCATCGTGCGATGGTTCATGGGCAGTCACTCACCGAGGACCTTCGATGGCGCAACCGTTTCTGGGCAAGACCGCTTTCGTGTCGGGAGCATCCAGCGGCATCGGGCGGGCGATTGCCGAGGAATTCGGCAGGAGGGGACTGCAGGTTGTCCTCGCCAGCCGCAACCTTGCCGATGTGGAACGTGTCGCCGCCGGAATTCCCGGCGCGTCGGCTGTTCAGCTCGACGTGCGCGATGAGGCCAACTGGGTCAGGGCTCTGGATACCGCCGAAGCGCGCCATGGCCCGTTGGCGGTGATGGTGAGCAATGCCGGCGTGTCCGGCAGCAGCCTGCCTCTGAGCGAAACGCCATCGGAGTTGTGGGAATGGTCGCGCGGGGTCAACCTCGATGGAGGGTTTTACGGCCTGTCGCATGGCGCGCGCCGCATCCTGGCTTCGGGGCAGCCAGGACACATCATGGCCACCTCGTCGATGGCGATATTCGCGGCACCGGCCGGTTCTGCGCCCTATATCGCCACCAAGAATGCAATCATCGGCCTGTGCGAATGCCTCCGCGCCGAGCTTGCGAACGATCCGGTCAAGGTCTCCGTCATCGTACCGGCCTCGGTGAAATCCAATCTCATCACCGGCAATGCCGAGCGCGCGCCGGAGAAGTTCCCGAGCCGCGACATGACGGCCCACGCCGCGGCGATCGCCAACGGCAAGGATCCCGAGGTGGTCGCCCGGCAGGCCGCCGATGCGCTGGGCACCGACGAGTTCTGGATCTTCACCCATCCGGAGCTGGAACACCGGATGATCACGCGCAACGCCGAAATGAAGGCCGCACTCGACCGGGCCAGGGCCTACGGCTAGCGCCGGGGGCTCAGCGGCGGCGCCACTGCTGGCCGATGACCCGCTTGCGCAGCGCCTCCTGGCGCTGGTCCGCCGTCACCCGCGCGGTATTCGGCGGAAGAACCTGCTCGAGCTGATCGAGCGGCACCACCTTGGGCGTGATCGCAGGCGCAGAGGGCGCGAACCAGCGGAAGCGGATCTGCACGCGCTCATGCCCGAGAGTGTCCAGCCAATTCGCCGCGCCTGTGTCCCTCGCGCTGACGACGACCCGGACCACGCCATCCGGATCGGGAACAGCCGTATGGCCGTTGATGCTGGTCTGCGCATACATCCCTTCAAGTGCGCTGTAGGCATAGTCCATGAGCTGCACGCTCCAGTAGATGCAGCCTTCGGGAACCGCGAATTCGGCCACCCAGGCTTGGTCGTCCGCTATTTGAATTACGCCGTGGGTATAGGCCTGGCCGGCGATGCCCGCAGGCTGCATCTACTGGAGCG
>Ga0207667_10011824_pt1 | contig 10111 bp, 8 predicted proteins | sample KBSCornC52_FD_184301 | JGI IMG/M metagenome (GOLD analysis project Ga0207667, IMG submission 184301) | Corn rhizosphere microbial communities from Kellogg Biological Station, Michigan, USA - KBS Corn C5-2 (SPAdes) (version 2) | ecosystem: Host-associated > Plants > Roots > Rhizosphere > Soil ...
CCGCGCCTTTTCTATCGCACGATCGAGGGTCCAGTCGCGCGGCAGGCCGAGGTCCGCTGCGAGCGCATTGGTTTTGCCCTTCGGAAGGACGATCAGCGGCGGCCAATCGTCGCCGAAAATCGCGTCGCCGCAGGTCAGCACGTCGCGCACGGTGCCGTCACCGCCGTCGACCGCGATGTAGTCGACGCCGGCGAGGGCGAACCGGCCGAGCACTTCGACCAGTTCGCGCCGCTTGAGCGTGGTCTCGGTGATGACGTCGGCTTCGGCGGCATGCTCGGGTTCGAGCCCTTTGTTGCCGTAGCTGCGCGGGTTTCGCACCACGCCGACCAACGGGATCGAGCGCTCCTCTCTCGCTGCCAGACGCCGCCACGGCGCAGCAACGCGCGTCGCCTGCGGCAGACGGTCAAAGGTCTTGATCGGCCGGTTCATTCCGCCGCCGCTCTACTCTTACGCAACGGGCGCTGGCTAGCAATTTTCACCGTATTTTCACCGTTGCGACAATCGGACCGGGCTCTTGCAGCGTTGCCGAAGGGGAATTCCGCCCCTAAGCGCTTTGTTCCGCATGGCCGACCCCAACACCGCACCTGCCCTGGAAACCGTCGGTGCGAATCCGACGCGGTTATGGGGCCTTTCGATTACCGAACGAAATCACCGGATAGGCTCAAAGGCCGGGCTCGACGGCACGGGGGCGCCGGTCGTGCTGGCTAACGCCGGCGTCGCCGCGGACCCTGCCTGGTTGCGCCACGTGGCCGATTGCCCTGGCCTGGTGCTCACGCTCGGCGGCGTTCCCGCCATCGCTCACGCGCGCGACGAGCACGAAGCCGCCCTGCTGCGCGACGCCATGCGCGACGGGAGGGGGCCGCACGAAACGGAACGCTTCAGCTTCGAGGCTTACGAGGACGGGGCGACGATCGAGAATCGCGCGCTGCGCAAGCGCGAGCAGCCGTTCCTGATGGAGCTGCGGCCCGACACGCGGCGCGCCGCCGAGCGCGCCAGCTACTTCGGCGCCTACAAGGGCGTGACGGACCTGCTGACCAAATACCTGTGGCCGGAATGGGCGCTGTGGCTGACCCGTATGGCGGCCCGGCTCGGCATGAGCCCGAACATCGTGACCATGATCGGCACGGTGCTGTGCATCGCCGCAACCGTCGCGTTCGCTTACGGCCACTACTGGCTGGGCCTCGCTCTCGCGCTGCCGTTCATGGTGCTCGACACCGTCGACGGAAAGCTGGCCCGCTGTACGATCACCTCGAGCCAGCTGGGCAACGTCCTCGACCACGGGCTTGACCTCGTCCACCCGCCGTTCTGGTGGTGGTTCTGGGCGACCGGGCTGGCGCACGTCGGGCTGGCGCTGCCGAACACGCTGTTCTGGTGGGTCGAAGGCGCGATTTTCGTAGGCTACCTGGTCCAGCGCGCCATCGAAGGCGCGTTCATCGCCTGGTTCGGCGGCATTCACATCCATGTGTGGGAACGTTTCGACAGCCGCTTCCGCCTGATCACAGCACGGCGGAACCCGAACATGGTGATCCTGTTCCTGTCGGTCGTCTTCGGGCGTCCGGACGCAGGCATCGTCGCCGTCGCGGTGTGGACCGTGGCGAGTTGCCTCGTTCACCTGATCAGGCTGGGCCAGGCGCTGGCACGAAAATGGAAGGGCGAGCCGGTGCGCTCGTGGCTTTCGGAGGCCTAGGACCTCTGCTCGGCCCTCATCACCCCGGCACCGGCCTCATGCTCCGCTTGCCAGACGACGATGTCTTCGGGCCGGTCGACTTCCTGCCAGAAACCCTCGGCGCGTTCGATTGCGGCGACAGGGCGATTCTGCGCCAGCCGGTGCACGATGTCGTGGTGATAGGCTCCGGCGCCGTTGCGCTCGGCGATCAGCGCCTCGAGAGTCTGGGCATAAGCTGAATGGCCCTCGCCGGCGAGGATCAGCCCGAGTGACCTGTGGCTCGCGTCGCCTTCCGAGAGGTCTTTGCTGACCGCACGCACGGTTCCACCTTCGGCGCGCACAAGCATGTCGTCGTAGGTGGGGGCGTCGATCGGCTCGACCACCAGACCGAGCGCCGCGCCGGGTGAGGCAAGTGCTGCAGCGAGGATTTGCGGATCGAACAGTGTGTCCCCGTTCAGGAGACAGAAGGGGGCCCGCAACCTGTCGCGGGCGATCCACACGCTGCCGATGCTGCTCGCCACGCCCCAGAAGGGATTGAAACGGGTCTCCGCGGCAAGCGGCTGAGGGCCGCGCAATGCCTCGTCGACCTGCTCGTGCCTGTAGCCCGTCACGATAAGCGCACGTTTCAACCCCGCCGCGGCGAGCGCCTCCAGCTGCCGCCGCAGCAACGTTCGCCCGCCGACTTCGATCAGGCATTTCGGCCGCGTTGCGGTCACCGGCAGGAGCCGCGATCCCTGCCCGGCGCTGAGGACGATGGCGTCTTCGATCATCGAGGCGGCGAGTAGCGGTCGCTTCCGGGGCTGGCAATGGCCGCCGGCACGGCTTGCAAGCCGCTCCGCCCTCCGCCACACAACGCCCATGCTTTTCGCGCGCGACCGCCTTCAACAGCAGAGCCCCCTGGCGCGGATCGCGGCCAACACCGCCTGGCTCCTCGGAGGCAAAGGCGTCGGCGGGGTGCTCAGCCTGTTCTATATCGCGATTCTCACCCGATCGCTGGGCCTCAAGGCCTTCGGCCATTTCTCGCTGATCTTCGGCACCTCACAGGCCTTGATTGCCGTCGCCGGCTTCGAGACGTGGCGAATCGTCGTTCGATACGGAGCCGAGCACGTCCACAAGAAGGATTGGGCGGCCTTCGGGCGGCTGAGCATGTTCGCTGGAATGCTCGACATTGCAGGCGCGGTGGCCGGGACGGCCCTTGCCTACATAGTGTTCTTCAAATTCAATCACCTGCTGCATCTCAACAAGAACATGGTGCACACGGCATTCTGGTTCAACGTTGCCGCGGTGTGGGCGCTGGTCTCTGCTCCCACCGGGGTCGTGCGCGCGCTCGATCGTTTCGACGTCTCGACCTATGTCGAAGCGGTCGTGCCGGTCGGGCGACTGATTTCCGCCCTGGTCATCCTTCTCATCGGTCCGACGCTGGTCCGCTTCCTGATTGCCTGGGCGGCGATCGATCTTCTCGAAGCGGCGCTATACTGGATCATGGCCCGCCGGCTTTGTCCGCAAGCAGTGAGGCTAACCTACGTCCGCGGCTGGCGTCAGACCCTTCGCGAGAATCCGCGGATCACGCGGTTCTTCTGGGTGACTTATGCCGGCGCGACGCTCGATGCGGGCTTGAAGCAGGGTCCATTGCTTGCCGTCGGCTACTTCGTGGGCACAAGCTCGGCCGGCCTGTTCCGCCTGGCAAGGCAACTGGCGCAGAGCCTCGGTAAGCTGGCCGGCCTTCTGACCCGCGCGGTCTACGCGGAAATTGCCCGCGCGCGAGTCGCCTCGGCAGCGCACGAGTTCCGCCGTCTCGCATACGTGACTTCGCTGCTAGCGGGCGGCGCAGGGATGATCGTCGTGATCCTGGCGCTGCTGTTCGGCGGCACGTTGATGGATATCCTCGGAGGCAAGGCGTTCGAACGCGGGGGCCTGATCCTCGTTCCGCTGGCGATCGCCTCTAGCCTCGATCTCGCCGCCGTCGCTTTCGAGCCGGTGCTCCACGCGACCGGTCATCCCAATCGTTCGCTCAGCGCGCGTTTCCTCGCGGTGGTGGCCGCGACGCTGGCGCTGTTTGCCTGGGTCTATTCGCATGGTGTTTATGGCGTCGCCTGGGCCGTGGCGGTGGGCGGAGCGGTCGGATATCTCGCGCTGGGCGGATTGGCGCTGTACACCCTCGGTCGGATCGAGACCTCACCGCCGGCCGTCGACCCCGCGTTCTAGGCAAAGGATGCCGTCATGCTGACCGAAGCCCTGCTGGAAGACGCCCGCGGCATTGCCGATCGGATCACGGCCCTGCGCCGCGCGATCCATGCCGAGCCCGAGCTCGGGCTGGAGACGCCGAAGACGCTCGCCAAGGCCCGGGCCGAGCTCGCCGACCTGCCTCTTCAATGGCGCGAAGGACCTTCGTGCACCGGTGCGGTCGCCATCCTCAATGCGGGCAAGCCGGGCCGCACTGCCCTGCTGCGCGGCGACATGGATGCGCTGCCGATGAACGAAGAGACGGGGCTGCCGTTCGCCTCGACGGTGGCGGGGCGGATGCACGCCTGTGGCCACGACACGCATACCGCCATGCTTGCCGGCGCGGCGCGGATCCTCGCCGCGCGCGCCGACGAACTGCCCGGCGAGGTGCGCTTCATGTTCCAGCCCGGCGAGGAAGGCTTCCACGGCGCCCGGTTCATGCTCGAAGATGGCCTGCTCAATCCGCTGCCGGACGCGGCGTTCGCGCTGCACATCATGCCCAATGCGCCGCACGGGATGATCGGCAGCCGCCCGGGCACGCTGCTGGCCTCCGCCGACATGCTCGAGATCGCCGTTGTCGGCCGGGGCGGGCACGCCTCGATGCCGCACGACACGCGCGATCCCGTCCCGGTCGCCGCAGAGATCCTGCTGGCGTTGCAGACGATGATCACCCGCCGTTTCGATGCCGCCGAGGCGGTAGTCGTCACGATCACGCAACTGGACGCCGGGAGCGCGCACAACGTCATTCCCGACCGCGCGCTGCTCAAGGGCACGATCCGCACGCTGACGCCTGAAAAGCGCTCCAGCGTCTGGCAAGACATCCGCCGGGTCGCAGAGCACGTCGCCGCGGCGCACGATTGCACGGCCGACGTAACCATCACCGAAGGCTTTCCGCCGACGGTCAACGACCCACGCGCCGTCGCTCTCGCCGAAACCGTTGCGACGGCGATGCCGGACGGCGCCTTCACGCATCTCGCCGCGCCGATCATGGGCGCGGAGGACTTCTCCTATGTCCTGGCGAAAGTTCCCGGGATGATGGCGTTCCTCGGTGTTGCCGAGGCGGGGACCGACTGGCGCCAGTGCTGCGCGATCCATTCAACCCGCATGATGGTCGACGAAACGGTGTTGCCTCGGGGCGCGGCGTTCCTTGCCGGGTGCGCGGCGCGCTTTCTGGAGCGAGGCTGGGAGTGAGCCGGAAATCCGCAGCGCCGCGAGGCTAACACATTGATTCTGGCCCTAGGGTAAACTGCGCAAGTAACATTAGCATTTCCGCAAGGTGAATTCTGGCAAACCATACCCGGAATTGCCGGCGAAACCGCGCGCCGGACCTGGGGATCTTGTGCGAATGGCGCGTACGGCCAACAAGGATCAGCTGACGTCTGCAGAGGTTGCCGCACCGGCCGATGCTGAGCAGCGCAGCGCGGCCCGGTACACGCCGCTCATCAGAACCGCCAAGATCACTGCTGCATCGGGCGAGTTCCTGTGCGTGGTGAGCGACATTTCGGAGGCCGGCGTGAGCGTGCGGCTATTTCATCCGCTGCCGCGCGACAGTGCCCTCAAGCTGGAGATGTCGAACGGCGACAGCCTGCCGCTCGAACGGGTATGGGAAAAAGACGGCCGTGCCGGCTTTCGTTTCGGCGGCGATGTCGATCTCAGCAAGGTCGTCGCAGGGCACGGAAAATGGCCGAAACGCCCCATCCGTCTCAACCTCGACATGCCGGCCGATCTGGCGGGCCTGACAGGAAAGTTCGACGCAACGATCAAGAACATCTCGATGCAGGGCGCGCAGATCGAATGCGCTTCGCGTCTTGCGATCGACCAGCGGTTGCGCATGTCGAGCCGGGTCTTGCCCGAGATCCGCACCAAAGTCCGCTGGCGCAAGGGCAACCTGTACGGCCTGATTTTCGACGATACGTTCCAATTCGCCGATCTCGCCCGGATTATCGCGCACGCCCAGGGTATCGCGGTCCAGAAACAACTGGCCTGAGCGCGGCCTCACAGCCCGCTGGCCGGCGATAATCCGACCCGCCGCATTTACCGTCTCCTAACCATTTTCCTTCACTCCCGGGCCATCGGATCACGGGGGCGGGGATGGGCTTTTCGAAATCGGCGGAACGGAGTGAGATCGCGGTCGACGTGGCGATCATCGGCGCCGGTCCAGCGGGCCTGACGGCGGGTTATTTATTGACGAAGGCCGGTAAGTCCGTCGCGATCATCGAGAAGGACAAAACTTACGTCGGTGGCATCAGCCGCACCGTCGAGCACGACGGCTTCCGCTTCGACATCGGCGGGCACCGCTTCTTCTCGAAAAGCCAGCAGGTTGTCGACCTGTGGAACGAGATCCTGCCGGATGGCTTCATCCAGCGCCCGCGGATGAGCCGCATCTATTACGAGGGCAAGTTCTACAGCTACCCGCTGCGCGCGTTCGAGGCGCTTCGGAACCTAGGCGTGCTGCGCTCCGCCGCGTGCATGGCGAGCTACCTCAAGTACAAGCTCTTCCCGATCCGCAATGTCAGGAGTTTCGAGGACTGGACCACCAACCAGTTCGGTAAGCGGCTCTATTCGATCTTCTTCAAGACCTATACCGAGAAGGTGTGGGGCATGCCGTGCGACGAAATGAGCGCCGACTGGGCCGCGCAGCGGATCAAGGGCCTCAGCCTGTGGGGCGCGGTGGTCGACGGGCTCAAGCGTTCGCTCGGCCTCAACAAGCGGCCGAACGACGGGAAGGCGGTGAAGACGCTGCTCGAAACGTTCCGCTACCCGCGGCTCGGCCCCGGGATGATGTGGGACGCGGCGCGCGCGAAGATAGAGGTGACCGGCGGGCAGGTGCTCATGGGCCACGCGCTCGAGCGGCTTTCGAGCGACGGGCAGGGCGGCTGGCGCATGACCGCCGAAGGGCCGGATGGCAGGCAGGCGTTCCGGGCCACTCACGTCACCAGCTCCGCCCCCATGCGCGAGCTCGCCGCCAGGCTCCATCCGCTGCCCGGCACCCTCCTCGAAGCCAGCCGGCTCAAATACCGCGACTTCCTGACCGTGACGCTGATGATCAAGTCGGACGACTTGTTCCCCGACAACTGGATCTACATCCACGACAGCAAGGTGAAGGTTGGCCGCGTGCAGAACTTCCGCAGCTGGTCGCCCGAGATGGTGCCCGACGAGGGTGCCGCCTGCGTCGGCCTCGAATACTTCTGCTTCGAGTTCGACAGCCTGTGGTCCGCGCCCGACGAGGACCTGATCGAGCTGGCGAAGACCGAGATGGCGATCCTCGGACTGTGCGATCCGGCCGACGTCATCGGCGGCGCGGTGGTACGGCAGGAGAAGGCCTATCCGGTTTACGACGAGGATTACGCCGCCAATGTTGCGGCAATGCGCAAGGAACTCGAAGCGAAGCATCCGACGCTGCACCTCGTCGGCCGCAATGGCATGCACCGCTATAACAACCAGGATCACGCGATGATGACCGCCATGCTCACGGTCGAGAACATCCTCGCCGGCAAGCGGATTTACGATACCTGGTGCGTCAATGAAGACGCCGAGTACCACGAGGCGGGGGACGAGGGCGCCGAATCCAGCCTGCCTTCGCGCGGGACGCAGACCCCCACCAAGGACCAGGCGGCGGCGCTCGCATCGGTGCGCGACGTACCGCGGCGCGTCGCCGGCGGCCGCAGGGCAGCCTGACGAGTGCCATGCCGATGATCGAACTGGCCGCCCGCCTGCGCGACGTCCGCTTCCTGCGCTACTTGATCGCCAGCGCCGGCGCGCTCGCGGTCGACATGGGCTCGTTCCTCGCCCTGCTGGCGCTGGGCGTGTGGCCGGCAGCGGCCTCGGCGGCGAGCTATAGCCTCGGTATCCTGGCGCACTGGCTGCTTTCGAGCCGCACGGTGTTCGCCGATTCGGTCGCCGAAAGAGGACCGCAGCGCAATCGCCAGAAGGCGCTGTTCGTGGTTTCGGCGCTAGCCGGCCTGGCCCTGACGACCGCCATGGTCGGCCTCGGCGATCTCGCCGGCATCGACCCGCGGCTGGCGAAGCTTGCCGCCATAGCCGCCAGCTTCCTGCTCACTTGGGGGCTGCGCGTGCGGGTGGTGTTCCGATGCACGCCCTGACGGGCGCCGGCCACAAGCGCTCAGACGCTATGGCCGTGCTCGAAAAGCCCGGCTGGGTCCCGCAACTGTGGCAAGTCTGGGTCGCCGCCTCGGCGATGCTGGTGCTGATGGCTCTGCCGCGCATCACACACTTCGCCCCGACCGATCCCGACGATTACATGCGCCTGCTGCAGGTGCGCGACTGGCTGGCCGGGCAGAACTGGTTCGACGTCCATCAATACCGGATGAACCCGCCGTTCGGTGCCGATATGCACTGGTCGCGCCTGGTCGATCTGCCGATCGCGGCGTTCTTGCTGGTCTTTCGCTTGTTTCTGGCCGAGCGCCCGGCGGAAATCGCGGCGATGACCGCGGTGCCCTTGGTCCAGCTCTACGTCGCGATGCTGTTGATGCGGCGGCTGCTGCAGGTCCTCGGGGCCAAGCCCGCGACCGGGCTGGCGGCGGCCGCCTTGATCCCCCTGTTCCCGCTACTGACGAGCAATTTCCTGCCGATGAGGATCGACCACCATGGCTGGCAAGCGGTCGCGGCGCTCGCTTGCGCCTGGCTGCTGGTCCGCGGCGGACGTGGCCCAGCATTCGCGGCAGGACTTGTCGCGGCGGTATGGCAGACGATCTCGCTGGAAGGCCTGCCGCTGGCAGTGGTGCTCGCCGGTCTTTTCGCGCTGCGCTATTGGCTTTGGGGCCGGCGCGACCACGAGGCTTTCCTCGGCGCGCTGGCGCTGGGCTCGATTGTCCTGTTCATCGCCACTCGCGCGGCCGGCGACTTCGCCAAAGCGCATTGCGACCAGCTCTCATGGCCGCACTTCGCGGCATTCGGCGCGGCGGCGGTATTGGCTTCGGCCTCACGCCTCCTGCCCGGACAGAATCGAGCCGCCGGCCGCTTCGCTTCTCTCATTCCCATCGGCCTCGCGGCAGGGGCGGCGATCGTGCTGCCGCTCGGCGCCTGCGCGGTCGATCCTTTTGCCGGCGTCGATCCGGTGCTGAGGCACTTCTGGCTCGACAACATCGTCGAAGGGCAGCCGATCACGCGCCAGCTTCCCTCCATTGCCGCGATGCTGTTGTGGACGATCCTCCTGCTCGCGCTCGGCGCGCGCATGGCGTTGCGTCAGGCCAAGCGGCTGGAGCAGCGCGAACGCTGGGCGTTCCTGGCGCTGTTCGCGCTTGCCGCCGCCGGGATGTCGCTGCTGGTCTTGCGCGCAGCGCTGGCTGCGCAATTGCTAGTCATCCCGTTCGCCGCCGTCATGCTGATGCACTACCTGCCGCGCGCGCGGGCGCTGAAGCGGGTTGGCCCGCGCATTGCCGCCACGCTTGCGTGCATCGGGCTGGCGACGCCGGTGGTCGCGACCGCTGTGGTGAAGCCGTTCGATCGTTCCAGCGCGCCCGCGGCTTCGGCCTCGACTGCGACTACACCCGGTGGAGCCTGCGATCTCGAGCGTCTGAATGCGCTGGCCCGCGCGAAACTGTTCGCGCCGTTCGATCTCGGCCCGGAAATCCTCGCACGGACGCCGCACAGCGTCGTGATGGGCCCCTATCATCGCAATCAGGCGAAGATGCGCGAGATCTTCGATGCCTTTGCCGGGCCGCTCGGCAACGCCCGGGCCATCATCCGGGCCAATGGCACGGGCTACCTTGTCGCCTGCACGGATCAGGCGAGGCTTGCGGTCTACGCCGATACCGGGGAGGGCAATCTCGCCGACCGGCTGATCGCCGGGCGAGTGCCGGATTGGCTCGAGCCGGTTGCTGGCTTCGAGCGCGGGCCCTTGCGGGTTTACCGGGTCCGTTAGGCCGGGCGGAACTTCAGCCCGTCGCCGTCCATGCAATAACGCAGGCCGGTCGGTTTCGGACCGTCCTTGAACACATGGCCGAGGTGTCCGCCGCAATCGGCGCAGTGCACTTCGACGCGCGGATAGCCGAGCTTGAAATCGGTCGAGGTGCCGACCGCGCCGGGCAGTGGCTGATAGAAGCTGGGCCAGCCGGTGCCGCTGTGGAACATCGCGGTCGATGAAAAAAGCGCGTTGTTGCAGCCGGCGCAGAGGAAGGTGCCCTTGCGGTGCTCGTTGAGCAGCGGGGAGCTGAACGCCGGCTCCGTCCCAGCTTCGCGCAGAATGTAGTACTGGTCCTT
>Ga0207667_10011828_pt1 | contig 10108 bp, 6 predicted proteins | sample KBSCornC52_FD_184301 | JGI IMG/M metagenome (GOLD analysis project Ga0207667, IMG submission 184301) | Corn rhizosphere microbial communities from Kellogg Biological Station, Michigan, USA - KBS Corn C5-2 (SPAdes) (version 2) | ecosystem: Host-associated > Plants > Roots > Rhizosphere > Soil ...
GTTTGTACATCGCGGAATCCGAGCGCATGAAGTACAAGGCCAAATTCTTGCCGCACCAACGGTTGATCGACGGAGTGTGGCAGACCTTCGGCCGCGCCGCGCTCTGACGATATGACGCGGCGGCCCGCGCGCTCAACCTTCGCCCAGCGCGGCGCGCACGTCGGGTCGCCTCGTCGCAGGGAGCAAGGCCAAGGCGGCGCATACGGCCAAACCGGCAAGCAGCGGGAACATCGCGCGCCAGCCGAAGTGCGCGCTCACTGCCGGCAGCGTGAGCCCTTCCAATATCCCGCCGAGTGACCCGAGGCCGTTCACGAGCCCGGTCGCCGTTGCTGCTGCCGCCGCGCCCGCGGCATCTTGCGCGGCCGCGCCGGAGAGCAGCGCGTCCGGTCCGAACAATAGCGCGCCGACCAGCGCCAGGCCGAGCACCGTGAGCGCAACGTGCGCTCCGAAGCCGGCACACGCGAGCAGCGCCAGCGAAAGGCCGAGCAAGCTCAAGATCGACAGCGCGGCACGCGAAAGCCGGCGCACGCGATCGGAAAACGCACCGAGCGCAATCACACCCACGATGCCGCCCGCTTCGAAGGCGTTGGACACGTAAGCTGCGCGATCGGGCGCATAGCCGAGCGTTGCCGACAGATAGTACGGCAGCCAGAACAAGAGCGCGTAGCGCACGTATTTGATGAAGAAGTAACTTGCACCAAACGCCCACAGCACGGGATTCTTGTAGACCGCGCGCTGAGCGGCGAGGCGGCGTGCATCGCCCGACGCGGCCGCGGCGGGCGGCTCAGTGCCGGCCGGCAGCGCCGCGCCTTGCTGGAGCAAAAACAGGATCAAGAGCGCGACCACGAGCATGGCCAGCGCAGGCCCGAAGAACGCGGCGCGCCAGCCGTGCTTGCGCAGCATGTACGCTGCGAAATCGGTGGCTACGATGCTGCCCACTTGGTAGCACGTGCACCAAAACGCCATCACCGTGCCGCGGTTTTGCGGTGTGGTCCACTCGGCCATCGCGCGCGTAGTGCCGGGCCAGCCCGTCGATTGCGCGAGGCCGTTCACGAAAAATAGCGCGCCGAAGCCGAACGCGAAGCTCGTCGCGCCGAAGGCAGCGCAGGCCAATGCCGACGCGATCAAACCGTAGCCGATCAAACGGCGCGCGCCGACGCGATCTCCGGTGTAGCCGCTGGCGAACTGCCCGAAGGCGTACGCCGCGAGATACAAGGTGTCGATCACGCCCAACGCGTATTCGCTCACGCCGAGCGCGTGGCGCAACGTCGATTTTACGACGCTGAACCCCTTCCGCCCGAAATAATAGCTCGCGTACGCGAGCCAAGTCAGACCCCAAGCGGCGTAGCGGTCGCGCCGCGACTCGGTCATGTGCGAGATTGATCCACGAAAATGTGCTCGGGAACAAGCAAGGTGTAAGCTGCTCGACCGTGCGCGTCGTTTCACTGACCTGCTCCAACACCGAGATCGCTTGCGCGCTCGGCTGCGCCGAATTTCTCGTCGGTGTCGACGATCACAGTGACTATCCCGTGGCGGTCGTCAGCAAACTGCCACGCGTCGGGCCGGACCTCGGCATCGACATCGCGCGCGTCGCCGCGTTGCGCCCGGATTTGGTGCTCGCGTCGTTGACCGTGCCTGGCCACGAGCAGGTGATCGCCGGATTGCGAGCGGCAAATCTACCGTTCTTCGCGCCCGAGCCCGTATCACTCGAGGACGTTTACGACGACGTGCTGCAGATCGCGGGGCGGCTCGGCGTGCCGGCCCGAGGCGCCGAGCTCGTGCAAGCCATGCGCCGCGAGATCCCGAGCCCGAGCCCGGGCCGGCGCGGGCCCAAACTGCTCGTCGAGTGGTGGCCGAAACCAGTGATCGTGCCTGGACGGAGAAGCTGGGTCAGTGATTTGATCGCCAGCGCCGGCGGGGAAAATCCGTTCGGCGCCCGCGAGCTCAAGAGCACACCGATCACCGACGAGGAAGCGGTGCGCGCCGCGCCGGACGCGGTCATCATGTCCTGGTGTGGGGTCCGGCTCGAGAAGTACCGCGCGGACGTGGTGTATCGGCGTCCGGCCTGGCAAGGCGTGCCCGCGCTCGCCGGGCGGCGCGTGTTCGCGGTTCCCGAGGCCTTTTTGGGGCGGCCCGGGCCACGGCTGGTGGAGGGCTACCGCGCCTTGCGCGACATCGTTCAGTCGATCGAGCGGTTCTCGGCTTCTTCGATCTGAGCCAGCGCGGCAGCGAGCGCGTCTTTGGCGCGTTCGAGCGACGTGCGGTCTTCGGCCCACTTGGCGTGCGCACGACCGACCCGATCGCGCTCGGCGCCGAGTTGCGTCTGTGCCGCTTGCAAGTCGCCGCGCGTGGCTGCGAGCGCGGCTTCACTTTGCGCGAGCTTGGCCTCGCGGTCTTCCAAGATGCGCTCGGTGGACGCGAGCGAGGTTTGGCTCTGCGACAGCTCGCCCTCCAGCACCTTGATCCGCGCCGAGCGCACGTCGAGCTCGGCCTGCGCCGCAGCAAGCTCTTCGCCGGTCGTGACCAGGTTCGCCTCGAGATCGCCGTACGCTTTGTCCTTGGCCGTGATCGAGTCGTGCGCGGCTGCTAGCTCCTCGGTCCGCGCGTCGAGCTCGGCCTCGAGCGAGGCGATCTTCGTGTCGCGTGCGGCCTCGCTCTGCTCTTTCTCGGTCCGCAGCTGAAGCAGCGCCTGCCCGTGCCGCGCGATCAGCTCGGCTTCGCGGTCCGCGAGCACTTTTTCGGCCGCTGCAGCTGCGTCCGACATGTCCTGCGTGTGCTCGGCGCGCAGGCGATTCATCGCGTCTTCGTTGGCGCGATGGAGCGATGCGAGCTTGCCTTCGTGCTCGCGCTTGAGCTCGGTCTCCCGCGCTTGCACCGCTTCCGCTTGGGCGCTCGCCGCGCTGGACTGGAAGCCGGCGAGCACTCGCTCGTGCTCGGCTTCTGCCTCGGTGCGTGCGCTATTTGCGGCTTGCTCGGCCAGCGCGCGGCCGGCCTCTTCGGCGGCTGCGACGGCGGCGGCCGCTTTGCTTTCGCGCTCTGCGAGCTCGGTCTCGTGTGCGGCGCGAGCTTCGGCGAGCTCCGCGATCCTGGCGTCGAGATCGAGCTTGGTTTTCTCGCCCTTGCGCTTGAAATCGTCGGCGCGCTTGCTGGCCTGCTCTTTGTCGTTCTTGGCGGCGTCGGTCGCGCGCTGCAGGTCCAGCGCTTGCTTTTCGAGCTCGGCGATGCGGTCGTGCAAGTCCGCCTTTTCGCGTTCGAGCGCGAGCGCGCCGTCACGAAAATTGAGCAGCTCTTTATCCTTGTGCGACAGCTGATCGCGCGTCTCGAGGATCTCTTTGTCTTTTTTGTTCAGCTGCTCGCGCAGATCCAAAAATTCACGCGCCGAGCCCGCGCCCTTGCCGCCGCCGGAGGCAGCTTTGGCCTTGGCCTCGTCGAGCTCGCGCTGCAGGCGCTGCACTTCGCTATCCTTGGCGCCGCCGCGCTTCAGCGCGTCCTCGAGCTCCGAGCTCTTTTGATGAGCAGCCCGCGCCTCGTCCTCGAGCTCCTTGATCCGCGCGCGCTGGCGCTCGATTTCTTCGCGATACTTGCTGGTGTCGCCGAGCTCCGCCGCGCGCGGCATGGTCGAGGGCCGGAGCGATGGCACGCGCATGGGCGGCGGCAGCGGCGGGCGCGAAGAAACAGCCGGCGGCGGTGGCACGGACAGCGGCCCGTCGAGATCCGCCAGCGAAACCGGCATGTGCTCATCGGGTTCGGCGATTTCCGGCTCGTCGATCTCGATTTCGTCGGCCCCTTCGCTCGTTTCGGCCGCGGCGGGCGGCGTCGAGGGCGCAGCTGGCGGCTCCGAAACCGCACCCACTGCGCTGCTGTTCGGCTCGGCTTCCGGCGCGACGCTCACTGGCGCGACACTCGCCGGCGCTGCACTCATCGGCGCGACCTCGGGCTCGACGATCTCGGGCTCGTCAATCACCACGCCTGCACTGGGCGGCGGAGCCTCGAGCGCGCCGAATGCGTCGTTCACGTCCTGGTCGACCAAGCTCTCGCGCATCGACAGCACCGGGCCGTCGCTCTCGGGGCTCTCGGGGCTCTCCTCGACGACCTCCGCATCCTCGATCTCGATGTCGTCGTCGAGCACGATCGCTTCGGCTTCACTGCCCTCGTCTTCGGCCTGGCTGCCCTCTTCCATCCCGAGCAGCGCCACGAACGGCTGAATTCGGGCGAGCAGCGCATCGAACGCGATGGGCTTGTGCAAATAGTCTTCCGCCCGCGTGCGCAGCCGCCGGTGCTGCTCGAAGGTTTCCTCGGTCGAATCCGAGCTCATGATGATGAGCGGCACGTCTTTCAGCGCCGGGTCGCGCTTCAGCTTGTTGCACACCGAAAAGCCGTTCATCCGCGGCAGCTCAATCGAGAGCAGGATCAGATCCGGTTTTTCGCGCGCGGCGGCCTGCAGACCGAGGTTGGCATCGTCGACCACCGTCGTGTCGCAGCCGAGCCGCGCAAAGCCAGCCTTCAGCTCGGAAGCGAACCCGGCATCACTCTCGAACACCAGAATCTTGATGGGCATTCAGCGGTCGCTCGTTGGGAGGGCGCTCAGGCGGCGTGCAGGTGCGCGTGGAACGAGAAACGCCACGATAACGAGCGCGCTTGAGAGGGTCAAACTCATGGAAAGAGCTCGGGGATCCTGCGCCGAGCGCGCGACTGTGCCAGCTGTTTCTGCCTACATCTCGCGACACCGTCGAAGCCGGGCCGCGGGCTCGGCGATGCTGCGCGCGCTGGGCGCGCCGCGCGCCCTTCGATAATCAAGCCTTGCGGCTGGCTTTCTCAGCGTGCCCGCTCTGGCTGGTCCGCGCGGCCAGCTTTTGCGTGACCTGGCGGAGATCGAGGCCGCGCGCGCGCAGGCCGACCAGCACGTGAAACAAAAGGTCGGCCGCCTCGCTCAGTACGCGATCGTCGCTTTCGTCCGCCAGCGCCTGCGTGAGCTCGCCGGCCTCTTCCTGGATCTTGCCCGAGATCTTGGCGATTCCGCCGTCGAGCAGCGCGCGCGTGTAGCTCTTTTCAGCCGTGCTCGCCTGGCGCTCGCGGATCGTGCGCTCGAGCTCGCCGAGAAACGGCGCTTCTTCGTAGGACTCGTCCACCAGCACACCGTCCGGCTGCACGCGGCGGAAGAAACAACTCGGACGCCCGGTGTGACAGGACGGGCCGGCCGGTTCAACGAGCAAGAGCAGCGTGTCGGCGTCGCAATCCGCCGTCACGGAATGCACGCGCAGTAGATTGCCGGACGTTTCGCCCTTCACCCACAAGCTGCCCCGTGAGCGGCTAAAGAAGGTCGCGTTTCCAGTGCTGAGCGTGCGCTCGAGCGCCTCGCGATTCATCCACGCGACCATGCGTACCTGGCCATCGAAGCGATCTTGCGCGACGGCGGAAATCAAACCCTGGTCGTTGAACTTGAGTGTCATGGCCGGCGGCTCCTCTACCCGAGCGGGCCGGTTCTGGCCATGCCTGATCGCTGCTTTGGTTTTGGGCGTGGGCGCGTAGCGGCACTGCTTCTGGCGCGGGTCGTCGCGGGCAAGCCCGCGAAAGCGCAGCCATTGTCCGGCAATGTGCGCTGGGGGCCCGGGGCCGCGCTCAGAGGCGGTATGTCGGGGGTGAGTGCCCACGTGATCAGCGGGTAGCTCATTGAAATGATTGTTATTTATCGTTGGCCCACTTCCTGCTCTACACTGAGCAGGCGCTCGCCCTCCGCGCCCTCCGTCAACCTCAGGAGTTCCCCGCATGGCCCGTACACTTTCCCGTCTCTTTGCAGGCTCGCTGCCACTGCTCGGCGCGCTCGGCGTGCTCGCCGGCTGCTCCAGCAAGGGTAGCGACGTAAAGACCGATCCGGGAGACGTCTCGCGCATCGTGTACGCGGTTCGTCAGAACACGACCATCGCTGCGGACGGCACGGTGTCCATCGACGTGGCTGGCGGCATGGGCCAGGTCATGGATTATGGCCGCTACGTACCGGGCGGGCGGCTCGAGGTGTTCGACCTGCGGACGGGCAAAGTGCAGGGCAACATCATCGAGGACTACAAGACGGCGGACATCTCGAGCGTGGACGTGAGCTTCGACGGCACCAAAGTCGTGTTCACGATGAAGACGGACGACAGCGACCATTACCACGTGTACTGGGCCGGGGTCGATCGCGCCGCGACCGGCAAGTACGAGATCCACAAGCTGACCATGGGCCCGTACGACGATCAGAACGCGATCTTCTCGCCCGGCGGTCGGATCGTGTTCACGACCAACCAATCGTACACGGAGATGGGCACGCGCGCAGACGAGTACAACCACGCCCGCGCCGTCACGCAGTTGGCGACGATCACGCTCACCGGCGGGGACGCCGATCGCAAGCTCTGCTCGCAGAATTTGTCGCACATCGTCACGCTCTTCCCGATGCACGACGGGCGCGTCGGCTTCTCGCGCTGGGAGCACTTGGAAAACGTCAATGACGTCAAAGTGTTCGCGATGAACCCCGATTGCACGCAGATCGTCGCGCTCAGCGGCCAGCACGGCAAACCGGGCAACTCGGTCGTGCAAGTCAGCGAGAGCCCGACGCCGAACGTGTTCTACGGCATCGTCACCAACCGTGAAAACACGATCCAAGCCGGCGCGCTGGTGAAGCTCGACGCGCGCTCGACGAACCCACTCTACGACGGTCACTTCGACGAAGAAAAGAGCGAAGACGAAGCGTACACCGTGCTCACGCCATCCGTGCCGCGCGGCGACGACCCGTCGCCCGTCGGCCGCTACCGCTCGCCTGCGACGTTACCGGATGGCCGCGTGCTCGTTTCTTGGGCCGACGGCAACGTGAACGAGTCGAACGAGTTGTCGCTCACCCCGCCGGATTACGGCGTGTACCTGTACAACGAGCAAGCGCGCTCCAACGAAATCGTCGTCAACTACGAGACGTCCTGGGAGCTTTATGCGCACCCGATCAGCGCGCGCAGTGAGCCGCCGATCCTGCCGTCGCGCCAGGATGTGGTCGACTCGTCGGTGGCGACGCGCTTCGGCTCGATCAACGTCCGCGAAACGTCGCTGGCGGTGCGCCACGGCGATAACGTGTCCGGTGCGGAGTTCGCCGCCAACACGCCGACCGATCAGGCGCTGCTTCGCGCGACGCGCGTGCGCATCATCGAGGGATTTTCCACCGAGGGTTCGCCGAACCACACCATGTTCGGTCTGACCATGGCCGAAGGCGCGGCGATCTTGGGTGAAGCCAAGGTCGAGGCCGACGGCTCCTGGCTCGCTGATTTGCCGCCATACGTGCCGATGCACGTGCAGCCAATCGACGAGTTCGACCTGTCGATCCGCAGTCAGACCACCTGGATGCAGGGCATGCCGGGCGAAGACCGCGTGTGCGGCGGTTGCCACGAAGATCGCAACGCGCCGAATCTGCCGGGCGGACAAGCGTTGACCATCGCCGCCGGGCGCGGGCCGGAGAAATTCCTGCAACCAGTCGCTGCGCGCACGGAGTACCCGTGGGCGTACGCCAACCCCAATATGGATGGCACGCCCAACGCGAACGAGATTCAAAGCCTGCTGAACGCCAAGTGCATCAAGTGCCACAACGGGACGACGAACGGCGACAAGCCGCAAGAATTCTACACCGTGACGATGGCGAACGCCGTCGAAAAAACGACCGCAGACTACAAGATCCCGCGCCTGGATCTGACCGATACGGCGGTGACCGTTTACTACGACCGTAAAGTAGCAAGCTGGCCCGCGTCGTACGTGTCGTTGTTCTATCCCGCGGCGCTACAGATGGACATGGCCAAGGGCGCGATGGTCACCGGTACGGTGCCGCCGCAATGGGCCATCCCGAGCGACGCGCGGAACAGCAAGCTGATCGAGAAGCTGAACGTCACTTCCTCGATCGACGGCACGACCTACGCGTGGCCGCTCGGCCAGGCCTTCACCGACCCGAACGTCGCGGGCGGCACCCGCACCGATCACGCCAAGGTCGCTGGCCTGACGCGGGACGAGGTCGTGAAGCTGATTCGCTCGATTGATATGGGTGGTCAGTACTACGCACGTCAGAACTCCGATTTCAAACCATTCGTCGGCGCAGATCCGGTCGCTGGTGGTCAGTAATCCTTCGCAGGGTTTGCAGGAAACAAGAGCCATGAACAGCAATTTCCGTCGCTTTCTGAGTGCTTCAATCGCCCTCTCCCTCGGCGCGCTCACCTCGGTTTCGAGCGCCGCCGACACGCAGGATTACACGCATCCCGGTCGCGCCGGCGTGTACGCCAACTTGAGCGACGGCTCGCTCGAGGCGGTGAGCACGCCCAAGGCCATGCTGTCCTTGATCCAGGTGCCGGGCAGCGCTGCGCCGACGGCCATCTGGACCATGCTCGAGCATGGCGAGCGCGTCGAATGCCTCGAGTGCATCCCGTACGTCGGTAAAATGCTGTACGACGGCAACCCAAAGACGCGCGAGATCAGCGCGTGGTGGCTGCGCCGGCGCATTTTCGGCGTGTTCGGCAAGGGTCAGGTGTACGAGCAGACCCTCAATACCGTGACTGATCAGGGCCAGTCCGAGCTAGCGCGCGCTTACGCCGCGAGCGCGCTCGGTGAGTTCTTGGAAGGTGCGGGCATTCCGCCGGTTGCCCAGGCGCTCACCAGCGACTCGTCAGCGGTCGTGCGCCTGGCTGCGGCCAACGCGCTGGTCCGACTCAACACTCAAGGCCCGAACCAAGAGCTCGCCAAGGCGCTCAAGGATCAGGACGAGCGGGTGCGCTTGGCCGCGCTCAACGGCGCGACGCACATCAACGTGTTCAGCGCAGTGGACCAGGTGGCGGCGCTGATCAGCGACCCGTCGGCCGCAGTGCGCCGGCGCGCTGCAGAAACGCTGGGCACGATGAAGCTCGCCGACGCGGTCGTCGGCTTGATCGCCCTGACCTCGCCGGCGAACGAGAGCGACGCGGGCGTGCGTGCGGCCGCGCTTTGGGCGCTCGGCCAGATCGCCGATCCGGCGGCGCGTGACGCCGCGCTCGCCGCGCAAAACGACGCCGACCCCGGCGTGGTCGATGCCGCGACCATCGCGCTCTATCGGCTGTGAGCGGGGTGCGCGCGCGCCTACGCTCGCACACATCGGCTTTTTTTGCGCGCGCACTGGCCGAACGCGGGTCCCGGGGCAGAGCTGCTTTGTGGCAGAGGGTCGAGTAGAGTTCAGCGTCTCATGCGCGCGCGCGAAATGCTTCGCACCTTAGCTCAGCGAAGAGTGCTGCCGTGGCTCGTCGCCGGCGCGGCGCTGCTCGCGTCCGGCTGTAAGACTCAGCAGACGTCCGATCGCACCAACTATTACGATCGCAAGATTGGTCCGGTGGTCGTTCAGGCGTGCGCGACCAGCCCGACCAAATCCGGCTGCCACGTCGCCGCGGACAACCATGGGGACGCGCTCGGAAACCTGAACGTGACGAGCTACGCGTCCCTGACCAAGCGCAAGGATCTGTTCTTGCGCTACGGCCCGTACGGCCTACCGGCGTTGCTGCTCAAAGTCGCGCCCAGCTACCCGATCGCGCTCACCACCTGGCAGAGCGCGACGCCGACCTTGATCAAGACCGACATCTCGCACGTTGGCGGCTCACTGCTCGATCTGACGAGCCCCTCCTTCACCCTGCTCGACAGCTGGATCGCGAACGGCTTTGCGTTGAACAACGCGCCCGCTGCCGATCCGACGTTCGCCCAGACTCCGTGCTCCAACGAGCTCGGCCAAGATCCCGATTTCGACGGCAGCGCGGATCCGACGACTGCGGATTATGAGCGTTTTTCCGAGGTCGTGAACCCCGTGCTCGGCTCGCGCTGTGCGGCGGGGAATTGCCACGGCTCGCCTGCCAATTCGCTCTACCTCACGTGCGGTACGACGCCCGAAGCGCGCCGCTGGAACTATTTTGCCGTGGGCGACTACGTGTCCGTCGACACCGGCACGAGCGAGATCTTGCGGCGCGCGCTGTCGCCCGCGGTGGGCGGCGTGTACCACGAGGGCGGCACGATCTTCGACACTACCGACGACGCGGATTACAAATCGCTGGTCGATTGGGCGACGCTCAAGGGCGGCCCAACCGACCAAGTGACG
>Ga0207667_10011829_pt1 | contig 10107 bp, 10 predicted proteins | sample KBSCornC52_FD_184301 | JGI IMG/M metagenome (GOLD analysis project Ga0207667, IMG submission 184301) | Corn rhizosphere microbial communities from Kellogg Biological Station, Michigan, USA - KBS Corn C5-2 (SPAdes) (version 2) | ecosystem: Host-associated > Plants > Roots > Rhizosphere > Soil ...
TGGTTTTCGAACGGACCGGTGATGGCTGGACCGTGCGGGACGTGGGCAGTCGAAATGGCACCCAGGTCAATGGAACAACGTTAACCGGAACCGCCTGTCTGTCTCATGGCGATCGAATCATGGCCGGTCGTCTCTCTATTCGCTACGACACGCGACGTGAGTTCGCGGATGCCGGGCTGAACGAGATCACATTTGTCGAGCAGCCGCTGGAAGGCTCTGCAGCCACTGTATCGGTCGACTTAAAGGCTGCTCTCGAAACGAGCACGGATATGGCAGGTCGCCCGACCTTGGAGAATGACCACCTAGGAGCTCTTGTACGAGCCGGCCGGGAGCTGGCCGGACATGGAGCCCTCGAGAAGCTCTTTGAATTGGTTCTCGACCTTTCCTTGAGGGCCGCGAAAGCGTCGCGCGGAGTTGTGATGACGCAAGAGGGCGAAGGAAATCTCATGAGCCGCGCCGTCCGCGGCGAAGGGCTCCGCATCAGCACGGCGGTGCGCGATCTCGTTGTGAAGGAAGGAAAGTCGCTACTGGTTCGCGACGCCCAGCTAGATCGGGACTTCGGGCCCCGATCCAGTATTGTGGCGCAGGAAATCCGAAGTATGCTGGCAGTTCCGCTGCAAACCGATGAACGAGTGATCGGCCTGCTGTATTTAGACTCGCCACATCTCGTTCGCGAGTTCACGCCTGAAGACCTGAATCTTGTCACGGTAATGGCTAATATCGCGGCCATCCGCATCGAACATGCCCGACTGATGGAGCAAGAGCAAGCAAGGAAGCTGATGGCTCGAGAACTCGAGCAGGCAGCCGAGATCCAGCGCCGCTTGCTACCCTCCAAAGCTCCGGAGATAGCCGGTTTCGACTTGGCGGGCTACAATGCGCCGTGCCGTACGGTTGGCGGAGATTACTACGATTTCCTGACCTACCCCGACGGACGCGTGGCGCTTTTGATCGGTGATGTCTCCGGGAAGGGATTGGGCGCGGCGTTGCTGATGTCGAGCCTGCAGGCCCGCGTTCACGTTTTGTTCGACGATCCGGAACTAGTTGCTGCGCAGATTTGCCGATTGAATCGCAGCGTTGCAGCGAACTGTCCCGGCAATTGCTTCATCACGTTCTTTGCGGCAGTGCTCGATCCGCGGACGGGGGACCTGGTGTATTGCAATGCTGGGCACAATGCTCCGCTACTGCTGCGCTGCAACGATGAAGTGGAGCCTCTCGAAGCTACGGGGCTTCCCCTCGGAATCAGGCGAGACGCCATTTATGAACAGAATCGCTGCCGTCTGGAACAGGGCGATGTGCTGATTCTGTTTAGCGACGGGGTGACGGAGGCATGTACGCCGGATGCAGATGAAGAATTCGGTGAACAACGCCTCGTTGCTGTTGTGCAGAGAAAACGTAACGATCCGGCAGCAAGCCAGATTGAAGGCATCAACGCAGAGCTGCTGTCCTTTACACGCGGAGCCGCGGCAGCAGATGACATAACCTTGGTCCTTGCCCGTCGTTGCTAGGTTTTGCGAATAAGAATTCGCGGTTGAGTTTCGGATGCGGAGTAGAATCTGAGGTTGAGCCTGTTATGTCAAATTCGGAAATTATTTGCGACTGACCGAACGTTATTTGCGAATGTACATGGAGACAAGAAGCCAGCGTCAATAACACGCTGGTCCGGCCGCTTGAGGCGTGATCACTCAAAAAAGCTGTGCGGTTCAACTGAGGGCTACAACAAAGGATATTGCTGCCCTCTGCGCATTCGCGGATTATTCGATCGTCATTGGGTCCGCCGGCAGCTCCTTTGTCGTCGTTAACGGCTCGCAGTATAACGCCACAGGAGTCATTAATGGTTCTGCTACGGGCAGTGCATGCCCCGTAACATATGCGGCTGTCGGTGATCCAGTTCCTGTACGGCTCTCCTTCAAAATGGCGCGTGTTGTAGGCAAATCCCTCAGTGCGCTGAGCGTTGCCGTCGCTGTCGACGGGAAACGGGATAGAGCAACCTTTCACGCTATCCCCTTGGGAAACTGATCGAGCAAATTGAGGGTCCTATAGTTCTAGAAGAAGTCGCTGAGCAGCGATTGGCAATGGATGCAGGGATCGCCTTCCACGATGGCGTTAAAGGCACAATAGACATTCGTTGTTCGCACTAGGGGCGTCTTCGTTTCTCCTCGAGAGCCGCTCAATTTTCAATCGCGTTTGGCCCGAAAATTCGCATTGGTGAGTTCCGTGCATATCGACGTCCGAGCACCGTAGCGATCCTTGCTGAGGATATTAAGGTTTACGCCTTCCAAAACACGCCCAAGCCAGCGACAGCCAAAGCCAAGGCGAGCGACCCGCAGGCGGCGTGAAACCAATCCCGTTGCATCGACTGGCCGGTGAATACGTCGTCATCTGGTCGAGCAATGAGGATTTTCTAAAGGTCGGCGAGAGGATCAATTTTAGCGATCCTCCGCCGCCAGGCCCAATGGGATCCGGTTCGAGACGGGCTCGAATGTACGCACATAACCGACGCTACGCGGCTCGGCTGGCCAAACGGCAAAAAGGAGAGCGTGATATAACGACTACCCACGAGCGAAAGCGTTCTCGATGAATTGCAAAATGGCATAACTGATATAAAAATCGACAGGCCCGGACCAGAAAGCGAAGTTCACCTCCTTCACAGAGTCGGGACAATGCCGATGAAGGCACTTGACCGCGCGGTCACGTTGCTCAGAGCAGCTAACGATCAGATTTCGACATCAACAATTGAAACGATTGATCCTCGCTTCGTCCTGACTCATGCGTGGTCGTTCGGTAGGTTCGAGGAATCCAAAAAGCTGATCCTCCAAAATTTCGAGAAGGACACGCGATCAATTCCCAGTATTCACTCTGCCTATATCCTCGGATTGCCACCATACTATTTGATGAGTTCGGGGGAAGCCCATGATGTTGTTGCCGCCCGCGTTCTTGGAAGGAAAGAGATCTCTGTCAACGTCCAAAGCTATTGCTACGCGCATCCAAATCGACTCCTAATCGAAGGAAATCAAGTTTACTACTGGGCCGCGGAATTAGACGACTGGCGGGGATTCGGCTCAGAATCGAACGACACCATCAAAATCCTCGAAGCCTTGGGCGTTGAGTCAAAGCAAACGGTCGTAAACAGGCTCAAGAGGATGTTCAGCAACTCCGACTAACTCGGTTCTGGCGGTTTTGGAATCTCCGTTATTCCAGCCGCCCTTTCCTTTGCCAGCCGCGCATCCCTTCGAGAATGCAGACACGCAATCACCAGCGAACCGTCTGCGTTCACCTTAAAATACATTGCGTAAGGAAACTTCCGCAGCAGCGCCTTGCGCGCTTCGCCAATAGCCGGAGCGTAGTCGCCAAGCCCCTCTTGCTTGTCTTCGTACCAATTGAAGGCTTGCTCAATGTCCCGCAGAGCAGATGCTGTGTACGCTATCAACTGCGGGGAGCCGGTTTGAGTTTGCGCCTGCGAACAATTTCATCCAGCGCATCGTCACCGCGCCGCGGTTCCTGATCGGCGGTCTTCAGCCGTTCGGTCACGAGCTTAACGTCTTCCGGATGCTCGCGTTCACTCGGATGCCTGGGCGAAGTGCTCATGCCTTCATTTTACTGGCTATTTACAGTTTGGGGAAGGCCGTTTATCGTTCCGATCCATGGCCTTCAGACACCACAACAGGGACATTACCGAACGCCGCGACCCTATTCAGGAATTCGCGGACAAAATCATTGCCGAGCTTGAGCGCGGCGTAAAGCCATGGTCCGTCCTTGGGACGCCGACAAATGTGCTGGCCCACAGGCTCCGTTCAATCGACAACGGGAGCCCGTGATCACGGCATCAATGTTCTGATTCTCGGCATGGATATCCGCGCCTCTCAAACCGGAGATCCGCGCTGGATGACCTATCAGCAGCCGAAAAGAAATGGCAAGTACGCAAGGGTGAAAAAGCCACCACTATCTTTTTCGACAAGCCGCTTGAGATCGAAGACGAGAAATCCGAAGACGGCGCGCGCATCATTCCGATCCTAAAGCACTACGCCGTGTTCCATGCGTCGCAAGTTGACGGAGTTCCGGCTTATTCCCCTCCATCGGTCGAAGAAACTCAGTGGAGCCGACCGGAAGCTGCCGATGTTATTCTGCGTAACAGCGGTGTGAAAATCACCGGCGGCGGCGATAGGGCCTTCTATAGCCCCACGCTCGATTTCATCTCCCTACCGCCCGAACATGCTTTCCGCGGCCCTCCCGAATGGGCCGCGACCGCACTTCATGAATTGGGGCACTGGACGGCCATCCAACCCGGCTGAACCGTGAAGAAGGCATGAAAGCAAATACGGATCAGCGGCCTATGCGATGGAGGAATTACGCGCGGAATTGGCCAGTGCATCGCCCACTAGACCGGAAGCCGAGACAAACACATTCTCGGCCCCGCGCCCCGCAGCTTAGATCAGGGCCAATTCGCAATTGGCGGAGCATCTCATCCCACTACCGACCTTCGAGCGTGCGCCCGGTCTTCTTTTTTGTGAACAACACCCCATTGCTCAAAAAAGAACGGAACCGCTGCTCTCAAACATTGATCGCGTAGGCCTGTTTGCGAGTCGGTGGAGAGGGACCCGCAACGCCCTTCAACGCAAAGTGATATTCGTGACCGCTTCTTTGAATTTTGTGACCGTGGCAATTCTTCTCATTGTTCCCTCTGGCTGCGCAATGATACTTTCCAACGCTCTCAATATATAAACGTTTGTAGTCTTCGATTTGAAGCCGGTTGCCAGCGCCACCGCTCGTTTATGCGGCTTCCTGTTGTCTAGGTCCACGGTAAAGTCGGGATCTCCAAACTGCCGAAGGAAAATTGCTATTTCACTTTCGCCAAACTGACCGATATACCACTGATACGCCTTATCTGCCGTTTGATCCACGCCATCCTGATATCCTAGGCCGTTGCCGAGATGGCATTTAACTATGACTTTCACCCACTCCGTGATAGCGGCCCTAGGAATGATTCCTGTCTTTGGTAGTGATTGATACAGCGCTTGCGCATGTGGTCCTTCGTTATAGAAGTTGTTCAGACCGTTATGTGCCGCATTCAAACTGCGAAGCTTATCCAGAAGCTCCCCGGCTAAAACATCTTCTGAACGATATTGTTGACCTCCAACAACAATCAGAAATTCGTCGGCAAAAGTCTTTCGGTTTTGGTCTCCCTGTTTTATAAAGTGTTCGTGGCGCGCGCCGACCTGTAGCTTCCGGTCTTCGCTGCCGAGCTTCCATACATGCGGCGCAAGATTGCCAATGTTCGTCCGGCATTCTGCTTTCTGAGAAGGATCGACATAGAGACCAAATAAGGTCCAGAGCAGATCATCCACCCGCTCCGTGGAGAACTTCTGCAAATCTATCGCTATTACCGAAATGTCCTGCTGAGGTATCAGGGTGGTTCGGATATTTGTGAGGAGCTGTTTTGTTTGGATGACAGCCCACTCTGGCTTCGCAGTGATCGCATAACGAAGACAGTTGGCCAGCCAAGATACCATCTCGCTACCCAAGAGCTCACTCGCATTCGGGTGGGCGGCACTTGCGTGGTTCCGCATGTAGTTCACATTCCGGAGCCTCTCACGATTGACGTCGGTCAGGAGATCGATGCGAGCACATGTGTCGATCAGCGTATTGTCATCAAGGAGGCGTAAATCTTCTTCGGACTGCAGTCTTGCTCTATACGATTCCCGCTTTTCGGCCGTATCGAAAAAATACGAAAGGTCAACGCTCACGGCCAGGCGCCGCAGCGCAAGAATTGTTTCGTCCCACAGGAAATTCAGCGCCGCGTCGAACAAGCCAACCGCAATGGCGACTGAAAATTTGCTTAGGTAGAGTGCTTTTGCCCGGTCTTCATACGGGAGTATTTCAAGCGTTTCTTGCAGGGACTTGAGAACAAATCTCCTCTGGCTGAATTCGACAACAACCTTTTCCGTCGGGAGCCCGAGCGTGTCTAAAAAGCCCGCCAAAGGGCGCTAAACGACTGGATTGACGTCTCCAGCTCGACCGTGTGAGCGATCACAACCTCACTCGAATCAGTCACCACAATCTCTTTGTCACGCGGCATATTTTTCAGTTGTGTTATCGATTGTACGCTAGACGAGTTGCGTGGACGAACGAACAGCGAAAATGCATATCATTCGCATGTGGTCCGCTGCTGCGTGGAGATCGCAGGTAGAGACAGCAAAAAACACTCTCTTACGACGGATGCGACCAGCGCATACGACGCAGTTGAGAAAGCAATTCGGCATGGTCGGGGTTGTGGTGGTAGGACAATGTCATCGCAATCATCCGCCGCAACGACGAAACGTGGAACATTTCGGTCAAACGGGTAATTGAAAGCAGGTCACGACGACAGCGACACAATTGAGATATGCGCCCTGTCTGCGAGGATTGCTTTTGGGTTTGCGAGGACCATCCTGATCAGCCCTGGGCAGGCGCTTCCGAATCGGGACGGGCATGCAATTGTGGTGGCGCAGGAATGCCATGCCAGAGTGCAATCCCTCGGACGAGACTCATGCGCCGAAAATGCCGGAAGGCTGCAATTCAATTTTCAGCCGAGATGGATGGGTGAATTAACTGGAAACAACCCGTCGTGTGAAATCGTACAAGGCCGCGCGGCAACCACGGCAAATTCAGCAGCCTTGGGAACCTGCAATCTGTAACTTGCAGGGAACACAAGCGCGGATACGGTTCGAATCCCACCCTCTCTGCCGGGGGCCGGACGCCACACTAACCGCTATGAGGAATGCGGACTGAAAGGGTTGACAGATCGAGACCGGCGTCCTCATCGGCATGCCAACCGCCTGCCCGCACAGGTGGAGGCGGCTATTGTGGAAACGGGAGAAGCCGAACTGGGGTGCTCGCAAGATTCGCGAACGTCTGCTGCGACGCTTGCCCTCGGAAGTGAAAGTGCCGGCCCATAGCACCATCCACGCCATTCTGGGTCGGCACGGGCTGGTAGCCCGCGTCAAGCGTTCCAGCATGGAAGGAACGCCGCTTTCTGCGGGTCTGAGGCCGAATGCGTTGTGGTGCACCGACTACAAGGGTGAGTTTAAACTCGGCAACCAGCGCTATTGCTATCCGCTCACGGTCACCGATCATGCATCGCGCTATCTGCTGCTGTGTGAAGCGATGGAATCCAACCAGGAACAATTCGCTTTTACTGCCTTTGAGCGGTTATTCAAAAAGCGTGGTTTACCGCTGGCGATTCGTTCGGATAACGGTGTGCCCTTCGCTTCCCCAAACGGATTGTTCAACCTCTCCCGGCTGTCGGTTTGGTGGCTACGCCTGGGCATCCGCATCGAACGCATTCGGCCCGGTCATCCGCAACAGAATGGCCGGCATGAGCGCATGCATTTAACTCTCAAGAGAGAAGCCACCCGGCCTGCGGGCGCGAATCTGCTCCAGCAACAAGCGAAGTTCGACGTCTTCTTAGAGGAATTCAACCACGAACGGCCGCACGAAGCGCTCGGAATGAAATGCCCGGCTGAGGTCTATACGGCTTCTGCAACCCCCCTATCGCGGCATCGGCGAACCGCACTACCCGTTTCACGACAAGACCGTCGTCGTCACCCATTGCGGTCGCCTTTGCCTTTATCGTAAAAAAATCAACTTAAGCACCTGCTTGGCCGGTCAGGCCGTCGGCATCAAGGAAGTCGAAGACGGCATCTGGCTCGTCAGCTTCATGCAATACGATCTCGGCTATGTCGATTTGGAGGAGAAAACTTTGCAGCCCCTCGAAAATCCCTTCGGGCCAAAAGTGTTACCTATGTCCTAGGAACAATCTGTTACCCATGTCTCCGGGCTGGACATGGTTGATTTTGGTACGCCCGGTAGGATTCGAACCTACGACCTTTTGCTCCGGAGGCAAACGCTCTATCCAGGCTGAGCTACGGGCGCATTGGCGAGCCTTAGTGACTTTCGGGAGTGTGCTTTGTCATCGCGACGCGCGATCCTCCCGGATGCAGACTCGTGGAATTACTGCTGCCGGCCGCGAGCAACTCTTCAATATGCTGACGAATCGCTTCTTCCTTCATCAGCTTGTCCCAATTCTCATCTTCTAGGGCGGGTGTCTGATAGTGGATCATTCCCTTGCGGTCGATTAGCACAAGTTGAGGCACCACAAACCGCGCCGAACTGAAGCCCATGAATGCCACCATCTGATCCTGCGGCACCCAGCCGACCGGGAAACCAACCTGATAGTCCTTTTTGAAATTTTCCACTAACAGATCCGCGTTCGGATTGACCGCGATATCCAAAACTTGCAGGCCGCGCGATGCGAACTCCTGTTGAAACTTGGTCATCACCTTCGATTCTGCCTGGCAGTGCGGGCAGGTCGTAAAAATAAAGGAGAGTGCAACTACCTTTCCGCGATACTGGCTCAGTAGTTGCGGACCCTTGCCGGGGAGATTGAACGAGAGCTCCGGCGCTTTCCGCAGCGCCTGGCCCGCAGAGGCGAGAAGCGACACGCCCAAGAGCAGGGCAAAGGTCTTGACCATATGGGAAACTCCAGTCAACAGTTTAGCTTATCGCGGTATGCGCCGGACGGCGGTCAGCGCTGTCCCTGTAGGCTTGAGAGGGTTCCAATCGGCAGAATCGCTGAGCCCTTCGATGCTCGAGACAGTATTCCCCTTAAGCCGCGTGACAAAGTATCCGTTGTCACCCGTGCCAGCCATTCCTGACGGGGCGTCGATCACAATGTCGCAACGCTTCCATTTCGCCTGCAGGATCTTTCGATAGGCCGCAAAAAAATTCGCCGCCTGCACTTCGGAGTCCCATTGCGACGCGTACTCCAAAACGGGCTTATGAGATTTTCCGCTGGTGACGACGCGGAACTGCCCACCGCGCAAATGCGGCGCGAGATCCCGCGCTTTCGCCGCGCCCAAATACTGGCGTATAAGCATACGATGGTCGAACTCGCCGACCGAGCCTTCACTGACTTCCTTCCCCTCGTTCTTTAGCGCCGGCTTTGGCGCCTCGGGAGCGGCCGCTTTTTCATGCCGGAAGTATCGCTCCGGATGGATTACTTGTGCGGAATCGACAGGCGGATCGGTGAAGACCGCACTAAAAGAGGATTTGCCCATTTTGCGATAAACGGTATCAAAAAACAGAGTGCCTTCCGAGTAAGGAAATAGCAATGATTGTTGGATGTAGAGCGGCGTCGCCTTGAGAACCGGATAGTCTTCCATCGATTCTTCGCTCGAATCGCCCACTGAGTTCAACATCTCCACGGTCGGAACCGGCTTTTGACCCTTTTGCTCCAGCTCGTAAGCGATCATGAGCCAAGAAGCCTGTCCCTCCACAACGGCGGTATGGGCGAGATTCTCGTCGTCGTTGGCAGGCGTCTCTTCCATGAAGCGATCCAGATCGAAATGCTGATCCGCCAAAGCGTGCGAAAGTTCGTGAGCCAGCGTCGTGGTTTCCGCGGTCAGAGACGAATCTTCCAGAAGAAAGAGCTTTTTCTCGTCGTAGTCGTAGAACGCTGCTGCTTGCTCAGTCAGTAAGTCGATGGTAGATTTCTTGAGATCGAAGTCCTGAGGAACGAGGCCAAACATCTTGAGAGAAAGCTCGTCGGCCCTAATCTCTTGCGGCTTGATGGTTTTCTTGATGCGCTTGTTTAGAAACTGCCGGAGTTGCCGTTTGGTCATGCGGCCGTAAGGCACAGGGTGATTCTCCGCAAGACCCGTAATGCCAGAAAGCGTGCGGACAATGTTGTCGATCTGCGCGAACGCAGGATCGCTCGGGGTCTGTGGCCGGGCGGCCAAAAGGAACCATGCAACCGCGCCAACAGCGACTGCGGTAAGACTTCGGCGGAACATTCAGGAAGCGGGAGCGCTTGTCTCTAGACTACTGGATCGGCACTTGAGACTACTGGATCGGCACTTGCGATGTTATTCTGAAAGCGCCTTCTCCTTCCTTAGTACTCGATGGATTTCCTTGCAGGGCTAAATACGCAACAGCGCGAGGCGGTAGCGCACGTGGAGGGCCCGTTATTACTACTCGCCGGCGCCGGGAGCGGTAAAACCCGCGTCATTACCCACCGTATCGCGCATTTGATCGAAACGCACCGGATTCCGGGACCGGCGGTTTTGGCTGTGA
>Ga0207667_10011830_pt1 | contig 10106 bp, 9 predicted proteins | sample KBSCornC52_FD_184301 | JGI IMG/M metagenome (GOLD analysis project Ga0207667, IMG submission 184301) | Corn rhizosphere microbial communities from Kellogg Biological Station, Michigan, USA - KBS Corn C5-2 (SPAdes) (version 2) | ecosystem: Host-associated > Plants > Roots > Rhizosphere > Soil ...
CCTGGTTTAACCTGAATAAACTTTAAAATAGCGAAGCTGGTATTTGATGATAGTTTTATAATGTAGCGCTTTTTTGAATGGTAACGTTTCTCGCGCTCATAACAGTGGTTCCTGTAGGGCCAGGCGTTCCTGATGAACCTTCCATCTGAAGATCAATGATTAAGTTAAGCGGTTGATTAACGAAATTCTGACCGGTTTGTGTTGAAACCTTCGTACCGTCGATCCAATATTCGATAGTTACATTGTTAGTAGTGCCACTTCTTATTAAATACGCTGTGTAGGTATGCCAGTTAGCCGGACCAGAAATCCCTGTGCCAACACTTGACCACTGACCGTTTTCATTTTTGTAGGTGTTTGTCCAGCATGTTGCGCTTCCTTTAAACTCCATAATATCACTTTCGGGCGGCCATTGATTTGCTCCGTTTAACCAGAAAGCCGGCCAGGTACCTGTAACGGAAGGACATTGGAACTCACCCGAAACTCTCCACTTAGGCCACGATGCCGTGACATTAACCTGTTGTTTTGCATAACAGGTACCCGAAAAGTAGTGGATGCTTGCCTTATCACTAACCGTTCCAGGGTAAGCAGTCAGGGTTAGCACCCCACCGGATGTGGAAATATTCTGGCTTCTCATACGAGCCGATCCATTATGATCAGATCCCCATGGATACAGATCGTTCCAATAGGTACTGTAAGAACTGAATGAACTTGTTGGAAGAACGGTTACCCAGCTTAGTTCAGTTTGTGCTCCGTTTGTTGCTCCGGTTTGTGCTGAATCGTTGTGTGCAGCTTCTTTCGTACATGATGTACCCACCATAACAGAAAGAAGAACAATAATGAATAAACGTACTTTTTTCATAGATGGCTTTTTGATGTTAGATAATTAGTAGCTTCCCTATATCTGATTAAAATTTAATAGGTAAAGCAAATTTTAAAGAATATCTATTTAGAGATGGGGTACATTTTCATACATTTTGGGGGGTAAATCGTTTTTATAAGTAGTAAAGACATAATAGTCTCATTTACCCCCTGTTTTCTGGCATTTTACTTGTTACTAATGCAACACACCTCTAAGCACTATTCCCGGTAGCTTAATATTCGCAACCCTATTACTTATATATGAAACAATTCTCCTTTGCAAGCTTTCTGCTTTGTTTTTATGTAGCACTTAATGCCCAGAATGTAAATGTCAGCGTAAACATTTTTCAGAACAGAAAGACCGTTTCTCCTTATATCTATGGACGGAACAATTCTCTTTCCGACGATCCGGGAAGCCCTGTTTCAGCAACCAACTGGCAACTGTATAAAGATGCAGGCGTTAATTTCTTTCGCGAAAATGGAGGCAATAATCTTACTAAACACAATTGGAGGCTTAATATATCCAGTCATCCCGACTGGTATAATAATGTATATGCATCAAACTGGGACTATGCGGCACAATCCCTTCATCAGAATATCCCTTCAGCCCAGGGTATGTGGGGTTTTCAGCTGATTGGACAAACGGCAAAAACTACCGCCAATAATTTCAATGATTGGGCCTATAATAATTCTCAATGGTGGTCTGGCGTTAATCAAAACCTTGCAGGGGGAGGTGTTGTTAATCCGGCCGGCGGCAGTCAGGCCCAGGTGAATGGAGATCCCAGTCTTTACCTGGAAACCTGGACAGCAGATTCTACAACCGGTCTCCTGAATCATTGGTTCGGTAGTGGCGGCCTCGGTTTGGATTCTACAAAGATCAGGTACTGGAACATGGATAATGAAGTGGAGATCTGGAACGGCACGCACGACGATATAATGGCTACACAGCCCAGCGCTGAAGCATTCATGCAACTTTATTTCGCCGTAGCCAAAAAAGCAAGAGCGCTTTTTCCGGGCATAAAGCTGACCGGTCCCGTGAGTCCGAATGAATGGCAGTGGTTCAACTGGAACGGTGGCCCGGTTACAGGTTCTGACGGCAAAAAATATCCCTGGCTGCAATATTTTATTAAGCGGATTGCAGAAGAAGAACAAAGCACCGGTATCAGGCTTTTGGATGTGATCGATCTTCATTTCTATCCATCGAGCACTTCGGCTTCTGATGTCGTTCAGTATCACCGCGTATATTTCGACAGCACCTACATTTTCCCCGAAGCCAATGGCGTAAAAACGATCAATGGCGGATGGGATAATTCTATACAGATAGAAGATGTTTTTGGCAGATGCAGGAATTGGCTGAATCAGTATATGGGATCTAATAATGGGGTTACTTTCGCAGTTTCTGAAACGGCTTTGCAAACAAATAGTAATCCCAATGTGACGGCTGTCTGGTATGCATCAACGCTGGGTGAATTCATGAACCATGGCGTGGAATACTTCACTCCCTGGAACTGGGATACAGGCATGTGGGAAACTGTGCACCTTTTTAGCCGGTATAACAAGACCAATAGTGTACAGGCTACTTCCAGCGACGAACTTAATGTATCTGCCTATGCTACGGCTAACAGCAACAATGATTCAATTACAGTGGCACTGGTCAACAGATCATCGAGCCAGTCAAAAACGGTTGTACTGGATTTTCCCAATTACCTGCTTACCAATCAGGCAATTCCGACTTTAACACTCAGCAACCTGCCGGCGGGTACTGAAACCTTTGTTTCGCATAGTAACAATGCGCTGCAATCAGGAAGCATTACAGCGAGCGTCAGCAATACTTTACAGGTTACGCTGGCGCCTATGTCAGTTACTTCGCTGCTGATAACCGGTGGATCATCGGCACTTCCGGTTAACCTGTTTTCTTTTACGGCTTCGAAAGGCGATAGTAAGGTAATGCTGAACTTTTCCACTGCTAATGAAACGGATCTTGCTTCTTTTGTAGTGGAAAGAAGTACGGATGGCAGCTCCTTCTCAAAAATCGGAACGGTTCAGGCGGAAGGCACCAACGGAACTCATAACTATACATTCACCGATGCGCAACCGTTGCCTGCTCAAAGCTATTACAGACTTACAATGGTCGACCATAAAGGTGGCTCTACTTACAGCAACATCGTATCGGTGCGTTATGATAAAAATTCTTTTATCACTATTTATCCGAACCCCGCAAAAGACATGGTGAATGTTCAGTTGCATCTGCCGGTCGGACCTGTGTCTCTGCAGGTGATCGATGTGATGGGACAAACGGTAAGAACAGTGCGATTACAGTCTTCAGGCAACACTTTATCTACGGCGATCGATATCAGCGGACTTGCCAGAGGGCAGTATTATATTCGTGCCGGCAGTGAGCGGCTAAGCTTTATAAAGCAGTAGTTGGCAGACGCACCTGGAGGTCCCAAATAACCAGTAAACTTAAAAGTAATAAAGCCTGCAAAGTCATTGCAGGCTTTATTACTTTTAGCGTGTGTGCTAGCTATTTGAATTTTATACAATTGTTATTATGTTGTAGTTTTAGGCGTAACATGCATAATAATAATATCATAATGCCGCACGCCGCTTCATCAATATTAATTGTACTTTCTTTACTATTATTTACTATTTCCTGCACTCTAACAAAGCATGATGTTATTGGCAAATGGAAAGGTCCCCATCGTGATACGTTAATAGTCAATCAGGATAATACATTTTTGCTCATAAGTCACCGATCAGGTAATTCAATGCAGAAAAATGAATTAGACACGTTAAGGGAAACATTCGGGGGAAAATGGACGCTTTCCAGAAAATCGGTTCACTTAATTTTCAGCGATTCAATGTCAGACTTCAGCAGTAGCTGCAAAACGCTCTATTATTGGTGGACAAGAGCATCTAAGAGGACACTTATAAGACCTGTGGATTGTAAAAGCCCCTCAAATCAATTTTTGTCTTATAACAAGATTCAGTGATCCCATAATGAATTCTCTCCTTACGTTATGATCGTTACGAAAAAACATAAAACTGGCACAATAAAGAAAAGAAAACCATGAAGCTTCTCCTCACGTCCGCCGGTATCAGCAACACAAGCATCCATAATGCACTGGTTGACCTTCTGGGTAAACCGGTTGCTGAAGCAAACGCTCTTTTCGTTCCTACCGCCATATATGCTATCCCTAACGGTGGTAACATAGTTCGAAGAGTGATTAACGGATCGTTAGGTGATCCCTTCTGCGAATTGGGTTGGAAGTCGCTGGGATTGCTGGAGCTCGCCGCGCTGCCCAGCATCAAACAGGAACTTTGGGTTCCCATGCTACGGGAAACCGATGCCTTACTGGTTGGGGGCGGCGACTGTCAGTATCTGTGCTACTGGATGCGGCAATCCGGACTGGCAGACCTTTTGCCGTCGCTGCTGCACAAAATTGTTTATGTTGGCCTCAGTGCCGGGAGTATGATCATGACCCGCTATGGAACAACCTACGGTAACCATACTTTGCCACCGGAAAGTGATAAGTCGCTCGGACTGGTTAATTGTGCACTGCATCCCCATCTGGATCATGAGTGGTTTCCGAAGAATTCCCTGGCTAACCTGGAAAAGTTAGCTGCCACGATACCCATGCCGTCATACCTGATCGATGATCAAACCGCCATTAAAGTAACCGACGGTAATATCGAAGTTATATCTGAGGGACACTGGAAGTTAGTTACTCCTGATATCACCACTAACGATGTGTAAAGACTCCGGTCCACCATATAATTTCCACCACATCAGGACAGAACTTTCACTTTTCAGATGAAAAAAACAAGTGAAAAAAAACCGATATGAGGCTATTTTTGAAATACAAATAGAATAAACTGTGACAGGCTTTCTAAATACTATTATCCTGCTGGGTGCACTGCAGGGGTTCATCCTGAGTATTCTGCTCTTCCGCCGTTCCATTAATAAATATTCCAACAGACTGCTGGCCATTCTCATTTTGCTGATGTCAATGGCGAGCCTCGACCTTTATTGCCTTCTTAGTCATTTGCTGGAATCGAGCTCCATACTGCGGTTTATTTCCCTGTTCGTGCCTTTGATCGTCGTAATGCCGATGGGACCCCTCATTTATTTTTACATTCAATCAATGCTCAATCCGTCTTTCCGTCTTTCCGGCAAACACAGATTGCAGTTCCTCGCAGTCATTATTGATATTGTTCCACAGCTAACAGCCATTATTTTCTTAACCGGTGTACACTTAAAACTTATCAGGTATAACCCGGGACCATGGGGGCTTTTTATCGATCAATATAATATGTATTCAGATATACCCCGATGGTTATCGCTTACGATTTATATATTTCTTTCATTCAGATTTTTGCAGAAAGAGAAAAAAGAAGGGGAGAATACCGGTAAAGAAGCAATACGTAAATGGTTGCAACTGTTTATTACCATATTTTTAGTTTTTCAACTGATCTGGTTTATTTTCCTGGTCCCTTATATTCTTCCTGCCTATAGTGATTGGCTTTTAAGCAAGTTTGACTGGTATCCGATTTATATCCCGATTGCCGTTATGATCTATTGGCTGGGGTTAAAAGGTTATTCCATTTCGCTGGCCGTTAATACCGAAAAAGTAAAAAAAACAAGTTCACGTGATATAACGAAAGAAGATGCGGCCCAAATAATAAGCCTGCTGCAAAAAAGCATGAAAGATGACAAATTGTACCTGAACCCCGAATTAAACCTTGAAGCCGTGGCAAAACATACCGGCATTGTTGCCAAAATGATCTCAACGGTCCTGAACCAACACCAGCAAACAAGTTTTAACGAATGGGTAAATGCCTATCGCATCGGAGAATTTAAATTAAGGATCCGGAATGGTTGCCTCGAGCAACTCACCATATCGGCCCTCGCCATGGAATGTGGGTTCAATTCGCAGGCCACTTTTCAACGCATATTTAAACAATCAGAGGGGGTAACGCCATCGGCATATCTGAAAACGATCAACTTAAACGGTTAATTCTTCTCAAATCCGGATTTGAGAACTTATTTTCAGCAAATTAAGACAGAAAACCAGGAGTTTGCATCAAACTCAAGTCATGAAACAAATATGCCTGGTATCGCTTTTTTTGATAATGCGTGTATTGGCGGTTGCTCAAACACAAACCTCTGAAATAGAGAAAAAACTTGACAGCCTGCTCACCCCATACTTCATGCCGTCGCAACCCGGTTGCGAAGTGCTGGTAGCTAAACATGGACAGGTCATTTACAAAAAAGCATTTGGCAGCGCCAACCTCGAATTGCAAGTTCCGGTAGCAACCGATATGGTCTTTAATATTGGCTCCATTACCAAACAGTTTACAGCGGTGGCCATTCTGCAACTGGTGGAGCAAGGTAAAATTTCCCTTGACGATAGTTTACAGAAATATGTTCCCGACTTTCCTTCAAAAGGGCACACGATTACCATTGAACATTTACTTACACATACTTCCGGCATTCAGGACTATTTGCAGATCGACTATTCAGGCCAGAATATGGAGCGATGGGATTATAAACCCAAACAGATTATCGACAGTTTTAAGAATCGTTCGCTGAACTTTACGCCCGGCACCAGGTTTTCTTACAGCAATTCAGGTTACTTTCTATTGGGATATATCATCGAAAAAGTGACCGGCAAATCTTATCAAAGCTATATTGTAAACAATCTTTTTAAACCACTAGGCCTTACGCACACCTGCTTTGACAACGACAACAATATTATTCCCGGACGCGTAAATGGCTATCAGCAGGAAGATGCCGGCTTTAAAAATACTGAATATTGGAGCCCAACCATCGAATATGCTGCGGGTGGATTGATCTCAAATGTAGATGATCTGCTCAGGTGGCATAACGGCCTTTATTCTTATCAGATCCTGAAAAAAAAAACCTTGCAAAAAGCTTTTGCCCCATTTCATCTTACTGATGGCACCACAGCAGGCTATGGCTATGGATGGTTTTTAAAAACGATCAACGGTATTCAGTCCATAGAACATAGCGGTGGATTGCCCGGATTTAAAACGAATGAAATATACTATCCTGCCGAAGACGTGTTTATTGCCATAATGTGCAACAGTGGTTCAGCACCTGTAGAAGAACTTTCTCCCGGCATATCGGTTATCGCATTGGGAAAGCCATTGCAGGACGATGTAAAAGTTAGCCCAAAAATTCTTGATAAGTATGTTGGTGTTTACAGACTGACTATCGACACCAGCAGAACCATTAGTATACAAAAGGCCAAAGACGGGCTTATTGGAATCATTTCACCGGCTAAATCAATACCATTGATTTTTCAATCAGAAACCAGATTTCAATTTAAAAACATTCTGAATGCCAATTGTGAATTTATAATTGAAAAAGAAAAGGTGACGAAAATCGTAATTAATCAAAATGGGCGGTATGAATGGATAAAAATGAAATAAGTTCGTATCATCCGAAAAACGGTGCATATATTCTCTATGGATCAAAGATTACAAATCAATGCGGTTTCGCTATTGTAAACACCCTTGACAAATTGAAGCCGAAGCGAACTTCGCCTTTTCCCCAATCGCCATTTGTGTTCGTGATAAAAGCCTTTTCATTCATACCGCTGGTATTGGAAAAATGGAGTTGGAATACGTGACCGCCGGTTTCAATATCGAAGCCTACCGATAGCGGGTCTTTATATATCTTTCTATCCAGACCTTTGGCAATATAATGATAATCGGCCACGAATGCTACACGGTTAGATAGTTTAAACCGGGTTCCTATTCCTAAAGCGTACACATCGTTCTCGTCTTTTGCCAACGCTACCAGGTTGCGGTGTATAAATAGCGGCGCAATTTGCAAGCTAAAGCGATCACTGAATTTGCGGCCAATAATGATCTCATTATAAAATGACATACGGCTGCTGAAATAGTTTTTACGTGTTGTGTCGGCCCATGGTTGTGTACTTAAGGTAGCGCCGGTTACCAGCACTATTGAAAATGGAAATGCGCCAGGCCCTTTCGATTGCCACACAGGCCGGAACTTAAGGAACCCATCAAGTTCCTTACCCACATTACTGCGACCCACGCCTACAGTTAAACTATTGCCAAGGCCATAATCAAATCCAAAACGCATATTGGCCTGATCCAGCCCATACAGGTTATTGGCGCCCGAGCTCAGTTCTCCAAAGCGATGCAGAATGCGCACATCAAGAACGCCTTTGCCAATAAACTCCATTGAATGGCCATTGATGACGCGGCTCGATTTAAACGCATTCTTTACATGCTCCTTTTTTTTGACATCATTCTTTTCCACAAGCGATAAAAGATCCTGGGCCTGCATAGCTGATGTTACAAACAACAGTAGCAGACCTGCCATTAGTTTTTTCATGTACGATAGCTGTTTTTATTTGAGCAGGCTGTAATTGCAGTTTACTTTTATGGTGGCGGTCTTCGATACTTTATCTTTTACGAGCGACGGGATGGCGATATTATAATCTGCCAGTAATACAGAAAATTCGGCATTGGAGGTTACCGATTGACCAGCCACCTTCAGTATACCATTCGTTTCAACATCTTTTTTTACGCCATGCATATCGAGCGTGCCTTTTACTGTTACCGGATATGAACCGTCTTTTTCAAAATTTACCTTATCGATATTCACGATCTTTCCTTTGAAAATTGATTTTGGATATTTATCACTTTCCATATAGTTCTCATTAAAATGATCCTGCATCAATGCCCTTTTAAATTCAAACCCTTTCACCAAAACGGCAAATTCAATTTGCCCGCTGCCGGCATCGAATATGCTGGTGGTGGTTGTGTTTACACCATCAATGTCTTCCACCGCCGTTCCGGCATTGAATGAAATATTACCATTCCTGGTAAAATATTTTTTCTGCGAAAACACCGAAGTCGTTACAAGCAAAACAAAAACGAATAAAAGAGAAGCTTTCATAGACGATAATTTTTGAACTGTTATTTAACGAGACTGCATTTGTTGAGGATCACATCAGATAACATACCGGTACATATTCCCTTTACATGAACCCGGCTGCCTTTATTAATAATTTGTTTAACGGCCGCTGTTTCTTCATTATAGAAACTACAGGTAACAGCGGCCATCGGGTCGCCGGTATCCAGGGAAATTGTAGTCTTTCCCTGTGCATCAGTTTGCATACTCTGCACTATGCCCGAAACAATGATTACTTTATCAACATACCTGGCATCAGCAGCTGTTTCATTCTGCTGAAAAAGCTGCAGCAGGTCTTTTGCGTTTATTTCCATATCGGCTTTTTGCCGGCGTACATCGGCTGGTTTTTTATTAAAGACATACCAGCCATAGCCTGCTACCGCCAGTACCAGCAGCAGCGCGGGCATAAGAATTTTTTTAATCAATTTCATATGATCTGTTAATTATTCGGCATGCCGGAGCTCATCCAGCATTTTAAAATGGCAACTTCACTCGCAGAAAGAGGAGCCGATGGCGGCATTGTTTTGTCAACAAGTGCCCGCTGTCTTACACGATCGGCTTTAGCCTTGATCTGGTCATAAGTTTCAAGCACCGTTCCTCCCGCCGCAGCTGCTGCATTGTGGCATCCGGCGGTGGCGCACTTCGAACTCATGATCGTTTTTACATTGCCGAACGTTGCGTTCACCGTACTGCAGTCACTCGAAGCGGCCGGGTAGATAAGTTCTTCTTTATCATAATAACAGCCCTCACCAAGAATTATCAATACGATAAAAAAGAACGAAAGCTTCCATAGGCATGTCCTATTATGCCTTTCCTGTACATGGTTTTTCATTCAGAAGGTTTAATTAATTAATTATTAACAGCGCCTGCCTGGATCCATTTATCAATTTGCCTGATCTGGCAATCCTGCAGTTTACTGCCTCCCTGTGGCATGGCAACATAGCCGGCCGTATGGTTAATACTTCCCGACAGCTTACCATTAAGCGCTACCGTTTTTACACCTGCATAAGTACTAAGGTCTATGCCGCCTCCTAAAGAAGCAGTATTATGACAACCCTTACAATAATTATTGATGATCGGCGCCACGGCTCCTGAATACGTGAACAGCGTGGTATCGCAACCTCCCGTGCATTGATTGTTCTTCGCACCCTGATTGATCCATTTTTGAATAGAAGCTTTAGCCGAAGCGGTGAATGGCTGATGAGGCGGCGGTGGCATAACACTTCCCTGATTGGTAGTGTTGATCACCTGGTACAACTTGCTGCCCGAAGCATTG
>Ga0207667_10011833_pt1 | contig 10104 bp, 10 predicted proteins | sample KBSCornC52_FD_184301 | JGI IMG/M metagenome (GOLD analysis project Ga0207667, IMG submission 184301) | Corn rhizosphere microbial communities from Kellogg Biological Station, Michigan, USA - KBS Corn C5-2 (SPAdes) (version 2) | ecosystem: Host-associated > Plants > Roots > Rhizosphere > Soil ...
GCTACCGGCGCGCTACGAGTACTACTCCAACAACGTGGTGTTGTCGAGAACGAAAGTTCCCGTGTGACGCATGCGATGTTCCGCGTGTCGCGCTAGAAGTACAAGCCCTTCGGAGTCCACTGGAACCGCGCCCGCGCCGCGATCTCGTTTCGCGTCACGCCAATCAGGTGGTCCGCGTTCGTGCTGTGGTTCACGCCGACGTCTCCTGTCAGTTCCACGCCCGGCGCGATCATGCCGCCGCCCTCCACTCCCACTCGCGCCGTGTGTTCCACCACGCCATCCAGAAATCCGGGCGTGGTGGAATACTGTGCCGGCGTGGGAAATGGGAGATGAAAATCACCCTGTCCCTGTCGCCGGAATGCGCCGTACAACTTGACCGTGGTGTATGGCACCAGCGCGAGATCCACGCCCGCCTTTACCTCGTCATAATCGCTGAACGGCTGCCCGAGCCCGACGCCGAGACTCGCATACTGCGCGGCCGGTCCTTCCTTTCCGCGATACGCCAGCGCCGACAGTCGCGAGTACGACGCGAACAGGCGCTGGTCACCGAAGAATGGAATCCCTTCCGCGGTCGCGGAGAATCCGTACGACGCAGGCTCCTGACACGCGAGTGTGGGACATGAATCGATCTGTCTGTTCCCGAGCAACAGCTCCACCGAGTAGTTGCCGAACCTGCCGGTGCGCAGTGCAACAGTTCCGCCGAGCGTGAGATTCCCCGAGACGTGCTCGTTGCGCCACGACAGCGCGTAGATGTTGAGCGGATTTAGCAGCGACGGATCGTACGATCTCCCGATTCCGTAAGCGAGATATCCCTCCGACGTGCCGACTTCCAGATCGCGCCATCTGACCGACAGGCGGTGCGTGTAGAAGTACCGCGCATACACTCCATCCGGCTGGAAATCATCGTCCAGTCGGGTCGCAAGCGCCGACATGTGAATGCGATCGGTGCCGATCTGCGTGTACAACTGATCGTACGTGTACGGCGCGCTCCCGAGCTGCAACCCCTGCAACGACGACGGGCCCCAGTTCCGCGCCATTCTTCCGGCGAACAGCGTTCCGTATTTCCACTGACCGCTGACGTATGCGTCTTCAGTGCGGCCCGCGAGCACGCGGTCCTGCTTGCCTGCAAAATCGGGATCGTGATTGAGCCTGTTGTCGATGATCGGATGAATCATCGCTGCGACGGGGCCCGCAACCATTGCAAGCCGGAATCCAGCGCCGCCCGTAACGCTGTGATTCGTGTCGGCGAGCATGAGTTCGCGCTGTCCCGATGTCTGCGCGGTGCTGAACACGTCGGCGTTGGCGATGAAAGCCGGCTGATCCGCCGAAGTCGTTGCGCCGCCTGCATTGACGGCGTAACGCTCGAGCGCGGTGCGCAGCGCGATCGCGTATGACCGGATCACCGGCGAGTGCGTGTGTGCGAGCGCGGTATCGGCGCCGGCGGACATCTGCGCGGCAGTGTAAGGACGCTCGAGCAGCGACACGCCGCGCAGTTCGCCGCGCGCGATCAGCGCATCTGCGAACCGATATGCAATGTCGTCCAGTGGAACGTACAGCGACGCCTGTGCGCGTGCAGATCGCGGCAGCGCAAGCGACGCAACGGCAACGAGAATGATCGCAATCGCACGTGTGAAACTTTTCAATTGATGGTCTGTTGTGTGGTTGTGCCGTTGTACGCGTCGTACGCGTCGTATGCATCGAGCACTTCATCGACACCGACCGTGGCCGCGCCCAGCTTTCCGACTTCGACGCCAGCCGCGAAATTCGCGATGACCGACGCCTCCGACGCCGTGGCGCCAGCCGCCAGCATCGTCGCGAGATACGCGGTCACCGTGTCACCCGCTCCCACCACATCGTAAACTTCGCGCGCCGTCGTGGGGATGCGTCCGACCTCTCCGTCCGCCGATACCAGTACCATGCCATGCTCGCCGAGCGTGAGGAGCAGATGCTCGACCCCCAGGCGCGCACAGGTCGCCGGAAGTGCCGCCGGCGAGCCGATGTCCAGCGTGGCCCCAACCGCCGACTCCAGCTCCCGCCGATTCGGCTTGAATATCGTCGCCCCCCGAAACTCGAAGAAATTCCGGAACTTGGGATCCACAACGACCGGAATTCCCTTTGCCAGTGCGGCGTCCATGGCAGCGCGGATCACCGCCGGTGCCAGAACCCCCTTGTTGTAATCCTCCAGGACCAGCGCATCAGCCTCTTGAACAGTCGTTCGAACGGCTACGATCAACGCCTCGGTGTCGTCGCCGTCGGCGTCCAGGTCGTCCTCCTCGTCCACTCTGACCAGCTGCTGGGCCCGCGCCACGATTCGGGTCTTGGTGGTAGTCGGCTTCTCGCTCGAGAGCACGCCTGTCACCGTCGCGCCTGCACTTCGCAGCATATGTGTGAGCTCTCTTCCTGCCGCGTCCCTGCCGACCGTGCAGACCATGCTGCAGGAAGCGCCGAGTGCCAGGACGTTCTGCGCGACGTTGGCGGCGCCGCCCAGGGCGTGGCGCCGTTCCCGAACGCGAACCACCGGGACCGGCGCTTCGGGCGAGATTCGCTCGACGTCGCCGACCAGATACACGTCCAGCATGGCGTCGCCAGCCACTGCCACGTGGTATCTTTTCGCCGACTCGAGCAGTGCAACGAGCCTGTGGCGCTGAATTGTCTCGATCATCGCCTACCAACCTAGCCTTTTGCCGGGGATCGGCAAAGGACGCCTCGATGACAGCCGAATCCGGGCGAGTTGCGGTCGGCATGTCCCTTGCCTTCTGACGGAGCGGATGGCCCTACTAGAACGAATCAACGCTGCAGCCCGCAAGAAAGTCTTCTCCCTGCAGGAGGCTTTCATCCTTGCCTGGAATGCCATCCGTTTCATCTTCGTCCCGCCGTTCTATCGTGAGGACGTGATCCAGCAGATGGATTCCATCGGAGTCCAGTCGCTCGGCATCGTCGTTCTTACCGGATTTTTTACGGGAATGGTGCTGGCGCTGCAATCCGCGGTGCAGATGCAGCGCTTCGGCGCGACGACCTATGTCGGGAGCCTGGTTACGGCTTCCATGATCCGGGAGCTCGGTCCGGTTCTCGCCGGCCTCATGGTCGCCGGACGCGTCGGCTCGGGCATCGCGGCGCAGATCGGCTCCATGCGCGTGACGGAACAGATCGACGCGCTCAACGTGATGGGCACCGACCCGATCAAGAAGCTCGTCACGCCGCGTCTGATCGCGGCGCTCCTGATGCTGCCCGCACTCACGGTGATCAACGACGTGGCGGGCATCTTCGGCGGAAACGTCATTGCCAAGTTCTATCTGCAACTTCCCACGTCGCTCTACTGGGCGACGGTCTGGGATCAGATATCGAACGGGGGCTTCGTCCTACGCTTCATTCCCAACGACTTCGTGCACGGTCTCATCAAACCGTTCGTGTTCGGCGGCATCATCTCGCTCACGGCATGTCACTTTGGACTTCGCACGACCGGCGGCACCGAGGGAGTCGGCGTTTCGACGACGCGCACCGTCGTAACGGCCAGCATCCTCATTCTCGTCACCGATTACTTCATCACACAGGCGCTCCTGGCGCTGTTGCCATCATGACCGACAGCGACGACGATCAGGACGCGATACAGACGGAACGCGTGCGCGCGGCGATCCGCGACGAGATCCAGGCCGACGAGGACCGGGATGATTCACCGGCGCCTCGGGACACACCTGTCATCGAGCTGCGCGACGTGTGGCTCGCATTCGATCGTCCGATCCTCGAAGGTGTTTCCTTCGCCGCGCGCAAGGGCGAAACGGTCACCGTTGTCGGCGAATCCGGCACCGGAAAATCGACGATTGTGAAGCTGATCCTTCGGTTGCTAGTCGCGGATCGCGGCGAGGTCTGTGTACGCGGCAAGGACATAGAGAAGGTGACCTACGAGGAAGCTCTCAAGATTCGCCAGCGCATGGGGATGGTGTTCCAGAGCTCGGCGCTCTTCGATTCGCTCACGGTGTACGAGAACGTCGCATATCCGCTACGCGAGCACACCAATCTCAACGACGACGAGATCGGCGAGCGCGTGAGGGAGAAGCTGCGCTTCGTGGATCTCGACCCCGACGAGGTGACGCAGCTCGCTCCATCCGAGCTGTCGGGCGGGATGCAGAAGCGCGTCGGCATCGCGCGCGGGCTCGCGGCCAATCCGGGAATAATGCTGTACGACGAGCCAACGTCGGGCCTCGACCCTCTGACGACTGGCATCATCACGAATCTCATAATGAAATTGCAACGCGAGCTGCACGTCACGAGTGTCGTCGTCACGCACGATATCAGATCCGCGTTCCGCATGTCGAGCAAGATCGCGCTGCTGCACGACCGACACATCGTATTCTTCGGATCGCCCGAGGAAATGGCTGCGTCGGACGACAAGTACATCCAGACTTTCCTGGGCGGTTACTGAATGAGACGCTCCGAGATCATCACCAAGGATGCGCTGCGTGTCGCTGCCCTCGCGATCGTTGCGCTCGCCATACTCACGTATGCGATCATTCGGCTCGGCGAAGCAGCGCGGCTGTTCACGCGCCGGTATTCGCTGTACGCCTTCGTCCCCAACGCGAGCGGACTGCGCGAGGGCGGACAGGTGACCGTTGCGGGTCAGCTCGCGGGCTCGATCACCAAGATCGAATTTCTGCCCGTCGACAACGACACCACGCGCAATCTCAAGATCACGGTGCAGATCGATGAGGATCTGCAGCAGCAGGTACGCATGGATTCGCGCGTCATGCTCCGCAACCAGGGCCTGCTCGGCGATCGGTTCTTCGACATCACGCCAGGAACGCCACGCTTTCGTCCGCTACACGAAGGCGACACTCTGCTGCTCGGGCCGTCAATCGGATACGACGTGATGATCCAGCGCGCGGCCGCGGTGCTCACGGATGTCGCCGGTCTCACACACGACCTGCGTGAACTGACGCAATCGGTTGCGCGCGGCAACGGAACCGTCGGCAAGCTGCTCACGGACCGCGGGCTGTATGACAGGCTCAACGCAACGCTGGCATCGACGAGCGCTCTCCTCAAGCGGCTTCAGAATCCGGACGGAACCGTGGGCAGGTTGCTGGACGATCCGCAGCTGTATACCAACCTCACCGAGATGGTCGGCCAGGTCGATTCGCTCATGACAAAGCTCAACTCGGGCAAGGGAACAGCCGGGAAGCTGCTTCAGGACGACTCGCTCTACACCAACCTCGTGACCGTCACGGCGCACGCCGATTCGCTGGTCGCATCGCTGAGCAAGGGCAACGGAACCGCTTCGAGACTCCTGAGCGATACCACCCTCTACAATCAGATGGTCCAGGCGGTCCAGCACCTGAACGAGATTCTGGCGGACGTCAAGAAGAACCCGAAACGCTACACCAAGGGAGCGATCACGATATTTTAAGGGGTGAGTCCCGCCGCTTCTTATGATATCGATGTAGTCGTCACGCGCGGGAGCGCGGTGGAATCGGTCCATCACGTTTCTGCTGCAATCGTCGTGGACGATACCCTGGTCGGCTATGCCCGGAATCCGGAGCTGGAAACGTACTGGCGCTCGTGCGCCAAGCCGTTCCAGCTCATTCCATTCATGACCTCGGGGCATTTGGATGAGCTGGGGTGGGGCGCAGACGAGATCGCGCTGGCCTGCGCATCGCACGGCGGTGAGCCGGAGCACGTCGCGATCGCCGAGCGGATGCTGAGCGACCTCGGGCTGGAAGAGGGTGATCTCGCATGCGGCGCCGCGGAACCACTGTCACAGCGCGGTCAGCGTCTGTTGCGCGAATCGGGCGGCAGGACGACCCGGCTCCACAACAACTGCTCCGGCAAGCACGCTGCGATGCTCGCCTGCGCCCAGACCGCCGGCTGGCCAACCGCAGGGTATGATCATCTCGATCACCCCGTGCAGCAAGCCATAGTACGAACGATCGAGACGTGGAGCGGCACCAGTCGCTCGCAGATCATGATCGCACGCGACGGCTGCGGCGTCCCCGTTTTCGGGATCAGCCTCGAAGCCATGGCGCGCGCATTTGCACGTTTTGCGGCGGCGATGTCGCGGGGCGACGAAGTTCCAGCGCGCATCGGCAGCTCGATGCTATGCAACCCGTTCCTGGTTGGCGGTACCGACCGGTTCGACACCGTCGTGATGACCGAGGCCCCGGGTATCCTCTGCAAGATCGGCGCAGAGGGCGTGCATTCCGCGGCTATTGTCAGCGACGGAATCGGGATAGCTCTCAAGGTCGAGGATGGAGCATCTCGTGCGCAGTATCCCGCACTGCTGGCGCTGCTGCAGCACCTGGGTGCCTTGCCTGATCCGTTGCCACAACGTCTTGCTGAAATTGCCCGCAAGCCCGTGCGCGATACTCGCCACGAGGTCGTGGGCGAGGTAGTCGTTCGCGCAATGATCTGATTCGTCGCACATGGATGCGCCGTGGCGCTGTGCGTGACTTGACGTATCGTTGACATTATGGAATCCAGCATTGAACACGAGGCGCTGTTCAGCGACTCGATGCGTGCGCTCGTTCGTATTTCCGCGGCCGTCGCGGGTGCGCCACTGGCGTTCACACGACGCATGATGGTGGAAGCCGTCGGCGTAGCGTCGCCGCAGGCGGTGGACGAGGTCTTGCTGCAGTCGTACCTGTTCGCGGGTTTTCCGCGCGCGCTGAACTCGATGCGCATCTGGCGCGAAGTGTCCGGCGAGCCGGCTCCGGCCGAGGACGCTGCGACCACGCCACCGGTGCCCGACGTCTATCGGCTGCAGGGAGAGGAAGCGTGCCGAGCGGTGTACGGCAGCAAGTACGACGCGCTGCGGCAGAAGGTTGGACGGCTGCATCCGGCGCTGGATGCGTGGATGGTGATGGACGGATACGGGAAGGTTCTCTCGCGTCCTGGAATGACATTGGTACAACGGGAGCTGTGCATCGTCGCCGCGTGTGCTGCGTCGGAACAGATCCCGCAGCTCAAGTCGCACCTGCGTGGGGCGCTCAACTGTGGTGCAACGCCGGATGATCTGGCACTGACGCTATCGGCGTTGACCGACATCGTCTCCCGCGAGGCGCTCGCCGCGGCGCGTGAAGAATTGAATCGAATCAAGGAGAGCTGACGATGTTCATAGACAAGGTGACGGTCCGCGCGATAGCGGGCACTGGTGGTTCCGGATGCCAGTCGTTCCGGCGCGAGAGTCTCGTACCGATGGGTGGCCCCGACGGCGGTGACGGCGGCCGGGGCGGCGACGTGATCGTCCGTGGTGACTCCAACCTCGCCACGCTGCTCGACTACACGTATCGTGACGAGTGGGCCGCCGAGCGTGGCCAGCACGGTATGGGCTCCAACATGACGGGGAAGAGCGGCAAGGACATCTACATGCCCGTACCGCCGGGCACCATCGTGCGCGACGCGGTAACCGGCGAGATCCTCGCCGACGTTCTGGCCGACGGCGAGGAATTCATCGTGGCAAAGGGCGGCCGCGGTGGAAAGGGCAACGCGTTCTTCGTCACCGCTACGCACCAGTCGCCGCGCGAGTGGCAGCCAGGCGAGGAAGGTCAGGAGCGCACGCTCGAGCTCGAGCTCAAGCTCATTGCGGACGTCGGACTCGTCGGACAGCCGAACGCGGGTAAATCCACACTGCTGTCGGTGATCTCTGCTGCGCGCCCCAAGATCGCGGATTATCCCTTCACGACGCTTCAGCCGAATCTTGGCGTGGTGCAGCTTTCAGATCACCGCACATTCGTCGTCGCCGACATTCCAGGCATCATCGAAGGAGCAGCCGAAGGACGGGGCCTCGGCCTTCAGTTTCTGCGTCACATCGAGCGTACGAGAATCCTTGCGATGATCATTCCGATCGATGCAATGGACTGGCAGGCGGAGTACGATCAGCTGCGTGTGGAAGTGGCGAAATACAGCCCGGAGCTCGCACGCAAGCCGCATTGCGTCGTGTTCACCAAGCTGGATCTCTTCGGCGAACAGTACGTTCCGCCCATCGAGGCACCCGGTGCGTTCGCCGTTCTATCGATCAGCGCAGCCAATCGCGAAGGTCTGTCGCCGCTGCTCGCCGCTTGGTGGAGCGAGCTGCTCCGCCTCAAGGTGGAAGAGGCAAAACCCAGCGAGGCGGTGGCGCCGCTTCCGTGAGTCTGCGACACAACTTCACCGTCGCGCGCCCGCAGGATGACGAGTGGCCCGCTGAGCTCGCTACGATTCCTTCGCCTCCGAAATCGCTGCACTACACCGGCGACATCGCCGTGCTCGCTCAGCCATGCGTCGCGATAGTCGGTAGCCGTCACCCGACTGCGTACGGCGAGCGCGTGGCGCGCGATCTGTCGCGCGCACTCGCGTCCGCAGGTGCGTGCATCGTGAGCGGCATGGCGTTCGGCGTCGATGCAATCGCTCACCGCGCGGCGCTCGAGTGTGGCGGAACGACCGCCGCCGTGCTCGGCGCGGGGATCGACACCGTGTATCCGCGCTCGCACATCGCGCTGTACGACGAGATCGCACAGCGCGGGGTCGTGCTGTCGGAATTCGGCGCCGGCGTGGGAACGTTTCAGGGATGTTTCCCGCGTCGCAATCGGGTCATTGCGGGCCTTTGCCGTCTGACGATCGTCGTCGAAGCTGGCGCAAAAAGCGGATCGCTGATCACCGCGGGATACGCCGGAGATTTTGGCCGCAACGTCGCAGCCGTGCCGGGACCGATCGACTCGCCACAGAGCGCGGGCACCAATCAGCTGCTGCGTGACGGCGCCCAGGTCATCGCCAGCATCGACGATGCACTCGCGCTGGCGGCTCTGACCGCGCAAGCGAATGCGCGCGTGCCGGTATCGCTCGGCGCCGACGAAGCGACGGTGTGGGACGCCGTCGCGCAACACGCGGCTGCCAGCGCCGACGAGATCATCATGCACACGGGCTGGCCCGCAAGCCGTTGCCTCGCCGCACTCACGCAACTGGAAATTCAGGGACTTCTGGAATGCTCGGCCGGCGGAGTGATCGCGCGGAGATGACGGTGGATCCAGTGCGCCACCTCTACATCCACGTTCCATTCTGCGCGCGCCGCTGCTCGTACTGCGACTTCTCCATCGCTGTGCGCAGCTCGGTGCCGGTCGCAACTTACGTGGAATCGATCGAACTCGAGATCGCGCGACACGACACGCGCCGCTGGGATCTCGACACGATCTATCTCGGTGGCGGGACTCCGTCGCGCCTCGGTGCTGGTGTGGCCGCCGTTGTGAAGATCGTCCGCGAAAACGCATCGGTCGCCGCGGGCGCGGAGATAACGGTGGAGGCAAACCCGGACGACGTCACGCCCGCAGACGCAGCCGCATGGGTCGATGCCGGAGTCAACCGTGTGTCGCTTGGCGCTCAATCGTTCGACCCGTCGGTTCTCGAATGGATGCACCGCACGCATTCGGTTGAGCAGATCGCCGCCGCTGTCGGGGCTCTGCGCGCGGCCGGAATCACCAACGTCTCGCTGGATCTCATTTTCGCGCTACCGGAATCGGTCCCGCGCGACTGGGGTGCGGATCTCGAGCGCGCGCTGGCGCTCGAGCCCGAGCACGTCTCGCTTTACGGTCTCACCATCGAGCCGCACACGCCGCTCGGCCGCTGGCGCGCCCGCGGCGAGGTAGTCGAGGCGCCGGAAGAGCGCTACGAGGCCGATTTCATGATGGCACACGAACGACTCGGCGCCGCAGGATTCGAGCACTACGAAGTCTCCAATTTCGCACGGCCAGGGCGGCGTTCGAGACATAACTCGTCCTACTGGACGGGCGAACCGTACGCCGCGCTCGGACCATCCGCGCACTCGTTCGACGGAGATGCCCGTAGCTGGAACGTGGCGGCGTATGCAGATTGGGAGAGGCGCCTGCGCTCCGGCGAGAGCGTTGTCGCCGAGCGGGAATTGCTGACCCGGGAGAACAGGCTGTCCGAGCGGGTGTATCTAGGGTTACGTACGACAGACGGTCTTCCTGCGACGGATGCGGAAATCGACGTCGCTCGTCCTTGGGTCGAATCCGGATGGGCCGAGATCACTAACCGAACGATCGTTCTAACAGCGACTGGCTTTCTTCGCCTGGATGCTTTCGCAGCGTCCTTGACACTCGCCGGAAGTCGTTGATACTATTGCAC
>Ga0207667_10011839_pt1 | contig 10103 bp, 8 predicted proteins | sample KBSCornC52_FD_184301 | JGI IMG/M metagenome (GOLD analysis project Ga0207667, IMG submission 184301) | Corn rhizosphere microbial communities from Kellogg Biological Station, Michigan, USA - KBS Corn C5-2 (SPAdes) (version 2) | ecosystem: Host-associated > Plants > Roots > Rhizosphere > Soil ...
TGCAACTCGGTCGAGAGCATGGCTTCCGATTCCAGCAAGACTGTTTACAAACCTGGTCAGGTAGTCCCCAAGCCGGGGATATATAGGGTCTCGCACGCTGAACATCGCTTGCCCCACCGGGCCAGCTTCAAGGCGGGAGACGAATTTCCGCTCTGCGCAAAGTGCGCTGATGGAGTGCGCTTTGAATTGTTGGTGGCTGCGGACATCGACAACGGCAAGGGCAAGTAGCGGGTCACCTGCCGACTCCAAGGGCGGGATTTTTCTGCCTCATGTTCTGGATAAGCTCTTCTAGCGATATGGGCAGAACATTGGCGGGAATGTTGACGACCGTGCCGGTCAGGCTAACATTCATTTTCATGATTCTTGCTTTGAGCCATGACTGGCGGCTTAGCAGACCTTCTACATCCTTAACGTCAATTGCTAGAAATGGCTGCCTTTGGATCCTTACCGCGAAAACGCCGGATATTTCGTCCCAGCGCAAAAATCCGACTGCACGAATAAAAATCCCCGAGGGATGAATGATGAGGGACGGGGTTCGTCGCACCATTTGGGCAATACCGTAGAGCGTGCAAAAACCAAAAAAGAGAATACTGGCTAAGCCGCTGAACCGCTGTCGGGTCTCGGTCGACTGCAACAAAAAAATACCGAGCGCAACAAATCCAGTTCCACCACAAATGAGCAGCAGCAGCTTTCTGGGGCTCGGATAAATGACGGTCGCGTCCGGCGTCATCAGCAGATGGTAGTCAATCAGTTGCGGCGTGGGGTAGTGGGTCATTTTGAATTTGAGGGCGTATAATTCCGCCCCTATGGAAAAGAAGCTGAATCTAAGAGAGTTGATTGGCCAAGAGATTCACACTGTTGTTCCTTTTATCAGTCCGACTACGATTACCGTATTCACGCTTTATGGCATCGAGGATAGTGGAATTTGGGTTGAAAGCCAGACGCTAGATGAAGTAATTCTCGACGCCTTTAAGGTCGCAAGCGCGCCCAAAAAGATCGTAGTCTTTTTGCCGTGGCATGAAATACGGATGATATACGGGTTTCGGGCTGGCCCTTCTCTGTCTGAAAAATCATTAGGCCTATAGCGTCTTTATTGCGTGATACAAAAGTTGAGAAGTAGATGTGTTCAGGCGATTGCTGATTGTTGGTTTTCATAAAGCAGGGACACCAACTCTTCCAGCGTCCAAATGTGATCGGTTAAACCCGCTTCCATTGCTGGCGTAACGCGCAGGGTTTGATGAACGCGGCAAAAGTTGTAGTACATGAAATAGAGCGCAACTGCTGCGCAGTGATTCTCGATCTTCTTGCTGAACCCATTTGTTAGGCGAGTGAAACGGCGCATCGACATACGCATGGTCAAATTCTGCCGTTCCACAAAAGACGTGCTGACATGCTTGGGGTCTGGGTTCCCGCTTACTACTTTCAGATCGCATCCGATACAACGGGCTGGCGAATACTGGCGTTCCGGTTCCATCGAAGCGCCGTAAATCTTCTGGAGCTGGGCATAATCGCAATCCATCCCAAAGGCTCCCTCGACTGCATTCATGTAAACCTTGTGACCGTCCGTTGTGATCTGTACGCGGCTGTTAATTCTGTTAGCGCAATCCTGCATGAAGTCATGCGCCCAGCCCGCACCGCGCCCGCCTACTAAATAGCTCACACAGAGCTTTGTGTCGGCATCAATGGCAGTCCATGTCCAAGTGTCGCCCCAGCCCTCAAGCTTCTTTTCCACGGCTGTATTTTTGGCCTTCGCGCCTACGAAACTCCATATTTCATCGCACTGCAAACGGCGCACCTTGAGGCCGCGAACGGCCTTATCGTGGTACTCAGCGCAGGCTGCGCCAAGCTCTGCCAGTAACGCCAGAACAGCACCTTTGGAGCGTCCAGTCATGCGACAGGTGCTGCGAATTGAGTTTCCTTCGACCAAGGCGGCCACTATTTGTTTGCGTTTTTGTGTGCTCAAACGATTCATAACGCTATCTATAATGCTTGAGCGGTGATGCAATGTCAATGAAATAATTCGCAATTTGCGAAGTATTTTGATATTATCTATTTAGTTACTAAACGTATTGCCGAACCCAACATTAAATTTGTTGACATCTTCGCGGTTTGCGAATATCTTTATCCCGCTTCGCGAGTTGCGAATTTATTGTCCCCCCACCTGCAACTTCGCGTTTCGCGAAGCGTTCTAACAGATGGAAGTGTTCTTAACTGATGAAAGTGCTCGGAATAGCGATCCTGGACGAAGCAAAACGCAAATACCCTTTTGCTAAGTCCTCTATTTCGAGATGGAAAACCATCACTGATGGCGCGAATTGGAAGCATTTTGAAGAACTTAAGCAACACTTTAGGGCTTCTGATCCAGTCGGTAAATGCGTCGTTTTTGATGTTAAACACAATGATTTTCGCTTGATAGCGATTGTGGATTATGCTCGGTCAATCGTGATTGTCAAAGCTTTTTTGAAGCATTCCGATTATGACGAGAATAGGTGGAAAAATGAGTGCGGCTGTTGAATATGGAGCTCTGCTAGAAGACGTTAAGCCAGAGGTGGCACATGCCGATGAACAGTATCGGTATTTGCTTGATAAGCTGTCAGCCTTCTTGCTCCGCGACAACCTGAATGAAGCAGAAGAAAAGATCGTTGAGCTTCTCACTGTTTTGATTCAGGATTACGAAAAACTGCGTTTCGAGAAGGTTGATAAAACTCCAGCAATCGAGATCGTTAGGTATCTCATGGAGCATCAAAATCTAAAAAATAAAGACTTGGTTCCCTGCATCTTCGAGACTGAGAGTGTTGCATCTGAAACACTCAAGGGGACGCGAGGTTTAACGCTAAAACATGTGAAGCGTTTATCTAATTACTTCAAACTCTCGACCGATGTATTCATCGATGAAGAGGTCGAGCTTATGGCCTCTGCTTCTTAGCCCAGCGAGCCCTTGCTGCTTTCTGGGCTATCTCCTTGCGCCTCTCTGGAGTCATACTCTTAGCCCTTGCTTTGCCACCCTTAAGGCCGCCACGGCGGCCTAAGGCCACCGCAGCAGGGTTTTTCTTGAGTGATCCCCCAATAGCCTCTTCGACCACTCTGAGGGCGTTCTGAAAGTCATCTCTCTTGCTTGAGCGCTTGGGCATGTGGCTATTTTACTCTTTTCCCCCGAGTCTCTTTCTGTTCCGGCCCTCTGAGATACTTTTCCCACTTCTCGCGGACTCTTCCGTAGCGTCCCCAATCATCCAATTCCATTTGATGCAAAGTCTCAAGAAATTCTTGATTGCATTCGGCTTGCAGCTCTTGCACGAAACTCGGCAAAAGCTTTGCTGCTTTGGTCGTGAACAGTCCGGTTTTCTGTAAGGTTTGAAGGTGTTGAACGATTCCAGCAAAAGCAGTGTTCAGGCTGGACAGGGTTTCGTATATCTCCGCCTTTTGAGTAACATCGGGTGCAGCCATTTTCGCCTCGTAAACAGGTGATTTTGGTCAGGGTGCATCCGTGCTGATACACGGGTGCGCCCGTTCACGTTATAACCCGATTTCACTGTGGAAATTCAAAATGACCCACTACCCGGCGTGGCCATCAGAAGACAGCTTAGCCGCGAGCGGACGCCGATTCCATGAATTTATTTCGCGCCCTCAATTCGTGTTCTTTCGCAGGCATTCGCGGCCCAAATCCCCGGTGCCATAGGGATCCCTCGCCTTCTGGCTTGGGATTTCAAAAAACTACTCTTCCACTTCCACAAGTTCTCCGCGCTCGGCCTTGTAGTTGGCAATGATTTTTTCCTGGAACACAGCCGGCACGTAGTCATAGTGTGACATTTCCATGTTGAAGCTGCCGCGGCCCTGCGTCATCGACGTAAGATCGGCGCCGTAGGTCAGCATCTCCGCCATTGGGCACTCGGCTTTTACTACGGTCTTGCCGGCCTTGTTGTCCATCCCCTGGATGCGTCCCCGGCGCGAGTTCAGGTCACCCATGATGCTGCCGGCAAACTCGTCCGGTATGGTGATCTCAACCTTCATGATCGGTTCCAGCAGCGTCGGCTTGGCCTGCTCCATGGCTTTTTTGAACGCGATGCGGCCTGCAGTCTTGAATGACATTTCGTTTGAATCCACGTCATGATAGCTGCCGTCATAAAGGATCACTCGGAAATCGACCACCGGGAACCCGGCGAGATAGCCGCGCGCCGCTGCTTCCACAATGCCTTTTTCCACGGCAGGAATATAGTTCTTGGGGATCGCGCCGCCGAAAATGTCATTCACAAACTCAAAGTTTTTGCCGCGCTCCAGCGGTTCCATTTTGATCTTGCAGTCGCCATACTGGCCGTGCCCGCCGCTCTGTTTCTTGTGGCGGCCCTGCACGTCCGCCTTGCCGCGAATGGTTTCACGATACGGGACCTTCGGCGCTTTCAAAACCACTTCCGTGTGATAGCGCTTCTTGAGCTTCGAAACCATTACTTCAATGTGTTGCTGGCCCGTGCCTGCGATCAGGAATTCTTTGGTCTGCTCATCGCGGAAAAAACGTACCATGGGATCTTCTTCCATGAGCTTGTGCAGCCCGTTGGAAAGCTTATCTTCATCGTTGCGCGACTTTGGTTCGATGGCGAAAGTGATGGCCGGCTCCGGCAGAGTGACCCCGGCAAAGCGGATGGGGTTTGTCTTGTCTCCCATGGTGTCGCCGGTGAGCGTGTCACGCAGCTTCGCTACCGCGCCCACGTCTCCGGCATGAAGTTCCGCTACCGGGACCAGGTTCTTGCCCTGCGGGATGGAGAGGTGCGCGAGTTTTTCTGAAGTGCCACGAGTAAAGTTCTGCAGCGTGGCGTCATTCTTTACCACGCCGGAAAAGACCTTGAAGAATGTAATGCGTCCGGCAAACGGATCGTTCGCGGTTTTGAAGACATAGAGCGAAGTAGGGGCCTTATCACTCACCTGAAGGTCAATTCCATGACCATTGCCGGAAGCTGTGGCTGGATCGGCGTGTACTGCGGCGTGCTCTGCGGCGGTAGGAAAATAATCGACGACAAAATCCAGCAAGTGGTCGGTACCAATGTTTCCCAATCCGGAGGCAAACAGCACCGGAAAAATTCTGTCTTCCTTGATGGCCTCATGCAGCGCCGGAATCAGATGCTCTTCCGCGATCGTGCCTTTGTCAAAGAACTCTTCCATCAACTCGTCTTTGCCTTCGGCCACGATCTCCACCAGCTTTTCATGGGCTTCCTTGGCTGCCGCTTCCAGTTCCGCCGGAATTGGGCCTTCTTTGCCTTTGCCGCTGCCGCCCATCTCGTATGTGTAAGCCTTCATGGTTACCAGATCCACCACGCCTTTCAGGCTCTTTTCACTGCCGATGGGAATCTGCACGGGAACTACCAGGCGTCCAAAAGCGCTGACGAGGCTTTCCAGCGCCGTTTCCCAGTTGGCGCGTTCGCGGTCCATGCGGCTCACGCAAATCACGCGCGGCAGGTTGATCTCATCGGCATACTGCCAGACTTTTTCCGTGACTACCTCAACGCCGGAAACGCCGTCCACCACAACGAGCGCGGCTTCAGCGGCGGACATGGCGATCTTGGCTTCATGCGCGAACATGGTGAAACCGGGAGAATCGAATAGATTGATCTTGGTGTTGTGCCACTCCACGGAGGCAATAGCGGTGGAGATGGTCATCTGGCGCGAAATCTCTTCTTCGTCATGGTCGGTAACGGTTGAACCGTCGTCCACGCGGCCCAGTTTGGGAGTTGCGCCGCCGGTGTATAACATCGCGGAAACCAGGGAGGTCTTACCGGAGTGCGAGTGCCCGATCACAACAAGATTGCGGATGTCCTTGCCTTCGTAAACCTTCAAAACTGCCTCCTTCAACAAGCGGGGCCCGGCCAGATTAGCAGGCGATTCGAAATCGGAAGAGTTCTACTTGGACTGCTAGCTGTTGGTCAAGAGGGTCCGGGGCTCCAGCGGGACAAGATAAGTGCCTGTTAAACAGATATTATCCCGCCGGACGCGGGTTTTGGGAAGGGCTGGAGGGAATTGCCAGGATTGCAGAATTGCCAAAAATCGCCGGAATTTGTTGTCTAGACAAGCCGAACTTACCTTTGAGTCTGGAGAGAGTTGGATCGGAGCGCCTGGCGTCGATGCGCGAGCCAGATGCCGCAAAGCGGGAATCCGAAAACGCCCCCGAGGAAGGTAGGCACCGCTATGATCTCCAAGGGAATAAGGCCGAGGACGGGTGACTCAGAATCAGGGAACAAAACGCGGAAGATAACAGGCGCACTGAGGCAAGCGAGCAAGAGTTCGATGAGAAATCCGACTGCGGCTGAGAAGACCGCGAACACACCCGAATCAAGATATCCAAAGCTAATCTTGTGCCTTCTCGCATGGGAATGTCATGCTCCCTTTCAAAGCCAAGAATAGGGCATCGCGTGCGGTCAATCCCCGTCTCTATTTCGGCAGTCACGTTAACTTACCCCAACTTGAGAACGTCTATAGAAGGAAAATAATGATTTCCGGGGAACTCTGAACGCGTTTCCCCGTAATGTTATTGGGGGCCGAACCTCGCCCCTGCTCCGCTTAGGATGAGGCCCATTATTACTGGACAGCAATTGCCCTATGCGCTCACAATTCTCTGTACCCGCTTCTCAGTGCCGTAAGCTCTCTTTGAGAGAAAGGATTTTCCTGCCATGAATAAGTTGTTCAAGAGCCTGTTGTGCCTTGTGCTGCTCGCTGCCACCCTGGGGGCAAAAGATAACAATAAAAAAACTCCTGCCGCCAGCGGATTGCCGCCGATCATCGACCGCGAGTTGATCTTTGGCAATCCTGAGATTGCCGCCGCAGAGCTTTCCCCGGACGGAAAGTATCTCGCCTTTCTGAAGCCCTGGAAAGATACCCGCAACGTCTACGTGAAGGGCGTCGATGAGCCATTTAGCGCGGCCCGCCTGCTGACCACGGAAACCAAGCGCCCGGTTGCAGGCTTCTTCTGGACCTGGGACAGCAAATCCGTGCTTTATGTAAAAGACAATGCCGGCGACGAGAACTTCAATGTCTATGCCGTTGATCCCACAGGCAAGCCCGCAGCGGGCGCCGACGCGCCGGTTTCGCGTGACCTCACCGGTCTTAAGGGTGTCAGAGTGGCGCTCTATGCCCTCCCCAAAACCGATCCTGATATCGTTTACATCGGCCTGAATGACCGTGACAAAGCATGGCATGATCTCTATAAGCTGAAGATTTCCACCGGTGAAAAAACGCTGGTGCGCAAGAATACTGATCGCATCACCGGCTGGAATTTTGACCTGAAGGGCAATCTGCGCCTGGCCAGCCGCGCGGCTGAGAATGGTGACACCGAGATCCTGCGCGTGGACCCTGACAAGTTCACCAAGATCTATTCCTGCGACGTTTTTGAAACCTGTGGGGCTATCCGGTTCAATAAAGACGCGAAGCATGTGTACTTTGAAACCAACAAGGGCGCGGATATCGATCTGGTGTCGCTGGTGCTCCTGGATCCGGAGACCGGCAAGACAGAACTGGTAGAGTCCGATCCGCTCAAGCGCGTCGATTTTGGCGGAGCGCGTTTTTCTGAGGCTACGGACGAATTGGCCCTGACCGCTTACGTCGATGAGCATCGCCGCCAGTACTTCCATGACAAGGGTTTTGAAACCGATATCAAATGGCTGGAAGCCAAATTTCCCGGCAGAGAAGTCACTATTGTCTCCGACACGCGCGACGAGCAGACCTGGCTCATCAACGCCAGCAGTGATATTGAGCCGGGAGAGACGTATCTCTTTGACCGCAAAAAGCACAAGCTAGCGCTGCAATACAAGAGTCGCGAAAAGCTTCCGCGTGAAGCGCTGGCCACCATGACGCCGGTGAAATACAAATCCTCTGATGGTTTGGAGATTCCCGCCTACTTAACTTTGCCCAAAGGCGTTCCCGCCAAGAATCTTCCCACGGTGATCTTCCCGCACGGCGGGCCATGGGCGCGCGATTTCTGGGGCTACAACGGTTACGCACAGTTCCTGGCCAACCGAGGATATGCCGTGCTGAGCCCCAACTTCCGCGGCTCCACCGGCTACGGTAAGAAGTTCCTGAATGCCGGCAATAAAGAGTGGGGCAAGAAGATGCAGGATGATGTTACCTGGGGCGTGAAATACCTGATCGATAGAGGCATCAGCGATCCCAAGCGCGTTGGCATCTTTGGCGGCTCGTATGGTGGTTATGCCACGCTGGCGGGCGTCGCTTTTACTCCGGATGTTTACGCTGCCGCGGTTGATCTGTTTGGGCCTTCCAACCTGATCACGCTGCTGGAGTCGATTCCGCCGTACTGGGAGCCCATCCGCAAAGTGTTCCATGAACGCATGGGGGATCCCACCACGCCGGAAGGCAAAGCGCTGCTGGTAGAGCGATCTCCGCTTACTTCCGCCGCCAAGATCAAGACGCCTCTGATGATTGCGCAAGGAGCCAATGATCCACGAGTGAACCATGCTGAATCGGAACAGATCGTGGTCGCGCTGCGTGACCGCGGCTTTCCGGTGGAATATCTGTTGATCCCCGACGAAGGCCATGGCTTTGCGCGGCCCGTCAACAACATGGCCAGCCTTATGGCCACCGAGCAGTTCCTCGCCAAATACCTGGGCGGACGCGCGCAGGAAGGTGGAACTCCGGAGGTTGTTGCCCGACTGAAGGAAGTCACGGTCGATCCCAAGACCGTAGTGCTGGCCAAAAAAGTTGATGCGAATACCGTCACTTCTCCCAAGCCGGCCACGGACTTACAACCCGGCGCTTACAAATACAAAGCAATGATTGAGATAAGCGGCCAGCAGATTCCGCTCAGCATCTCCAGCACTATCGCGGAAGCAGGCGGCGCCTGGAACGCCACCGACGTGATGACGACACCCAACGGTGACGTGACCACAACTTCCACGCTGGAAAAAGGAACGCTAATTACCCGCAATCTTACCTTGAAAAGTGGGCAGGGATCGATGGACCTCAACTTTGCGGGGGACAAAGCCGCTGGCAACGTGAACATGGGCGGCCAGGACAAGCCGGTCTCGGTGGATCTTGGAGGGCCGCTGTTTGCGAATGCCGCCGGGGCCAAGCAAGCAATCTCATGCCTGCCCCTGGCCGAAGGCTATAGCACTACCTTCCGGAACTTTGACGTGCAAAAGCAGACCGTGAAGCTGATGCAGTTGAAAGTTACGGGCGTGGAGAAAGTGACTGTGCCTGCGGGTACGTTTGATGCTTATAAGGTTGAAATCACCTCGGCCGATGGCGGCCCGGACAAGGAAACACTGTGGGTGGCGCGCGATTCCCATAAGCCAGTCAAAGAAACCATGGTGCTGCCTGCCATGGGAGGCGCAGTGCTTACGCAGGAGCTGACGCAGTAAACGTCGACGATCAATCATTGCTCAAGCTAACCAAGAAAATGGCCTGCCGCCGAGGCGGGCCTTTTTCTGCGTTTGGATAAACTTGGATTGATGAATCAAGATCGCGGAAGCATCCTTGCCGGCATGGCGATCTGCTGGCTGATCAACATTGCGCAACTCGGCATAGGTTGGCTGCTACTGGTGGCCGATGTACGCATGCTTCCCACATATTACGTATTGGTCGGCGCAATCGGCCTGGTGCAGGTCGGCTATGTTGTTCCCCTCTGGCGTCTGCTGCGGCGTAAAGGAAAACCCAGAACTGCCAAGGGACTATTGCTGGCGGCCGTGCTTACAGCTCTCATCAATATCGTGATCTTCTGGACGATCTTCACCTCGCCACGATTCGGCACGGTTTAAAAGACGAACGCTGAGCCTTTTGATGAGGTCGGAATTGTCCTTGGGACGTTACTTTTGCCGTGTCAATTGCAGATCGGTCTTCCATGAACGGTCTTCCTGTTTCCCTTCAGCGGCGCCGGTCATCCGGTCTCCATCGAGTTTAAGGTCGAAAGTCGCATAGATAGAGCTCTACATACAAGACAGAAACCGCGGCAGAGTGGCGGGTTCCGGGCTTTCTGAAAACTCATTTTGGAAAGTATTGCCGGGGGCCACCTTTTGGCCGTTTGGGTGCAATGTGGCGCTCATCCCTTATACTGGAGTGCTTTTATGTCGTCTTCCGGTATTCCGCAAGAGCCCAGTAAATTTCGGTTCAAG
>Ga0207667_10011842_pt1 | contig 10102 bp, 8 predicted proteins | sample KBSCornC52_FD_184301 | JGI IMG/M metagenome (GOLD analysis project Ga0207667, IMG submission 184301) | Corn rhizosphere microbial communities from Kellogg Biological Station, Michigan, USA - KBS Corn C5-2 (SPAdes) (version 2) | ecosystem: Host-associated > Plants > Roots > Rhizosphere > Soil ...
CTTAAGCATGGGCGGCCATGGCGCCTTGTATCTCGCCTTCCGCCATCAGGATGTTTTTGGCGCTGGCGGCAGCATGAGCGGAGGCGTTGACATTCGTCCTTTTCCCCTGAACTGGGATATGGCAAAAAGACTTGGCAAATATTCCGATTATCCCGAACGCTGGGACGCCAACAGCGTAATCAATAACACCCATCTATTAACCCCTGGTTCGCTCGCCATTATTTTCGATTGCGGCACCAGTGATTTCTTCTACAAAGTAAACTGCGAGCTCCACGAAAAATTACTGCTTAATAATATTCCCCACGATTTCATCAGCCGCCCTGGTAATCATGACTGGGAGTACTGGACCAATGCCATAGGATACCAGCTGATGTTTATGAACAGATTCTTCAATAAAGAGTAATATCGAATGCCCAATGTTGAATATCGAATATCGAAGTAAAAGAACTTCAAAATTCATTATTTAAAATTCATTATTCGATACTTACCGGATATTCAATATTTTGTAATGTAATTAATTGAGGCTCACCGTTGACTAACGGTGGGCCTTCGTTTTTTATAAATAAGCGGATGCCTATACGAAAATTTATTTAACTTAGTAAGCTACCATTTTAAAACCTTAACCAAACGCTAATCTTATGAGAGAAAGTTCCTTATTCGGACTATCTTTTTCAAACACGGCGATAAAACGCACTGCTGTTCGATTATTACTCGCTGTTTTATTTTTCATCAATCTTTCCGCCAACGCCGCACCCACACCCGTTCCCATTACCGGTAAAATTACCAACACAAGAGGCGAACCGTTATCGGGCGTAACCATTATTATTAAAGGAAAGAACACCGGCACCAGTACCGATGCCGCCGGAAACTTTTCCATTGATGCCAAAGAAGGAGAAGTGCTCGTTATTTCTTTCATCGGTTTTAAGTCAAAGGAAATAACCGTAGGAGGACAGCATAATTTCACTATAAATCTTGAAGAAGCTGTAACTGAATTAACTACCGTGGTAGTGGGGTCCCGCTCGTTAAGGCCTAGATCCAATGTGGAATCGCCTGTGCCGGTAGACGTCATTTCATCCAAAGACTTATTGGCAACCGGGCAAATTGAACCCACGCAACAAATTCAGTTTACGGCTCCTTCTTTTGTTTCAAACCGGCAAACCATTGCCGATGGCACCGATCACGTTGACCCCGCCTCCTTACGCGGGCTCGGTCCCGACCAGGTGCTCGTACTTGTAAATGGCAAACGCAGATATAATACCGCCCTGGTAAATATCAACGGTACGGTTGGAAAAGGTTCCGTAGGCACCGACCTTAACGCCATTCCCGCCAGCGCCATTGAACGCATTGAAGTACTGCGCGATGGCGCCGCTTCGCAATACGGCTCCGATGCCATTGCCGGCGTAATCAATGTGGTATTGAAAAAGAAAACAGGCACACAGGTGTTTGCGCATGCCGGACAACAATATAAAGGCGATGGCGCCAGCCTGCAGTTAGGCATAAACGAAGGATTGAAACTAGGAAAGAAAGGCGGCGTGCTGAACATCACCGGCGAGATCAGGCACCGGCAGCCAACCAACAGGGCAGGTGATTACCTCGGTACTGTATATTCTTCTAATGCGTCGCAAGACAGTGCGCTGATTGCGCAGAACGGCGGCTGGGACAGAAAGAACAATATGTACATCGGCAATTCAAAACAACTGAATGTGTATGGCGAAGCCAACCTGGAACTGCCGGTTACCAATCACACAAAGTTTTATGCAACCGGCATGTACAGCTACCGTAAAGGAAAAGCAGCCGGCTTTTACCGCTATCCCAAACAAACTACTCAGGTAGTGAAACAATTATATCCACGCGGATTTTTGCCATACATTGAATCCACCATCAACGACCGCTCAGCTATTGCAGGTTTTAAAGGAAAAACCCACAACGCCTGGAACTGGGATGCAAGCACTACCTATGGCGGTAATCAGTTCCGGTTTGATGTTACCAACTCCGATAACGCCAGTATGGGCGCCGGCTCACCAACGGAGTTTTATTGTGGTAAACTTGGGTTTCAGCAAAGCACTACCAATGTAGACTTTTCAAAAGATTTCGGACCCGTAATAAATCTCCCTTCGTTCAACGTAGCGCTCGGTGCCGAAATGCGCTTCGATATGTTTAAAATAACGCCAGGTGATGAATCCTCATGGAAGAATTATGATCCCAATTCAGGAATGGCAGGCGGCGCACAGGTTTATCCCGGCTATCAGCCGTCCAATGCTGTCAACGAAACACGCAATGTTGTAAGCTCCTATGTAGATCTGGAAACAGATCTTACCAACAAATTACTGGTAAATGTAGCCGGACGTTACGAACATTACAGTGATTTTGGAAGCGCTGTTGCCGGTAAGCTGGCATTGCGGTATAAAATACTCGACGCATTATCCATCCGCGGCGCTATCAGCAATGGCTTCAGAGCGCCATCTATTCACCAGTATTTCTTTAATAATACCAGCACCCAGTTCCAGCTGATCGGCGGTACGTTGTCGCCCAGCAATACGCTCACCGTTCGCAATAATGATCCTATTGCAAAGGCATTGGGTATTCCTGATCTCAAAGAAGAAACATCGGTGAATTACAGTCTGGGTATCACATCAAAACCGGTATCGGCTGTTACGGTTACCATCGATGCCTATCGCATCGATATTAAGAACCGCATTTTACTGGCTGGTCCGTTCAGAAGATCAAACCCGACTGTTAATACCGTTTTAAATAATGCCGGTATACCGGGTGATGTACAGGTAGTGCAGGCATTTGCAAATATTATCGATACCAAAACAAACGGGCTCGATGTGATCATTGCTACCAGTCCGAAACTGAGCAAAGGCACACTCGATATTACACTCGCGGCCAACTTTAATGAAACAACCATCAAAAAAGTAAAGGGCACAGAAAATATTCCCGCCGTTCCTGATTCTGTTGGCAACTATTTCTTTTTCGACCGCGGAGAGCAGTCGCGTGTGGAACTCGCCAATCCAAAAAACAAGATCTCTTTATCGGCCACCTATACCATCAATAAAATAGGCATTATGGCGCGAACAACGAGGTTCGGAAAAGTATCATCATGGAACCCCGATCCGCGGCTCGATGAAACCTACGGACCAAAAATGGTAACAGACGCCAGCATCAGTTACAGCATCATTCCGCAGGTACGGGTAACCATCGGGGCAAATAATATCTTCGATATCTATCCCGATAAACTACAGTGGTTCCGTAGCGGCCAGGGCGACAAATCAAATATCTATTACGGCAATACCTCCGACGGCCGTTTTGTATACAGCCGCAACGCCACACAGTTTGGCATGAACGGCGGATATTATTATATCAGCCTGTCGGCTGGATTCTGAAGTCAGAAGTCGGGGGTCTGAAGTCGGAAAAAGCCAATTATCTGTATTTCTGACTTCCGGCTTCCGACCTCCGACTTCTGATTTTTCCGGCTAACTTTGTTTACATATGATAGTAGTCATTCAATGTAAAGACCAGGTAGGATTGGTTGCTGCCATTACCGGTGTGCTCGCTAAGGAACAATTGAATATTGTTTCTCTGCGCGAGCATGTTGATAAGGTGGAGAACCGGTTCTTTTTCAGGGTAGAAGTAGAGCAGGAAGCCAATGCGGCTTCACTGGAATCAAAACTTCGGCAAGTATTGCCTGCCGATGCTATCATAACCGTAAATCCTTTGCCCGAAAAGAAAGTGGTGGTGATGGTAACCAAAGAATACCATTGCCTCGCAGATATTCTTGTTCGTCATTATTTCAAAACGCTCGGCGCACAGATCCTGTGTGTCATCGGTAACCATGCAACGCTGCAGGATATCTGCCAACGTTTTGATATTCCTTTTTATCTGGTATCGCATGAAGAAAAAAGTAAAAAGGAATTTGAGCAGGAGATGGCCGGACTGGTATACAAGCATGCGCCCGATTATATTGTGCTGGCTAAATTCATGCGCATTTTATCTCCTGATTTTGTGGCGCAGTTTGCCGGCCGCCTTATCAATATCCATCATTCTTTCCTGCCTGCATTTGTAGGCGCCAATCCATACCGGCAGGCATTTGAGCGTGGCGTAAAACTCATCGGCGCCACAGCGCATTTTGTTACCAATGAACTGGATGAAGGACCGATCATAGCGCAGCAGATCATTCCTGTAACGCATTCACATACGGCCGGTGATATGATGAAAGCCGGAAAGGAAATTGAAACAGCCGTGCTCGCGAAAGCGCTGCGGCTGGTGTTTGAAGACAGAGTGATTATGTACAGAAATAAAACGGTGGTGTTTGAATAGGAGTCCGGAAGTCCGAAGTCTGAGGTCAGAACGCATGTTTCAGTTTTTCCGACTTCCGATCTCCGACTTCCGACGTCATGTTTCCTTCACCAGATGCTTATTAAATCCCATTTCAACAAGCCGTTCATAAGCCTGCCACACATCGTCGGGGATCTCCTGAGGGATCTGAAAACCTTTTTCGGGATATATTTTGATCCGTTGCAGATCACCTGCCATGATATTGATAACCCTTTCAAGGGGAATTTCATCATTGTGATATTCATCAAATGATAACAGGGGAGATGTCACCAGCAGTTTTTTATCGGGCCAGTGTTTTTTAAAAGTAGCATAACTGCGCCGTTCCATATAGGGTTTTTGCACTACAATGAAACTTTGCAGATCGAGATTTTTATCTTTCAGTAATTGCTGGGTAAACAGAATATTCTCACCCGTATTGGTGCTTTTGTTTTCAATAAAGATCGCTTCGCGGGGAACGCCTTTATCAAGGGCAATGGTGGCGAACAGATCGGCTTCTGTTTCGGTCCACATGTCTTTCGTTAAATTACCCAGACCGCCCGAAAAAATTATAATCGGCGCCAGGCCCTGCAGGTATAAGTCGGCGCCGCGTTCTGCTACGCGCAGATCATGACTACCCAATACCAGTATGCAGTCACATTTTTCGAGCGTATGATGTAACTGATGATAATTCCACAGTTTTTTTGCCAGTGTAATGGCTTCCTCATTAATCATGTCGTGTACGGGTTTTAACTCCATGCTACAAACGGCGGATTTTCTCCTTTTGGTTTAATATCGGCATGGTTGCTCAGCTTGTGTAATTCGAGTACAGTGCCCTTGGGCGTTTCCTGATACATCGGAATGAACTTGCGGTTGAACCTGATCTCCTGCCATGTATAGGAAGTTCTTTGCAGCACAAAATTTCCATATACTTCATTAAATCCGCGCACCAGCACGTACAATTCCAGATCGGCCGCCTGAAGATCTTCTTCCGCAAAGCCTTTCAGAGGGCTTTTATCATCAATAGGATGAACCACCGTCCAGTTCATGGGCATATTTTCAATTTTACTGCGTTCCAGCGGCAGCTCATAGTAGCGGTAGCGTGCCTCTCCGTTTTCCTGGATCAGCATCGCGAGGTTTACCTGAACCGAAACATCCGTTAATGCGTGATTTTCTTTATAACAGGCAAAGCGGAACATTAAACCCAATTTATCGCGATAAGGCGATACTAGTGCATGGTCACTAAAAGCAAGATGAGCGCGCGGGCGGGCAAAACGGCCGTAAATAAGACCGGTTGCCAGCGCAAACGAAAGAAAACCGCTCATTGCTTCCACAGCCGCCACCAGGTTCGCTGCATCGCCTACCGGGTTCACCCGTCCATACCCCACGGTGGTAAAAGTCTCGGTACTGAAAAAGTACAGCTCTTTGAAGATGCCGCCTTTTGTAGTAGCCATAAAGCCTATAAATTCCGACGGGCCAATGAGATAGTAAATGGAGGTATAAACCAGGTTTATGACAAAAAAGAAACTTACAATAATGGTAATAAATTGCCATAGCGGCAGAGAAATCATAGTATAAAAAATACTGAACCGGTCCCAGAAAGGCCAGCCTGTTTTACGCAGGTTATAGGTGCCGTCGCGGTTAATAAACCGGCTCCCGTTAATAACACCGGTTGTGCTAAAACCGGTATCATTATTTAGCTTCAGATCCGGGTTGAGCGAAATATCTTTCGTTGATGCCATATTAGCGTTTGTTTATCAGCAAATGTAATGAATCGGAAGCCTGAAGCCTGAAGTCAGAAGTCTGACAGTTTTTTCCGACTTCAGACCTCCGAGTTCAGACTTCAGTACTATGTGCAAAAAAATCTACGGAACAAAATAATACAAATGGGCTTTTATTACAATTGTGAGGTGAACAATCATGAACAGATTGTATAACAAACGACATGGGTGACTTTGTTCATTTTGGGACCAATGGTACCAAAATTGCAAAAAAAATAGTGACACCCTTTGAAAGTTTTTCTCCCTGCACCCAAAGTAACTGCCCGGTTTGAAGCGATTGTCAATCAACAATAGCACATGAAAAATATTTTTTTGGTTGAAGATGATCATCAGATTGTAGAATTGCTTACTAACCACTTTAATTCCACGTTTTACGAACTAACTATCTGTAATAGTGGAAAAGACGCCCTCAAAAGAGCATTAACCGAATATTACGATGTGATCCTGCTCGAAGCGCTTTTACCGGATATAGATGGGGTAGAAGTATGCAAAACACTCAGAGATAATCATATTAACAGTCCGATCATGATGCTGGCCGCACGGTCAGACGAAGCCGATAAAGTAATTGCATTTGAAATGGGCGCCGATGATTATGTAACCCGCCCATTCGGCGTACGCGAACTTATGGCCCGCACAAAAGCGCTCCTGCGCAGGTCAGAACAAAGTCAGATGAGCTTTCACTATAAAAAGAAAGAAATTCAATACAGGGACATATATATAAATAAAGAAAAAAGAATGGTTTGCCTGAAAGGGAAACGGCTCATGTTAACAAATAAAGAATTCGACATGCTCTTTCTGCTGGCAGGCAATCCCGGAAAAACCTTCAGCCGCCAGGAAATGCTGGAGCAGGTTTGGGGATATACTTTCGAAGGATACGAGCATACCGTTACTTCACACATAAACAGACTTCGTATTAAGATCGAAGATGATTTAACGCAACCCCAATATATTTTAACTACCTGGGGATCGGGATACAGGTTTCAGGAATAAGAAGTTTATAAGTTGACAAGTTAATACGTTAATATGTTTTGAGACACGGTTAGCATTTTCATGTTAACTTATCAACCCTTTCAACTTTTCAACAAACTGCACCGTTTGTTTGAATAGCATTAGCTGTAACAAGCACAGACAATGCCTTTGTTTAAGGACAGGGCACTGCATCAAGCTTTTGCACACGTGCATCAACAAAAAATGTTCGTGCTTCAGGCTGTTGCATGCCTGCATCAACAAACAAAGTATATGTATCAAGCTGTTGCGTACCTGCATCAACAAACACAGCACATGAATCAGCTTGTTGCATAGCTGTATTTAAAATCTACACTAATGAATCAAGCTGTTGCATAGATGTTTTTATAAACTGCGATAATAATTTCAAAAAATGTCATGCTTGTTCCGTTTGCAAAGGCCTGCATCAGGCTTGCGCAGCACTGCATCAACAAAATCAGCTGCTGTATCAGGCAAACGCACTGGTGCATTAACAAAATAGCATAGTGAAACAAGTTGTTGCAGGTCTGCATCAACGAACAAAGCACAAGAATCAGCTTGTTACAGTAATGCATTAACAAACAAAGGCAGTGAATCAGCTTGTTGCAGGTCTGAATCAGTAAACAAAGCAGGAAGTATTATAATTAGCTTGAGAAATGCCCAAACATAGCAAAATGACCTCTGAGTAAGGGTGCTGCACAACAAAAAATGGGTGATAGGTGCGATACAATGTAAGCTAACTCACCGGTATTCCATATTTCTTCGCCTGTTCCCTGATAAACAGATCCGCATTGCGGCTGCCATCTGCACAAACCTGGTCCATCGGTTTGCCTAATTTGGATACCAGCTTTGGATTGTTTACCAGTTTAAGTGTTTCACCATCTTCTGTATGCACATCAATGGTGGGCAGGCAGGATGAATCGCCAAAAGTGCTCACTTCGTTTGGTTTGGTAATGAAAGAACCACCGATGCCGCCATGCGAGGTATAGAAGAACCGTTCTTCTGCATGGTCAACACCTATATATTTAAGAGAGGTATTGCCAAAATAAGTTCTTGAACCTACTTCCGGATTGCGGCGCGCATGCGCCACATATTTTACATTTTCTACACTCATACCGTCCAGACAACCTTCACGATCCACCGAATCGTACAATCCCATAAAATATACTTTTACGATCGGACTTAACATCCGGGCAATGTCAGTAACAACTAAACCGCCACGGCTGTGACCTATCAATACAATGCGTATATCATCTGTCGTGAGCGGCTGGTTAGCCAGCATTTGTGAAGTTACCGTGAGCGGAATACGCGCTGCCTGATGGTATCCGCGGCTTTCCATCATATTGCGCGTTGTTTGCTCCTGGTTCTGCATGCAACTGTTTACATCGAACATTTGCATGGGCTTTATTTTTCCGGCGCCAATTACAGGGAAGAGCGTGGCGAGGCGGTGATAAATAAAATCCAGTGCTTCCTGCAGGATCGGTTCACTGTCGTTGCCGGTGATGGTGTTGGATGGTCCGTTATACCAGCGGCGGTCAATTTCCATGGAGCCATAATGTACGTCGTGTATAAATTTAAAAGTACTGCTGTTGCTGCCATCTTTATTCATCCATTCCCGGGAACCGGTTCCGTCAATGCCTACAACAAGGTAGCGATAGTTCATAAAGGTTATGATTAATGGTATTTGGGTAGCTAAGAGTGTATAGGAGAAGAAAGAGAAAAAGAGCTGCTGGTTTCATCTTACTAATTATTTAAATACAAACCTGACTGAGACATCCTCTTTTTCTCCTTTGCTCTTATACCCTCTTAGCTCACAAATTTTAAACCAATTTCAAAAAAAATATTCTAAAATAAACATCTGTTTATTCAAACGGCACGTAAATTGGATAGAAAGATATTCACAGAAGATGTATTAAATTTTCAAATTAATTCATTTTCGGAATTTCAAATTTTACTTTAATTTCGTTTTACTGCACTGAAGAGCATGATCAAGACAATCTCCTTTTGATACGGCTTCACTGGATGCGTTATTTTGTCTTTCCCATTCCCGTTAACATTTACGATCATGCGGTTAAAGTATTATACACTACCATTGGATCCCGAGTTGCTGATGCAGAAAAAAGAGCATCCCGGCTGTAATCTGAAACAATCAGTAGCACATCACCTGCACCTGATCGTTACGACTGCATTCGGAGAAATGCAAAGCGATACCGACTTTGGCAATTCCATCTGGGACCATGATTTTGATAATATCACTACCCGCACCCGGCAACAGGAATGGATGAAAGAATCACTGGCACAGGCCATCAAAAAACACGAAAAAAGACTCGATGGAGTAAAGGTGGATGTGCTGGTGAAGCAGGAAGAAGTTAGCGCTTTATCTACAGAACGGCGCGTAAAAAAACGCCTTGACATTTACATAACCGGCCGGCTCACGGCTACCAGCGAAGATATTGTTTTCCGCGACAGTTTTTTCGTGAGCCCGCTATCATATAGCTAAGAGGAAGCCAGGAGGGTATAAGAGTAGAAAGAGAAAAGGAAATGTATCTTTTTGATCATTAAAACTAAGTTCAAAAATTCTCTTTTCCTCTTTTCTCCTTTAGCTCTTTAGCGCTACTGCATTAATCCTGAGCGAAGCGAAGGACAGTTATAACTATATTTCATGGAGAACAGAGAGCAGATAAAAAACCGCATGATGAAAACAGCGGCGAGGCTGTGGGGCTATTCAGAAGATGAAACAGAATCGTCTTTTGATCCCCTGGTAAACGTATTGTTTTCCGCATGCGCACTGGAGCTGGAAAAAATATCCGGCGAAATACATGCATCACGCGCCCGTTTACTCGAACGCATGGTACAATTATTATCGCCCGAAGTATTGTGCGGCCCATTACCGGCCCATGCCATTATGCATGCAAAGTCGATAGACGATGAAGCATGGCTCGACGAATGCGACCAGTTTTATTGCTCACAAAAAACAACCGCCTTACACGAAACAGCCAACGGTGGATATAAAGATATCTTCT
>Ga0207667_10011843_pt1 | contig 10102 bp, 7 predicted proteins | sample KBSCornC52_FD_184301 | JGI IMG/M metagenome (GOLD analysis project Ga0207667, IMG submission 184301) | Corn rhizosphere microbial communities from Kellogg Biological Station, Michigan, USA - KBS Corn C5-2 (SPAdes) (version 2) | ecosystem: Host-associated > Plants > Roots > Rhizosphere > Soil ...
TGAACGGGCCAACCACCTGCGTTCGCTCGACCCGGCCTATGCGCCGTTCGCGGCCCGGCTGGACACGCTGGCGCAGGGTTATCACTCGAAGGAACTGGCGGCCTTCGTGGGGCGCTACCGGACGGCGGACGCCGTGCCGCCGCTGTGACGCGTGCGCATTCATCCAACGTCTCATGTGGACCTCGCCGGTCGATGTCGTCCACGCTGAATGACGTTTCGCCTAATCGAGAATTGAATGAAACATTTTGATTGCAATCAAATACATGTGTGTCGAAAAAATTTACATAATAATAATTTTTATGACACAAAAAGATGGCAGCTTGATGACAAGTTGTTGAATATTTAGGAAAATATCTATTGATTGTAAAAATGGCATGTGGCTTGCTTGAGGCTTCGATGCGCTGCCGTTTCCGGCAGGTTCCTTAATAATCCAACAGGGAGTCCGCATTGAAAACCCTCACCGCAGTCACCGTTGCCATCGGTTTGCTGACGAGTTCGCTGGCGTACGGTGCCACCACTACCACCGAGTTCAAGTTCGACCGCGATGCGCGCATCGCCGATCTCGGCCTCGCGCCACAGACCGAAGTCAGGCAGGTTACGCTGTCGCTGGCCGTCAGGAACAGCGCCGCCATGGAAGCCCATGCCGCGTCGCTCGTGGATCCAGCCAGTCCGAACTACCGCAAGTTCCTGACGCCGGCGCAGGTGGGCGCCCTGTATGGCCAGGACGCGACGACGGTCGCCCAGGTCGTCAACTTCCTGAAGGCCCAAGGGCTGACGGTGACGAAGGTCTATGCGAACAACCTGTTGATTTCCGCGAAGGGTACGAACGCGCAGCTGGCCGCCGTGTTCGGCAGTCCTATCCATGCGTACCAGTCGCTGGGCCGCACCTGGGAGGCGCCTCTAGGGGCGACGGCGCTGCCCGCCAACCTGGCCGGCATCGTCACGGCCGTGCATGGCCTGAACGGGCGCCCACTGTTCCGCAGCAATATCACGCGCCAGCCGGCGTCGGGTGTCGCGAGCGGCGAATCGAAGCTGGTGCCGAGCCACGTTCCGAACGCCACGGCCGCGTCGCTGCCGGGCGAGTACACCGTGCTGGACCTGGCCGCCAAATACAACGTCACGCCACTGTACTCGGCCGGCGTGACGGGCGCCGGCAAGACCATCGGCATCGCCACACTGGCCGGCTACCGCCAGTCCGATGCCTATGCGTACTGGAATGCGCTGGGCCTGGCCGTCGCGCCGAACCGCATCACCGAGGTGCCCGTCGACGGCGGTCCGCTGCCGGCCGATGGCCCGGGCAGTGACGGCGCCGGCGAGACGACGCTCGACATCCAGCAATCGGGCGGCGTGGCGCCGGGCGCCAACATCCGCGTCTACCTCGCCCCCAACGACGGCAATGGCTTCCTGGACATGTTCGCGACGGCCGTCGACGACAACGTCGTCGACACGCTGTCCGTGAGCTGGGGTGCGGCCGAGATCTTCAACAGCGGCGCGGAACTGGCGGCCTATCATGCCGTGTTCGTCCAGGCCGCGCTGCAGGGCATTCCCGTGATCGCCGCGTCGGGCGACGCCGGGGCCTTCGACATCAACCGCAATTTCCCGTATCCGGCCTGCACCACGCTGCTGACGACCGACCACCCGGCATCCGACACCGCCGTGCTGGCGGCCGGCGGGACCACGCTGCCGCACACGCAGGTGCACCGGTACGGCACCATCACGATCCCGACCGAGCGCGCCTGGGCCTGGGACTACCTGCGCAGCTACATCTCGCAGTACTACGGCCAAGCCACCTATTACACGGACTATTTCCCCGTGGGCGGCGGCGGCGGCGTCAGCGTCGACTTCGGCCGGCCCGCGTACCAGGGCGGACTCGCGGGCGTCGCATTGACCGCCGCGGCACAGAGCCTGTATTGCAAGGCGTCCGCGCTGGGCGATCCGGGGTCGGGCTACGAATACCTGATCGACCTGCCGGCGGGCGTCGCGGGCCGCAACCTGCCGGACGTGTCGCTGAACGCCGACCCGTACAGCGGCTACCTCGTGTATTTCGAAGGGCAGTGGGGCGCCGGCAGCGGCGGCACGAGCTTCGTCGCGCCGCAACTGAACGGCATCTTCACTCTGATCGCCGCCGGGAAAAATAGCCGCCTGGGCCTGCTGCACCCGCAGTTGTACGGTGCGTTCAAGACCTACGGCTACGGCGCCGGGTCGCCGTTCCGCGCGATCACGGCCGGCACGAATCTGTACTACAAGAGCACGAACACGTTCAACCCGGCGACGGGCCTCGGTTCGCTCGACGTGACGAATCTGGCGCGCGCCCTCGGCGTGAGCCTGTGAACCTGCGAACCTGCGAACCTTCTACCCTGCGAAAGACCTGCGATGAAATCGATCAAACACTGCCTGCTCGGCCTCGTGCTCGCCACCTGCGCCGTCTTCAACGCCAACGCCACCCCGACGTTCAGCGACATGTTCTTCGTCGTGCCCGACTTCGGCCAGTACGTGACGCAGACCTGGTTCTTCGGCGTCACCGAACCGGCTGCGAAGGCCGGCGACACGTTCGAGTATGACTTCCTGTTCAACACGCCGCCGGAAGACGCCGACTTCAACTTCCTCGTGCGCCCCGACGGCGGCAACGCGCTACGCTTCACGGACCTGGGCTTCTTCGCCGGCGACCTCGTGACGCCGATCGACGTGCTCGCCCTGACCCTGGAAGACGACGTCGCGGCCGGTGCCGGCCGGATCTCCAGCGGCACGTACGACCTGCGCCTGGCAGGCACGTTCCTCGTGGACGGCGCCGGCTTCACGGGCACGGCGCAGTCGGCCATCCCCGAGCCGACCAGCCTGATGCTGCTGGGGGCCGGCTTTGCGGGACTGGCGGCCGTACGCCGGCGCAAGGAGGCCGCAACCGCCTGACCTGCCCGGCGCGGCGGCGCGTCTCAGGCGACGCCGCTGCCCGCGCCCTCCACGGCTACCTGCGCGCGATAGCCCGCCGGTTTGTCGCCCACGCTGGCGCCGCCGTACATCATCCCCTGCATCGCATTGGTGAAGAAATAGTAGGGGAAGGGCGTCGCCGGCTTGCCGGCTTCGTCCAGGCGGTGGGCGAGTTCGGCGGGCAGGTCGAAGTCGAGCGCGCCGAGGTTCGTGGCGAGCTGCTCCGGCCGGGACGCGCCGACGATCACGCTGGCCACGCCGGGGCGGTTCGCGACCCAGTTGAGGGCCACCTGCGCCATGGGGCGGCCGACGGCGTCGGCCACGTTTGCCAGTTCGTCGACGATCGCGAAATTGCGCTCGGTCAGATGCTGGAAGGCCGGGTTGCCGTTCCCCTGCATGGCGGCGAGGCGGCCGTCGGCGGCCGCGTCGCGGCGATACCGGCCGGCCAGCAGGCCGCTGGCCAGCGGACTCCAGACCGTGATCCCCATGCCGAGCTCGGTGGCCAGGCGCTGGTATTCGTGTTCGATGTTGCGCTCGACCAGAGAGTATTGCAGTTGCAGCGCCGACACAGGTTCATAGCCGCGCCATTCGGCCAGCGTCTGCGCGCGCGCCGCATACCACGCGGGCACGTCCGACAGGCCGATGTGGCGGATCTTGCCGGCACGGACGAGATCGTCCAGCGTGCGCATCACTTCTTCCACTGGCGTCAACTGGTCCCAGGCATGCACGTAGAACACGTCCAGGTAATCCGTCTGCAGCCGCTTCAGCGAGCCTTCCACGGCGCGCATCAGGTTCTTGCGGCCATTGCCGCCGCCGTTCGGGTTGGCGGCGTCGAGGTTGAACGTGTACTTGCTGGCCAGCACGAGCTGGTCGCGCGATCCGCTGGCCTTGATGAATTCGCCCAGCCAGGTTTCGCTCGTGCCGTTCGTGTACACATCGGCCGTGTCGACGAAGTTGCCGCCATGGTCGCGATAGAGGTTGAACACGGTCTCGGCCGCCGTCTTGTCGGAACCCCAGCCCCATTCCGTGCCAAAGGTCATCGCGCCCAGCGACAGGCGGCTGACGCGCAGGCCGGTGCGGCCGAGGGTGTAATAGGTGGGCTGCTTCATGTTGGCTCTCCTGATTGGTTGATGAACAAATAGTAGACGGACCGATAAGGAAGAAAAACTGGCACAATCTTCAATCCTTATTAAGGGCTGCTTCATAATGAAATTGACCCAACTGGATGGATTGCTGGCATTCGCGACCGTCGCATGTCAAGGTAGCTTTACCAGCGCCGCCGCGCAGCTGGAAGTGACGCCATCGGCCATCAGCCAGGCGGTGCGGCAACTGGAAGAACGGCTGGGCGTGCGCCTGCTGCACCGGACGACCCGCAGCGTGCGCCTGACAGAGGCGGGAGAGCAGTTTCTCGCACGTGTCGCCCCGGCCGTGGCCGAGATCACGCAGGCCGCCGCCGAGCTGGACGACTACCGCGGCGGTGCCAGCGGCGTGCTGCGGCTGAACATGGCCCACATCGCCTACGCCGCCTGCGTGCGGCCTTTGCTGCCGGGGTTTCTTGCACGCTATCCGGCGATCAAGGTCGAACTGGACCTCGACGATGGCTTCGTCGACATCGTGGCGGGCGGCTTCGACGCGGGCGTGCGCCTCGGCGAATCGGTCCAGCTCGACATGGTGACGGTGCCGCTGACGCGGCAGGAGCGGATGTGCATGGTGGCGTCGCCGGGCTATGCGTCACGGCGCGGCCTGCCGGATTCGATCGAGGCATTGCAGCGGCACGACTGCATCCGTTTCCGTTTCCGCAAGAGCCAGGCGATCTACCGCTGGGAGGTATTGCGGGACGGGCAACTGATCGAGGTGGAGGTGGGCGGGCCGCTGACCGTGTCCAGCAGCGTGGAGATGGCCGCCGCGGCACTGGACGGCATCGGCATCGCTTATGTGTTCGTGCGGCAGGTGGAGGCGGACCTCGCGGCGGGCCGGCTGGTGCCCGTGCTGCCGGCGTGCTGGCCGACGTTCCCGGGCTTTCACCTGTACTACCCCACGCGTAAACAAATGCCCGCGAAGTTGCGGGCATTTATCGACTACTGCGCGGCGTAAGGTGGACACTCCGTGCCCTTTAAAAGACCAATTACGTAGTCGAAGCGATTGCAAACTTAGTTGCGTTGGTGTAATGTAGGTTATCAAATAAACAGCGGATGGAAAAAATTTGTCAAATATTCAATATTTATCAGACACCGATTCTGACTATCGTATGTTAGAAGAATACTTGGCCACCGGAGAATTCGGTGAGTTAGAGGACCAAGCTGTTTACGCCTCTATGACAAACAATCCAACCAACATGGCTGCAATTTTTAAGGTTGTAGCAGCGAAGATTGGATTAAAGGAAAGCGATTACGCCGGACTTCTTTCTCAAACGATAGTTCTGCCCACGAGATTTGAGAATCCCAGCGCATATCGTATCGTAGATATGCTTGTTGTTGCAATTAAGAATGCTGCTAAAAAAATAGGTGTCGACGTTTCCTCGTTTCCTAGCTATTCCAGTATTCCCACGGGGCTTGTGAATGCGCAAGCTGTAAGCTTCGAAGGAGCAACGAAGAAGTTCTTGTTATTTGATTCGCAACTCTTTCATTATTGCAATTTGTATGCTAAAGCCTTTTCCCTTTGTTTGCCAGTTAAAGGGGCTGGTGAAGGCTTTACTTTTGATTTGGATTTGGTTTCCATCGAGCATCATGTCAAACAATTTCCTGAGTGTGTGAAACGCTTCGTGCAATTGTTGAATGCAATGTGCGAGACAGGTAAGCCTGGGCACGCTGAGCAATATTTTCCTGATGATAAATATCTAGGAATTTCCAGTCTGTTTAGAAGCGGAATGGAATTGTTCGTCGTTGGACATGAATTCGGCCACGTCTACGCTAAGCATTTAGGTGAAATGATAGCGATGCAATCAAAAGCAATGATTGGTGGAGCGAACTTGTCTGAAGAGCATCGCCAAGAATTTGAGGCAGATGCGATTGGGCTGATATTGATGTGTCATGCTCAGGCAGAAAAAGGTTACGACGCTTCTCTAGCTTATATTGGAGCGGAGTTGTTCTTTCATGCCTTGGAAATGGAAAATCGTTTTCGACATGCCCTGAAAACTGGTAGAGACGCCGAATACACGAGTTTGCCTTCTGAAACACACCCGTCACATGAAGCTCGGCGACTTATGTTGAGAAAGCATTTGCCATCGCTTCTGGATAGCGAAGCGCAAGTAAACTCGGTGCTGGCCTTTGCGGAAAAATATGAAAACATCGTTTCCATAATTTGGAAAGAAGTATTAACGAATATTGCGCACAAACTACCAACAGTCAATCTTGCATAGTGGGGTAAGTAGAGCTGAAGGTCTAGACAACAAACTGCCTTTTATCAATGTTTCCTGCATAAACGTTAGGTCGCCTGCCCCAAAGTTGCTGCCGAGTTAAGGGGCAGGTCGCAACGTATCGTTCTACCTTCAAAAGTTATTTGCCGAGGATGGACACCACGTTGTCCGCCCCCGGCGCCCCGAACGCCTGCTGCTTGAGTACGTGCAACTGATCGCGCACCTGGGCCGCTTTTTCGAACTCCAGGTTCTTCGCGTGGTCGACCATGAGTTTTTCGAGGCGCTTGATTTCCTTCGAAATCTGCTTCTCGCTCATGCCCTCGACCTTGGCGGCTTCTTCCGACAAGCCGTTGTCGTTCAGCATGGCCTTCTGCGCGGCCGCGCTGTACACGCCGTCGATCATTTCCTTGATCTTCTTCTGCACGCCCTTCGGCGTGATGCCGTTCGCTTCGTTGAACGCGATCTGCTTGGCGCGACGGCGTTCCGTCTCGTCGATCGCGCGCTTCATCGAATCGGTGACCTGGTCGGCGTACAGGATCGCCACGCCGTTCAGGTTACGCGCCGCGCGGCCGATGGTCTGGATCAGCGAGCGTTCCGAACGCAGGAAGCCTTCCTTGTCCGCGTCGAGCACCGCGACGAGCGACACCTCCGGCAGGTCGAGGCCCTCGCGCAGCAGGTTGATGCCGACGACGACGTCGAACGTGCCCAGGCGCAGGTCGCGCAGGATCTCCACGCGTTCCACCGTGTCGATATCGCTGTGCAGGTAGCGCACCTTGATGCCGTGGTCGGACAGGTATTCCGTCAGTTGCTCGGCCATGCGCTTGGTCAGCGTCGTCACCAGCACGCGCTCGTCCTTCTTGATGCGGTCGGTAATCTCTCCCATCAGGTCGTCCACCTGCGAGCGCGCGGGCTTGACGATGACCTGCGGGTCGACGAGCCCCGTCGGACGCACCACCTGCTCGACGACGTTGTCGGCTTTTTCCTTTTCGTAATCGGCCGGCGTCGCGGACACAAAAATGCACTGGCGCATCTTGTTCTCGAATTCCGAGAATTTCAGCGGCCGGTTGTCGAGCGCCGACGGCAAACGGAAACCGTAGTCGACAAGGTTCACCTTGCGCGAGCGGTCGCCGTTGTACATGGCGTTCAACTGGCCGATCATCACGTGCGACTCGTCCATGAACATCAGCGCGTCCTTCGGCAGGTAGTCGATCAGCGTCGGCGGCGGTTCGCCCGGCATCGACCCGGACAGGTGGCGCGAATAGTTCTCGATGCCCTTGGTGAAACCGACTTCGGCCAGCATTTCGAGGTCGAAGCGCGTGCGCTGCTCGAGGCGTTGTTCTTCCAGCAGCTTGCCCTGCTGGCGGAATTCTTCGAGGCGGTCGCGCAGCTCGGCCTTGATGGAGTCGACTGCCTTCAGCACGGTGGCGCGGCCGGTGACGTAGTGCGAGCCCGGATACACGGTGAAACGCGGAATCTTCTGGCGCACCTTGCCGGTGAGCGGATCGAACAGCTGCAGCGATTCGATCTCGTCGTCGAACATCTCGACGCGGATCGCGAGTTCCGCGTGTTCGGCCGGGAAGATGTCGATCGTGTCGCCGCGCACGCGGAACGTGCCGCGCGCGAAATCCATTTCATTGCGCGTGTACTGCATCTGGATCAGGCGCGCGATGACGTCGCGCTGCGCGACCTTGTCGCCCGTACGCAACGTCAGGATCATCTTGTGGTACTCGTTCGGATTACCGATACCGTAGATGGCCGACACGGTCGCGACGATGACGACGTCGCGCCGTTCCATCAGCGACTTCGTGCACGACAGGCGCATCTGCTCGATGTGCTCGTTGATCGACGAGTCCTTTTCGATGAACAGGTCGCGCTGCGGCACGTACGCTTCGGGCTGGTAGTAATCGTAGTACGAGACGAAGTACTCGACGGCGTTCTGCGGGAAGAATTCGCGGAATTCCGCGTACAGCTGGGCCGCGAGCGTCTTGTTCGGAGCGAACACGATGGCCGGACGGCCCGCGCGGGCGATCACGTTGGCCATCGTATAGGTCTTGCCGGAACCGGTCACGCCGAGCAGCGTCTGGTACATCAGGCCGTCCTCGATGCCCTCGACGAGACCCTGGATCGCGGTGGGCTGGTCGCCCGCCGGCGGGAACGGTTGATGGAGCTTGAACGGGGAATCCGGGAACGTGATGACTGTGGGTGCGGGTGAATTTGCAACCGATAATTCTGCCATTGGATCAGACCTTTGCTAGAATGAGAATCCGCCTGCGACCTAGCAGCATTCGAGGTCGCCTATCTTACAACCGCTGCGAAACCCAGCCGACAAACCAAGTTTATCACGATGAATTCCCCAGCTCCTGCAAGCATCTTCAGCGCCATCGCCATGGCTCCCCGCGATCCGATTCTCGGCATCACCGAAGCTTTCAATGCAGACACTAACCCCGCCAAGATCAACCTGGGCGTGGGCGTGTACTACGATGACAACGGGAAAGTGCCGCTGCTGGAATGCGTTCAGAAAGCGGAAGCGAAATTGATGGAGCAACCGACGCCCCGCACCTATCTGCCGATCGAAGGCCTGGGTGCGTATGACAAGGCTGTGCAAGAACTCGTATTTGGTGCCGACAGCGCCGTAATTCAAGAGAAACGTGCGGTCACGGTGCAAGCCCTGGGCGGCACCGGCGCGCTGAAGATCGGCGCCGACTTCCTGAAGCGCTTCTCGCCGGACTCGCAAGTCTACATCAGCGACCCGAGCTGGGAAAACCACCGCGCGCTGTTCGAAAGCGCCGGTTTCACCGTCAACAACTACGCCTACTACGACCCGGCCACCCACGGCGTCAACTTCGAAGGCATGCTGGCCTCGCTGAAAGCGATGCCGGAAGGCGCCGTCGTCGTCCTGCACGCCTGCTGCCACAACCCGACCGGCGCCGAGCTGAACGCCGACCAGTGGGGCCAGGTGATCCAGGTCGTGCGTGAAAACAAGCTGATCCCGTTCCTCGACATGGCCTACCAGGGCTTCGGCGACGGCATCGCGGAAGACGGCGCCGTCGTGCGCCGCTTCACCGACACGGCCGGCCCGCTGCTGGTGTCGAACTCGTTCTCGAAATCGTTCTCGCTGTACGGCGAGCGCGTCGGCGCGCTGTCCGTCGTCGCGTCGACCGCGGAAGAGGCCGCCCGCCTGCTGTCGCAGTTGAAGCGCGTCGTCCGCACCAACTACTCGAACCCGCCGACCCACGGCGGCAAGGTCGTCGCGACCGTCCTGTCCACGCCGGAACTGCGCCAGCTGTGGGAAGACGAACTGGCCGGCATGCGCGTGCGTATCAAGCAGATGCGTGACGAGCTGGTCAAGAAACTGGCCGAAAAGGCCCCGGGCAGCGATTTCGAATTCGTGCGCGAGCAGGTCGGCATGTTCTCGTACTCGGGCCTGACCAAGGAACAGGTCGAGAAGCTGCGCGCCGAATCGATCTACGCCGTGGACACCGGCCGCATCTGCGTGGCCGCGCTGAACTCGAAGAACATCGATCGCGTCGTTGACGCCATCGCAAAAGTTCTCTAAAATCTCGCTTCTTTCGCTACGGCATCTGTCGTAGCGGAGGGGCCTCGAAGAACCGTCGCGAGCGGCAGCAGTTCCGGTCGAGAAGCGCAGCCGTACTTGAGTACGGCGAGCATCGCAGACCGGAAATGCAACGCGCAGCAGGTTCTTCGACGCCCCGGACAATTCCCTGATAGCTCAGTCGGTAGAGCGACGGACTGTTAATCCGCAGGTCCCTGGTTCGAGTCCAGGTCGGGGAGCCAGAATTCCGTACAGTTGGCACGCCAACT